>JAEEGJ010002687.1_pt1 | contig 82977 bp, 88 predicted proteins | sample 8958761 | NCBI WGS metagenome assembly JAEEGJ01 (sample SAMN16246546, study PRJNA631951) | gut metagenome | biome: gut microbiome; feature: rumen; material: RS-attached | host: Bos | place: Iran: Karaj | collected 2018-10 | reverse complement strand
AATTAGTAATAACTAAATATGTATCGCAATGAAAAAGAACATTACCATTACTTGGGCGAATGAGAAAGGTGGCGTAGGTAAGACCACCCTGTGTACGCTCTTCGCCAACTATCTGTCTGAGAAAAAGTTTTCTGATGTCTGTGTCCTGGACTGTGACCGTCAGCACTCCATCGTTGACAAGCGCAAGTTCGACAGTCAGAGCCTGCAAACAGATAAGGAGCCTTACGAGGTCAAGCAGATTGAGATTGACCGTCTGCAGCAGTCGGCACAGCTCTTAAAGTCTGTAAAGACTGCCAACGGCATCTATCTCTTTGACTCTCCCGGCAATATCTATCTGGAGGGTATGGTGCCTCTGCTGGGCTTCAGCGATGTGATTGTCTGTCCGTATCAGTATGAGTTCAACTGTCTGAGTGCAACGCAGAAGTTTCTCAATCTGGTGGGGAAGATTTGGATAACCTACCTCAAAGGAAGGCAGAAGCCGAAACTGATATTTGTGCCGAACCTGGTCATCCGTACCCGTGGCACGGCAGCGGAGCTTCAGACATGGAAAAAGACAGACGAGGCACTGGCACAGGCAGGAGGCATCGTCACACCGATGGTAGCTGACAGGGCTGACATTGCCCGTTACAACACCTTCGGGAACACGAAGATTCAGGCTGAGTGCGTAGCACCTGCCTTCGACATGATTTATAACGAACTTCAAAAACTGGAATAGTTATGGCAGCAAACAAGTTAATTCAGCAGCCCGATATCCTAAATCTGGATTCTCTGGGTGCATTCATGGATGCACAGAATGATCCGATTCCTACGGTATCGGAAGAGAAGGAGGTTACGACAGCAGAGGCAACCACTTCTGATATTGAGAGTGAGGAGATTGTTCAGAATGAAAGCTCTGAGGATGCACAGGTAGATACGACACCTAAAAGGCCGAAAGTAGCCAGAACACGTAGAGGCAAGCAGACGAATGTGCAGCCTGTCATCGAAGCCGGCTCTGGTGAGTGGGATATGATGGTCAGATATGCGGAATTCTACAATGACTATCCTGACGAGAACAGGATTACCGTAGTTCTGAACCCGGACATCAAACGGGCTCTTGACATCATCCGAATCAACTGCAGACAGTTCAACTTCGGCAACATCCTCAATGCAGTATGCAGGACTTTCATAGAACGCAACAAGGAGCAGATCCTAAAAATGCAGAAAGATAAGGGAGGTATTCTTTGACAGGCAGTTTCTTCCATCGGGCGACAAGCCAGGCACATTACATGCCCAGTCCACGTGAGGCACACTAATGTGTCATGGCTGCACCCTGATGGAGTTAGATACTCCACAAAAGGGATATGGCTCAATTCACATTTATCAATTTTAAAGACAGTACGACTATGATGACAACAACAAACACGACAGTATTCAAGAGAATGGGACGGATTCTTTTCCTGGTATTCAGCGACTATAACGAGGCAAGGGCTTTCCGTGAGGCTTTCCTGCGTCTGGTGACTTATGCTGTACTCTTCATTATCGGCTACAGGCTTAACCTTGTATTCGACAATGTTCCTGATGGGCGTATCTTTGATGGCTATGCTATGGCGGCCCTCTTCTGTGGTCTGTCAGTGCTGTCCGGCTTCATGAACAACATGATCTGCATCGGTGGTTGCCTGACTATGCTATTCTTCATGGTCATCAAGCTAGCTATATCTATGGCTATCGGCATCATAGCCCTGCCAATCTGCGTTTCCTTGAGTCTGTATCGGCTTATCAAGAACGTTATAATCATTGTAAAATATAGAAATGCTTAGAATAAAAAAACTAAAATATAATATAGAGGTTGTGACAATTTGACATACATCTGCATTAGGCGGGTGAATTGTCATTCGTGATTATTTGAAATCAGTCTGTATCGTTACCATTATATAGTTTCAATTGCTTTATTGGCACATTATTTGCAATTCATCAAAGTAGAGCGCCGTAAATCATATGAAAAGCGCCTATTCTGAACTAGTCTCATCCGGATTGATTTTTCTATCATGATGAGTATTCTCTCGAAAAGCTCGTAAGAGTGTTAACCAACTAACCACTATTATCATTAACTGTATAAAAATGGTTATAACAATTTTATTTATTTAACTTAAAGCAATTTGCTTATGTATAGAATCTTTATCTCTCATTCTTGGGCTTATTCAAGCCAGTACGACAAAGTCGAAAATTTTCTCACGCAAGAAGGTATAAGTTACTACAACCATTCAGTACCCAAAAATGACCCAGTTCACACTAATGGTACGGACAAACAGCTTAGAGAAGCTATTGAAGCCAAAATAAAAGGTTGTAGTTGTGTCATCATACTTGCCGGTGTTTATGCAACGTATAGTAAGTGGATTAACATCGAAATTGAATTAGCGAAGAAATACAACAAGCCCATCATTGCTGTTGAACCTTGGGGTGCATTAAGAACATCAACCGTGGTTAGAAATGCTGCAACTGCAAGGGTTGGATGGAATGCGAAGTCTGTTGCTAACGCAGTGAGAAATTTTGCTATTTATCAACCAATATAATCTTACCTCAATATGAAAAAAGCATTATTAATAGGTATTAATTCCTATCCCGCAGGTAATGAACTGACAGGTTGCATTGAAGACATAAATCAGGTGAAGTCGGCCATCGATCGAAACGGCGATGGCTCGCCTAACTTTGACGTGAAGATGATGGCAGACGTACAAACATCGCGAGAGGCGATGGAAGCCATCAAGCAGCTTTTCAGCGGCGATGACGACACGGCTCTGCTCTATTTCTCGGGACATGGCTATGTCAATGACACTGGAGCAGAGATTGTGATGCCAAAGGACATTGAGACGGGTGACAATTATTACACTGGCATCCAGATGTCGAGTATCATGAAGGTGGTGAACAGTTCGAGGGTTCATAACAAAATAGTGATTCTTGACTGCTGCCACTCTGGTAACATGGGAAAATACGAACTAGAGGATGCTACAAGCCATTTGCAGTCGGGTGTGTCGATTCTCACGGCTTGTCGTGAGGACGAGTATGCTCAGGAGATTGGCGGTCACGGCGTATTTACGGAATTGCTTTGTTCGGCTCTGCATGGCGGAGCTGCTGATTATTGCGGAAACATCACGATGGGCGGCATCTATTCTTATATAGATCGTTCGCTGGGTGCATGGCAGCAGCGCCCTGTGTTCAAGACTAATGTAACAGAGTTTGCACCTTTAAAAAGGGTGGAGCCACAGGTCTCTATGGGCGTCATCAGAGAATTGACAAACTTGTTTGCGGATCCTGCTGGCGAGTTGGCTCTTGACCCTTCATTTGAGGACACTAACGACCCAACTGTAGAGCACAACTATGTGGAGCCTTATGCCAACAAGGATAACGTAAACAAATTCAAGACGCTGCAGAAGTTACAGAGTATTGGCTTCGTGAAACCTGTAGGCGAGCAGTTCATGTATTTTGCAGCCATGCATAGCAAGGCTTGCAAGTTGACAGAGCTGGGCAGATATTATTGGAGACTGGTAAAGGATGGTAGAATATAACGGAGGAGAAAGCATGGATTTTTATAGAGAAAGTTATTTCAAAGATATTACTGCCCGAACAAGCATATTGGAACAGCGTACTTTTAGTGCTGATAGTGTTCGTGCGCCATTGGACACAAAGTATGATGTGTTTTTGTCATACAACATCAACGACATAGAAGTTGTAAAGGGTATTTATTACTATTTGAAGAAGAAGGGTGTAAGAGTATATTTAGACTGCATAGTTGATCCTGATATGAAACGTAATGAGACGGATAAGCAGACAGCAGAACGCATTCACAAGCGCCTTATGAATAGTAATTCATTGCTATATGCCCAATCACCTAGTGCAGCAACGAGTAATTGGATGCCATGGGAGTTGGGGGTTGTTGATGGGCATACTCATAGATGCTTTTTGATGCCTGTTTCAAAAGATGCAACACCTGTAACCCCCAGAAGAGAATATCTATTACTCTATCCATACATAAAAGATGGAGGCAATCATGAAATGCAGATTATTACCGAGAGCACTTATGGCGAACTATCTAGAAATTTTGTTAATTATATCATTGCATCAAGATAATAATAAACAAATAATATAGAAGTTACAGAAAGCCTTGCTCTTCGATTCATCCCAAAATAGCAGGAAATCATTTTACTTCCTGCTATTTCCTTTTATATAATCTACTAACAACTGTTTGACGATACCGTGGAGCATTAAACAGACACATTGCTATTCATAAGCATAATAGTATTGCTCTTCAAAGTTTTTATAATCTGTATCGACTGATTAAGAGCCATTTTGTTCCTGTGAAATTAGAGGGTGTTTGCTAAGTGACTCTCTGCCTTTTTCATTTTCTCCTTATTCCACTACACAAACTCTATCAGCGGCTGGTCATTACTATTGTCTATGCGTCTTGATCGATGGAATGACATCGTGCCGTTCAGGAGAACCACAAGATCAACATTCTTCGGATCCAGGACATCTTCATCAAGAGTAATCTCCTCCAGGAGATAGTCAAGAACAGTATTGTCCAAGACGGCATAGCTTGGCAGCCACGTATCAAAGGACCAATACTCAAAACTGTCATCATCGAGATCGAGGAACCTGATACGCATGTCACAGGTGTCTGTATCGCCGTCTTTGTTCTTCGTCAGATAGACGTTCATTCTTAGATTCTCATAGATATAGCAATCGGTCTTGCAATTGAACTGGAGCATGAACGTTGACTTATCATTGGGATTATACCACCACCCTCTCAGATGGGCCATTGTCAAATCGGGAATATCCTTACCTACTATGAAATGCCCGGACTTCTCCACGTTCTTAGCAGTGGCCATATAACGCAAGGCCTGACGCTGCAAATCTGGCTCTGCAACCAGCTTAACATCCTTTTTCAGCCCAGCAAGAGCCTTTCTCTGGTCATACAGAGCTTGCAGGAACTCCCCATGCAGCCACTCATGAAAACGGATAGCATCTTTCTTCTTACTCAGCAGAAACATCATATAGAGTCCGTTCTCATCAACGAATGGCATCTTCTGCTGCTTGTCACTGGCACCTTCTAAGATGACTGTATAGAGGTGATTGGAGAGTTTCGGGAACACCTCCTTCTCTGACAACTCCAGGATGCGGCACAGGTCATCGGCACTGACATAGCCTTCGCCATCCTTCTCGTTACTTACTACTCGTACCTTACCAAACTCCTTGCTGTGAAGTTCATTGAACACGTTTGTTACTTTTGTTGATTCTGTCTTTTTCATGTTATTCTTTATTACTTTGGTTTGAATTTAACCTATTACACGCTTCACTTTAACGATGAATCGATCTGCGAGGGGTTTCCTCCTGCCTGTCGTTCATCTTTACCTTCGTCGCTACCTTATTGTCTGACTTCCGTTTACCCAAGAGTTTTGATGATTCAGGCACAGGATTCCGTTCTGCATCCCTTGTCTTTGGCATAGCAAGCAACGGGTTTTCCGTGAGAAGTTCCCGAATAATCTTTCGGTCTATATCGGAATTAACAGGAAGTCCCTGATCACGAAGCAACTGGCGACGTTCCTTAACGGCATTCACGAAACGCACAGCATCATCACCGTCATTTTGCACAAGAATATGGTTGACAACTGCACGAACTTCGGCAATACGACTGATATTGACAAGGTCATTAAGTAAATCAAGCTTGAAAGCATCGGGCAGAACAGCGGCAATCTCGCGAAGTTCCTCAGAAGAGAAAATACGCCGCTCGTTTCTATTCACCTGATTGACATAATGCTCCCACTCCTTATCAGAGGTATGCTGTGACCGTTCGCCATTCTCATTCTCAGGAGCGGAGAAGTCATACTTGCTCACACGTCTAAGATAGTCTGGATTAAGACCCTTATTGTCAACAGCCCACTTCAGCGTATTAAAAAGGTCATCCCACGGATTAGGCATGATGTTCTTATCCCCCATACCGGCAATAGCAAAACGCTCATAGCCGAGCAACTGGAAGGCTGCTTCCTCCAGAAGAGTCGGAGCAAGGCCAAAATGCATGTCAACGGTAAAGAACTTGTAATTCCTGAAATTCTTGTCAGGATTACCGAAACCAAGCTCATAGATGCGCTGTTCGTCATGCTCCACAGAGAGACCGCGCTGATTTACCTTAATGTTAGACATCGTTTTTGTCATCGCTAATTACTTTTTTTTCTGGTTAAACACGAAGCATACGCTTCCTTTATCGTCTCTCTTCAGCTTTGCCTTGAATGGCTTTCCGTCCTTTCCCTTGAAGCCTGACAGTTCACGAGTCTGACCTTTGAGAATCAGGTCAGTCAGCTCACTGTTAGTCAGCTTCCTCCCTGCTACGGTACGGAAGATATGGAAGTCACATTTCTCATTCGAACAGTTGGCCACCTTATCAAAGATGCGAATATGTCCCTGATGGCATAGCGGACACTCGATGACAGTCTGCTTTGCTGTCGTTACTGGCTGCAGGTCTGAATGCAGAAACTCTTCTGTCACATGCTTGGTGTATTCCACAATGTCACTGTTGAACTGGTTGACATTCATCTGACCTCGCTCGATGGCAGCAAGCTTTGCCTCCCACTGTCCTGTCAGACTGGGATTGGCAATATCCATGTCCTTGACGATCTTGTAGATTTCCATACCCTTGGGCGTAGGAACCAACGATTTCTTTTCCCTCACCACATAGCTCCGGGCAACAAGGGTTTCAATAATACCTGCTCTGGTGGCTGGTGTACCGATACCACTATCCTTGATTGCCTCTCTCTGTGCTTCGTCATCGATGTCCTTACCACAGGTTTCCATAGCTGCAAGCAATGTACCCTCGGTATGCAGCGGTTTGGGTTTGGTCTGTCCCTGCTGCAACTCTGCACCAGTAAAACAGATGGTCTCACCTTGATACCATGAAGGAACAGCCAAACGCTCCTTATCATCGACACCATAGACAGCTCTCCAGCCTTTCTGGAGAATGATGGTAGTCGACACTGTAAAGAGATAGCCTCCTGCATCAACGGTGTAGGTATCAATCTCCTTTTCACAAGGTTTTGAAAAGGATTCCACCATCCTGCCAAGTATCATGTCATAGATAACCTGCTCGTCGGGTTTGATGTCCTTGGTATTTGGATTTATGCCAGTTACTATCAGGGCATGGTGGTCTTCAATCTTACTGGCATCAACGCTACGCTTTGATGGTTTCTCGATGGCATTTACACACTCTCTGAACTTGTCAAAGACCGGGTTCTTCAAGAGTCTAGGAATAGTGTCATACACATCATCAGGAATATAAGAAGAGCCTGTTCGTGGATAGGAGATGAGCTGCTTCTCATAGAGGCTCTGGGCGATGTTCAGGGTCTTGTCGGCTGAATAGCCGTACTTGGAGTTGGCTGCTTTCTGCAGGTCTGTCAGACTGAACAGCAACGGTGGCAGCTCTGTCTTCTGCTTCTTCTCGGCCTTGATGACCTTACCGCTGCGGGCTTTGCTGGCCGTGTTATAGGCTCGTTCTGCCTCGCCTTTCTCATCCCACTTACCGGCACTTATCAGCTTTACGCCATCCGTAGTGTTCAAAGCCACCTGCCAGAAGGGAACACTCTTAAAATCCTTGTTCTGTAGGTATCGCTCCACAATCATCACCAGTGTTGGAGTCTGCACCCTGCCGATGGAATAGAGTGACTTTCCTATGATGCTGCAGGCCTGTGTAGCATTCATGCCCACAAGCCAGTCGGCTTCACTACGTGCCTTGGCAGCAAGAAAGAGGTTGTCATAGTTGCTGTCGGGCTGAAGATGGCTGAGTCCGTCTCTGATGGCGGCATCGGTCAGACTGTTGATCCAGAGTCTTGAGATGGGTTTCTTGATGTCGAGATAATCCACGATATAACGGAGGATGGCCTCTCCCTCCCTGGCACTATCAGTAGCACCTATAATCTCATCGGCTTCCTCAAAGAGGTGCTTGATGATTCTAAGCTGCTTCATCACACCTGGATCGTTCTTATAGGTCTTTCCGTCCTTCTTCTGTCTGGGAATCATAATAAACTCCTTGGGCAACATGGGAAGATTGCCCTTCGACCAACTGTTATAGCCGTAGTTCTCCGGCATGGCCAACTGTATCAGATGACCGAAAGCATAGGTCACCTGCCAGCCGTTGCCCTCGAAGAAGCCATCCTTCTTACGGGTGGCTCCTACGATTTTGGCAATGCTCTGGGCAACGCTGGGTTTCTCTGCTAATACTACCTTCATGGTCTTCAATCAAGTGGAAAAACATCAAGGATGACTGTCTCTGAGATACTGCTGATGGTGGTATTACCATCATTCAGGAAGCTCTTCACATCACTCTCTGCAGACTCCAGCGTATCAGACTGTACCAAATAAAGCTCTGAGGTCTTCTTTTCCTTACCTGTAGTCTCATCCATTGTCAGGAACGATACCTTAGCCTTGAAGAACTTGTCTGCATCTTCATCGCCCTTGATAATCTGACAGTAGCCTGCTATCTTGATGTCGGTAACATCAAACTCACCCTCGATATAGGGTTTCAGGCATTCTGTGATACGACGCTCTGCCTCTCCGAAGGTGGCGGCTTCCACAACGTACTGCTCACTGACCTTCTTCTGGGTGCCGTCCTCCTGGGTCTTCTGAATCTTGACCTTGACCTCGAAATACTTGTTGACTGTGTTTTTCATAGCTTATTTCTATTTGATGGATAGTTTACTGTTTACTTGACTTTTGACATAATGATCTTACTGGCGGTATTGCCGTGCTTGGTCTTACCGTCAGACCTCGTGCAATTGTCATTGGCTTTCTGGTCTGCCTTACCCGTGTTCACAATGGGTAGGTCAAAACTGCGGATGACGGTCTGGCAGTCCTTATCGAGGAAGTACCAACGCTGTGCCTTATACTTGCAGCCATACTTGCTCTTGCAGGTATAGGTCACACGGACTTTCCAGCCTGACCAGGGACCTTTCTTGCAGTCACCAAGCATCCCCGAAAAGAATCCTGTGGACATGCGCATCTCCAAGTCGGCAAGGGTCATGGTGTAGGCATCGTCCAAGTCGGGCTTGGTCATATAGGCCGTGCGCTCCATAAGAACCCTGGTGACATTGGTGACCGTACCAAGCAGATAAGCCTGCTCTTTCTGCGTAAAGTAGTTCAAGCCAAAGGCAGAGTCCGGCTCTGCAATCTCCTTGATCTTCAGATGCTGGGGATTGTCCAAAGACTGCTCCAGATGGTTCTTCACTAACTTCTTGATCTTGATCTCACGGCTCTGACAGGATGCCAACAGCACCACTGAGAGCATGGCTAATAAAACAAATTTTGTACTTTTCATTTTCGTTTATTCTCCTTTATTCTTCTTTACTATCTTTTATTCTTTTCTGTTGTATGGTGTATTATCGTTAATTCGCTGCTTATGCCAGGATAGTCTTCCCGTCCTCCAGCTTCAGTTTCTTGTCGAACTGGCTTCCATCCTTTCGGTAGAAGTGAATCACTTCGTCTGTCTCGCCCTTGTCGCAGAGCTGCTTGACTTCCTCGGGTGTCACCTCATGGCCATCGATGGTTCGCCAGACAGAGAACTTACATTTAACGTCCTCGTTGCTGTAGTTGGAACAGTTATAGGCGCGTGGCCCGACGCGTATCTCACCGCCGCACTGCGGACACTGGCAGATGGTGGAGTTCAGCATCACCTTTCCTTCGACTGTGGTACAAAGCAAGGAAGAAAAATGCTTTCCGGCCTTGGAACAGAAGCCGTCAAGGATTTGTTTCTTTCCTGCGAGGAAGTTCTCCACCTCCTGCTCCGTGATGACCCTGTTACAGATGGTGCTTCCAACAAAGAAGTTACAGTGACCGTCATCCTTCTTGAAGTAGTTCTCACAGGCATAGCCCTTGCCGGTTACCTTGATACGTCCTCCGCAGACGGGGCAACGTCCCTCCAGATAGCGGGGAGGAAATGCCAGCTGCACTTTTCCTTCCTTGATGACGAGTTTTCCGATAAAGGGCTTGCCTTCCTTGTTGCACATCTGAAGCTCGCCCGTCTCACCGGTTTCCAGCAGCGTCTTCACATCTTCCTCAGTGATGTTGGCTCCGTGGTACTGACGGAACACGACGAACTTACAGTTGTACCAGGTGCCGTCAGCGTTCTTGCTTGAATTGTCACATGCCCATCCAAAAGGGTGCTCTGTGATGTGGCCCTGTCCGCAAATCGGACAAATGCCGATTGATTTTGTGTTTTCCATTCTCTTTTTCTTGTTTGATTAAAGTGTATTTACTAATGTTATCCTAATGTTCTTTTGTCTTTTCTACTATCCTTGTCTTACTTTAAGAGGTCATCCCAGTCCCTGATACATGCCTCGGCCATCCATTTTCCTTGCATGTAGTTTGCCCAGGTATCGGGATCGAGGCCTCGCCAGAGGTCTTCCCATGACAGATATTGTATCTGCCAGGAGAGGACATACAACGCTGAGTTGATGTCTTCCAGCGACGAGACAATCTTTTCGCACAGCCAGTAGCGTTCTGCGGCATTCAGGAGGTTCACCTTATTGCCGTCCACCGTCTTGGTCTTCACCAATGACGTACATAGTGTTGACAGACTGGCAATCTCGGTATAGACACTCTTGATCTCGTCTGAGACGGCTAAGGCAATAGCCGTTCCTTTCAGATGCCCTTTACAGGCTTTACTGACCTCACTGATATTCCTCGGTATCTCCACCGTGACCAACTCTGCCGTACGTTTCACCTGATAGAGGTTCTGCATCAGTCCTGTCACATTGGCCATATAGTCGAGTACCTTCTTCTCGATATCATGCAACTGCTTCAGCTGCACCTCCTCGATACCCGTAGCGGCAATGATCTTTTCCTGAGTGCTCTTTCTTGCATCGAAGAGTGTTCCCAGGGTGACCGTCTGGGCTGCCACAGCTGCCGTCAAGGCCGGGTCGGTCTGCTGGGCATGGCCGTTGAGTGTCACTGCCAACAGCATGGTTGTCAACACATATCGTATTCTTGCTCTCATACTTTGCTCTTTCTTCTCTTTTCTCTAAGGTTCTCATTCCTCTGGTACTTGGTCTTGACAGGCAGATCCTTCATGGGCTTGTTCATCGTCACATCGTTCCAGTCCTTAAAAGCCTTGGGTGCTTTCCACACATAAACATGTCTGTCCATCCCCAGCTTCTCACGTACCTTGTTCAGGGTAACTTCGTCCTTTGCCATACGGATTTCATCCAATCCCTTCTGGAAGATAATGGTATCATCCGTTGTAACGATATTGATGAACTGCCCACTAAGGAGTGCTTCCATCCTGACACCATAGAGGATGCCGGGGATGTCGTTGTCAAAACAGTCCCAATAACGTGCCTGGGGGTAGTAGTCGGTGATGCCCTTGATCTGCTGACTCGAAAAGGTGCCGCCCGTAGATACAAACACAGAAGTTTCGAGAATGAGTGTTGACTTGTTCACCTGATAGAACGCCATGGCATCATAGCCGCTCTCGAAGAAATACACATTCCTGGCATTATCCGGTTGTTCGTTGGTGAAGTCGGCTATCCATGCAGCACTCGAACTGTTTGTGCCTGGTGCCTTCTGCCGGAAGTTGTTATAGCCTCTCAGCTCAAAACCTTCTATCTTCTCGGAACCTGGTCTGGTATAGGGAAAAGCCAAGTCCTTATATTTGTACTGTGCCTCGGTGTCTGTCACGCGCATGATAAATGGCTGGAATGTCCTGAGTGTTTCCTCATCGATACTGCGTCCTCTGAAGAACGACATCACGGCATTGAAGTGCTCTGCTGCCGATTCCATCTGGAACCGTGCAATATCGAAGGTCTGCGGCTTCAGTTCCTTGTATCTGTCCTCGCTCTTCGTCACAAAGCTGTCATCACTGGTGAGCTTCGACATGACGGCTCGCAGCAAGTCCGTCTCGCTGCTCCCCGTCACGCCAAAACTATTGATGTTTTCCCTGATCAGGCTGATGGCATCGCCGCCACTGGCTCCGTTCCTGTGAAAATAGGTCTGGCTGGACTTATCATTGGGGTGACTGATAACGATAGAATCGATCTTCCTTCCCCGACCATCTCGGAGATTATACTCGACATACTTTCCGATACCGGCTTTCCTATCGAGCTTATAACCGAGATAGGACGCGACATCATCCACGCCGACCTTTTCCTTAAACGCCTTATAATCTTCAAACATCTTTTTTTCTCTTTGTCTTACTTCTTACATCTTACTTCTTCCTTCATACATCTACACGGCTCTGGCCCTGCTGCGTTCCTCATGTTTCGGCTGGGAGAGTTCCTTGCCGTAATACTTCTGTACAAGGGCTGCCTTGGTGGTCGTATGCTCGAAGAAGGCATTCCTGTCTTCCTTATCCAGAGCCTTAACGGATAGCTGCTGACCGTCCACCATAGCCCTTACACCGTAGTTGCCGCTTTTCATCTTGAACACGGCAAAGTGGTCGATCTTCCTGCCGTCTGCCGTTTCCAGCTTATTGAACTGGTCCAAAGGAATGGTCTTGGCAGTCTGTTCAGTCTGCTTCGGTTGCTGCTGGTCTGGGGCTTTCATCTGCGTCTGCTGTTCTTTTCTGTCGGCAATACGTTCTTTGGCAATCTCTTCCAGACTGTCGACGATGGAGACATGATGACCTTCACGGATAAGCTTAGGCAGGTACTTGTCAAGGCTCTTGTCCTTGAAGTTCACGTAGGAGATGCCCTTTTCATCGCCCTTCTCGCCCTTGGGTTCAAAGCCTTCCTTGATGATATGCTGCTCCTTCAGGCCTGTTGTTTGGGCTACCTTCCTGGCATCCTCGTTATAGGCTTCGAGGAAACTGCCCTTGCGGAACAAGAGCAGGTCATCAGGATGCTGTTCCCTCATTTCCTGATAGACCTTGGCGGACTCCTTGGCAATCTCGGCCTTCTCCTCTGCCTTGGTCATCGGCTTGGCAAGGGGTTCTGCAGCCATATCCATCCTGGTTTCTGCTGTCACTTTGGATTCCTTGACTTCTTTGTTGTCCTTGGTCTTTTCAGTAGCTGTTTCCTCCTTGGGCTGGAGGGTGGTCAGACCCAGTTCTTTTCGCTGGGCATCCACATGGTCAAGGATCATGTGCGAAGCCTTGTTGACATCGGCCATCACACTGAGGATAAACCTTGGCTCTTTCTTCAGGGTATCCATCCAGCCGTCCACATACTTGGCGTTGTTGTCGAGGATACGCTTGTCAAAACCCATGGTGTTACCGACCATGGCAGCGGTCAACTCGGCAACAAGCTCTTCCTTGGCGTATTTCTTATCGCCGAAATGACCCTCCATATCACGGCCAAGTCGCTGTTCTACGCCAGTAGAATGTGCCATCTCGTGAACGATGGAGCTGTAGTACTCCATACCGTCCTTATAGGTTTCCTCCGGGGTGTTATGGATGTTGAACTGGGCCTTCGTCGGGACGGTAATCTCGTCCTTAGACTGGCTATAGAAGGCTCCGGCTCCCTCAACGGTGTTGATCTTGCAGACCCAAGCCTGCTTATCTATCATCCGGTCGAATTCCCTGGACTCGTACATGCCCTGCGTGTCCTTCATCTCCGGTGCCTTGAACTTCTCCTGCAGCTTGGCATATTGCTCCGGCTTCACCTCAGGAAAATTGGTCTGCTGAAGGTTCCAGACATAATAGCCCATCATCACGGGAACGGTCTTGACTTTTTCCTTCTCGGCCTTGGTCATGGCTTCGTAGGCTTCGTCGCTGACCTTCTCCCCATGCTCATCCCTGTGGGTGACATTCCAGTAGATGACGGGCATGGCCTTCTCGCCCTTGCCGATGGTGGCTCCGGCTTCCTTAATCTGTTTGTAGGTGGCATAGACGGGCATGTCATAGCCCTTCATGGCGGTATGCAGCTGCAAAAAGAAGTCATTATGTCCTGAGTACCGACGGCCTGACAGGTTCTGGGGGAGTCCCTGGTTCCTACCGCTCGCGTCGATCCAGCCCTTTTCCCACTGCTGGCCTTTCATCTCCTCCAGTCGCGTGACCATCATCTGAGCGAAGCGGTCGATGGCTTTCTCGGCCATCGTCTTACCGCCAGTCTTGCCCTCAGTCTGCTCCTGGGGCTTTTGCTCAGTCTCTTTTACACTGTTATCCTTGTTATCTTCCATGGTGTATTCTTTACTTGGTGATTACTGATTTGGAATGCTGCTCCTATGCCGTGACGTGTTCCTCGGTGAGCGTGACAAAGGCTTCTGCCGTCTCTTCGTTCATGTCGAGGTCGTTCTCCACGCACCAGTGATAGTAGTCATTCTCCATCTCCGGCTGCTGACGGATGAAGTCACGCCAGCCGATCTTTCCTTCTTCTTTGAGCTGAATAAGCTCTTCGTAACTCTTTTCCTTATTGTTATCCATGCGCTTTTATCGATTATACGTAAACTTAAAATGTGTTTCCATAGTACCAGATATTAAGGTCTCGTGTTTTTCATAGCTTTCTTATGGCAAGAAATCATTGAATTGTTTTACAGTTTTGTTATCCTTCTAACCTTTTTTACTTTTTACCTTCTTACTTTTTTACCTTTTTACCTTTTACTTACATCCCGAAATGGATAGTCTGTCGGGCTTCATCCTTGACGGTCTTGGTCTTTTCTTCCTTTTTGGTCTCAGGGGCTTTGTATTTCTCCTGGGTCTGCTTGTACTCCCAACGGTTCTCGTCGGTCTGCCAGTAGCCCATCGCACCGGGATTGGCCATATCCCATTTGATTTCCTGCTGACGCTTCCACTCTGACATGTCACCGTCGATGGCCTTGAAGCCGGAGTTCTGACGAAGGTCAACACCGACTGTCACCTTGGTATCTCCAACCTCCAGCTCTACGGGCTTACCTTCGCGAATGGCCTGACGCTGGTTCTGGCCGAGGGTGATGTTCTTCACATGCTCCAGCTCATCCATGCGCTTGTCGATCTCTGCGGTCTTCAAGTCACGCTTCAGCAGGGCCTTGGTTTCCTGGTCTGCCTGAAGGTACATGGTTCTGGTACGGTTACCCTCACGGATGTCCTTCGTGATGACCTCACCGGCCTGCAGACGCTGGCGCTCACCGTCGTTCAGCTTCAGATCACTCACGATGTCCTTGCTCACGGGATAGGCTTTCAGCACGGCCTTACCGTCTTCACTGCGCTGCAGGCGGAGCTTCACGGGCATGGTTGCGATAACACCGTTATCCATCTGGTCACGAATCTCCAGCAAGGGAGTGAGCTCGCCGTTCAGCAGCTTCTCCTTGATCTCCTTGGGCATCGCCCTTACGTCGATGTCGATACGCTCAAAATCCTTTTTGCTCAGTTCTCTTTCGTTGAATAGCATACTCTTTCTCTTTTTTACTCTTTACCTTTTTATTATATATAGGCAGGCGTGTTATCGGGAGGATAAAAAGATTTTTATTCTTCGTTTCCCTCAGACTTTTGCCGTACCTTTGCACTCGTATTAGTGAGTGTCCCGGTCTCAAAACCGGGTGCAAAATTAAACATTAAAATACCATGAAAAGCAGAAAAAAATATTTCTTATACTTCTTATTCCTGCCGACAATGCCGATGAATTGTCAGGCACAGTTCAACACCGTTCAAAAGCTACCACAGGTGGTTAAAAGTAAGTCATTTTTAGAGGTTCAGAGTGATTCCGTTGTTTTGGCTGATTCTAGTGAGAAACGACCTGATGGGTACTTCGACATTCCTAAACATCAAGAAATTGCCATTGAGTACGACATTCCTCTCTTTGTTTCTGTCAAGGACAGTATGATGATGGAACTGTTGAACCGTCGTGCATCTGTGGCGCTTCCACTGGACTTCATCCATATCACTTCCGACTATGGCTATCGCAAAGATCCTGTCATTGCCTCAAAGACGGCATTCCATAATGGTATAGACCTCCGCTGTGCCAAAGGCTCACTGGTCTATGCCATGATGCCTGGAGTCATCGAGAAGGTGGTCTATAGTGAAACAGGCTATGGCCATCATGTCATCATCAACCATGTAGGACTTCGCATCCTATATGGTCATCTGGGACTGATAGCAGTCAAGGAGGGGGATATGGTGTCTGCAGGAACCATCGTAGCCCTGTCTTCTGATACAGGACGGTCAACAGGTCCGCACCTGCATATCCGGGCAGAACGTCTTATCGATGGTGAATGGAAATCGGTTAATCCTGAGCCGTTCATCAACCATCTGAATGACTATATCGCAGGGCTGCAGGAGGAGATGGCCAACCTCCGTTTCGCATCCAGACCTGACAGACCGCTGAACCTCACCAACCTCTTCAAGGTCATGGAAGAGTGTGGTGTCCTTTACCCCAAGATAGTGGCAGCCCAGTATTGTTTAGAGACTGGCTACGGTTCTTCATCGGTTTGCCGAAATTACAATAATCTCTTTGGCCTCTATGATTCGGCCCACAAGGACTACTTCCACTTCCGCTCCTGGGAAGAATCAGTTGCTGGTTACGTCAGAATGATACAACGACGTTATAATCCCAAGAAAGACAAAGACTATTACGCCTTCCTGAAACGTATCGGCTACGCAGAGGACATGGACGGCTACAATGCAAAAGTCCGTGCCATAGCGAATACGCTTTGACAATAGGGTAAAACAAAAAACAGCCATTTTCAAGAATAGTTCTCGAAGGTGGCTGTTTTTTGTAATATATAGCAGGCTTATGCGCTTGTTTCTTTCCCCAGCAAACTGGCTGTCAGTTGGGTGACTTCCTCGTTAATCCTGCGGAAGTTTCTGGCAAGCATCACCTCTTTCTCGTGTTCATTCTCGAAGCAATACTTCTTGGGCAGCGGCGTATAGTGTTTCTTCTCTTCCTCGATATGCCGCATATCGAAGTTGGTTTTACAGAAGAATTTGGTGGTCTTGAACTCATCCGTCTCTTCGAGATTCACGCTGTGCATCGCACTGGCATCCGTAGCCGTAAAGTCTCTGGCCGTCTGTCCGCAGATCCAGCCGGTGGCCATATCGGCTATCTTCGAAGCTGGCACCAGACAGTCCATCTTTTCGTTCAGTGAGGTGGATATGCGCTCATCGTTGATGCTGATGCTTTGGGTAGTCTGCTTGACCTTACCGAAGATGTCATTCTGTAACCATTCCAGCGTTTCCTTGTTTCTCGCTGAGCCAGCGAACACATTGCCGCAGGTGGTTATCACCTTCTGCATACCATTCTTGCCGTAGTCAGCTTCCAACTGCGGCAGCTCCTGGAAGGCCATCGTCACACTGACCTTGTTGCTTCGTGCCGTACCAATCAGACGATCAATCTTATGGAAATACAGTGTAGGCAGCTCATCAATGATGATGCTCACAGGTACGTTCTTTCCCTGTCCGCTATTGACTCGCGTAGTCAGACGGTTCAGGATCAGAGCATTCAAGGAGCCTATCACCTGCTCCTTTTCCGGGTCGTTGGCGATAATCAGATACGAGGGCTTTGCCGGGTCTGAAACCTTCAGGTCGAAGTCATCACCCGAGAATACCCAGTAGGCTTCCTGTGAGACAAGTCGGGCAGCGTTTACACGGAGCGTTCCAACCATACCTTCCAACTGGTCCATCGCATTGTTATCATACGCCGACTTAAACGGTGCCATCAGCGACATGATGTTTTCATCCTGCATCAGAATATTGAAAGAATCCTCATACGACAACTGCAAAAAGCTGAGTACATGGGGCATATCGCTGAACTCTCCCGTAAAGGTGTCGGGCAGCGCGACATACCCATTATCATCCTCATAGAACTCGTCCTCTATAAAAACGACATCACCCTCCCTGTCCACATACGAGAATCCTTTTAGCGTGACAGGCATACCGTCGGCATCGGTGCTGACATTATTGCCGTCCTTATCCGTAAAATCCAACACCACATTACCGTCTTTATCCTGAGCCACATAGTCACTCCACATTCTGATCTTCACCTCCAACTTATGGCCATTGGTAATAATCATGTGGTGCAGTTTCCTGCCGTTCTTCCACGCTACAGGACGGAAGGTAACAAAGAAATAGATGATAGCCGCCAAAAAATTCTCGGCAGAGTTGGTGAAAAACTTATCACTTCCTCCACCGCCCGGCTGTCCTGCACCCTTGTTCAGGGCAGCAAGTAACGTGGCCGCCGTCTCTGAAGCCGCACTCAGATCCGGGATATACTTCCGTTGGATGGGATTCACGCGATTGGAATACTCCACATCGGTAAAGTTGATGATGTTAAACGCCATGTCCTTGGGGATATTCCCCAGCATCTTGTTCTTGTTGAAATGGTAAAAGGTCATTTCTGCTAAGGCAGGGAACTTATAGTCATAGACAACCAGCGAAAAGCCTTTGGCAGAATGCTGTCTGATAAAGGGTTCTACAACGGAAAAGGACTTACCGCTGCCTGGTGTTCCGACAACCCACGTACCTCTGAAAGGATTAACCACATTGCACCAGCCCTTGCGCATTCTGCCCTTATAATAGAAGATCATCGGAATATTGACACTGTACTTGTTCTCTACCAGCTCCTCACACTGTTGGAAGCTCTCGTTCTCGAAGTTAAACCTATCCTCACCTAACTTACAGTTAAAGTACTGCGCAATGGCATCGAGGCTCCTATGGATGCACATCACACCGGTTATGGAACAAACGAGGTACAGTAAACGGTTGATACTATAGCCCGCAACCATTGTTCCCCAATGGCCTTGCTGCACAAAGATACACAGCACCGTCAGCGTAATACCTGCTGCACAGGGATAGACAACCATCTTCCTGACATCAAACTTCAAGATTCGTCGTGCCGTGGTTCCCGCACAAGTGATCAGAATGGTAATCAGCTCAATGACCTTGCAGGACACGACCGAGTTAAAGAAGCCGAGCCGTGCTATCATTGACAAAAAGGAGTTGGCGATGCTACTCCCCGTATGGACGGGCATGTGCATCACCAGCTCGATAATCAAGAAGATATAGATGAACGAGCGGAACAGATTATACATCTGCTGCTGTTCCTTGGATTCCTGAATCATAGTTATTTATCTGCGTTCACTCGTTTTAATCGTCAAAGCAGTCGGCCTTCAGCACATCGTCGTAGTTGATGTTCAGCTCAATGGTTCTGCCCGATATCTGGTTCTCTGAGACCTCGATCTTCAAGACCTTGGCATCGGGGAAGGTGAGCTTTTTCACTACGAGCACATTACGATAACGCTTCTTGAAGTGCGTCTGGTTGTGCAGCATATACTCGGGTGTCAGCTCGATACTCTGGTAGTTCGTGGCCTTCTTCTGCTTCTTGTCCTCCAGTTTTATTCTTATATCCGAAATGTCGTATGGTATCTTGGTCTTGTTATCCATCGAGAAGTCAATGAAGAAGTAATCTCCTGCCGAACAGATATGGTTCACCCAGGCCTTCATCTTGTCTTTCTTGCTATGGATATTCTTTACCGTGCGCTTGGCATTGAACATCCGAATGGCATAGTGGCTCATCTCAGCGACGGACATATTTACGTCTGGATTGGTGTATTCCTGCGTGTCGCTATACGGAATGGCAAACCGGGTATGCACGATATTGGGCAGCACGCTGTACACCAGCTTGTACTGGACGATATGACGCTCACCGATGACTGTCACCACGGCAGCCATGTCACCATCGGCAAGGATGGTGTCCGGTTTGATACGGACGATGTTGTCATTGACCTGGTTGCCCACCACATAGTCCGTGGAAATATCCACCAGCTTGATAGTCTCAGGCATAATCAGATGGGTGGTTACATCCTTGTTGACATAGATGGTGTTCAGAACCTTGTCTGTGAACTCCGCACTGGCCGTGCCAGGGGCTACGAAAGCCACTACTGCGAATAAAAACTTTTTCATACTTTTCATATTTCTTGTTTATTAATGGTTATACTTCGTTTCTTGTTGTCGGATTTCATCCGACGTTTCCTATTGCTCGTTGATCAGATAGACGATGGAGTTATACTTGATCTTCGCCCTGTTCTTCTTGATGGCCTGGCTGACGGCACTGGACGTAGACTGATAGACGTTCTGCAAGGCTTGCAGGGCCAGTGCCTCGGCAGAGATGCCGCCGCCACCGCCTGAGTCAAAGCTGATATTGCTCTGCATGGCAGCACTACCAGCATTCTTCATCATGTCCCTAAAGGCTGACTCCGGCACGTAAAAACCCTGCATACCGTCAAGGTCATAGACCGTCAGGTGTATTTTCAGGAATTTGTCCTTCACCAGAATACTCGTAATGTCGGCCATCACGCGCTGCTGACCGAAGCCAGTCACAGTACCGTAGAGGTAGGTGCCTTTCTTCAGCTTCACACCCTTCACGATGACATCATCCAACAGCTTAAAACGGAGTCTGGTCCCCTCATGGGCCTTGGTGGTCTTGTCTATCATAGCCTTGATAAGCGGGTCATCCAATTTCTCTTCATCTGCAATGGTATTGAAACTCTCACTGTTGCTGTCCTCTGCCTTAGTGACGACGGCAACGGTATCTTTCTTCGGCTGCTGATTAGCGTAGATCGGATTGCCATAGATGTCATAGCCGGTAATCTGGGCATTGGGATAGGACTGGTTCTGACCGTTTCCGTTAGAACCATAGCTTCCATCATCCCCCGTAATGTCCCGTGCCATCTTCCGGCTCCGCTCCTGGATCTGACGCATCTCCTGCTCGAACTGCTCCATCTCCCGCTGCTGACTGCCATTACTGCCGCTACCATGGCTGGTATAGCGGTCGTCATACTGGTTGATGTGCATCCTCGACTCGCGGAGCTGCTGCTGTAAGGCAGCCATCTGCTCCTCCTCGCGTTTCCTATCGGCCTTTTCCTTGTCTATCCTGTCCATCTCGTTCTCGGAATAGACGTTCTCATCATCGCTGTCACCTGTTCCTTCCTCGCCAAGGGCACTGATGGCGGTATAGCCGTCACCTCGCAAGAGGTTATCCTCCATTGCTGCAAACTTACCGCGCAAGCCGTCACCCGCAGGCTCAGGCATCATGGTATTGATACTGTCGGTGACCATCCCTGTCTGCTCTGTCGGTCCCTTGAACATCTCACACGAGAAATAGGCGATGGCCACCAAGGGGACGAACAGCACCAGCGGGAACCAGTACTTTCCCTGGCGTAAATCGATTTTCTTGAAATCTATCTTCATAGCTCTTTCTTTGTTTATTTGTTCATAATGGTTTTGAGTTCATCATATTTTTGCAAGGCCAGCACGGAATCCTGATGGGTCTTTCCGGGCATGGCCATCAGTGAGTCCACTTCATGTTTGAGCCTGACAGCCCTGTTACTCAACTGTACGTAGGTCTTCTTCTGGACGGTCTTCATGTCCTCGATACGGTGCAGCTGCGAAAACATCGGCTGAATCTGGGCCAGGTCCTGCATCGGGTCCTGGATGCTGTTGCCGTCGGCTTCGTTTCCCGACATACACAGCATAAAGCCGATGATATAGATGCAGAAGTTCACGCTGAACAGGATGCCTGCCGTCTTTCGTCTGTGACCGTCTGCCCAGGCATTGGCCTTGACAATCTTTTCACCGATGCCGTACTTCTTACCCATCTTATAGCCCCAGATTCTGGCGCGTCTCAGACGGTAACGCTCCTTTTCCTTATACTCATTCGTCTGCTTGTTCTTGAATATATTCATGGCACTTTCAATTCTTCACTTTTCACTATTCATTTTTCACTTAATATGATTTGAGGTCTTTGTTCTCCAACGTTCTCCAATTGGTAATCAGCAGTCCATGCGGATTATTCTGCGTTCTCGGAACATTCTGAAGCTTTCCAACGGTGATGATACTGCGCTTCACGCTATTGGTTCTTCGCTTGATCATCTGCGTACCGTAATACTTGAAACTCATCTGCTCCTTGTCGAGTTCGATACTGTCTACCACAATAGTCTCAACAGCCGAACTGGAGAGCAACTGTGAATAGAATCCCGTTTCCTCAATGGCCTGTTTTTGTCGTAGAGCACTCTCATCTGCCAGATACATGGCCTTACCAAACGTCCATTTCAGATACTCGTCATCAGGCGAGAGATTGAAAAAGTACTGATGGAACAACTGGATATGCGCCTTGGCCTCTATATCAAAGGTCATCTCGTTCTTACTGCGCTCTGCCATAAAGGGGATGCTCCCGTCCAACACATACACCTGCTGCTGTTGATCCCTGACCAACGAGATGGCAAAGTAAAAGCACAGGCCGCAGGTCACGGCGCTGGCACTGACTGCCAGCAGAACCGTGAACATCGCAAGCTTCGTCTTCTTCTCTAAACTTTCTATCAACATGGTTATCGTTTTTTTTATTATTCTTCTATCTTCTTCTAACTACCTATAACTTCTTCTCGCTCGGCTTTGCCGCTTGGCTCTGCCAAGAACTCCCTATTTATACTGTTTGTCTCTCATGTGCGTACCGACATTGAAGTCCATACCACGCTCGAAGCCGCGTCTGCCTCCAGATACAGCACCATTCCATGCGCCACTCAAACCGCCTCCTTCAGATGAAGTATATCCGGTTACGCTACCTTTGACAGCACCTCCCACAGTGTGTCTTGTCACACCGATGGATGCTCCGGCAATACCGCCTACTGTACCTCCAACGGCTGCAGCTCCTGTGGTGGTCATTCCGCTGACGGCTGAACCGATACTGCTACTGGCTCCTCCGGGTACTATCCATGATGCCAATTCAGGAACAAACTTCAGCAACATGGCTCCGACCAACAATCCTACGACATACATACAGGTGCTTCCGATGCCCTGCATACCAAGACCGCCTATCTCGCCCCACGTATAACTGGCACTTCCCAAGAGTGTGGTATAGGCAGTGGTGTCCTGCAGGATGGTATACTTCAGTATCATGTCGGCATAGATGCTACACATATATATCAAAGGTGCCCACAGCGACAGACTCACATACTTGCTGATCCATTGGCTCCACGCACTGGCCCAGGGCGGTACGATACTCAGGGCAAAGGCTACAGGACAGAAGATTTTAAGCACGTTCATCATAAAGGCCTGACCGAGCAGCATACCGAAGTACATCACCTGATAGATGATCTCCCCGATATAGCGGAGCAGCATGTTTATCGTCTCTGCAATCTTGGTCTCAGCGATAACGGCAGCTTCCTTGGCCCATTCCGACACGGCATTATCCATATTCTTCACGGCGTAGGCCACTTCCTCCCACCAGTGGGAATCCTCAGACAGCTTGGCCTCTGCCCGTCGTTTCCTGTCTAACGAGTCGTTATGCGCCCGCAGTTTGTCGAGGTACTGGCTTTGTAATTTGGCTTCATGTTTCTCCAAGGCATCGATACGGTCGTGGCTAATCTTAGCCTGGGCTTTCATCACGCGTCCCATACTTTCGCCTGGTGCAGCCACGGCATCGGCAATGGCATTGGCAGAGACGATACACAGGGATATTCCCACGATACGCAGCAGCTTCATCACATCGATGCCTCGCCGTCCGAGCATCATCATCCAGCATTCATAGCTGGTCACACACATGGCGAGTATCAGTCCCAACGACTTGGCAAAGCCTCCCCACGAACCCAGGAACAATGCATGCTGGTGGATATAGTCCAGCACACTCGTCATCACAGGATCAAGCGTCGGCAAGCCCATCGTCAGGAACAAGCTCCCAATGTTACAGTTCAATAACAGTTCATTCATCATTTCATTCTATCGTTTATATTCGTGAAATCCGTGAAATTCGTGGTCTCATTTAGAAACTTCGACGTACCGCATCAGGTCGATGGTGCTCTGTGTCACCTTCTCCATATCGGCCTTCAGCTTGATATAGCACTCCTCGCGTTTGGCATTCTCCAGTTCATAGCCGTTACCGCTCTTATGCACATAGCTGACCTGCTCAGTGATAAAGCGGTTCTGGTTTGAGAGACTATTGACCAACGATATGACATTGGCATCACCCTTACTGTTGGCGAGGCAGTAGGTCAGCCCAGCGGATATCTTGTTCTGCATATTGTCAAAGTCATCCTTGAAGAGCAAGTAGGCTCCATCAACACGACGGTCAGCAGCTGCCAGTGTCTCTTGCTCCAGCTGATGCTTGAAGTTCTTTTCCTGTGAGTCGGTCGATTCTTCCGTCCAAACATCAGTAGTAGCACCCAACGTTCGTTTCGGAATAAGCGGCTTCGCATCCGATTGACTCTCCTTCAGGTGCAAGAAGAAACCACTCTTAAACCCGTGCCACTCCCATTCCCATGTATGATGGGCATAGTTATTGTGGAACAGCCAATAGTACTCTTTCGGTGCAAACTCCAACGGCCCTGTTTCCATCGACCGCCATTGCAAGCACTTCTCTTCATCATGCACCTGTGCCTCACTCACTTGCGGCACCAAGCACATTCCCATCATTATTGCTATCAGTGTCCTTTTCATCTTTTACCTTTTTACCCTTTTACTTTTTTACCTTTATACGGGCCACTCGTTTATCACCGTCTTCCCAATATCCTCCAGTACCGACGAGTTCAGAATCTCCCAGATATGATCCTCATGGACATACCCGCCCACCAACAGGTCACACCACATATAGGCTTGCTGGATGACATCACGCATATTGGTGATGCTCTGGTTCAGCGTCCAGATGATGTTCATACGCTCCTTGTTGGTGGCCCTGAAGAAGTTGGTCTCGGTAGCAGCCACGGCAAGGTACATCTTCCTGATATTCTTCAGTTCCTTATAGACCTTATTGTTGGCTTCCAATGAGTACCAGGCAATCATGGGATTGGAACCAACGTGATTCGCAGCAAACTCGGTAAACTCAGAGTACTCCTTCGTCAGCTTGACGGTGTTTGTCACGCAACGGCTCATCTCAGCTGCAAGGGAGAGGTATGCCAGGGCATCGCCACTTTTCTTATCCAAGGTGCTCTTCACATCGTCGTATTTCTTGGCGACATCCTTCACCATGGCTTTGATAGTGGCATTGGCTGCCAACTGCTCATTACTCTGATCCTCGGCACTCATACACCGCTTATGCTGGTCAATCAGTGCCTCAATGGTCGGCTGGTCATTAGGCCAGATTCCCGCCCGTCCCGTATGTGGGTGTGCCACACCCACCATGATTGCTATTGCTATTAGAACCTTCTTCATTTTTTACTCTCTACTCTAAACTTTCAACTCTCAACTATGAAAAGTCTTCCCATCCTCTGACAATCTCATCCACCGACCACTTAAACTGCATGGCAGTACACCACGTATCAGGGTCAAGTTCCATCAGCAGGTCTTCAAGCCCGTTATTGGTCTGGCAGATGAAGATGATATAGTCCAGGTTGTTCCTGACAACTACCAGATCCTCCAGAATGTCATTGGCCATACCCATTCTGTCTGCCCTGCTCATGAAGTTATAGCCGTCATCCTTGCCGATGTTGGCCCTGCCACCGCCTCCAGGTATGAGCGGATTATCCTTCAATGGCGACTTGACATGACCGTTGTTTACGATGTTCACGAAGCCCGCAATACACTGCTCAGTCTTCATAGTCAGGTTACTGATCTCGTTCAGGCACAGAGGCAGATTGATAGCCGGATTCTTCGTGAGCCAGCTCACAGCTACAGGGATATTGGTCACGATATAGAGGGCGTTTTCTCCTATCAGCTGATAATACCTGCTTTCCTGACCGAAGCCGCCTGTGTTCTGCATCGATTCCTTATACAGTTCCCGTATCACATGGATGGCGGTAGTGTACTCGGCGATACGCTCCTGCTTTTTCTTCTGTTCTGAGAGGGTGGCATTATGCGTTCCCTCCACACCAGCAGCGGCAGTGGTATTCGCACCGACCTGTATCACGGTCTTCCAGTCGTAGTTCCAGCGCCAGTAGGCATTGACCGGGATAGTACTGACCAGTGCGGCCAGCACCAGTACCAAGTCCTTCGTCCATTGTTTTACGATTATATCGTAAATGCTTATGCTGTCTTTTCCCATAGTTCCATGATGTTTTGTTGTTTGTTGACCTCATTGGCGAACTTCAGGTACTTACCTGTCAGCCCGGCCTTTTCCATATCCTGACAGAAATGACGGATGCCCTCAACGGTATCACCGCCATAGTGTTTGATGTAGATTTTCAGAGCCTCCTTCTCTGCACGTTCCGTCGTATAGGCCATATAGCACTCTGGCGGTTCTTCTACACCATAGACATCAGAACTCTGACCTCTGCATATCCAGACTTCCTTGAAGTAGTTACGTCCGTCATGGTTGTCCAGACTGTTGATCGTAAAGATCTGCTGTCGCTGTACATCGGTGATACCGAGGATGGCAGCAATCTCATCATACCTGTCCTTGAACTTGCTCTGGTCGAGCAGAATCTTGATGTCGGAGTTGTTGATGATGGCCTCCTTGACAATGGGAGAGTCTATCACATCACCCAGTTCCTGCGTCACCACACCTGCAATGCCGTGGAACTTTCTCACGGTCTTATACAGATACTTGATGTATTCTGCCATCGTAGGGGAGGAGATAGCCTTCCAAGCCTCTTCGATAATCAGAGCTTTTCTGCCTTTCTTGATACGCATCTTCTGCAGGAACACATCCATGATAATCAATACCACGATGGGAAAGAGTACAGGGTCATCCTTGATCTTGTCGATCTCAAACACGATGAACTTTTCATCGAAGAGGTTCAAGTCCATGTCGTTATTGAGAATGGTGTCCATCTTACCGCCCTTATGGAATGGTTCCAGGATGGCGGCAAACTCATTGATCGGAAAGGCGATGCTCTTCTCCTCCATCATCTGGGGAATGCGCTCACAGGAATACTCATAAAAGGTATCGAAACTCAGATGTGTCACCTTCAGGTCTCGCTTCTGTCGCTCCATACGGGCAATCCTCTGGTCTATCTTCATCAGATAGTGACCCTCTATCAGCTCCGGCATCAGACGCATCAACTGGTTATTCGCATGCGCCCGTTCACCAGCACTGGCTCCCTCGTCATTGGCGAGGTTATGCAGCTTTTCTACTATACGCTGCACCTTAGCATGGTGTGCCTTCTCGTCCTCCGTGTAAGTTTGCCGATCTGAGGTTGTCATGGATGCTTTTTCGTTTTCGTCTTCGTTTTCGTTCACGATATCAGCGTCCTTCTCTATCTCCTCGATATACTCCGCATACTTGCCGTTACGCTTATCAGCCAGCAACAGTTGCTTGCGCAGTTCTTCCTTCTCTTCATTGGTATAACCACTAAAGGGATGGAAATAAGCATCATAGTACTCATTCAGCACAGTATCAATGATAGTGTCCTCCAGCTTCTCGGGTGCCTTGTTGCCCTTGAATATCTGGAAGATGAGTGACTTCAGGAAGTTTTTCTTTTCTCCGAAGTTCTGCTGATATTCCACGTCACTGACCTTGAAAGGGTTCATTGAGATAGGATGCTCCTTGCTATAGCTAATGTAGGTTCCATGGAAATAGCCGCAGATGCCCTCATACGAGTCACCTGTATCAACCATCACCACATCGGTACACTGCTCAATCAACTGACGCACTACAGTATTGGTCGAAAAACTCTTGCCGCTACCTGATGGTCCAAGGCAGAAGAAATTACTGTTGTTGGTTAGCTTCAGTTCTCCCTCCTTACCTGTAAAGTCAATGGCAATAGGTACGCCCTGACGATCTGTATAGAAGACCTTCAGCGGTGTCACCTCATCATGCTTCATCCTCTCCTTATAAAAGAGGCACAAGGCAGAATCCTGCAGAGTCAGAAAGAGGTCGTAGTCCTTATTGAACTTATAGGCATTGCCGGGGAAGGAGCACATAAACAGCTCCAACTGGTTATAGGCGGACTTGCTGGGGGCGATGCCCACCTCAAAGAGCTTCGTTTCCAGATAGGAGGTGACCTTGGTCAGATTCTCCGGCTTACACGACACGAGGACGTTGAAGTTCGTCCAGACCATCGTCTTCTGCTCCGTGGCAATGACCTCCAGCACCTCGTCGATGTCGGCCTTGGCCAGCTTGTTGCTGGGATCTGGCATTGAGGCATGGCGCTTGCTCTTGCCAATCAACCGCTGACGCTCCCTGCGCTGGGCTGGTATCTGTATCACCTGGTTATAGACCACGCAATCCGTCAAGGGTACGGTGGCGAGGAACGACAACAAATCGGTACTCATGCTATAGCCGTTAATGGGCTTGGTCTGCACGGGATGGATGACAGTCGGCAAGTCGATTACATCGATGTCAACAAGCGAAAAGCTCTTCACCAATCGGTCACCCATCTTCAGACTGTCATCGGTACACTTTAAATTCGTCATCCCGAAAGGCCCCTTCTTGAAGTCAAAGGCCATGAAGCGGTGGAGGTATTCGTCTATCTCCTGCCTGTTCAGCAGATGGTGCTTCAGGCCTTTCTCCTCCAGAATGTCCTTCACCTTCTGAACCTTGTTATTGAACTCTGCCCATTTTTTCGGGTCGTAGGCCACAAAGGTACTCTTCCTTGTTTCCTGCGTGATGACAATAAAGGTACGTATCTCGGTATAGGGTCTGCCCTCATAGTACCGAAAATAACTCTGGGTCAGAAACTCCATATCAGGCGTGATGTCATGGTGGTACGCCTGTCTGCAAAAAATGTCCTGCTTTTGTAAGGCGTAGCCCTCGCCGAGGGTCTGCAGGATATGATCCAGCACGTTCATAAAGGCATAGTACTGGTCAGCATCGGTACAGTACTGCTGCACGGGATTCTCAATCTCGAAGATGGAGCTGTAGTTTCCCGCCTGACTGTACAGCACGGTATTGACAACCCTGCCCTTGGCATCAGTGATGTCCTCAATGCCCGAAAACAGTCCGTCCAGTGTGTTTTTCCTAGCGCTCATACAGCTGATGATAGTATTTGATTCCTTTTTCTCGTTGTTTCGTATGCAGCCCCTTGCGCTGCTTCACGTAGATGGTCAGCAGACCGCCTCCGGCACTCACGCCCAATACCAAGAGGGCGATACCGAGTCCAAAGAGGACGTAACCGGCAATGAAGCCGAGAAACGACACGCCAAAGGTGACTGCGGCAATGAGGATAAAGCGTCCCCGGATGCCCATAAATTCCAAGGGCATCTGGAGACCTTTGAATACAGGATAGCCTGCGTAGTTCGTTTCCATAGCTTAATAGCCAAAGAACTTCGGCAGGGCTACGGCCATCGCTACCAGTGCGGCACAACCGCCAATGGTCATCATGATGGTCTTCTTCACATCCTGGTCGCCGTTGTTCATCTTGTAGAAGACGTTGAAGGCTCCGATGATGCTGACCACTGCGGCAATCACATAGAGGAGGTTTCGCACAGGCTCGATGTAGCCCTTGAAGGTGCCGACAGCTCCCGTGATGGCACTCGATCCGGCATCGGCCATGGCGTAGCCAGTGCTCATGAAGAAGAGCAGTGCCAGGCTGGCGAGTCTCAAACCTTGGTAAGACAGCTTACCCTTACAATTCTTAACGAGGGAACACAGTTTGTTCCAGTTTTTCTGCATAATGTGTTTTTCATTTTGTTTTTTCGCTTTTTGAACATCTTAAAGTGGGGATTACGTGTTTTTCATGTCTCATCCCGTATGGTATAAATCGGTCAATCGTCTTACTCGTAGAGTTTCATGACATCCTTCAGGGCAGTGCTTCCCGGATTGTCATGCTCCTGCTGGAGTGCTTCGTGCAGCTGGTCAATGGTATAGCCGCCACACATCTGGGTCAGTCCGTCATCCTGACTTCTTTCGTCGTTTGATTCCTTTGCCAAAGGGATAGAGTCCCTGCTGACCTTGACAGGCTGGTATTTTTCCACCTCACCCGTGATGTCCACCTCTTCCTCTATCCTCAGGTCATCACTCAACAGTGTGCCTTTTGCAAAGAATAGGTCGTGGATGATTTGATAGGCGTAATAGATGACGTAGCCCGTAATGATAATCGTCAATAACGTTGTGAATTTCATAGTATTCTTTTTCTTATTCTTTTCGTGTTTCTCAAATCCGGGTGACAAGTCTCGTGCAAGTGAGCGCAGAGAAAGCTCGTTTTCTATGCCGAACGCAGCCGAGACTCGCGGTCGTTTTTTAATTTCGACCGCAAAGGTACTGCGATTTTTCCAATCGCAATACGTTTTTTTCGCCTTTATATACTTTTCATTCCTTGAATCCTAAAATCCTTAGACTCCAGGCACAAAAAAACACCGACCCATCACGAGCCGGTGCCTTTCCTTTTTTATTATTTAAATTCAACCGTATGAATGATTCGATTAACTTTCTTTCCTTTCACTACTCATGTCTATAACGTTCAAAGCAGGGCCTTACCTTACAGTCCTTCGTGAGCAACAGCCAGACTAAGTAGCCTCCCTTATAAGTCCACTGAGTCTCAGGCTTACCGTCCGCCCCTGTCTTAACCATAGTCAGACCTCTATCCTTCAGGGCCTCGGCCATTTCCCAACCATCCTCCTCATCATCCCCTTTCTCTACGATGATGCCGTTCTGCTTCAAGGTACATAGCAAGCCTTCCTCCGGCATACCGAAGGCTTCGGCTATCTCTGAAGTACTGCGTGTAAAACCTGAATCCTGAATGAAACGGGCATAGCAGATTCTTGTGTACAAGTCACCACAGCCTTCCATAAAGCCATTGTAGCGGGGATCCTGAACCTTGGGCTGGTAACCGTTGATCGGCACCTGCACAATCCTCATCTTTCCGTCAGCTTTCTTCTCACATCGGGTCTCATAGTGCACAGGGATATCGAAGATGGACATCTGCTGTCTGTACGTCGTATCACAGAAACAGGCAAGCAACTCCAGCGACTTGTCCTGCATCACAACATGCTGGGTAAAGCCATACATACAGAGAAAATAGTCGTCACCGTCAGGACACTTCTGATACGAAAAGCCCTCCACGCCATTCTCTAATAGTTCTTTCACTGCCTCGTCCCACGAGGTAAACACAAGGGTGTATGTTTCCCTTAAACTGTATGGAAACAATTCACCACGCAAGAAGCACTTGAAAGTGCGAAGACAGTAGTCTTCGAAGCCCTCACCGGAGGGCAAAATAAATGATTCCATAAATTATAAATGATATGAATATAATTGATCGTATTTCTCCTATGCTGCCACTACATGCGGCTGGGTCAGGAAATTGGCGGTCACATGGACGCTCACCATCCTGGCTATCTCTTCAAGGTAGGACTGCTGCACACGGAAGTCCTTGGGGATAAAGCCGTCGATATATTCCTTCGGCCACGACTTCAGCGACAGTCGCCGACAGGCAAACGCCTCATTGAAAGGCAGATTGCAACGCTTCGCCTGGATATAGCCTACAAGGATGCTCTTCAGCACGTCCTCAAAAGCCTTGTTCTCCACTCTCACGGGTCTGCGCTCGTTCTCCACCTGACGGACAATCATCATCCGTCTGTTGTCGCTCAACTCTCCCAACAGAAAGGCCGAATTCAGCAGAATGCCCTTCATCTTCCTAACCCTGTGGGTGTTGCCAATCTCCACCTCATAAGTCAACTTCTCCAACTCATTCAGTCGGAGTCTCTTCTCTTCACTCAACTGTTTCATAGTACTGATTAATGCTTTGTTTGTATATCATCATATCCTGTTTCATAATCTTTTTCACTATTCACTTTTCACTTCATCACCTCTGGGTGATGAGAATACCAGTTCATTTTTCGAAAGTCCACATTCTCAAAATGGATATAATACGCCATCTCGTTCATCCTGGACACTATTCTTAATCCCAAATGCTCCCTCAGCTGGTCACTGTCGAGATTGGTACTTACCACCATCGGCAACCGTAGCTTATAGCGTTCCGTGATGACTTCCCTCACCGGGTAGAGGGGATTGCCCCATCTGAGTATCTCCGCAGGCTCGCAGCCTAGGTCTTCAATGCCGAGATACGACGGCCAGTTCATCAGGTCATACCACTGGCGGGTGGAATCCCTCATGTCAGAGAGTGCTACGGCATCGCATATCTTCAGGTTCACCTCATCCGGCACCAGTCTGTGCTCTGCCAGCCACCACAAGGTCTGTCGCATGGCCTGCATCAGCGTGGTCTTTCCCGTAGCAGTACTGCCATCCAGCACAATCATAAAACGGTTGTCGTGGCTGTCTGTGAGGAAGTGGGCCAACTGCTTGATGGCGCCATTGGTCAGGTCGTTGGGGACATACTTGATCCTTCGCTTGGCGACCTGCCTGCAATAGGCCATCTCCAAAAGCTTCGTAAGTCCCTGTTCATCGAGGGCCAGCTTAGAGCGGTCGGTCATATCCGGAAGCATAAGAGCTCGTCCTTGACGCTTCAACTCCTCTACGAGGGTCTTGATATCCATTGGCTGTGCCATACTGTACTTGTGTTACTTGCTTGTTGCGATAAAAGTTCTCCAGTACCCGCTGGAAGTGCTGTGGCACCATCATCCAGTCGAAGTCGGCCACCCAGCCCTTCTGTCCCATCCCGTTCAGGAAATCACTCGCGGCGGCATTCACGATGGCTTGCTTCACGCTTTCCTTGTCTGCGCCTGTCTGGGCTTTCAGATTCGCGTAGGCCTGTCTGCGCTCAGGCGTTTTTAGCGCCACCTGCGGGATAACCTTTCCCGTCATCTGCTGATTGAAGAAAGCGATAATCTCATCGAAATCATCCCCGAAAAGATCTCTCCCGACATTTTTAGCCGCCTCCTCGCGCGTACGCGCTCCTCCTCCGGCTATAATATTTATCTTTTTATCTATAAAAGGTGTGGGGTACGCTTGGGGGTACGTCTGGCGGTCAACTTGGTTTTCAACGTTTACCGCTTCCTTTACCTCTGGCTTTACCTCCAGATCTGCCCAACCGAGCGTGGTGATAGTGATTATCGTCTTGCGGCTATCGGTCTGTCGTTCAATAAGTTTATCATTCTCCAATCGCTGCAAGAACCGTATAACCGTTGGCTTGCTGACACCCCATTGCTTTACCAGTGAATTGACCGTTACGATGACCTGTCTCGCTTGGAGGTAAACCTGCTGGCGGTTAAACCAGACGACTTTCTCCGTCCAAGAGGCTTCACGCCTGAGCCACGTCCACCATTTCAGGTAGCGCTCGTCATGACCTACCCATCCGTCCAGCACGACCATGGGAATGGTGATATACCCGTCCATCATAGCAAACTTTTGCATCTTACTGCAGCAAACGCTGCCTCGATCTGTAACTTGGAATAATAGTAGGGCGAGTTCTGACTCGTGCCTTTCTTGAATCCCTTGATCATACCCTTACGCACCATCGCATCAAACTTCCTGCTGAGATTGCTGTCGTTGCCCAGCCAGGTCCTAACCTCTGAGGCCTTCAGCTGGTCCTTCGCCGGGTCGAGCTTCTTCACTGCCGACATCGCTCCGAGCGTCGCGGCATTGGTGAGCATCTCCTGTAATGTTGTAACCGGAATTTCCATATCCTTACTTTCTTTTTACACTTAAATTATGCTAATTTACCTATTTTCTATAAAATTTCTATATATTTTCTTGCAAGTTTCGGGATAAATACGTATCTTTGCACCCGATCCGCAGTCAAAACGGCTGCAAAATTACAGACTTTTATAAATATAGCCAAGAATTTTAGAAATTTCATTCCAGACAAGTATCATATTTTAGCATTATTTAAGTATTATGACCATGTACAACGAACAGGAAGCCATGCAGGGTGTAGCACAGAGATTCGTAAAAGCGGCTGAGGAACTACGTCTCTCAGGAGCACAGCTATTCCGTGACGGAATCGTCACAAACGACCAGGTATTGAGCAAAATCAAGAATGGCTGGCAGAAACCGCCTAAAAAGGCGATTGAGCTGTTCTGCCAGAAATATGCCGTAAGTGCGGCATGGCTATATACGGGGGAGGGTAATATGTTCCTGGGCAGAGTCATGCCGGTTGTGCAGAGCAAGGAAACAGGCGACGAAAAACTGCTCTACAATACGGATTTCAATAAATGCTTGGATAACAAGGGAGTGCCCATTTCAACAGCAGCTTCCACATGCGTGGTGTTCCCACCTGCTGGTGACATCGACTTATGGTGTCTCAATGGCGACAAGTCCCTGGCACCTCTCATCATGCAGGGCGACACCATTGCCCTGAAAAGGGTGAACACATGGAAGGAATACATACCAGGCGACTTGATCTGCGTAGTCGTTACCAACGAGTTCAAGGTACTCCGCAAGGTATCTGTAACGCAAGCCGACGACCAGAGCATCACCTTTATCCAGATGGTCGATGGCAAACCTGTAGAATCCAGGATCTCCAAGGACATCATCATAGAGATCTATCAGGTCGTTGGCCACTTCCGCCTCGACTAGCCCGTAAAAACGCGGCATCCCCGACTCAGTTCACGAAAAACCAAATCGGGGATGCCGTTATACCAGCTTAGTGTGAAGCCGTCTGCCTGCTCCACACTTTCCTTATCTCACTATCCTGTCATATTCAGTCCTTCGTTATCTAAGTGACAATGCACACCTTTCCCATAACCCAGAAAACCTCCGAACCCAAAGTCCATAAGGTAAGCCGGTATTCCCGTGTAGCCTGAATTATAGAGCCTTCTCATTTTTACAGGTATTGATTTTTCCGCTTATACTGTTCCGTCATTTCCAGAATTTCCTTATATTTCTCTACCCTCTCAGACTTCATCCTCCCAGCATTCATCAACTTTCTATTATGGTGAAGCCAATTACAATACAGTCCTCTTTCGGTATCATCATATCTTGATGGATTCCGTTTGTTAATCTCAATAAACGTCACCACCCCATTGTATTTGGCCAACCACTTCTCATCCTGCGTCATATTTTCCCTTACAATGCTCGGTGGTTATTAAGCCATCGAGCCAAGCCACCGTTCTCTGCGGTTCTCCACAGGGTTATCTAAACCCTTTATCCAACAACTGAGACTGAACTACATTAAATTTATACCCATACTTCCCTATCACGTCTATCACCAATTCTACGAACCACGGTTGAGCTGTTGGAGAAACATACAGATTCTCTATCAGTACATCTGGGTCTATTGGTAACGGCCATCCTTTAGGAGCCTTCTTCTCACTCGGAAAGTCAAACATAATGATCGCCCTAATCTCTTTTTCGTGTTCAAAGGCTTTCTTCTTAAACCAGCTAGGATTGTCACTTAATCCCAGTGGCAGCGTATAGTCAATATATTCCACCGGCGCAATGGTGATTGGACCGCGCAGGAACTCTCTTATGAAAGAATCTCTTAACCTGCCACAAGTGGATTGTATTGCAACTCCTTGCGTCAAGTCCTTAGTATAGAGTCGCCACATAGCGTCAGATTCCATATCATTTTGGTGCCAGCAACTTATAAAGTTCTGATACATGTGGTTTATATCAAAACCTATTGTCTTCCATGTATCGATGATTTTTCGTGCATCATCCAGTGATTTTTCTACGCCCTTATTATCACCATTAAATGAAATCTCTTCACGCAGGGCTTCCGCAAGCGCTTTTATGTACAACTTCTCATCACCTGTATTTCCTCTGGCCCCCTCAAACGGATCGTCGAACTGGTCTGCTCTGGCAAAGTAGAGTGTTTTCGACTGAAGAATACTCAGAAACTTAGGCAGATCCATAAACCGCCAAATTTTCATTGAATCCTCTGGTGGTGTCAAATCTCTCAAATAGCCAAAGTTTACCATCTGATACGGCATTCCACCATCCAACTCTCCTTTCTCCGTCCTTCTTACTTTCCACTTGTCCATAAATCTGATAGTTTACTGCTCCAGTTATACACTTTCCTTATCATCTTCTTATTGCCTATAAACAAATAGAATTTTAATTCATTTTGACCATTCTCATCTTAAACGGGTTGTCCCTATTATAGTCAATCCTCAGATCGTGCCAGTCACCAGTCCATTTGTCAACCTTCCCAGTTTTTTCATTTGGTTTGGTTTGAATCATGGAGTTCATCGACTTTTTTTGAAGACCCCATATTTTCCCATCCTTACTTTGGGCAAAGGCCATATCCGATTCATAGTCAGTAGGGGCTGCACAGCCAGAGAAAATGAAGCGTGTCATAAGTTCTTCCAAAATCATTTCACTGCTTCTACACGAATATTTCCTGTCACCAACAATACATTTCCTCGCGACAATTTCATCCAGGCCATCTGCTCCTCCCTTTATTAAATAATTCTGCCTAAGCCGACACCTCTCTTTGTCTCCTATGCACCATGGTTGCTTTTTAGCAAACTTACAGCCCATAGTCACCAAATCATGTTTATAAGCATCAACGTCCTCCTTGGATCTTTTCCTACAGAGGTTCAATGCTCTATAAGTAAACGTTTTAGTATTTTTAATCAGGTCTGCAACTTTTGAAATCTCATCATCATCCCAAAGTTGTTTCCCTTCATCGAAAAAGCTCCAAACTGCTATCGAATCCTCTCTTGTATAACTGAATGAATATAGTAAAGCCTTCAGTTCCTCACCTTTTTCCAAGTGGATGGAAAAACCTCTTTGAGAACCTGGCCTTGAAAACGGCTGCATGCCTATTGTGCAAATTTTATTTTCGAAAAAAACACGTGCCATCTTCTGGTCATTTGTAGCCATCATAGTAGGAACGGCATAGATATAGCCGATATATTCTCCATCCTTTTTCTTGGGCTGATAATGATTATTATCGTCCAAATCACACATGGCAAAGAACAATGCGACATCCAAGCTATTAGTCAAGTCTAGTACATCCGTCTTCATACCATAGTGCTGGCATAATCCTTTATAGTCGATGTAGATATTCTCCTTTTGGAAGTCTTCCACTTGTGGAAGTTGCTTCAAATACAGTTCGAATTCAATACATCTCAACTTTTCTATAAGATGCTCCTGTTTAGACAAGTTCTGCCTATAAAGCGTAGGAAGGCATGGCGAGTAGAAACCTTGTTGACCCCGGAACAGGAATCCGAAGTCAATGCAAGTAGGAAGTAGCATATACGTCCCGTCCATCCGTCTCACTTTCTCAAATTTTCCAGGTGTAGGAAGGAAATTCATTGAGATTTCTCCCCTTAGTTCCTCCTGAATTCGTGAAAGTTGAAACCCCCAGAATGCCTCTTTTAAATCCACAGGACTATCAAAGTGCATTTCAGGAGGCATAAAACACCAGGGAGTGTATATCATATTATCATCAGTATAATTCATATACATACGTGGTATACTTACATCTTGTTATAATACCTGAAAATATCACGATACAGTTTGCTGAATGTTCTATGATGTTCCATGTGGAAGTCTATACCAAACAAGTCGTTGGCTACATTCTCTGGTGTTGTCTTCGCAAGTCTTGCAATCTCCTCAATCTTCGACTTCGGGTAATGGTCCAGTTTGTCTTTCAGAAAGAAGGCTTCACTTCTATGGCAATTGTATCTTTCTTTTAGGTGGAATTGCTCTACTTCAAACTGGTAATCGGCATCTCCATCAGTGTGTATGTCAAGCTCAAAATCTTCCTCATGTGCCAACAGATTCTCAAAACTCGTATTTAGTGGGTCAATCGGCTTTATGTAGAACGACATATTCCCATCGAAGTCGTAGTTCGGGTTCGTAGGACTCAGTTTCTTAATAATATCTTTCAACCGTCCTGTTCTGGAAGAAGATTTCGTCTCTCCAGCACAATAGCTTCCTTTAATAGTTCTATTGCACGGCTGACATGACGGAAGAAAATTATAGAGCGAGAGTGCAACAAGTGGACATTTACCCTTGTCTAGGATATGCTCCACGTCAAACTGCCTAACCTTCTTTCCACTGCTGGTTTTGAAATAGTTCACATAAGCCATATCGCAATAGTGGCAAGTATGTATCTTAAACATGTTTGACTCCTCCATCATGAATGCAGCAATCTTATCCCGATAGCCTCCTTTCCTGTCATAATTGAAGATTGCGAAAAGCTCATCGATCAATGTTTTCTTGCTGTCCTTGTCTATTATCCCGGCGGTCTTGGCTGCATCAATTTTTTCAGTAAACAGAAAAAATGTTTCTACCAATGTCTCTATTGGAGCCTTCAACAATTGCAGAACTGTAGGAAACTTAGCAGTTCCAAATACCGTAGCATATTTTATCTGCAAAGCCCTCCATTGCTTTTGCATGTCAGAATATGGGAACAACTTTACATATGCCGACTCCAACTTTCTACTATTTAGAGTGTACTCTACTCTTATCATACGCTAGTTCTCCCCCTTTTCAATATCGCTTACCACATTGCTGACCAACCGCTTCAGATACGGGTCTCCTACAATATCTTTAATATACTTGATTCGTTTCCGCTCTCCCTCATCCAGTTTTGATATGGCCTTCTCATCTCCTAAGAGCTTAAATATTCTAGATAGTTCCTGCCTGGCATATTCGCCAACGGTTGATTGCATGATAAACGATTTCCTGAACAAGTCCAAGATATTTGCTCCGAAGGTTTCCTCCATATCCTCATTCTCTCCGAGAACTAAGATATTGCTTTGGGGAATATCAGACAGTACAAATGGAGAATGTGTTACGATGATAATGTTCACACCGAGAATCCTTTGAAGTCCTGCACTCTTCAACGCATTTGTCAGTAGCCATACGAACCGTCTCTGGAGATCTGGGTGATAGTACAGTTCCACTTCGTCGAACATCACATTTACATATTGGTATTGCAACACATCCCTATGTTCATTATCATAGGTCATGTCATCCCAGGATGAATCTATATTTACCATGTGGTACATAAAATTGCTTAATGTATAGGCAATCTGGCGTTCTCCGCTACTCAATCCCGTAAAAGGAATCCAATCGTCCGTTCCACCGTCTTTCTTCATCAGAAAGTCAAAGTTGAACACAGGCGGTGGCATCAGGTCAATAATCTTCACCAAGTCCGCTTTTTCTTCTGACAGATAGCCAGAAAGCGACCTGTAAAGAACATCCACATCAAGATCTGCAGGATACTCATCATAGTAGTACAAGTTGAATCTCAACATGTTGATGGCCCGTCGCAGTTTTAGTGTTACATGCGAATGGTCATTGTATATCTCATCCAGCCTTTCAGATATATCATCATAAGTATGCCCGCTAAGACGCATCACCCTCTCTAGTTTCGAATATTTCTTGTAGCTGAGGGCGATCTTCATCGTCTTGTATACGATATATCCCCACAATAGTTGTTCCATTTCTGCTTGAGTGCCATCACCCCACATTTCCATCCCTGTGTACTTCTCTTTCCAGAACTTCTTGATTTCATCTGTCAGGATATAGAAGTTCTTGTCAAGGTTAGTACCTTCAAATTTAAGTTTCTTAGCAGTATGCGCTTGGTCATAGCTATCCTCGTTCTTTCGTGTCAAGTGTAGCCGCTTTATTCTCATGTCATCGTTGATAATCTGGAAGGGGAAGCCCCCTTTTTCATCTTTGAAATAGAGTAGCGTCAGCTGCCTTTCCTTTCCCAGATTATTCTCCTTAGATATATTTAGTAGTCCATCTTCTCTCATTGGATGAATCACTACAGGTGTCTGGTAACCGTCGTTCTTATGAAACAGTCCTGTCAACCAATATCTGTCTTGCTCAGCTATCTTGTCCAACTTCTTTCCGATGATGTGCTGTAATCGATCGTTATTCGTTCTCTCCTTGACATAGTCCCTGTAATTAAAGCCATAGATGCTATAACTGCATATCAGTGAGTAGAAAAGCTCCTGTAGTACGTGCAAGTTCCTTCTTGCTGGTTGTATTGCTACCTGACGATTGTCGCTGTCATCCATCACTACAGTGTCTTCGGTACCATTCCTGCTGAATCTGTTTCTATGTCTTTGTTCCCTTACATAATACCTAACTGTGATATCCCTATCCTCACAAAGGACCTCTATGAAACGTTCATCTATTTGCACCACTAATGCAGCATATAAATAATCAATGAAATGCAGGTGTTCAGCAGAGTTATAGGCATACCCCTCACCGATAATCGCTGTACTCAGATTATTAATAACCCTAATGAGCAAATCCACTAAACTACTCTTACCAGCACCGTTCTTACCAACCACGGCACTAATATTTACCCACATTTTACCATCACCATATAATGGAACAGGATCCATCATCAGTTTCTCTACGATGATGATACCCTCATCCTCTTTGATATCATACCCTTTATACAGATACAGCCATTCGTTATTCCCATATAAGGCTTTCTGTATTGCTCTTACCTTCTCCAGTACCTCTTCATTCTGGGTATCTGGTTTGATGGCTTTAACTGCTACTACTTTAAAATCGTGTACATTCATATCTATCCGTATTGAAAATTCTTACCTATGCAAATCCTTATCATTGCATTGCAGGATAGTTATGCCATCCTTTACGAGATTGTAATTGATGAAGCGGATTTGTTGTTCATCGTATAGGGACGTCAGTTTGGTTTGGCTGAAGTCGCTCGATGAAAGTTCCTGCTGGAAATTGCGCTCGCCCAAGAAAAGGCTTAAGCCCCAGAGGATATCCCGTAGTTTATAATCAAAACTGAAGTGGCTGTCTTCCAGTTTAATATTCGTTGTAATGTCATGGAATTCAAAGGTACATTTCCATTGCAGGGTTATATACTTTACAGTGTTCTCTGAGTTGCTAATTGACACATCCGAGAAGGTCTCACACTTTCCTTCATCATAGTATACAACGATGTTGCACCCCATGCCGAACGACAGTTCCGTGTGCACTTGTAAAGGAACTGTAACAGGATTCTCTACTTGGAATTTTATCTTTTCAAATGATGGCAATACTTTGAATAGTTTGTTGATATCTATTTTGGGGAATTCAACATATTCCCGCTTTGTTGGTCTGTGATGTATCTCGAAAATATCCGGCGAAGGCGACTCTGATGACGCTGACGGAGTGAAGGATGTATCGTCCGTGGCCACCAAGTCAATAAACGGTTTTGCCGGCGTGTCATCAGAGAGATCCCACTGGTTCCATTCTCCACCGAAGGTCTTCAGAAATAGCGGCCAATGGTTTTGCAACTTTGCATCCCTCTTATATTGACCTTTGTCGATATCAACGAAAGGTACCACATAAATAAAGACCATGTTGCATACGAATAGAACGCAGGTACAATAGGGCGTTTCCGGTCTGTTTTGCCCGTTGACAAACAAGAAAAGTACCGGCTGTGTCCTCGGCTTCGAATATCTCCAGTAGACACTAGGCAACTCTCTGCTGGTCACATTACCATTTATCCATCTTACTGTTTCACGAAAGTGTGGCATCTTCTCTGATGGAACCAGGTCGATAACCATCTTTGCCATAGCCTTATAGATGCCTGTGTTTGTAACGGTCTTGCGATGGTTTAACCGCATGCCGTTCTTCATGAAGTCCTCAAAACTCTCTGTTCCTTTGGCATAGATGCTATACTCTTCTCCTTTTCTTCTGATGACAAAGTTCTCTCCTTCCACTTCAGGAATCTCCCCTTTCTTGCTCTTTATACCAGAGACTACCCTGTTGAAATCAAGGAAGTCAGTCAGATTGGCCTCTATTGGAGCAAGTTCTCCATTACACGTGTCACATTCCTCGTTACAAAACAGCAAATTATTGCCTAATGCATCGGGAATGGCATGCGCCAGTTTCTTGAATGATACTTCTGGATATTTCTTTTCGCAGAATCTACAAGGATGCGTTTTATAATCACCGACACTAATCTTGATGCCATTAAAACCGAATCCGTGACACTCAAATGACGTGAATAGTGAACCATAATTACGGAGCACTGCATCATGCATTATACTCCGCATGTTCATATCGGGCAACACCAACAGTTCATGGATGCTGCATAGGTGGTTTAGAAGAGGAGCATGTTCGGCAAGATAGAAGAAACATTCACCCTCATTGAGTTTATTCACGTAAGTCGTGATGCGCCTTACCCTTGGTTCCGTCCCTTCATGCAACTTCTCGAAAGCTATAACCTCTTCTCTCAATGGCTGGGTGTTACAGAGTAGGGCATATATATTACCCCCTTCTATTTTGGGTAGTCTGTTTATCAACCCAACAAGCTGGCCCATGAAAGAATCGTCTTCAGATGAGAAGAAGAACTGCTCATTTGCGTTCTTGGAGTAGAGATAAAAGATGAATGGTGCCATATTAATATGATCAGATGTCCTTTGCATCCATTTATTGATATTGATTTTTATGCCTATATTTCTCACTCAACTCCAATCGTTCCTTGATATCTCATCCTCCGCCTTTCATCTTGTGTCATTTGTCATATTGAAAAAGGTTTTAGCAACATTCACTATAGCAATATGCCCATTTGATAAAGATGATTCACTTTACGCATCAAAATTTGAAAGTTCGTTCGTTGCTGCAAAAATAGAAAAAGATTTCCATAGTTCCAAAAAAATGGCCTTTTTTTAACAAAAATGATGGTAAGTAAACACCTACCATCATCATTTGTCCAATTACTATGTAAATTTCCTCCATTCCATGGTCGATTTCATCTCATCCCCTCCATCTCACTCTCCACCATCCCCATCAGCCCCTCGACCCTCCGACACTTCACCTTATCATTGAAGTAATCGATATCGTCCAATAGTTCATTACTCTTACCCATTATTCACCTTTCACCTGTCGCAGCCTCTCCACATACCACTCCCAGAAATCACCAAGATGGCCGTAGTATCGGTTCTCGTCATCAAACATATCATCCCATCGGCTGTCATTCTCTGCGAAGTACATATGCTCACCTTGCAGAACGAGGAGGAAGAAGTCGATATCACTCTTTATATCAGAACTCACATCCGGGCATCCTTTAATCTGAAAGAACACCTCGCGAAGCAAATCGCTGATCAGTTCCAACTTCGGAATATATGAATCCACGTGCCTGAACATCTCTGGCCGACGCTTATCCAGATCCGATAGTTTCTGGAACAGATAGTAGATATTGGCAAAAGCCTCTTCGTACTTCTCTTCCTGAAACATCTTGTACAGTTCCATCGGATAAGGCAACAGATCGTTGTACAGTCCCTCCTTATCCTCATCAGTATTCGTTTCTTTCCAATCAGCATCGATACGATCTTTCAGAGTCGGAGTCATATTGATGAACTGATGCTGGGCGCAATATGCCATCAGTCCCATAACATCCCGATAAACATGTGGAGCCCTGCGTCTCCAAATGCTCAGGAAATCCGTCAACACCCTGTTGACAGACTCTATAGCCCTGTCCTTATCTGGTGACGTTTCGTTACAGTGAAGCAGCCAGTTATAGCACTCATAGTACCCATCTACCTCCCATTCGTTGAGCATATCCAGATACCTTTCATACCTGTCATTCTCCAGGAACTGGTTATTTACCCAGATGTGGATGTACTTAATATGCAGCAGATCCAACCCATTCTTCAGAGCTTTCACTTCATCTTTCGTACTTCTTGCCATAATTGTGAATCTTTCTATGCAAAATCTATCTCGCCAACATCCTTATCACCATAACAACAATCAGGCCTCCTAATAATGATCCCATCGCATTATTCATCAAATCATCCACATCAAACACACCCTTTTTCCATATCAGCTGCGAGCACTCGATGGCCAATGAAACCATCACCCCCGCCAGCAACGCCTTCATCACTCGGTACCGCCTCGACAAGAACCCGACCAACGTCCCCACAGGGATAAAGCCGACAATATTAACAACAACATCCCTGCTACTATTACCACTCGGCTGAAGATAGCACTGCAGCAAATCCATTTTGATGCAGCTCTGTTTCGCAACACTTCTACTCAGCACAGTCAAATAAATAATTAAAAAGGTATATACCACCAGTGTCACTTGACAAAAACGTTTCATCCTCATCTGTTGTCGTTACTATTAGCATCCTCCTCAATTCCCCCATTTCATTTCTTCCCATTACAATTTAAACCCTTATTCTTTTCATTCGCTTTATCTTCTCCCCAGCACAGCCCTCCTGTACCCATTACGAATCCATCCTATCCAAGCTTTTATCGATCCTGCCGGAAATATTACAAATCTTTCCACCGTATCATTAGTGTAAAGACAAAACAAAAGGAAATGTCTTATTACGGTCGGATACTTCTCAATAAAACTATGATCCCTGTTATGACCAAAATTTCCCGTCTTGATAATAAACGACAGCAAACGTTCTGCCTTCTTTGAATACTGGTGAGAAGCTACATACAAAGGCAACGCCTCCGAAGGCATTCCCAACCGTTCAACTGCCAGAGCTCCAAACACTCGCCACTCGCACACTAACCCAGCTTTCTTCAGACGATTATCCAAAAGTTCCAAATCCAAACTGTCGCGATACGTCCACATCAACCTGCACCAGTCGCAAATCTGGCGTAATCCGATACCACCCCCATAAAAATGCTGAATGATATGTGAAAACACTATGATCACATCATTGTCCGGTGATGGTAGCAATACGTCCACGCCATTGTTATTCCAAACACGGCATGCCCCATTTTTTAAACAGGCCTCCTGAACCGAGTCCACTACTTCATCCACTTTACTCGATTGATATGAGCGCAATGATCCATGCAACTCAACAATCCAGTCATCTATGGTCAGCGCAAGATGTTTCCGCACGGTGTCTTCCTGCTCTGACGAATCTGCCTTGGGTGTCAAATACGCTTTACATCGTTGGTAATCTTCTTCATCCAGTAACAAGTCAATATCACCACTTCCTCGCCACAGCGGTTTTTCATAACACAGAGCCACGCCCTGTCCTTTCACGAGTATTGCTTTTATCCTCTTCTCCTTGAAATACTGAAAAAGTTTCGCAATAAATATATTCATCTCACGGTTAACCTGTTCGTTTTGAACAGCTAAACCTATCATCTGTAGCTTTACTTCCAGCGGAAAATTATCATCATTCACGTGCTCGATGCCTGCGGTCACCAGTCCCTCTACCGCCTGCTCTTCAGCTAAATTCATCACAATTTCATAATCAACATCTCCATACGAAATCAGGCTGACACTCTGTTCCCAAAGGCCTGCCCTTACCAATGCGAGAAACGCATCTATGCTATATCTATCCTTTCCCAAATTGTAAATCCTATATCAATGAAGCATACGTTTCCAAATGCTTCTTAATTACAGTCTCGATGCTGAAATCCCTTTCAGCAATCCAGCGAGAAGCCTCTCCCATCTTCTTCCGCAACTCTGCATTCTCTATCAGCAACCGCAGTTTCTCTGCCAATGCATCGCTGTCCTTGACAGGTATCAGGAACCCATTCACCCCGTCCTCAACCACATCCTTACATCCGATGCTGTTGCACGTCACTATAGGCCGGCCTATGGCTGTTGCCTCAATCAGCGACTTAGGCACGCCCTCTCTGTAATAACTCGGGAACGCCACAATATGACATTGCTTCAACAACTCCTTCACATCATCCCGATGTCCCAGCCATTGTATATACTTCCCATCACACAACGCCTCCACCTCTTCCTTTTTCATGGCCTTGGGATTGTCCGACAGCTTCCCGCAAAGCAAGAACACCACCTTTCCCTCATACGCCTCACGCAGTTTCTCAGCAGCCTCCGCCAATACTACCACACCCTTCTCTCTCACCATTCTGGCAGTGAACATCACCCGAATAGGCGTTGAATCCGGCACAGGCGTAAAGTCGAAATTCATCAAGTCCACACCAGAGCCTTTTATGAAGACACTATTCTCCGGCTTCGATACCTTATATTGATAGAACAAGGCTTCGTCCTCATGGTTCTGGAATATCTCGCGTACGTTTTTCCTTCTGTGCGAATAACGCAGTAGCTCCAATATGCCCTTTGCCACCAAAGATGTCTTTCCTTGCGAAAAAAACACTCCCAATCCACTGACAGCATTCACGACGCCTTTCACCTTGGTCAACTTCGCAGCCAGTCCGCCCCAGAGTATAGTCTTCAGCCCCACATGATGCACCACATCCGGATTCTCCTGTTTATAAAGTTTCCGCAGGAATGAAAATGTCTTCCATTCCTCTTTCAGGTTCATGCCTGTAGCATCGATAGGCAAGTCAATGGTTTTCAGGCCAAGTGCCTGGATATCATCAAACCTCCCTGTGTTGCACGACACAATGGAAACATCCCATCCTGCATTTTTTGCGGCCACAGCAACTTCTTTCCTGTGGGACAGGAAAAACCAGTCGTGATTCACGACTATAAATAACCTCATATTGGATCTGTAATGCTTAATGCAAAAAAGGTTTACGATAGACAAACACCTGATGCTATCAACGCATCTTTCAGTACCACAAAGAAGTCCTCAATATCCTTAACATCAATGGTACCTAAAGCACAGAGACGGAAAGTATTAGTCGTTGAAATCTTTCCAGGATAGATAGTAAAACCACGCTCATAGCAGTAGTCATGAACCTTCTCAAAACTCCAGTTGGGGTCGTTGGGATATTTCACAGACACCACAAGCCCTGACTCAATCTTCGGGTCGATAACGGTCTCAAAGCCCATGTCAGTCACACCCTTGCGAATAGCTTCATACACACGATGGTGACGGGCAAACTTGGCTGCCTCGCCCACATCAAAATACTCCTTTAATGCCTGAATGGTGGCGTAGATGGTTTGTACGGGTGGCGTGAAATGCATTTCTCCAGTTTTTTCAAAGTTCGCATACTGCATATAAAGGTTGCAGTAATAAGACCGGGTAGGATAGTTTTTGGAAGCCTCTATAATGTCTCTGCGCCCAATGATGAATGAGAGGCCAGACATAGCCATCAAACCTTTCTGTGCAGAGGCCATACAGAAGTCCACATTATCCTTTACCATATCAAAGGGTATCATACCCAATGATGAAGTGGTGTCGCTGATGAAAATAGCTCCGTACTTGTGGGCCAAGGCTCCAATCTCTCGTATAGGATTCAACACACCAGTGCCTGTCTCGTGATGGCAGCAATACACCACCGCCACATCAGAATTCTCTTGCAGGGTTCGTTCCACATCAGCAAGATTGGGTTGCTCAAAAACACTCGACTTGAGGTCAATATGAGGAATATGGTACATCTGGCAGACCTCAACAGCACGAGAATTATAGGCACCGTTATTCACTACCAATATCTTCTTTCCTTCAGGGACAAGTGAATTAATACAGATGTCAATATTGATGGTGCCTGAACCGCAGAACAATACTGAGGTATATTCAGGTTCGGGAGCGTGAGCCACTTTGCAAAGGTCACTACGCAAGCCTTTCATCAGACTGGCAAATTCTTTTTCACGGGGGCAGATGTCGGGCACCACCTGTGCCATCTTGACTGTATCGGTGGTAGTTGCAGGCCCGGGATTCAACAATACGTTACGTTTAATATTCATTGTGTTATCTTTATTTCAAATGGGGTAAAACATTCTTTTCAGCGTAAGCAAGGTCTTCCGGGTCATCAATCTCGTACCAATAGAGGCCTTCTTCGTTCAGCACATATACGTCTGAGCCGCCTTGTGCCATGGAGAGGATTTCATATTCATAACCCAGTTTAGGCAGTTCATCCACCTTAGCAGCATAGTCGCGGCACATATCTTTATAGAATGCGTTGGAGAACTTATGGATGCCCACAAGCTCACCTTTCGCATCAAGTTTGGTCTTGTCGGTAGAACACATAGTCAACTGGTGGTTGGCATCGTATTCCACATAATATTGATCCTGGAACTTGGTCACAGGAGTAATCAGCATGATGGTCGGATGCGTATTCTCTAACAAGGCGCTGATTGCCCTGTGCTCAAACACCAAGTCCGACTCCAAGAGCAGGATGTCATCATCGCCAACTGCTTCACGGCAATTGTACAGGGTGTACATACTGTTGGTCTTTGCATAGCGAGGTGAGAATACACACTCAATCTGAGGAAATGTTTTTGCCAGTTCCTCAAACTTCTCCTTGTGGTAGCCTGTTCCTATGATGATGCGGGTGATGCCACAATCAATGAGCGTTTTAATGCTGCGCTCAATCATGGATACCCCACCGCACTCAATGAATCCTTTCGGAATTCTTTCTGTATATTGGCCAAAGCGGCTACCCAGCCCTGCGGCCATGATGACTGCTGTCTTGTACATAAATCTTACTTTTTGAGGAAAGCCATCAAGGCTTCTTTGTTCTGAATAGGTGTAGTGGTCGGGCGTCCAAGGTCTTTGCGGTTACCTTTCTTCACCTTAACCTCAATGAGAATCGGTCCTTCTGCAATGTCTTTAAGAGATCCAACAAGAGCCTCCTTGTTATCAACACTAATGGTTTCTTTATAACCTACAGCCTTGGCCACGGCAGGCAGGTCAATCTTCAGTCCCACCGTAGGCTGACCGCCTACACTGTCGTGGGCACCGTTGTTGAACACCACGTGAACATAGTTCTTGGGAGCTTTGTTGGCCACAATGGCCATGCTACCCATGTGCATGATGGCGGCTCCGTCACCATCGAAGCACCACACTTTGCGGTCGGGCTTTGCCATAGCAATACCCAGGGCTATCTGACTGGCGTGACCCATACTACCCACAGTCAGGAAGTCGCGTTCGTGACCTTGGTTCATGGCAGCACGGTACTCAAAGAGTTCACGGCTGATCATACCAGTGGTGCTCACAATGCAGTCTTTCTCTCCCAAGGCTGCGGCTACAGTCTGTATGGCTTCTTCACGGCTCATGGTGAGGTCATTCACTTCCACGTTCTGGAGCTTGTAGTCCTCGAAGGTGTCTTTCTCAATCACCAGGGCATACACTTCCTTGTTCTGGAGGGCTTTGATGGCCTTGGCAATCTGTTTCTCAGCTTTGTCCTCTTCTTTGCTCAACACATCGAAGTTGATGCCCATCGTGTTCAGCAGACCAGTAGTCACCTTGCCTTGTTTCACGTGCTGGGGTTCGTCGTGAACTCCAGGACGACCTCTCCAACCAATCAGCAGCAGCACGGGGATGTTATACACTTCGGGGTCAGTCAGTGAGGCAATCGGGTTGATGATGTTCCCCTCACCACTGTTCTGCATATACACACAGGCGGGTTGGCCGGTGGCCAGGTAGTGACCGGCAGCCAGGCCCACGGCAGCCCCTTCGTTGGCTGCAATGATATTATGCTCTGCATCGCAATGATCCGTAATATATGCACATATATTCTTCAGCAGACTGTCGGGTACACCCGCAAAGCAGTCAATGCCATTTTCTCTCAATTTCTCTATAAAGAATTCTGGACGAATCATAATAAATCCTTTCTCTGTAAGCTGTAAACCGTAAGCTATAAACTATTGTTTCTTTGTTCCAGGAATCAAGTTCAAAATCTGCTTGATAGGCATACAATACTGGTCGGAAGCCTCAAGGCTGCGGCTGTTGGTAAGGATACTCTCGGCACACTTCACCATGGCGGGATAGGCACTGCGAAGCATGTGGTTGGCATAAATCACCACATTGATGCCCCATTCAGCCAATTCTTCTTCTGTAAACTGGTTGTAGGTAGTAGGAACAGCAATGATGGGGGTATGCGGGTCTTTTTCACGGAAACGCTGGCAGAACTCCTTGATGTCCATGCCGTCCTTGTTTTTGGAGTGAATCATCACACCATCTGCACCAGCAGCTACGTAAGCATGGCAACGCTCCAAAGCATCATCTACAGGTTTGCCAGCAATCAAGCTTTCGCAACGGGAAATAATCATAAAGTCGCGAGTAATCTGTGCATCTTTACCAGCCTTAATCTTGTTGCAGAAGCCCTCAATAGTATCTTGTGTCTGGACAGCGTCCGTTCCGAAGAGTGAGTTTTGTTTCAAGCCCACCTTATCCTCAATGATAACGGCTGATATACCCAGACGCTCCAAGGTACGAACAGTAAAAACAAAGTGCTCAACTTTACCACCAGTATCACCATCGAAAATAACCGGCTTGGTGGTTACTTCAAGAGCATCATTCAGGTCGTGTAGGCGAGTTGTCAAGTCAACAGCCTCAATGTCGGGTTTACCCTTACTGGTACTATCAGTAAGTGAGGAAGCCCACATGCCGTCAAACTCACGATGCTGACCATTAACCTCCACACTGGTGTGCTCTGCTATCAGGCCAGTCAAGCCATTGTGAGATTCGAGGACACGAACTATAGGCTTGGCTGAAATCAATCTACGCAATGATGCCAGACGAGCCTGAGGCGTTACGCCAAGGGAGTCAATCGCCTCTTTCAGACCAGTGGCAGAGATACCTTTAGTGTAAGGAATCTCTATCACTTCGCCTCCCATTGCCTCCATGACTTTAAACACTTCGTCACGGATGTACTTGTCGGGGCCATACAGCCAATCATCGCCATGGATGATGTAGTCAGGCTTGTATTTCACAAGATTGGGCACATAACTCCAATCATCCTGCGGCACAATGCTGCTCACGCCTTTGATGTTCTCTATGACGTTCTTCCTCTGCTCGTAGGTGAGGTAAGGCAGGCGTTTGTGCGTAGCAATCGCTTTATCGGTGAATAGTCCTATCATCACGTCGCCATACTTGGCTCCTTGGTTGATGATGTTAATCAATCCTGGGTGCATGATGTCGCCAATCATGCCAAGATAAACTGTTTTTGCCATTCTATTTGATTTTTTGTGAATCTTTAATTGTTTTCTAATTGATGAAGACCATCTTTCTCATATTGTTTAGCCACTTGAATGGCTTTTCTAACATATCCTAATGAAGTCAAAACAAAAGCACCTCCATATATTGCCAGACAATATAGAACAACAACATCTAAAGCATGGAGAAGAACCGCCACTAAAACAATAAACGGAAGAATCCCCCCAACTCCCATCGTCTCCTTGAACTTGACTTTAAAATTTGAGGATTGCTCTTTATCTTTCCAGACATCATCAGATTTTTTTATTACCCCCATGTTAACAAGGTCTTGTTCTGCGCTAAGGTATTTCTGGTAAATAAGTCTCATTAGACAATTAGCAGTAGAAGCCATACAACCGATAATAACAATCCAGATATCCGATTGTTGAAATAATATGCCCCCATCAAAATATACAGCTGCACCCATTGTCGTACACATAAGACCTTGTAGCATGTAACAACTAATTGCATCAGCAAAATCACCAAATGGTTGCTTTCCTATAGTCCTGGCCATATCGCCATCTACACAGTCTAAAATGGCCCAAAAAATAAAAATTACAGCTCCAATTATATGACATGCGTGATTGTTAAAAACAAACATTGTACACCCTGCTATAGAAACAAACATTGAAAAGTACGAAACTGAATTAGCCTTGATACCCATATTTGCCAATACGCTTGAAATCACATATGACAATGGGCGATACAAAATCTTTCCAATAAATGTCTCCTTTTTCCTTTTCCACTCAGGGGTAGATTCCCTAAAGTCTTTTGCTTTAAACCATTTCTTATACATTGTATTCAATTTATAAATGAGTCTTCTATAATTTTCATAAAATTATTAATGGATCGCCTGTGAAGTTCCACATCAAACTTACTTCTACAGGCATCTGTCCTTTCTTGTAAACAATGTTTCATTGCTTCATATAACCCCATAACATCATCAGGTTGGCACGTGTATAAACCGTCAATTCTATCTATGCCGTCGGCGCATAAAGAAGAAACCACCTTATCGTTTTGAGACATCATTTGAAGCAAAACATTTGGAAAGCCTTCAATCCTGGAGGAGATTACACATAATTGGGCATTCTTAAAAAAAGGAAAAACGTTATCGGCAAAACCATAAAGGACAACTTTTTTCTGAAGATCTAATTCCTCTATTTGCTTTACCACTTGATCTTTTAAAGGACCATCTCCAAGGATTAAAAGTGATAATTGTGGATAATCTTCTAATAGCTTTTTAAAACTAGGGAGAAGCACATCATACGCTTTCTCCTTAATAAATCTGCCTGCCGTGATTATATAGGGACAGAATTTATTGATTTCCACATCCAACTCCGAGGATTGTATAGAAGCCTGATCCAAATCCATTGGATTAGGAACCACAATAACTTTCGCTTTATTTGTAATCCATGGCAGATTAGTAGTCAAGCGGTTTCGCATATAGTCTGTCTGACAAATCACGGTGTCCACAGCTGGATACCCCAGTTGATAGACCAGTTTTCTTAACCTGAGATTAATGCCATGGTACCTATCAAAAATCGGGGTTGATTCTCTTCCTATTAAGCGGTTAATCTTTAGAATGCCAATTCTTTTTAATAGACCTAATAATCCCGTATAATTTGCAAATGTCGAATATGACAAATCAAACCTTATTTTGTGCAAATGCCACAGGTTTGAGATGATTCTTTTTAAACCACCCCCATAGAGCAGATGAGTATTCTTATCAAGAATGGTATCCCATCCTCCAAATTCTTTCTCTTTATGGAAAATGACATAAATAGTATTGCCCTGTGCTGCGTAGTATCTATAGATTTGCTTTAATACGTATTCAGAGCCACCTCTAGTACCTCCACAGTCTGCATCAAAATAAAATAATAAGGTTTGCATTAACTACCGTATAATTACAATCTTCCGTCTACAATACTCCTATCAAGTGTACACTTCACATCAAAGATGATATGCTTCTCTTTCAGCAATGAAGGCACATCCAGTCCGTCAAACTTCTTATGAGCCACAGCAGCAATGGCCGCATCGAACTTCTCAGTAGGCAGTTCGTTCACCACCTTGATACCATACTCATGTTCCACAATGGCGGGATTTGCCCAAGGGTCATAAACAGTGATATTGAGGTTGTACTCTTTCAGTGCCTTGTAGATGTCAATCACCTTAGTGTTACGCACATCGGGACAGTTCTCCTTGAAGGTGAAACCCAGAATGATGATGTTGGAGTTCAACACCTGAATGCCTTTCTTCAGCATCAGCTTGATGGTTTCAGTTGCCACATACTCTCCCATACCGTCGTTCATGCGACGACCGGCAAGGATAATCTCAGGGTTGTAACCGTGACGCTGGGCGCACTGGGCCAGATAATACGGGTCAACGCCAATGCAGTGACCACCTACGAGTCCCGGACGGAACGGCAGGAAATTCCACTTGGTACCGGCAGCTTCCAACACATCGAGGGTATCAATACCCATCTTGTTGAAGATCTTGGACAGCTCGTTCACGAATGCGATGTTGATGTCACGCTGGCTGTTCTCAATTACCTTGGCAGCTTCAGCCACTTTGATGGTGGGAGCAAGGTGAGTTCCGGCAGTAATCACAGAGCTGTAAACCTCATTGATGTACTTGCCAATCTCAGAGGTGGAGCCTGAGGTCACTTTCTTGATATGTTCCACGGTATGCTGTTTGTCACCCGGGTTGATACGCTCTGGAGAGTAACCACCGTAGAAATCCACGTTCATCTTCATTCCAGAGACTTTCTCCACCACGGGGATACATTCATCCTCTGTTACACCAGGATAAACGGTACTCTCATATACCACTACATCACCTTTGCTGATGACCTTACCAACAGTTGTGCTGGCTCCAACAAGCGGAGTAAGGTCAGGGTTGTTGTCATCATCCACTGGGGTAGGAACAGCCACCACATAGAAGTTGCAGTCTCGAATCTTTTCGATGTCGCTGGTGCAAATGAAGCCGTGGTTATTGATAGCATCCTGAAGGATGTCGTCAGCCACTTCGAGGGTGGCATCGTGACCAGCCATCAAGGCATCGCAACGCTTCTGGTTCATATCAAATCCCACAGTGGGATACTTGGTTGAAAACAGGCGGGCAAGGGGAAGACCCACGTAGCCCAGGCCAATAACACAAATCTTAGTGTCCTTCATTATTTATGTTCTTTAAAATATTTACAAGTTTGCTTTATACCAATCAATCGCCTCTGCCAGTCCACGGGCAAAGTCGTATTGAGGGTCATAGCCCAGCAGTCTTTGAGCCTTGCTGATGTCTGCATTGCTATGCTTGATATCACCCTTACGGTCGGGACCAAAGATGGGCTCAATGTCCTTACCCAAGGCTTTGGTTAGGTCGTAGTAGATGTTAATCAGGTACTCCCTACCTCCGTAAGCCACATTGAACGCCTCGCCACTGGCTTCATCGGGAGCCAGGCAGGCTTTCAGGTTCGCCTCAATCACATTCTCAATATAGGTGAAGTCACGGCTCTGCTTACCATCGCCATTGATGGTGGGGCGTTCATCATTCAACAACTGCTTGATGAATTTGGGAATCACAGCAGCGTATGCTCCGTGAGGATCCTGGCGACGGCCAAACACATTGAAGTAACGGAGGCCAATAGTCTTCAATCCATAGTGCTTGGAGTACTGCTTTGCCCATTCTTCATCACAACGTTTGGTGAGTGCGTAAGGACTCAACAGATTACCTTCAACACCCTCTTTCTTGGGCAGGTGTTCTTCGTCACCATAAACGCTACTGGATGAAGCATATACAAAGGTTTTTACGCCTTTCTGCCTTGCCGCCTCCATCATGTTCAGGGTACCCTGAATGTTATTGGCGCAGTAGAACAAAGGCATTTCTATCGAGCGAGGAACACTGCCCCAAGCCGCTTCGTTTAACACATAGTCCACACCTTCACAAGCCTTCATGCAGGTGTCAAGGTCTTTGATATCACCTTTGATGAATTCGTAGTTCGGGTTATCACTCAGCAAATCAACGTTTGCTTGTTTGCCTGTGCTGAGGTCATCGAGACAACGCACACGATAACCCATTTTTAAAATTGCCTCACATAAGTTCGAGCCAATGAAGCCCGCTCCGCCTGTTACCAAAAACAAACTATTGGCAGGAAATTCCAATAAATCATAATTCATATTGCTTATCCATATTTATTTTAGTTTTCTTTTCATATAATAAAACCAGCTCAAGATATGATCAAAGATACCCTTCTCCCTAATATTAAAAGTCAGCACTTTATCAAACGTAATAAAATCTCGACCATGAAGTTGAAAAAATCGTTCCATTTCCCCAAATAATTCTTCTTTCATCATGGTAGGATGAAGACAGAAAGTGAATATACCCTTCAGTTTCATCTCGCGAGGTTGACCACCAAACTGTGGAATAAAGATAAAGTCTTTATAGTGATATGGGTTTGTTGCAATAGTATCACTAATAATGCGAATATTACTTTCCTCCCTTAGTGCCACTAAAGTATTCTCGTCAAACGTGTGGCCTGGGGCAAAAAAATATTTAGGAGATATCCCATACTCTCGCATAATGTCTATTCCTTTACGGATTTTTTCTTTTTGTACAGATAAAGGCACTCCTGCGAACTCTGAAAAGTCCCACATGGGATTAAGGCCTTTTTTCCCATCATTACTGATATAGCAGTGGTTATAGCCGTGCATGGCTATCGCCCAACCTTTCTTCTCCCAGTTCCCCACTTTCTGCCAGAACCTTTCATCAAAAGGGTCTATTTCCCACATAGGGTCTTCGTTGTGTGGTATCACTCCTACCATAGGTTTCACGCCATACCTGTCGAGCATGTCTTCCATTCGTTGCCACTTTACTGCATCCATCGTTGGACATGCATCATCAAGTCTTATTAGATACTGTCGATTCATATTTTATTTAGAATAAACCTAAAAAAGGGTTTCTTATCCTTTTTGTTCCAATCTAAAAAAGCATCAGTTCTCCTGACATCTTTTATCCACTGAAATAGCTTTACCTTATGTTGTAAAACAAGTTTAAAGTCCTGAAACTCTGGCATCACAATAATGCTCTTAACCTCGTGTATCTCGTCTTCATAGTCAATTCCCATATTTGCTTTCACCCAGATTACAGGAAGATTCACTCCCGCTGCCGTCACACACCAAGCATTACCGTCATTTCTGAAATTGATTTCAAGGAAATAAATATCATCTTCTTTTGAACGGATAAATTCTATACTAAATAGTCCGCTATAGCCGCAGTCTTTTATATATAGCTTGCTACGTTCCACCGACTCTGTATAGAAAGGATCAATTGGGCCATATTCAAGGAAACCTGTATTGGTATTAGGTTGTGACCTAAGAATATGAGTCATTCCTGGAATAATAACCTCTTCTCCACCTCTAAGTGAACAGCCAATAAATTGCACCTCCTCTTTCTTTTCAATATAAGGCTGAACAAAAATATCATCTTTACAACCATCCAAAAAAGAATCTAATTCTCGTTGTTTGCAAAAAACCTTTACATCTGCCTTTCCACCATGGCTACTAATGTAGGATTTGGTTATACAGGGGAACTTTATTATATTTTTATCCTCCGAGAGTTTCCATACCTTTGGTGCTTGTATTCCCCTCTTCGCCGCCATATCTATCATCGTTGTCTTTTGTGACAAGTGTAACATCTTCCCCTGCTGTTCGCTTCCAGGTAGGATATAGCGTCCTTCTAATGATTCTTTAAATTGATTGAGGTGCTCTGTCACAATGTCTGCACATGAAATAACGACCTCTTTAGTATCATCATTAGTCTGTTTTCGATATAATAAATAAGAGCTTAATTCCTTCACATTTGCCAGTGCATGGTGACTTGTAACATAACGGCTTGAAGAAACGTATCGTTCTTTCGAACTACCAATAGTAATCAGATCCACATCAAAACCTTTTTCTCCAAGGGCCCTAACCACCCCGAGAGTATTATGATGACTACCTCCTATAACAAGCACGTTTTCAGCGTATTTCATAGGCTCATTTCTCTATCAGTTCAATATACTTCTTAACAAATGCTTCCTGAGAAAAAAGGCTCTCAGCAATCTCCCGCCCTCTTCTGCCCAAACTCAATAGCGAGTTCTTAGGCATCTGTGCCATTTCAAGTATTTTTTCCGCCATATCATTTATGTTTGTAGGGTCAAATAGCAGTCCGCTTTCTTTCTCTTTGACAATATAAGGATTGTCGCATACGCGACTGCAAAGAACTGGCTTTCCACAACTCATCGCCTCGCAAACAACATTTGGAAAACCTTCAAAATTACTTGGAAGGCAAAAAATATCACATGCCTGATACTTTTCTACTATTTGAGGAGTTGCAGGGTAAAAAGATATTATTTCATTCAAATCTCTCTCTATGAGTTTATTATAAACTGCTCTTCCATACTCTTCTTCACCTGATTGAACATCTCCATACCATTCAAAATGAAATTTTAATTCGGGAGCCTTCTTCCTCAAAAGGTCTATTGCATCTAGATATCTAAGTACGTTTTTTTGACGAGCAATTCGAGCAGTCGTCAGTATAATAATACTATCATGTTGACAACTCTCGATTGGATGAAAATAATTTGTGTCAGTGAAATTTGTTATTGTAACTGTTTTAGAAGATAGCTTTGGAAAACACCTCTCGGTAAATTTCTGTTGTGAGAAGGAATTTGGAACTATATAATCAGCAAATTGATATAATTTAAAACAGGCATAAGTTCTACGGTCCATCTTTTGTGTGGCAATTCGCTCACTGACAATTAACTTAGTACGCGTTCCGAACACTTTAAGCAGACAACCTATTGCGTTGGGGCCACCTTTATATGTGATAATGCAATCATACCCGCCACTCTTCTTAATATGACGTCGTACAGCTAATAGTTTTGAGAATGATGTTTTTCCGGAATAGAGCCTCAACGTACCTATCCCATAGCGGGTCACCAGCTCCGAATAGAAATCATGATCATTATAAGTCACCAAATCAGCAAGATAGCCATGCTTTTTCAGCAATAAAACTAGGCCTATCATTTGCCTCTCAGCACCTCCCATGCCTAAAGTATCTATCAAACAAAGAATTTTTCTCATAACCTTTTTTCGGGCAATGTTATCCATGAACCAAAAGTATAATCCCATTCAGTTGGATTAAATTTTACCATACCACCAAAATGGAAAAGAGTAAATTCTCCAAAATATACATGACCGTTTACGTCATAAAAATCGACTCTAACCTCTGGAATACCCTTGCTAAGTTGTGCGGCAAGACGTTTCATCTCTTCAAAACCTTTTGGCTTTAAAGGCTGTTGAGGTGCGTTCGGATGTCCCTGTGTAACAGAGAGGTGGTTAAAGTCTGCATCGAAAAAGTCAAACTTTACCTCTTCTCCCTTTTTCTGTCTATCTGAAGCTATAAATAGAGCTTTGACTTCACCATTAAAACAAAAGAATTTATAGTCTCTCAATTCGCCATACTCATCTTCCATATAAGCTTCGGCAAATATCTTTGGACGTACATTTTTATAAGGCCATTCTCGTCCTTTATAATAATAATTGTAGTTAAATGCTTCGCTTAAAGTCTTTGACGCTTCTTTGATATTCAATTTTGATTTGTCTTTACAGATTACCATTCCACCGCAGTCGTGCGAACACTTAATAACAAACTGGTCGGGCAATTTGTCCCACTCAATATCCTCCACTTTATCCCATGCGCCAAGTAGCGGTATCACATGCTCTGCGCCTATCCTATCTGTCACAAACTCTTTTACACGATACTTGTCCACCAGTGTGGTGTAAAGCGGATTGTGGTCATAGAGTTTTATCCACTGAAGTTTCTCATTAAAAGTTCGGGGATTGCGCAGGTTGAGCTTGTAAGGCATACGCCTACCAGCCCATTTTATGCGTATAAACGTCTTATCCGAACACAAACGCAGCAATGCTGCCATCCAGGGATGCTTAGAAGCCTGGACAATTGATTTAACTGCCATATCTATTTCAAATTTTATTTCTTGATGAACTTTTCATCCGGCAATGTGAGCAGGTATCGTTTCTTCTCCTCAGTACTCATCTTCTTCGTTCCGACATTATAATCTTTGTTATTCTCGTAAAACTCCTCAGTGGTACAAATCAGCCGAGCTGGGTTGCCACCTACTACGGTATGAGGTGCAACCGACTTGGTGACAATGCTTCCAGCTGCCACTAAAGCTCCTTCGCCTATGGTCACACCAGGCATAATCTGGGAATAGGCACCTATGTATGCCCAGTCTTCTATTACCACCTTACCAAAGATATCAAAATCGGGATGTTCTTTTCTTATACAGTTACCCCCCCCCATGCGTATGCACTGATACACAGCGAGTTAGCTGCACATGATCGCCTACAGTTATTAGATAAGGTTCATTGCCCCATTCTCTTGTCGAGATAAAACAATGCTTACCAATCTTCACACCTATATGACGTGCATACTTCTCTGGCGATACAACATACCGCCACCAAAAATAATTGATTCTTTTAATAATGTATTTAAGACTGTTCATAGTGAATCATTGTTTTTTACTTCATCTTGAAATAGTGATCTCTCAAAGAAGTCCAACGCTACTTTGCACTGTGACTGAATGGAGAACTGTTCCTCTGCTACCTGTTTGCCTCGTTTACCTATCCGGCGGGCTTCTTCCGTATTGCTCAGCGTCCACAATAATTTCTCCGCGAAGTCCTTAGGATTGTCGGGATTAGCGAAAATACAACTATCCATGTCATTCAAAAAGTGATCAATCTCTCCCACTCTAGTTAATACAACAGGGTTTCCTGTGAACAAATACTCGCCCAACTTAGAAGGAAAGCCGTATTTTGCTTGTTTGTTGTTTGGTCGAGCTAACGCTAGCACCTCTGCATCGAATAGTAGTTGTGGCATCTTTTCAGGTAAAACCTTACCTGTAAACTCCACAAATCCCTCGATACCAAGTCCTTGAACTTCCTCTTTTAGTATCTTCTCATCATTGGATGACGCAAAACCTCCAATTATCTTCAACTTGACATTTTGCATCTGCTTATGAACGATTGAAAAAGCTGTGATAAGATCGTTCACGCCATCCTTATATAAACTCACCTTTCCACAATAAACAATCGCCTTTTCTTGGCAGGTCTTAACTAATCCACTGAACCGTTTCGGGTCAATGAGTATATTATATACTTGTATTTTTTTTATACCATAATTAGAAAAATATTCCTTAAGAAACTCAGTCTGTACTAACAATCCTTCAGTTTTGCGCGAAGATAACCGTCTCATCCATTCTCTTACCTTATAGCTTGTTTTGGAATGGGGGTTGGCAAAAGGCACTTCGCCTATGGTATCGAAACGCGGATAAGATCTCTTATTATGAATGTAGCCGTAGATGGGACTGCTGTAATACTGAACGACCGTCTCACCAGGCACATAATGCTGTCGTATCATCTTTTCCACTAATCGTTCTCGCATAAAACCAGCAACAATCCGAATAGTATTCCTAAGAATGGGATAGATGTCAATACCTTGTAATTGAGGCAGGTCTTTTTTGTCTTCAATTTCAACTATCAGCTTCACATCAAGTCCTAACTCTGCGTAACCCTTGCTAAAGGCTACTACAAAATTTGAGGGTGCATCCCCTGGTGTATATCCTCCAACAAAAATAATTCTCTTTATCTTATTCATCGTTAATTAATAGATTTAATCAATTGATTGTTTAATCGAGTCTTGGGAAGCCACTACAAATAGCGGAATAATCAGGGTAAAAACCACAAATCCGTTGTAGGTGTTAATATAGCACTGAACGAGGTTAAGAATGTAGCAGACTAACACATAATAGTAAAATTCCGTTTTCCTGAAAATGGCCACATATTTCTTGTACATGTATCTGAAACTTACTACAACGGCTGCCAGACCGATAATACCGAAGTGGGCCAGTGTGTCAACAAGATATGAGTGACCGCCGGCACCAATTCTCGAACCAAAAAGAACATTGTTAAAAAAAGTATTCCACGACTGGCTGATATGTCCTATTCGCGTGGCAGTGTCAGACGTGGTTTCTACACCACTACCACTTAAAATCATATAGACTTCTTCAAGTCTTGCCGACATCATATTTCCCTCAACATTATTACTCAGATAGAGGAAAAATTCTTCTATCAGTGGGCCTGAAATTATCAACATTATTAACAATGCAGCAAAGGTAATTAAATGAGCCTGTCGAATCCGCTTAGGGAAGAAGCACAAAACGACGGAGATAAACGACATCAGCAATGCGATAGTATATTGACTGCTAATAATACATAATATCGCTACAACAAAAATTGCAATGGATACCACCAAAGCTATCTTACTGGTCTTAATCCAATAAGCCAATAGTGGAAGGACAAGGGTAATGGTATAGATAAAGCCGAAGCCACCGATATTCATACTGGTATACAGCGGTAACAAGCCCGTTGAATCTTCCTGGTAATGCGCCAGAGATCGAGAGGCACCAGGGAACTGCTGATTACCCAAATATGTAGTCACCATCGATAACACCAATAAAGCGGATATGTATAGCAGTAATCTTCTACTAAAGAAAATAACCTTCCGTTCGCGCCTATGAGCTAGGACATACGATGAAAACACAGGATATACAATCAGCATCAGCAGGGTTAACAGATTCGAAAAAGCATTACCGTCACTAAAAATAATGGACTGTAGCAGAGACAAGATTGGTATGAGAAACAGATACAAACTAGACGTTAGGTATTTCAAAAACTTGTCTGCCCCTGCAGCCACTATCACTCCGCACAGTATTAACATTGTTATGGCCAGAAGAATACCGCCTGACATGCGAGAACTGGCTGCTGGCACAAACGTTTTCAACGACATCAGCACAACGCCAACCACCATGATGAACAACCCTAGCCCTTTGGTGTTCATAATCCCTTTATTATTTATTTTTTTCATCTAATTTTTACTCTGAAATTAATTTGTCATAAACACTGTTCAGGATGCATGCATTGCGTTGACTGTCAAACAACTCGGCAATACGCTTGCTTCCGTCTTCCAGTTTCTCTTTCATCTCATAATAATGCTCATCGGCTTCTTCAATAGCCTGAGCAAAATCATGTTGGTCTTTTTCCCTAAACAAAAAAGCCAATCTTCCTCCATCGGAATACTCCTCTGACTCTGGTGTTCGTGCTGCCACACACACGGTCTTCTGTGTGATACATTCTGCTAGTGCGAGATTAGCATGGGCACGATTAAAAAAACTCAAATAGCAATAAGCCTGCTGTATGATGTGTTGTATGTAGTATGTGCTCTCAATGCACACTATTCTTGAGTCTTTTTCCAGAGCCTGGTTTATTCTATAAGCATAATAGTTGAAACCAAATTTCATAAGGAAACACTTCAACTTATGCTTTATATTATTTGGCAACACGTAAGATTGTGTTCCCATAGCGAGCAAACGAGCATTTGGATCTGTTATGTGTTTGTGAAACACTTCCATTACTTCTGCCGCACCCTTAATAATTTGGTTCCCGCCGGTAAATAGATACACTTTAAGCTTGCTAGCATCCTCACAGAAGATTTCATCAAACGGGCGTTCTTCATAACGGTCGGTAAAGTCAATCCAGTCATAAACTATACTAGTCCTTTCGGAGAACTCTTTCATCATCAAGGCGCTATAACTATTGATGGCAACAATCTGGTCTGCATAGAATCGGATGGTTTTCTTTATCCACCCTAGTTGCATTTGCTTCCTATCAAAAGGCCAATGTTCACGAATATGGATAATGGTCTTAAGACCATAGTGCTTACAAGCTGGTAAGTAATGCCATAGCATCATATTGTTAAGATAGACAGCATCAAACTCTCCTTCATGTTTGTACAAGAATTGGTCAAATGCCGAATCTGACTTCTTAAGTTTTAGGTAACGTCTTATAGTCTGTATATGTCTCAACGATTGGCAATAGGGTGCAGACATCATCTCCTTGAAATATACCACCCTAATGCCGAGTTTTTCAATCTCTTTTTTTAGAGGGCCATCCTCTACCAATGCTACAGTCGGCTCTACGATACTCCTGTCGACTGTCTTTAATATGTTGAGAAGACAGAAGCTAGCCCCGCCGACCGCAGAGATATGGTGCATATATAGTATTCGAATCATTTTCTTTTGCGTTATATTCGTTAATGACTAGAGGGTAATGACCTTGTCAGAAAGTCAAGACTTGCTTTACGCATTGTATCAATCCGCTCCTCCACCTTGTTATAATCAATCTTATCACCCAACTGCTCCTTAGCCATGCTTATGAATCTTCCGTCCAACCCACTTATTTCCCTTAGGCTTTCCATACGTGCATTTCCTCTATAGTTATTGAAAAAACAATAGAATTGTTTTTGGATTAATAACGAAAATACCGTACCGTGATAACTGTCCGTAATAATGTATTTTGCATCGCGGAAGTTAGCCAACCACCTCTCAATTGTGTCATTAGCCTTTACCTTATTAGAAGAAAGATACGTCACGCCACAGCCCAACTGCTCTGCAGTCTGCTCTGCCATCTTCCTCTTCTCTTCTGTCATGTCTAAAATATAAGCGAACACGAACGGATATTCTTTTTGAGGCACATTCTTGCAAACTTCTAAATAATCTTCTTTCTTCAATAGCATAGTAGGGTCAAGCACCCACTGCGCATCCACGCCAAGGTTATTCTTAATCAGTTGTACTGAAGTCTTCTCCCGCACCGATACAGCAGCGAATTTTTTAATCAGTTCTCTTAATTGGGCAGTGACTTCTGGCTTGTAAGGCCATCCCTCCAATGCTATAGAAGGAGCGTATGCGATGCGAAGAATATTACTTTCCTTAGCAAAACCCAGAAAATAATACTTTTCAGCATCATATTTTACGGGTCGCCATATCTGGTCACTGCCTACAATGAGAGCATGTACGTCATATCTACGAACATCATCCATATTCAGATTGGGCAGATACTCCGTCACATTAATATGCTCGTCCACAAACCGCTCCATCCCGCTCACACTCTTCTTCCACTGACTCATAGTCAGTGGTTTCTCGTATCTTCCACCTTTGATAAAATGGGATAAAGATAATAATGCCTGCTTGGGGAAAACCTTAAGCCAATAATGTGATGATGACATACCTTGATACACCACGGGAAAGCGCAATGTTATTGGTTCATGTCCCAATCTTTTAAGCACCTGCTGCAAGGCCCAGTTCTGCAATGTGCCTCCATAATTGGCACATAGAGGCATAGTTATAATCCCAACCTTCATCTGCTGTTAATTGAATTCTATATAATATTATTATGACTTAATAAACAGATTTTTAGCCTTACCCAAAATAGCTGAACGCTCTGTCTTTGTGCAGCCAACATATAAAACTGAAAACGCAGTCGATAATAAACTGACCATGACAACTATAATAAATCGCATTATAGTTTTATCAAGGTAGATGCGGAGAAATAGCGGCAGAATAAGAGCAACCAATGTAACAAATAGGGCTTTGGCTATCACTTCCCATAAATATGCACGAATGGAAAGTTCAAAAATATTCTTTGCCATCAACATTCTAGCAAACACTGCTATAATGTCTACAACGATCATTGATGTAAAAACTACTATTGGCGAATAGCCAATCCTTAACAGAATGTAAGCAATGGGAAGAATAATTACTTGGAAAAGACCAATAACAATTTGATACGTTCTGATTCTACCCGAAGCATGAACACCTGCCATAATGGTCTTGGAGAGAGATTCAATAAGGGAATATATCAACATTAATTGAATAAAAGACACGGAATAATCCGGTGTCTGACCAAGCCAGAGTTGGGTTACATACTCTGCCTCAAGTACCAAGGGCACCGCAAAGAGTAGAACGAGGAAGTATGAAAATCTAGCCCCTTGATAGACCAAAGACATCATATAGTCTTTCTGTTTAGCAGCGTATGACTTAATGATTGAAGGATTAAGGGCAGTTGTGAAGTTATTTACAAAACCGACCACTGCACTATTTACATGATTGGCGATGCCGTATGCAGCATTAACAACTGGACCACCAAAAAGGTTGAATAAGATATTAACACCTTGACCTCGACAAAAGGAAGCCATTGCTCCAAATACATTCCATCCAGCAAAGGAGAACAATCCTTGGAAAAGTTCTCGGTCAAGTCCAATATTCACCTTTCTACACTCTTCAAATTGCCTGTTGCAAATCACCGTGTAAATAAACCTAACTAATAGAGACGCAACAAATAGCAAGGCCGCATAATATATCAACTTATCGATAGGAGAAATTCTTAGCAAAAAGGCTACTGCCAGTTTTAACACTGCATCCAAAATGCCCATATAAGCAAAAAGCGACATCTTCTCATGGGCTATGATGGCAGCCCTATATGGGGCTGATATTAAGTTTACGACAAAAGCTGCTATCGACAAATGCAATACCCAGTTTGCTGCCGTTACCCTGCTTTCGTCAATAACCATTTTATTATTTAGAAACCATATTCCAACTGTTTCCAAGACTATTACAGATAATACCGCGAATATAATCATCGTGGTTAGACCTGTAGAAAAATAGCGCTTTAATATTTCTTTGTCCCCACGTCCTAATTCGTATGTCAAGAAACGACTAATGGCACTATCTATTGGGCCCGTTACAATCGACAGAAAAGCAATAATGCCGCCAATGGCCGAATATACACCATAGTCCTCTACACCCAACGCCGACAAAACTACACGCGAGGTATAAAGAGAAACAATCATAATGAGCACCGTCCTTGCGTAGAGCAAAGTGGTGTTCTTAGCTATCGTGGTTTTAGAACTAATGCTAGAATTCATATTGATCTTATTTATTATGCGACAGAACTCGTTTTATCCTTCGTAGCCAAAGTTCTAACTGTGATGGTTGCATTCGTTTCAGAACCGATGATATCGAAGAAAGTCCTTCCCCGCTCTGATACATCCTCATGAATTCACCTCGAATCTCTTTTTGAGGAGTTACTGTTATAATACACGGATTAACTTTTACAACTTGTTCGTATTCAACTATTTGAAACATCTGTGACATCATCTGTAACGAACTCTCCCCTCTAGTTGTATTAACTATAACAACCGAAGTTCCTCGATTATCATCTAAATCTGGCAAGACTTTTTCAATCCCCCAAAAGTCGCCAAGCGTTATGTCGCTTCCACATCTACCTGCTTTAAACTTACAACTATGGCAAGACGGTCTAAGAAATAAGTCATGCAAAAAACCTTGCATGTACAAATTCTTATAATGAGATTCTCTCAATTCCGTACCATCCATGAACTGAACGGAAATATCATAATTTCTCCATCCACTACGCTTATCACGGAAATTTATGTTACTAATTGTCTTTGAATTGGCCAAAGATTTGATATAATCTTTCCAGATTACAGGGGAAGGAACTCCGTGACAGACTACATCAATTGTCAGCAGATTTTCGAAATCCTTTCTTAAAAAACTCTTCAAAGCAGCTATTTGACATGCCGTGCCGCTAAATAATACTTTTCTACCTTTATCAAGAGCATCCCGCACTTGCATATAGCATCCCGCAACACGGCTTTGAACATACTTGCTCCCTTTTAAAATCTTAGCATCCTCTAATGTTGCTGCAGATGTGTGACAAACCTGCCACTCCTTATCAAACGCCGCCCCAAAAACCAATCCTCCTTCATTGATGGTCTGATTAACTAATACCCAGAAGATTCCGCCTGAACTACTGTTCATGCGTATCTCTTCATCTGGATTAATAGCGGCATAGACCTCCAGAGGTTTGTGTTGGTCTTTTTCATTCAGACACGGACAAATCTTCTCGCATAGGCCGCATTCTATGCACTTCAGCATATCCACTTCAGGATACCAAAATCCCTCATTATCGTTCTTGAAGGATATTGCCTGTTTCGGACAAATATCCCCGCACACATTGCAACCGCAGCAATTTGCTTTGTCTGTTATCCGAATCATTCTATAATTAATTCTTCCTCCAAATCATCTTATTCACAATCCCCACATAGCTCTGGATGAGCTTGATGACCTTCGTGCTCACATTGTTATCCACGTAGGCAGGAACGGCCACAGCATCATCGCCATTGGCATGCATAGTCACGGCCAAGTCAACGGCTTGAAGCACCTGTTCTGAAGTGATGGAACCGATGGTAAACACGCCCTTATCCATGGCCTCGGGGCGTTCGGTGGAGGTGCGGATACTCACGGCCGGAAAGCCAAAGAAGGCTCCTTCCTCAGGCACTGTGCCGCTATCTGAAACCACGCAGAAGGCGTTCTGCTGAAGTTTGTTGTAGTCAAAGAAGCCAAGGGGCTTGTGCTGAATCACCTTGTCGTTGAACTTGAACCCGCGCTTCTCAATCATCTTCTGGCTGCGGGGATGGCAGCTGTAAAGCACGGGCATATTGTAAGTCTCAGCCATAGTGTTCACGGCATTCATCAGCGAGAAGAAGTTCTGCTCAATGTCAATGTTCTCCTCACGGTGGGCAGAAAGCAGAATGTACTTCTTGTGTTCAAGGTTCAAGTCCTTCAAGACGGTCGAGGCCTCAATCTGCGGCAGCACGTCTTTCAGCACCTCGGCCATAGGCGAACCCACCACGTAGGTATATTCAGGCTTCACACCCGTATCGAGGATATAACGCCTTGCGTGTTCGCTATAGCAGAGGTTGATGTCGCTGGTCACATCCACCACACGACGGATCACTTCCTCAGGCAGGTTCTCGTCCTTGCAACGGTTACCGGCCTCCATGTGGAAGATAGGAATCTTCAGTCGCTTGGCAGAGATCACGCACAGACAGCTGTTGGTGTCGCCCAGCACAATCACGGCATCTGGTTTCACCTCGGCCATCAGCTCATAGCTCTTGGCAATCACATTGCCCATAGTCTGGCCAAGGTTGTCGCCTACCACTCCTAAGTAGTAGTCAGGCTCACGCAAACCCAGGTCTTTGAAGAAAACCTCGTTTAAGGTGTAATCGTAGTTCTGGCCGGTATGCACCAGCACATGATCAAAATACTTGTCAGCCTTCTTGATAATGGCTGACATCTTTATGATTTCGGGACGTGTCCCGACGATTGTCATCAGTTTCAGTTTACCCATTGTCTTACAGATTATAATGAGGATACATATCTTTATGTTTCTTTACCCACTCAGCCAATTCTGCCACCATCACTTCGTAGTCAGGAATCAGGTAGCTGAACTCAAAGTTGGTACGCTTCAGGCTCTTGTCGGCATTCACGCCTTCCACAGGATTGATGGTGATGGCATCATTGCGGAAATAGTGATTGAACAGTTTGCATAACTCATATTTGTTGATACCATGGTCAGGAACAGCATTCACCAGTCCGTGTGCTCGTTCCTTGGCAGCCTGCTCCATAGTCTTTGCCAATTGCAAAGTGGTCTGACCCGTCCAGATAGCCTTGGTGTAGCCATTAATTTGCCCTTCCTGATGGAGGAACCAGTTCAGCAGACCGATGCCGTTGGGATTGATGTCTGGCCCAACAATGCTATTACGCAGGGTGATGTTCTTGTCATCATTCAACTCACCCAGAGCCTTCGAGCGGTCATAGAAAGTTTCACCGTCCTGGAAATCGTTTTCAACGTAAGAGCCCTTCTTACCAGAAAACACACAGTCAGTACTCATGTGAATCACCTGAGTATCTGTTCCCTCTGTAGTCTTGGCCAGGAAGTGCGGGAAATAGCTGTTGAGGAAAGCGGCCAAAGCATGGTTGTTTTCCGCAAACTGGTTCAGCACTCCAATGCAATTGATTACTGTATCGTATTTCCCTTCTTTGATAACTTTGGCTATGGTTTCAGTATCGAAGGCATTGCCAGCAAAACTCTTGATGTATTTCGATTCTTTGAGGTCAAAACCATATACCTCATGTCCTTGTTCCTGAAGATAAAGGCTGATGGTATGTCCTGCCATACCATTGCAGCCACATATAAAGAATTTCATATCAGTAAATCTTAAACGATAACATTTTTTTACTATTACTCAGATCTGATGTCTTTTGACTTGACTCTTGCCTGTAATCCGAGGTCTTCACGGATGAAGTTGAGTTTCAGCAGCAACTCCTTCATGCCTTCTACGTCCAGGCGACGGGTGTTGTGGCTGTGATAGTCCTCAATCTTTTCCACATCGTGATTACCTACCGTGAAGTATTTGTCATAGTTCAGGTCGCGGCTGTCGCAAGGAATTCTCCAATAGTTGCCCATATCAATGGCACGAGCCATCTCCTCGCGAGTCACCAAGGTCTCATACAATTTCTCACCATGGCGGGTACCAATCACACGAACTTCAGCATCTGCATACTTGGGATCAATCTTGCTGTAGGTTTCCTTGATAGCCTGAGCCAGTGTGCTCAATGTAGCGGCAGGGGCCTTCTGCACAAACAGGTCGCCATTGTGACCGTGGGTGAAGGCATACACCACGAGATCCACCGCATCGTCGAGGGTCATCATGAAGCGGGTCATGTTGGGGTCAGTGATGGTGATGGGCTTGCCTTCCATCATCTGTTCCACCCAGAGGGGAATCACCGAGCCGCGGCTGGCCATCACGTTGCCGTAACGTGTGCAGCAAATGGTGGTGGCGGCTCCTTCGCCCAGGGCACGACCCTGAGCAATGGCCACCTTCTCCATCATGGCCTTCGAAATTCCCATGGCGTTGATCGGGTAGGCGGCTTTGTCGGTACTCAAAACGACAACATTCTTTACACCATGTGCAATAGCAGAAAGGAGCACATTGTTCGTGCCTTCCACATTGGTGCGCACCGCCTCCATGGGGAAGAACTCGCAACTGGGCACCTGTTTCAGGGCTGCGGCAGAGAACACGTAATCCACTCCCCCCATGGCGAAATCAACCGCCTCACGCTGGCGAACGTTTCCTATATAGAACTTCACCTTATTGAACACATCAGGTCGTTGCGCCTGCAGAAAATGGCGCATATCGTCCTGTTTCTTCTCATCTCGCGAAAAGATACGGATTTCCTTGATGTCACTGTCCAGAAATCTACGCAGCACGGCATTTCCGAAGCTGCCGGTTCCTCCTGTAATCAGGAGTACTTTATCATTAAAAACTGACATATTGAATATAATTATTTTTTCTTATTCGTCTTAAGATAGTCCCTATTCTGAGAATCACCGTTCCATCACCTCAGACGCATTCTTCTCTATACATATCAATTCTCTGGTCTACATTTCTGTTTCAATTCTCTTTGATAACCTGTTTACCCAATATGCAATGGCAATTCCAGCTATTATTACAAAGAGATATTCCAAGTAACGGCCATCAAACAATGAAGATGCATAATAGGTTGGTATTAGCACACGGAGAATACTATTGATAGATATATTTGTCAGGTACGATTCTAATGATATCTTTCCCAAGAAATTAAGAAATGCGTCAATACACCTGCCTTTACACCATCTAATTAATGCCAAAATTACCACTAGAATAATCGGAACAATTATCCATTCCGTTCCGTAAGTAATACTTAACACCCTATGAAGTACTAAGTAGTTAACTAATAGTAATAATAACCACCAAATTGATACTTTCTTTCCATCCTTACTGGATTGACCAAGACCAAAGCCTAAAAGGAAAGACGGGACACGGCCAAAAGCAGATAGGACATTATCACTTACACTATTCTTTGATTCAATGGTGAATAAATTACAAATAGCAATAATAGCTATGATAGTCAAAGCTATGAATAACCATTTATATTTGGTCTCAATCACGCGATACAATAACGGTGAAAACAAATATAACACCAGTATCAATGAAACAAACCACGCACCTCTGTGATAAAGCCAGTACTCTAAAGTGCTCAAAGATAACAAACTGTCCCCAAGGGTATAAACACCTAAGAAATTCTTTATCGCGCAGTAGGGGATAAAAATAATCAGATATGGAACAAATACCCTTTCAAATCTTTTCTTGTAGTATCCCCACGAAGATATGGCAGGATGTTTGCTCAGAGAGTAAAAGGTCCCTAATCCGGATAACAGCAAGAAGATGTCAACACCATAATTTCCTAAAGTAAAAATAAAAGACAGATAACGGGGCATAACAACACCTGAGGCTGGTGCATGACAAGCGATAATCATCAATGTTGCCACGCCCATCAGTTGCGTTCTATATGTGCTAATATCCCGTATATTAAATTGCATTATTGTTTCAAAAAATTACAGTCTCTGGGGCATTATGCCATCCTTCGGTTTTTATATCTTCTGTGCGTTCATGTCCTCGCACGCCACATGTGCTTCCATCTCGGCAAAGCACGTACCGCTTACAAAACCAGCATAGCCTGTTCCTATAATTGCTATATTCATGTTTATATCAATTTCGTTTCACTTTTCTGTCTCAAATTGTCAATCATTCATTGATCTTTTTCATTTCCCATTATCTCTTCAGCTCTCTTTAAGGCTTGTTTCAGAGCTTGTTCACATTCTGGTTTAAACCAACATTTTTCCTTCATCCTCTCAATCCAATTGTCATCATGAAAATGAATTGCAAAGATTGAGAACGGATATAAGTAATTGACTATATCTCCTCTTGAAGAAACTGCCCAGTTTCCATAAACAGAATCTATATCACCTTCAATGTTGAAATAGTGAAAAATCTCTTTAACTTTATTTATGCCATCCATAATGTTTACATCGCCAATTAAAGATAAGGATTCGGTTCGAACAGTGGAGTTGCTCGGAACCAAAGTCCAGACCTCCTCCTTATCCTAGTATTGCGACCACTGCTGCGCGTTAGATAGGGATTCTTTTATTATTTAGATTCTTTGATAAGCGCGCAATCAATGTTTCCATCCATCTCTCATATCCCACATCTCCTATCTTCGTTTTCATCTTCAACTGATAGTAGTCATGCGTCCTATGCTCAACAATAGTCATATTTAATCGCAGATCCATCACAGCCCGCTTACTGAGCACTGTTACTGGCATCAGCAAATCTTCCGAGTAATACAGCCGTCCATTTGTCACCATGTCAGCATAATACGCAGACCGGCCGAATGCCTTATAGTATCCTTCCTCAACATCATAAAACAGAAATACACTTCTTCCGTCATTTGATCCCTCGAGTGAGAATATCGCCTCTTTATCCATTTTGTCCTTTCACAATAATTTCGTGTCACCGGGTCAGACCCGCTGGTGCGGTTTTCAAAACATCTTCTTCTGCCAGGGGTGCCCAGGCTCCATCCTTGCACTCCAGTATCACCGTACCGCTCTCAAGGCTCTCACAATTGTGCCACTGTCCCTTCGAAACAGACACCCCCTTGATATCACCGTCGGCAGAAACGATGAACGATTCCGTCAGGTTTCCGTTGTCATCATAGTAGTTCCAACGGCCTTTCCCCCGCAGCATCACCATCGTTTCGGAACTCCCGCGATGCCGGTGTATCGGCAGCACCGTCCCCGGCTCCATCGCATTCAGCATCCGCTGGCTCTGGTCCTCCGTCGTATCCCTCAGGTCGCAATGCATCCGCAGCCTCTCGTTCTCCTTTGCCTGGGCCGTCAGGTTATCAAGTAATTCTTTGTCTATAAGCATCGTTTCACATTTATTCCCCCGCGCCACTCTGACGCAGGGACAGTCACCATGTCATAGAAGCACCTGTTTAAGCAAAAAAGTAAATCGATCAAATTACCTTTATAAAAGCACTCGGCAAACCTATCATATCACGGTGATGGTACAATCCCATGATAATGATTGGCTCAATATCCTCCTTCGTGACTTTCAGCTGCGGACGAAGAAGTTCCACAACCTGATCTTGATTCATTAAGACATCTGCAGAGACTTTGCTCATCACGAACTCACGCAGGATAAATTTGATTGCCGCCTCGTTAATCGCATCGCTGTACCCCAAGGGCTTCAGCCATGCCTTCATGTCATCTATCGTATGGACATTGCCATTCAGGATCTCCTCCTTCAATGGCCCTGTCACTTCCTTGATATTCTTAACTGGCGGCGTTATAAGTGGCATATATCAATCATTAGAAAAAGAACTTATTAATCATTCCTATCCCTTTTGACATCTTCATCAATAAACAATATAGAAATGCCATCAAACTCATCATTCGAATAGACCTTTCCATATTCCACAGTATTTTCCCAATCATCAACATCTGCAATCTTCACTTCTGACAAAAGACTCGTAAAAAAGTCACCAGAAGTTCTGCTTTTATTTTGCATTCCAACATTTCTTCTGTTGAAAGGATTAGCCATTGTACGATGAATCAATTCCCAAATAAAGCTTGACCATGGATCATTATTACAATCTTCTTCCAATGATATGGGCCTACCATTCTGCCAGTCTACAAAGTTGAGAATGAAATGACCTAACGTATATAGATTGTATAACTCCATTTTTTGTACCGGTTGAGAATGATACAATCGTTTCTCTCCCATGCATATTCCTAATCCATCAGCAATACAAAGATATTGAGCACCTGGTGTTATTGCCTTAGGCTGAATATCATATTGAGTTGGGGATGGTTTAATCTCAAAGACAGGCCAATCCTGATAAAGTTCTAGTTGTACTCTCTCCTTAGAAACTATCTTATGCATGATTGACTTTATCTTGCTATCATGGTTTTTGATTTGAAACAAAGTGGCATTGATATTTTCTTTCCCATCAACGTGCTTACGGCATAATACCAACAAGTCACCAGCTTCGCAGGTTTCTTTATTACCAGTAGTCTTAGACTTGAATGTCACCTTCGGAGACTGATGAACATAGCAACCTCCAAACTTCATATTAGGCAGAACCTTGAAACGATTCATATACCAAGGAAAAGCGGTTACCAAGGCAGCCGTATAATCCGGTTCCTGGAGTGCCTTCATCTTTCCAGCTTTCTTACGCAATATATCAATTGACTTAAACGACCTGTTAGCCAACTGATCTATCCAATCTGCTTTCTCTGGGTAATATGCCATTTCTGTCCTCTATGCCTTACTTGTTGATTGGCTTGTATTAGTGCTGTATGAACACTCACTTTGCCAAAATTCATCTAAAATGTAAATGACTGTACTGGATTAGGATTATTCTTGAGAGTTTCCCAAATAAACTCATATTGCTCATTCTCCGGGAATGTTGGGGCAACAATTGTGAATGAACCGGTTACCACTTTCACCTCAGAATCCTGCGTCATTGAGATTCCCTGAAAACATGCTGATTGCATATTTTCACCTAACTGTGCATGTAAAATACACAAAAGGCCAGAAACAGCATTCATCAAATTATCCAAATTAGCCTCATTGAAATTTGTGAATCGATTATGCTTCACATGATTATACCCCTGATACCAAGGCAAAGGAGCAAAATTTACTGTATTCCACGCTGCAAAAGGTTGGAACTCATGAGTCTGTGCCCAACGGTCAAAGGTCACTTTGTATTCCGACAGTCTCTGTACTGAAGCGATCCTGAAGTAGTCCATAATGTTCATGTTACCCGCCGTAACATATCCATTTGCATTTAAGACTCCTTTGCAATTGGATTCGAACTCTGTTGCCGTTCTCAATAACAACTCATATATGCGATGAGAGAAGGTTGACAGATTCATATCATTTGGCTCGACATAATTAAATATCTCATAAAGATCACGGATGATAAGATGTGCCGTTGTCAAGAGAGATTGCATCTCAGGCTGAGTGGCAAACATGTTATCAGCTAAATAATCCAATGTCGGCGATGGTGTACTATCGTACCACATCCTACTCAAAGGATTATATCCTTTAAGTGGTCGCCATAATCTATGATAAGGGTTGGATATCGCCATATTATAATCTTATATCTTCAGATTGAGAGTCTTCGCATCACAGGGACAGACCCGCTGGTTAACTTTTTTCTCATTTCTTTAAATTCATCTCCTCATGTCATGGTAAATCCTTCGCATAGCCATATTCATAAGCGTACCTCACTTCGTTGAAAACGCTCTTGTTCAAAGCTATTTCTTTCCAAAGTATCGTTTCCTCACTTTCACCCCACTGGCTTGCTGCTGCTCCTGCTAGCTTACAAGCACTGACATATATGTCATTAAGCAAATCCACATCGTCTGTATCAGACTCTATGTTGTAATAGACATGCTTCAACATCTTCAAAAGATCTTGCTTTGCCGTTTCAGATAGGAGACCTTGCCATGTGAAAAACTTCAAGTATGTCAACCAATCATATACGATCTGCTTTGTTGAATACTTACAGAAGTTGATTATGCTACGCAAAACAACTTGGAAATTAGAAGTCCGCTTTGATAGAAATACCAAAGCCTGAACAACATCCATATGGGTTTCTGTTTTGGATATATTCTCTTCCAATTCTTTCTTAATTTCTGCTTCTCGTAGCCGCTTGTCATATGGTATGAGAAGGACTTGCATAGAAAGATACCTAAATTTCCACAGTTTCAATTGTGAAACAACATCGGAGAGGCTTGTCATAACATCGCCAGATACGCCTGACAGGTCTGCATTGTAGAGATACCCTTCCATCGAACAAATTACCTTTGTCAAACATCTATGGAAACCACCAAAGAGTTCTTGTGAGTCATCCTTACTCAATAGTTTCTCATTTTCTGTTACTAAAGTGCAAAACTTCTCAATTACAGCCTGATGGTCTGGAGCCTGTAGATAATTATGGAATATAGTTAGGTTATCCAACAAATAGGAGATATTACCAAACACATCTGAACTCTTTATGTCTTTAACATCAAGTGCCAAAAGGGTCGATAAGTCTTCATTCTTTAAACGATCTACGAACTTTATATGAACAGGCGATTCCTCCACGGTCTGATAGGAGTCACGAAGCAAATCCTTGGCTTTTGTTCGGTTGCGCCAATTAAACAAAATCCATTGAAGTGTACTCTTGGAATCATCAGAGGTCTTACTATGAAATGCAAGTATTGCCCTATAATAAGCGACGCGCTGTATAGCTGGGTCTGCATCATTTAAACCATCCTTTATTATTTGCATGCCTTTTTCGGAAACTATCAAACGGTCAAGGTGGTCATATTTCTGGGGTATATCATAATTATGGTGACCGTCTAAAACTATAGGTTGCTCCAAGGCTTTTACCTGTACATCCAATCTATCCGAGAGAGGGAGATTATTATAGATGGTATTGAAATCATTCTTCTTGAATGATTCTGGATAGAATTGATGAACTTCGAATAATATTGGTACCAGAGATTTTATATTTTCCACGCTGACCCTGACACAAAGCCTTACAAGCATCGGAATGATAACATTTAATAGTCTTTCCCTGTATGCAATGTTAGTTGTATGAGCCAAGTCCTTAGTTTTTTCAAAATAAATAGTGAAAATATCATCAGCCTGCTTAACGGATAAATCGGCAAGAATATCTCTGCTGACACAGTCTTTAACATATTCGTAGGTACAACTACGAACCATAATAGCAGTGCCATACTGGAATGCATCAGGAAGCATATAAGATAAGAAAAATGTGTTATTCTCCTTATCTATAGTCATTCCATGCATACCAAAAGGGAATCCACACGACTCACAAAGTGCAAAATACCTATAACTGAAAAGGTAGCTCTCCAAAAAACGGGAACTTCCAAAATGGTAAGAACGGTCAGTATGACCAACATTGAATCTATGCAGCAAACTCGCTCCGTCCTTATGCCTGGGTTTCAATAATTGTGACTTAAAGAACTCAACTGTCTTGTATGGGTTGAAGGGTTGTTCTGAATCACGTCCTGCTGCCCATGAATATATGCGTTGCTGCTTATGCATCACAGTCTTACATGACCTAAGATAATTGTCATCATTATGGCTGGAAAGAATGGAGATGTTAAGATGCTGCATAGCCATATTCACAAGAGTTGCAGCCTCTGAAACACGACCAGTTTCATAGAGCAAGGATGATTTCCATATTGCCCCCACATAGTCAGTGGGTGTTACTTGCCACTGATTCAGCAAAATCGACAATGCATCATAGTCAAGAATGGAGGACGCCTTGATACAACGGTCATAATTGTACTTGCGTATTTGGGCAAGTTGCATATTCTGCCTTACATTCTCCAGTTCTACAAGTAGGGCATCGTAATGTTGGTAATCTCCTCGACGACGATAATAGGTTAGAAGTGACAGTTTCAATTCTATCACCTTCTGTTTAGCATCGTCTTTGTAATCTTCTGATGAGAAGGCGAGATCAGTTATCTCTTTTACAAACCACTCTAAGCCAATAGGAGTCTGTGAGATTGTCTGGCGCCAGTTTATCTCGTACAAGAAACCTATTTTGCTATTGATATCAAGATTTTCAATTCGAGATATATCAAAGTTGATAATGGCGTGGTCTATATCACTAAAGTTTTCGTAATAGTCTTTGGGCAACGTTAGCCAACCAGGATAATTCCTACGAATTGCAGCCATCTCTTTTGTAACAGAAACAATATCTTCTTCTGTTTTCACTTGTTCCAGTTTCTGTTCAACAGTTCCAGTCCATTTAATGATGGTAGGTTCATTGAGATAAGCAAATAGGAACTCGAAAGCCTCCTGTATATTCTGGACACCTGACAAGTCTGCAAGATTGAGGATGTCAATGTTTTGGGCTGCACACATCTTACGTTTGGCATTGTGCAGATTTTTGTCGAAGGTTATCAAGTAAACCGGAGCTATCTGCTTACCCATCACGTCACGTAACCATCCTAGCCAACTCTTGAAGTTCGGATCGTCACCAGAGAAACCTATCAAACAGAACAAGTTCTCTATGAGTGCTTGACGGACAGTATTGACAAATTCTGGATATTTCTCAGGGTAGGTTCTGAAATCCTCATCGGTAATGATGAAGGGATGTATATTGGGAAACGAGCCATGCAGTTTTACTATTCGAGGCTGTTTAGAATAGAGAAGAGTATCTTTGTTGGTTACTACCGCATAAGGGCGTTCTGTCTGTAAATAAGCTCTTTCAAGAAGGGTGTCATAATTGGTAGTGAAGATATCGCGCCATTTTAACGACACCAACTGCTCATGAAGGCTGCTTGGCATCACGACTTCATCAGGGAGAGACTGAAGGATCAGATTGTCTAATTCAAATCTGCCGAAAGAGGCTTCTACCTCTGAGGCCAAACGAATCGGGCTAAGGAACATATCCTTCTCTGGGTCAGGAGCATGACCATACAACTTCTGATAGAAATCCAAGCCAAGCATATTCCAGTCCTTCATGCTTGAACTCTCGTTCATCAGAGCATTGCGGCTGAAGCCAGCACCCACAAGGGCTACAGCCCTATCTTCTTCAAGATAGCGCTTCAAGTGGTCCATCATCATCCGTAATGACGAAGGAGCAAGGCTCTTTATAGTTTCGTACTTCGTTGGTTCCATCTGTTATTCGGTACTCATCTCTTTATTTTCCTTTCATCGGACCTGGATCTGGTGTCTTTTTACCCTTAGGATGTGGCGATGAAGAAGTCTTACTTGCCTTACTATCCCTCACAAGTTTTGGTTCTGAGCTTCTCTTTACTGGTGTCTTTGTCTTTCTTTCCGTTGCCATAATCCCTTTCAAACGGTCTTAGTTTAACCAAATCTGAGTCTTACATATGTGCCAGTTTGAATACCAAACAACATACGGCTATGATTGCAAAGACAAACTTGAGAACAAAACAAACGATTGATATATACGGCGTATACCAAGGGTATCCCTCTGTTTCCGTCTCATCAAGTTTAGATTTGTCTCTAACTTTTCCTTCTTCACTACGATATTTAAATGTTCCTATCATAGCCATGAGAAAATATTGCAAATAATCAAAGGCAAGAGACAATAGCAACCAAATTATCACACACCTATACGTAGGTATATTGTTCAAATTCTCTTTACAAAGAATCCATACAATAGCTATTAGCGAGTAGTTCGTAGTTCTATGCAAACTACTTGCCTTATCTGTTATGCTATGATAACTTTCTCTAAACTCCTTTAGCGTCATATATCATTTTTGTTTTTGTGGACCTGGGTCTGGTGTTCTATGTCCTCCACCAGATTCGTTGATTTGCTCACGCTCACGTTGTTCTTCTTGTTGATTTCCTTGCGGTTTCATATTTATCACTTGTGTAATTTCTCTTTCCAACCTTTGTAATACTTCACAAGCCCTGTTTTATCCCCTCCTCGGAATGTCCGACCGTTTTTCAACTTGTCTAGCAGTTCACCAACTTGTGCAGCATTACCACTTGTCCAATTCAGTTCCGTTACCAAAATGTCCTCGATTTGGGATGAGGTAACTTCTGGCATGTATTTATGAAAGGTTCGGATGTAGGTCTTACAAGTGTTTTCGTCATCGAAATTATGAAAATCCTTTGACTCAAACATTCTAATATTCATCTCTTCCAAGGCAATCCGGAGCAAAGATAAACTATTGTCATCATTTACATTTACATCCTTTGATTCTTCTCCATAGATATATTCAGCTTTCCATCTCTTGACCCATCCTGATAGCCCATCTTTAAGCCATGAAACTGCCAAAATATACTTTGCCGAACGAAAATCATCTACTTTCTGCACGGCCTTTGAATCCATGTGACAGCAGATAACAATGCATTGCTGTTGATTCCAATCATTGAAAGTTCGCTCAGTCAAACATTGGACAGGCTTGGCAAGTTCTTTAAAACGTATAGGCTGCTTCTCCATCCTTTGCACATTTTCTGCGCCAAAGATTCGGGCCACAGTGTCGAAATTGTGCTTTTGTATAGCTATACAACACTATGCGACCAACATCCGGGTCGTTTGCTATTATCTCATTTGCTTTCTTCAAGCAAGCCACAATAGCATCAGGATTAGCCCCTTGAACATTAGCATAATATCTGTTATTCATTTGTTTACCTCCTATTTTTTCTTGTTCTGAATGGCAGTATCGAACTGCATCGCTTGCGACCACCTGTGCAATCAGAAATCAACCCAATTGGTTAAAGTATCTTTCGAAATGTATTTTTTTGTTTTCTCGTCAAACACTTGGCTTTTTATTATCTCTTGGATTTTTTAGTTACATCTAAAGACCTCGTTTGTCCGCATTTCTCGTCTTCACCTCCACCATCATCCCTGCAGCCCCAGTCTCAACCCTCTCTGGAATTAACATCCTTTCACTCTTTTGGGATAAAGATTCTTAAAGCCCTTGCGTATCTGCTTAAAAAGTGGTACCTTTGTATTGGAATGGCCGGAAAAGGGCCGATTTCCCGGATGTCTGATGAATGTCTGATGAAAGGGATACAGCGGTTCCCGTATTTCCATGAGTATCAGGCCGGTATACGGAAGTTCACATTAGCATGGTAATCTTTGAAGAGATCTAAAGCCACACAATGAAGAGGCTCGTTAGGATTCATCAAGCGAATCAAAAATCCGCTATCTAAAAGAACAGTTTTAGCCATAGAAAACTACTCCCCTCTCAAATCATGAATCCACTCGTCTGCATCCCTGACCCCCTCCCAAGCAGGTGCTGATAAATTGATGAGGTTTGTCATGTACTCATCATCAAAAGACACTTTTCTACGGGAGGCCGCCATCCGAGAAAACAGCGCCTCAACCTGAAGCTGCACCCACGCATCCTCATCCATACCACTATTGATAGACGGTCTAACCACCTCCATCACAGCATCGTCAATTGCTATATTATATCTGCACATAACTTTCCCTTTCTTATTCACGTTGCAAAATTACATTATTCTTTTGAATCTTGCAACTTTTTCTCCATTTTTCTTCTCTCTGCTCTTTCTCTGCTCCTACCTCTCCCTGCGCCAGCCGATAAAAAACAAGCCGTGTCCCGGCTTAAAATCACCGCGCCAGCCGATAAACAACTCATGTTTCACCCGAAGGGCGAGAGCTTTGTGAAACATACAAAAAACTTGATGTAGGGCGGTCTCTGCCCGAAATCAATTACGCCCGCCCAATATAGGGGGCGGCTCGGTGGGGGTGGATGTTTTCTTTAGTTCTTTCATTTGCGCCAAAAGAAAGGACATATTTGGGCTCACTTGCCACCATCGGGACGCAAGAATGAATGAAAGCTTGCTACCATCGGGACGCAAGAAAGGACATATCTGTTATGTCTTTGTGTCTTTGAGTCTTTGTGTTCCATTAATCACTGCGACCGCGATGAAGCCTCCTAGCATCGTCCCGATGGTATTATTCATCAAGTCATTGACATCGAATGTCCCTTTATGCCAAATCAGTTGTGCGCACTCAATAGTCTCCGACACAAACAACCCGACAAGGACAGCACAGATCAGTCTGTATTTCCTGGCGACAAGACCCAACAGGAAACCTATCGGGACAAAAAGGAGGATGTTCAGATAATTCTCCGAGCTCGTATATACATCATGGATCGACTTATATCCCTCAAGCCATTCTGTGCGTATCGAATCATTACTTGACGACGCTCTTGAGACAACCGTAAGATAGAAAGTAAATATGAGATAAACCGCCAGGATATCACTGGATATCTTCCGAATCATCAATTGTAAATTCTGAATTTTTCGAAAAACTTATAGTATTTGGTGACCCGACTAACAACGCCGTCTTGTGCTTCAGCACCACAACGTCCATCTTGGGTGTCATATATTTCTTCTTCATATTCTTTCCTCCTTCATTATTTAATCACGACCTTTTTACCATTCACAATATACAAACCCCTCGTAGGAGCCGACACTCGCTGACCAGAGAGATTATAGAATTCGCCTTTGAAAGAATCCATCTGATTCTCAATGCTCAGTATTCCAGTGGTCTCACCATCAAACGTCAACGCTCTGACCTGAGAAGAACCTGATACGGTCAGATAAGCCTTATGAGCAGGAATCGTCAAATCTTGTCATCTTTCTCGTTATTACCTCGTTCCAATTGCCTTGTCCCACATTATTCACCTGCAATTTCAACCTTCCTTTAGGGAATGCTGGTATCTGTGGATTAGGTAATGGTTTGCCTTTATATACAATGCCCATCATCCCAGGCAGCGGCATCAGTATGGGTAATACAGCATCACCTTTATATAAAATACTATAGTCGTAAACAGAAATATAGAGTGCCGTCTTTTCTTCTGAAAGCCTTGCATTCTTCAAGGATGAAAGACTAAGCAGATAATATTGCTTTTCAGCAACATTCAATTTCGTCTTGAGATTCTTGAATTGTATATAGGTGGCAATTCGGTTGGTTATATCAACATTATTAATGCCTCTGCTATTTTGGAGATACCTGATATACATTGCCAGACCATTAGGGGTCACAAAGTCAAATGAATAAGAGGTTGCGGTTCTTTCTTCGTCCTTTTCTTCTGCATCGGTTATGAAATCAAGATATACAGCAACATAACTATGACCAAGAATGTACATTATCTCATCATTGTATCGACGGTCATAGAAGAAGCAAAGTCGGGTTTCCCCATTATTATGCCATAAATGGTAATATGTGTTATACACATCATCAGGGTAACTCTTAATATCCTCGATTGGGTCTTCCACTATCAAGTCTGGGAGAACTACATTCTCCTCTGTGAAGATATCATCTATGCAAAAGTCCTGATTATTGTCCATGGTATAACAATCTATTTTGGGAACAACTAAAATCGTGGGGCAGATTTCAAAATATTATACTTTAGATATGAATTCAGTAGAACCAGGATGACAAATACCAATGAATATGGTAAAGCAATGTCCGAGAACTTCACAGAATTATAGAACTCAAATAGTGGATTACTCGTTAAGAACATAAATATTAGGAATATGAGCATCACTAATATAAGTAGGTAATGAACAGGAGTTACTACTTTTTTTGCATTATCATAATCTTCGAAAAGACTAAATGTCAATGTGAAGCTTGAAAAGACATACATACCACACTTCATTAACTTTATGAAAATATCCCAAAATCCATCAGTTCCTCCCTGGCTCAGAGAATAAGCATAAAGGATTATGGCAGGTAAAAACATTGGTAAAACTAGATTAACCAGCAACCAAGCTAAAACTATCTGTGTCGGAGTTCGATGGTATAGCATCTCTAGTCATATATTAAGCTTACATTTGTCGCATGCGACAAATTGACTTCGTTTTTCTCCTTCTATCTTTACTCCTTAAAATCTATACCACTGAATTAACACCGGGGTTTGGGGCAGAGCCCAATGGATCACCGTTACCAGCCGAAAATGTCTGCATGAGTGCCTGTCTGAAGGAAAAGGAGCGTAAGTTCATTGTTTCTTTAATATCTAAGCCTCGCTTGACACACCTACGCATGTCTTTCTTGAACTGCGTCAGCAGGCTCTAGTCCTGCACATCTAATACTATTGTTGACATATCTTTAAAAAGAGGTTTTGTTTTAAAAACAATGAAACTATTTTTCTTACTTTCTGGCGCAGAAAGAAGCAAAGACATCCACCCCCACCGAGCCGCCCCCTATATTGGGCGGGCGTAATTGATTCCGGTAAGCTGTCAATTTTGACGTTTCCGTTTGAAAACCGCCCTTTTCTGGGCTGTTCTTTCATCCGGTCTCGTCAGATTAAAACTAATATTTAATTGTTTTTAATACCGATGGTCATCGGCAGCATGTT
>JAEEGJ010002686.1_pt1 | contig 83004 bp, 54 predicted proteins | sample 8958761 | NCBI WGS metagenome assembly JAEEGJ01 (sample SAMN16246546, study PRJNA631951) | gut metagenome | biome: gut microbiome; feature: rumen; material: RS-attached | host: Bos | place: Iran: Karaj | collected 2018-10 | reverse complement strand
GCCTCATATGTGATTTCTGTCCGTCGGACCAGAGATTTGCTTACAGCTTCCTTCAGATTCCACCTCACGACGGACACCCTCGCTGTTCAGCTATACACTTCCCACTATCTGGGCGTGTTCGGGACTTCCACCCGTTAGAGCGCGCCCATGGCGCGCAAACCAAAAAAACGGACGTACCAAAATCGCTACGTCCGCTCATAATCACACTATTCTAATACTAAAGCCGTTCAAAGCTTATCCTATGTGCTTAAGTATCTCCTCAAGATTAAGCTTCTTACCTGACTGTCTTTCGTAAATCTCATCAAATGAAAGTCCCTGGTCCTCGGGATTAAGGTCTACATCCTTAGCCTTATTCTTCCACCTGTTACCTTCAGGCAAGAAAGTATAAGCAAGATTATGCTGCTGCCACTCATAGGCCATATCCTCTTTAGTCCTGTAAGATACCATGTCTTTTCCGTGAACAGGATGCGCCCCGATAAGTGCCTCACAGATGATAGTAATATCATCATTATTGGTGATAAGATATGAATCCTTTACCTTCCAGTTATCTGTAGTATACACCGCCTGAAAATCACTTCCGTTATAGGTAAAAGAATAGTTCTTACTTGCACCGTCAACATCATGGAAGTTAATGTCGTTCACACTACTCAAAATTCCCTTCACAGAAGAATTAGAACCTGATGAATTTCTTGGATCAGAGTTACCGGTGCCCGGCTTTCCATTAGTTCCGCCTGCTTCAGCACCGTTTCCTGTCTTACCGTTTGCTTCTGCGTTCCCTGCTCCGTTTCCTGAATTTCCGTTGGCATTTCCGGAACCGCCATTAGCACTGTCTGAGCCCCCGGAATTCTTTCCATCAGAATCAGAACCCTCTGAATGTCCTGCACTCTGAGAGTCTTTTCCTTCTGAATTACTGTCATTCCCGCCATTATCAGATGCTTGCTCTTCGGAATTCTTGCCCTCTTCACCGGAAGATAAATGCTCTTCCATTTCAGACTCTATCCTAAAAACAAGTTTCTTTACCTTCTGCTTGTCATCCGCATCCAAAGACTTATAAACAATCAGACAGCACCCTATAAGGGCTGTGGAAATGATCAGAAATATCGTCAATGTTCTAAAGAACAGTCTTATTCTACTTTTTGTTTTCTTTCTCATTTTTCTACTCATAGTTTTATAATTATAAGCTCTCTGCGCAAAAAGGTCAAAATTAGCACGTTTTATGCACATAAACTCTTTGACACAGCGTCTATATTGTTGTATTTTTGAACATGTAGGAGGAAACAATATGTCAGAGACTATTACACTTACTATTCCAAGACAAAAGACTATCGCTCTCATCGCCCATGATGGCAAAAAGGGAGAGCTCATTCAGTGGTGCAAAGACAATGCACATACACTTAAAAAACATTTTCTGTGCGGAACAGGAACAACTGCCCGCATGATAACAGATGCAACAGACCTTCCTGTAAGAGGCTACAATTCAGGACCTCTTGGTGGAGACCAGCAGATAGGCGCCAAGATCGTAGAAGGAAAGATTGACTTCGTAGTATTCTTTTCCGATCCTTTGACTGCAGCCCCTCATGATCCCGATGTTAAGGCTCTCATGAGAATCGCTCAGGTTTATGATATACCTTTTGCAAACAACAAAGCGACTGCAGATTTCCTTATCCATTCAACACTTATGGATGAAGAATACGATCATGACGTTATCAACTTTAAGCAGAACATTGCCAAAAGAGCTGAGACACTTCCGACACAGTGATGCCCTGAGGCACATCTAAAATGAGCACTATTAAAGCTCCGACTGCCCGTATTAACTGAGCATTCGGAGCTTTTTGATTCAATTATGTGATTATTGCATATCTTCTATAATAGCGTATACATGCTCCAATTTTGATTCATCCAGTCTGATCAGATAATTCATAATGGAATTCATTTTCGCCGGATTCCTGTTATCGTAATCAAAAAATTCGCATGGAGTCACGCCCAAATATTCACATATATAGAAAAAAGTGGCCATGGAAGGTAATGATTTACCATTTTCTATGCCATTTATATATCCTGCATTCTGCCCCAACGAAAGACTCATATCTCTGGCAGAAACACCCTTTTGTTCTCTTAGTTTAGATAACCGCATTGCAAATTCATTGGCAAACGCGCTCTCATTAGTATTATCAGTCATACATCCCCCTTTGATAAAAGTATTGTATCTTTTAATTCGGGTATATATATCGTTTGTAATATTACATTTTTATTGCTATGCAGCTTTTAAAATGATATTGTTAAATTGATATCATTTTAAATGCTATATCATTGGGAGAATGTGTATGAATAATTACAGAGATAACATTGAAATTGACTTAAGGGATCTTTTGGCTTATATCCTAAAGCATTATAAAAGACTTATAGCATTAGTTGCTTTGGGATGTATTCTGGGATGTCTTTTCGGAGCTATAAAAAATAATATGATGACTACCCCAAAAGAAGAATCAGCAAGATCTCTTTTAACCGCCAAAGAAATATACGAGGTTAATTCTGCAGTCGAGAATTACAGATCATATTTTAATCGATATAATGAAATACTTGATTACAAGAACAATTCACTTCTGATGAAAATCGATGGATATAATACCCCCACCAGCACTTGCTCTTACCTGATAAGCGGCTATGACAAAAACAGTACTATCCCCCTAGAATCTAATTCAATTACAAACATAAACAATTCTATAGAAAAAAATATTGCAGACAATATCATTACCCTATATTCAAATGAATTGAAAAAAACCGATTCAATAGCTTCAATAAAAGAAACAATAGGAAAAGATATTGATGATAAGTATATTTCTGAACTGTATTCGATCAGTAAAAATGGATATAGTATCATGACTATCACTGCATATGGTCGCAGTAAAGAAGAAAGTGACAGCGTTTTGAAAGAACTAATGCAGATGATCGCTCAAAAAGAAGATCTCATTAAGAAAAATATTCCTCATGATATTGTTGAAGTCAGTTCATATGCCAGCAAAGAAAAATCCGGCTACATAATATCAAATCAGGACAATGTCAATAATCAGCTCAAAGACTTAAATAACTCTATGATTGCTGTAACAGCCAATTTAAGTGCCAATCAAAAGAACTATTTTAAAGAACAATTGGAAGCATCAGATATAAAATACGGCATTGAAAAAGATGAAGAAATTAAGCGTGGAATAAAACCCATTATAAAATATGGCTTATTGGGATGTATATTTGCTGTATTTGCAACATTTTTCTTTTATAGTCTTATATATGTCCTGTCTCCCACCATCAAGGTTGAAGATGACATGAAATATGCATTTCAGATTCCTGTAATTGGATCAATCAACCAAACTGATCTTGACAAAGAGTTGATCATTAGCGGGATAAACGCAGTAGCAGATACTCACTCTGCAAAAAAAATATGTCTTGTATCCACCTACTTGGATGATACTGTTGAAGCTTGCAAATCGGAAATAAGCCAAAGACTTAAGGATAAAGGCATCCAATCAACAATATGCCGAAGTATTATAAATGATTCCGAATCACTTAATAATGCTATATCTTCTGACGGAATAATTCTTATGGAAACCATACAGAAATCCAAATATGAGGATATATCCAAAGTAGCAGAAATATGCAAAAACTATAATATTCAGATGCTGGGATCAATACTGAATTATAAGTAAATCATACATCTGATCTCTACATATCTTTTTCCAGCTCTTCCATTGCAGTAGCAAATTCTGCCTGGAAGAGTTCGTTGTCTTGTGCATATTTTACGCGGGCTTCTGCGATATCATCGCCGGAAAGTACTTGTGAAGATAAGAACTTAAGATTTGATGCCGCCCTCTCGCTCTTAAGAACTATCTGCCTAAAACAGGGCCCCACCATGAGAAGCTTCATTGCTTCCTCATCAGGCAAAAAACCACTTGTGATAATTCCTAAAGTATCATAGATAGTGTCATTTGCTATGGGCCCAATTATCACATCATATTCCGCGTAGATATCGGGCTTTTGCCTCCTGTTTGCAAAGATATACTCAAACCATTCAGTATCTCTCTTAAATTCTTTGATCTTAAGGCTGCTTGTATCAAGGCTATAGCTGTTAATAATGACGTCCGCTCCGGGCTTTTCTCTCGCCCATCTGCGAGCAAAATCAAGGCTGTCGGTAGTATAAAAGCCTTGTCCGAAATCAGCGTTTTTTCTCCCATAGTGAATATCCGGATTCTCTATAATATTGAAACCTGCATGATATAAATTGATCATTACATCCTCTCCCGATACAGTAATAGCTCTAATACTATGATAATTTACATTATATCACTTTAGAAATTTATTACAATTAAATTGTTGACAATCTAATTGTAATGTGCGATTATAATCTCAACAGAAAAACAAATAGGAGGTAATTATCATGGAATATAAATTTACAGAACAGAACTTTGAGGAAGAGGTTATTAAGAGTGACACCCCCGTACTCGTTGATTTCTACGCAGACTGGTGCGGCCCTTGCAAGATGATGATGCCGATAGTTGAGAAGCTTGCCGAGACCTATGATGGCAAGATCAAGGTTGGTAAGGTTAATTCCGACGAAGAGGGTAATCTCGCAGGAAAGTACAATATCATGTCAATCCCAAGTTTCCTTATCTTTAAGAACGGTGAGGTTGTTGACAGCGCTCTCGGAGCAATGTCTATGGAGGCACTTGCCAAGAAGCTCGACGCCGTACTGTGACCGCTTTCGCGATTAAAAACACGGTCGCTACCATATTTTACCAAAAATCTAATAACAAAGTTAGGAATATTGGATTTTCGTGTGTCTATATAGATAGAATACCCCCAATATTCTTTACCACCCCAAAAGAGGTCCAATCTACCTATAATGGTTGATCAGACCTCTTTTATACTATCGTGATGTCTCGTTGACACTTTGATAAATTATTATTCTTCTGTAGAAACGCTCCCATAAGGATGCGCACCTAGGTAATCATTTGATATCTTCAACAAGTCTGTGCTTTCCGTTCGCAGACTCGTACACAAACACTTCGCAGTTTTCGGGTCTTGGGCGCCATATTATTCCACTCTTGGCGTTTTCAAGATAACCTCGAAGCGGTCTGATTATACCGCCGTGGCATACCACAAGGACATTCTCATAATCCTTAGTCTCAAGCTCTTTAAGAAAATCCGCTGTCCTTGAAACCATGCTTTTAATGGTCTCAACGCCCTTGGGTGCGGGAAATATCTCCGGAAACATCCAATAGAGCTTCATGGGAAAACCAACCTTGAAATAATTCTCGGCTTCGTACTTGCCAAATTCCGCCTCGATTATTCTTTCATCTGTTATGATCTCATCCTTGGACAAACCGCTTATGACTGAAGCTGTCGTAAGCGCTCTTATAAGAGGGCTTGCGTATACGGCGTCAAACTTTATGTCGCCAATCTTTTCCTTGGTAGCCTCAGCCTGAGCAAGTCCCGTCTCGTTAAGGGGAATATCGCTCCTACCCTGCATAAGACTTTGCTTGTTGTAATCGGTCTGACCGTGTCTTGTAATATATATCTTCATGTAAAAAATAAGTCTCCTAAATCTTTATGTCTTGCAAATCCCACGGTGATCACCTTGTTTTCTTGCTGTAATCGGGTTTTGCATTCTTAAGCTCCTCATAGAGGATCTTGTAGTTATCATATCTGACCTTGGCAATCTTCCCGCCCTCGACAGCTCTTTTTACTCCGCAATCAGGCTCTGCTATATGAGAACACCCGCCAAATCTGCACTCCGGCTCATAGTCCTCGAACTCCGGATAGTAATTCATAAGGTTGTCCGTTGTGACGTCAAACATTCCAAGCGAAGTAAATCCAGGTGTGTCCATAATGAAAGTCTGTGTATCGCCCTTAGACAGCTCTTTTACGTAAAAGAGCTCCGAATGCCGGGTCGTATTCTTGCCTCGCTCAATCTTTCTACTAAGCTCACCTATCTGCATCTGCGCATCAGGAACAAGCTTATTTAAAAGAGATGATTTTCCGACGCCACTTGGTCCGGCAAGGGTTGTGGTCTTGCCTTTTAGCAGCTCTTTTAGCTCATCCAGCCCTTTTTCCTCTTTAACACTGATAAAAAGAACTTTGTAGCCGCACTTCTCATAGGCATCGTAAAGCTCCTGCTGCTCTTCCTTGGATGCTATATCCTGCTTGTTAAAGCAGATGATAACGGGGAGATTCTGCTGCCTCATCATGATCAGGAATCTGTCCAGCAGGTTATAGTTTGGATCCGGCTTAACGATGGCAAACAAAATAACCGCCTGGTCAACATTGGCTACAGGCGGTCTTATAAGTGAGTTCTTTCTGGGCAAAATCTCGATTATATTGCCCAGCTTCTTGTCCTCATCTATTATGTCGATGCTAACCATGTCACCGACAAGAGGTTTGATATTGTCTTTTCTAAAGATGCCCTTAGCCTTACATTCATAGATATTGGTATCGTCCGTTTCTATGTAGTAAAAGCCGGCTATCCCTTTAACAATTCTACCTTTATTCAAAAAAATCAATTCTCCTGAGTAAAATTAACATTCCTTGTGACTGTTACTTCCTTAGTCTGGCCTCCCGTCTGCTCTCCGGTCTCCGGATTGGTGGCAACGGGTGTAGTTACAGTGTATCTGAAGGTTATTATACCGGTTGGAGATGTAATATCTTTTCTGTTGATCGGTGGTATAGGAAAACTTGATGTATTCACGCTGAGAATAGATGTTCCGTCAGATGTGACAAAATCTACCTGAACGGGAATACCGGGTGTGTATCCTTCACCTTCAGTAGGAGCTGCAATGTCGCCATTGAAGCTGTATTTAACATTGTTGGGGCCAATAGAAATCTCCATGTTAATGGCAGTCTCTCTGTCAACCATAGTTCCAACCGGAACGCTCTGGGCGCAAACCTTACCTACCAGATTGGGATCATCATTTTTGACTTCAACAATGGTACCTTCCTTAAGTCCTGCCTCAACCAGCATGATAACGGCTTCTTCAGAATCCCTGCCGATAATATTTGGTACGGCAACCTGATTCTCTCCCTTTGCGGAAGAAGCCTCTGTCGCAGCAGAAGCCTTATAATTGGAACCGTTACTTACGTGAAGAGTAACTGTGTCACCACTCTCCACTTTTTTACCTGCTGCAGGCTCTGTAGAAACTACAGCATCTTTTCTGGCTGTATTGTCCGCGTCCTCGGCCTTTTCAACCTTAAGACGCTTAGATTCAAGAATAGACTTTGCCTCCGCGTAGCTCTTACCTGTTACGTCGGGGACATGTAAGCCGTCTTCTCCGTCCTCGCTTACAACTGAAGAAGAGCTTGATGCAGCTGCAGAAGCTTCCTCTTCATCTCCAAACAATCCCATTCCCTTGGCAACTAGCATGATCACAATAAAACCAATGATAACTGCTGAGAAAATCGCCATTCCAATGGTTACCTTCTCTATCTTGCCAGATTCGGGATCAAAAGCGCTTCTCCTGCGCTCCCTGTCTCTCTCGTAATAATAATCATCATCGAGTTCGTCTCTGTACTCTCTCTGAGGCTTTTTCCTTCTGGGAGCATAATCGTCATAATCATCGCGGTGATCGTCATAGGCTTCTTCTCTGAGTCTCATCTGCTCAGTTTCTGACAAGCGCATGCTTCCTGTATCAGAATGACGGTCATCAATCTCCTCATGAGCAACCTTGGTAGCACCGTCCTCATCAGGATCTGTAAGATTAACAAAGTCCTTATCAGGTGTGATAAGAGATCTCTTAAGATCTGAAATAAGCTCCGCTGCAGACTGATATCTTCTATCAGGACTCTTCTGACAGCACTTGAGAACAATCTTCTCAACGCTTATAGGTATATCATCATTGTAGTCAGCAGGAGTAGGTAAATCCTCCTGAATATGCTTGATAGCAATTGCTACAGTAGTATCTCCGTTAAAAGGGACTCTTCCTGTGAGCATCTCAAAAAGTGTGATACCAAGTGAGTAGATATCACTCTTGGCATCGCTGTATCCACCTCTTGCCTGCTCAGGTGATGTGTAATGCACAGACCCCATGACATTGGAAGTTATGGTGTTACTGGTGGCAGCCTTGGCAATACCAAAGTCTGTAACCTTAACCTTACCATCCTTGGAAATCATGATATTCTGAGGCTTAATGTCTCTGTGAATGATATTGTTGTTGTGAGCTGCCTCAAGTCCCATAGCAACCTGAATTGCTATACTGACAGCCTCTTTTACGGAAAGGCGAGCTTTTTTCTCAATATACTTTTTGAGTGTAATGCCATCAACAAGCTCCATTACGATATAGTTGATGCCATCCTCATCACCAACATCATAAACGTTAACGATGTTAGGATGCATAAGTCCCGCTGTAGACTGAGCTTCTACCCTAAATTTGGATACGAAATTCTCATTCTCGGAAAACTCCTGCTTCAGAACCTTAACCGCAACAAGTCTATTTAATTTATGGTCTTTGGCTTTGTACACATCGGACATGCCGCCGGTGCCTATCTTCTCAAGCACCTCATAGCGATCACCGATCACCATCCCTATCTTAATCATTCAAGTCCTCCATCGCGCACACGTTCTTCAGCAAACGGCTCGATCAAAATAACAGCTATATTATCCTTGCCACCGTTATTGTTTGCTGCAACAACCAGCTTCTGGGCTTTTTCTATAATATCTCTCTGACCACTTACGATCATGCGGATCTCTTCGTCCTCAAGCATGTTGGTAAGTCCATCAGAGCACATGAGCACAATGTCTCCACGATTTAATTCCACAGTAAAAAAGTCGATGTCAACAGTATTCTTGGCACCGATTGCCCTGGTGATTATGTTCTTATCAAGATGCGTCCTGGCAGTCTCTCTGTCTATTCCGCCCATCCTGACCATTTCCTCAACCAGAGAATGATCTCTTGTGATCTGTGTGATTTTATCATTGATGACGTAGAGCCTACTGTCTCCGACATTGGCTACCTGAAGATACCTTCCAAGCACGGTACAGGCTACAACTGTTGTGCCCATACCAAAAAGATTGGGATCTTCCGCCGCTTTCTCACGAAGCTTGTGATTGGCGATCTTAATGGCATTCTCCAATATCTTAACAGGACTCTGCTCAAAAGACCTTTCGATTTCCTCAACCATTGTATCTACAGTGTACCTTGATGCATAATCACCGGCGTTGTGTCCGCCCATGCCGTCAGCTACTATAAATACATTGGAAAGATTTCCGATCTTACTATCGGATGAAAAGACATAGTCCTGATTCAGTTTTCTCTTTTTTCCAATATCCGTTACGGAAAAAGTCTTTAACAAAAAATCTTCCTCCCCGGGAACCAACTTTTTTCAAACAAAATAAGCAGGTGCTACTATTTCTCCTCCAAATGCCTCCTGCGAAGCTGTCCGCAGGCGCCATCAATATCCCTGCCCATTTCTCTTCTAATAGTAACATTTATTCGATTTTTTTCAAGTTTATTCTTGAATGCCAAAGCCCCCGAACGGTCTGTTGGCTTGAAACTGCGCTCTTTTATTGGATTGACGGGAATCAGATTGACAACACAATTAATTCCTTTTAACAATTGTGATAATTCTGCCGCATCTTCATCTGTATCATTAACCCCTGCAACCAGAGAATATTCAAAGGTAAGCTGCCGTCCTGTCTTGTCAAAATAGGTCTTGCAGGCACCAAGAACTTCGTTTATATCGTACTGATTGGCTATAGGCATCAGCTCTTTTCGCTTATTGTTATTGGAAGCATGAAGTGAGAGTGCCAGATTTATGGAAAGCTTCTTATCTGCCAGCTCCAAGATCTTAGGCACGATTCCGCAGGTAGATACCGTAAGGTTTCGCTGCCCAAGGTTCATACCGTGATCATCCGACAACAGCTCTATGAATTTAAGTAGATTGTCATAGTTATCAAGCGGCTCTCCGCTGCCCATGACAACGACTCGAGATATCTTTTCCCCGAGATATTCTGAAATCGAATAAATCTGGTCAAGCATCTCAGAGGGTAAAAGATTCCTCTCAACGCCGTCAATCGTAGAAGCACAGAATCTGCATCCCATGCGGCATCCAACCTGAGATGAAATGCACACGCTGTTTCCGAATCTGTACTTCATAAAAACGCTCTCTATAACGTTGCCGTCATAGAGGCCAAAAAGAAACTTCTTGGTATCGTCGATGTGAGATTCCTGAACCTGCACCACTTCAAGGCTTGTAAAGCTGCATTTATCTATGAGCTTCTCCTTGAGCGTTTTGGGGATGTTCTTCATGTCATCATAGCCTCTTGCTCTTTTAACATGCATCCAGTCATAGAGCTGCTTAGCCCTAAATGCGGGCTCGCCAAGATCCTTAATGAAGCTTGTGACTTCATCAAGGTTAAGTGATTTAATGTCTATTTTGTTGTCTTTACCTAATATATATTCATTCATAATTATATGTCTCTCGGAAGTCTTAGATTGTAATCAAAGATTCCATGTATCGCGTCCGTAATATCTATTATATCGGGATATTTCAGTCTGTCTATTTTCGAATACCCCCTAATACTCAGATCAAGAAGTGATATCTTCTCACATTGTACATACCCCTCGACCTCATCAGTTTTGATATGTATGTGTAGCGGTCCCGCTTCTCCTTTATCATAAATAGGACAGCCAATTATCTCTAAAGTCTGATTAAAGAAATCCTTACTTACAACAAGAACCGGTTTCCTGATATGTTCTATCTTAAGTATATCTCCCTGGTGCAATTCATCTTTCATTACCAAATCTCTCTTCCTACCGGCTTGCCCCAGTCAAATTCACCATCAAGATTAAGCTTACCACCATATTCAGCAGCACGCTCTTCCAATGTCTTATGTCTAAAGGGTTTAACAAGCATTATCATGCCATTAGATACCTTTACATCGAGAATATCATCTACTAAAAAACCTGCTTCCTGAAGCACTTCCTTGGGGATTCTGATTCCTTGACTGTTACCCCATGCTTTAACTTGAGCCTGCATAGATAGCACCTCCTTCATGTATATACATTGTATATCCCTCGCATGTGAAAATCAACTATTCAGATCAGTGCAAATCGCCCGAATCTGTTATCAGACCGGGCGATTATTTCTCATATAGCGTTAATCTTCATTTTTAAATCTATTATATTGTTCATCAAGGTATTTAAGCGAATCTGAAAGCTCATAGCCTCCGTTATAATAAGCCCTTTGACCCGAAACGCATTCACGGAACATATCTTCATCTGATAGATATCCAACCCGCATCATATATTCATCTCCAAGTATTATGTCATATTTATAATAAGCACTTTCACCATTTTTAAGTTTCCATATAGCATGATAAGCAACCGGAAAATATACTTTCATGGGCTCCACAATATTCATCTTAGAGGATACTGTAGCAGAACACACAACAATATAGTGGTTTATGCGGTCATAGTTCCCATCCTCTTTCTTTTCAAGTATTTCACCTTCAAATTTCACATCCGAAACAACACTATCCGAATCCGCATAGTCTCTGGGGAAATTTTCAACTCTGCTTTTGGCATCTTCAATTAATTTTTTTCTGCTTTCTTCATCTATTTCTGATAAACTTCCAACTTCCTCCGGATCAATATATTTCTTGAAATGATCATCACCTTCACATTTAAAATCTTCTAGATTTGGTACTCCAGCAAAATAACATTCAAGCTCAGTAGAACAATCAATTGTGCCTTCTTTAAGGTACTCTAACTCTCCATCTTCTTTTTTTACATTATGAAAAGTAATTACTCTATAATGATCTACTTCGGAAATTTCATATTCATCAAGAGTTTCCTTATATATAAAACCTAATATATTTTGATATCCTTTTTTGTGATATCTAAAAAAATAACCTACATACTCCGGATCAGAAACGATTCTTGTTTCATATTGCTCTTCATCCGCAATATGAGTAGCGTTTTCATCATTACAAACATTATAGAGTTCTTTAAGATCTTCTTCTGTAAGATCCTTATAATGTTTTATAAGACTTTTATTCTCATCGGCAATATCAGGCACATCTTTGGATTTATTTTCTGACTCGGTTACATTTTTACTGTAATCATCTGACGAATCTTTAGCGGGTTTCTTCTTTAAAGAAGCACCTATTATTAACGCTAAGATAACAAGAACCGCTATTCCTATATATTTTAGCGGCACACCCTTAAAACTTTTATTCATGACAATCCTCCCTACTTTTTAAGCATCAATTAGTAACAATTTTATAACAATATTTTTTGAAAAGCAAGGAGAAATCTGCATTTTTTATGTAAAATCTCGTAAATTATCGCATTTGAATTCAGCGTCGTCAAATCAACGATTCATTCTATATTTCCGTAAATACAAGCCACAGATTAAGATCAAAGCGACAGGTATGATTCCGGTTATCGGATTCATAATCACATCATAAAAACCATGTAGCCTATATACTCCAACAGTTACAAACAAAAGCATGGGCACACATTCTTCAGTCAAATGGAGCAAGTACGCCGGCCAAAATGATCCGGTGATTCTCCTAACTTCCACAAGCAGTGGTGTCCAGAATAGCATATAAAAGATTCCGGCAAAGATGAGTCCAAGCTTAGCGCTGTTGTCTATATTAAGAAAAAACAGATAATAAGGTATATGCCAACATCCCCAAATAAGTCCAGTCACAAGATATATGGAAAGATCATTCCATCCTGTCTTTTCAAAAAAAGGAACCATATTGCCGCGCCAAGTAATCTCTTCTATAAGATTTTTGACAACAGCACCTACAATTACCGCTCCTATAAGAGATCTGTCGTAGTTATTTACTGTAATACAGCCAAAAAGAAAAGCAATTCCAATACTCAATGCTGTAATAAACGGAAAGATAAGAAGCGCTACGGCATATACCGATTTGTTCTTCAAAAAATGTGGTTTGAAACCGATAGGTTCAAAAAATCCTTTATTGCTCAATCTTATAATTATCGACAACATCAGCGGAAGCACAAGCCATATTAGCATACCAAGGGATTGTCCCTGCGGTTGCTGCGTAAGTACCGCATCAACTGCATTACCTATAAATCCCGCACCAAGTGTAAATATTGCAAACAAGAAAACTACAGTTACTTCTCTTTTTTTCATCTTTTCCCCCTAATAAGTTTCTTAGCCTTCGTGCACCATTTAAGGTACGCTTCATATGTATCAATACCAAAAGTTACGGTAAGATAGTAGTTTATATGCCCCTCTTCATCCAGCACGCTCTCAAGGTTCTCCTTATATAGCTTAAGGAGCTCCAGGTTCTCTTTTATCTGCTTCTCAAAGGCTTCAATATTGCATATGGTAACGACCTTATCTCCAGAGCCTCCAAAGTAAATCTTAAGAAGGGTCTCATACTTAAGGTCATTGCTTGCCTGCTCATCCTTGAGCCAATCAGCAAGTACCTTCCTGCCGGCAGCAGTGATGTGATACATGATTTTCTCTCTGCCGCTGCTTTTTTGGGCTTCCTTCTTTTTAACAAGACCGCTCTTTTCCATCTCATTAAGAGCGGGATATATGCTGCCAAAGCTGCCTTTCCAAAAGAAGCTGATGCTACCGTCTATACGTTTTTTTATATCATATCCTGTGAGATCTTCGTGGGAAAGGAGCCCCAGGATCACCAGGTCTATTTTTCTGTCTTTGGCCATTTTATCGCCTCCAAACAAGCTTGTAATTAAGCACTTTCTTGGGACATTCATCAACACAGGCTCCGCACTGTATGCACTCGGTGCATCTGCCGTTGCTGCCCTCAGAGACCATCCTTTTAACATCAAGCCCCATAGGACACGCCTTGTTGCATTTTCCGCAGGAAATGCAGTGCTCAGCATTAGCTTCTATATGAAGCTGCGGCAAGTGAAGCCACCTTCCAAGCGTACTTCCAATTACCATAAAGGGCGCCATCCAGCAAATGTAATGGCATGCTGCCCGGCGACCGTGAATAAGTGCCGGCGCCACAAGAATCAGTATCACTCCATAGTATACCACGTAATTATTTATGGCTGAAACCGATATGCCATGATCTGTCCGGTAAAAGAAATTGATGGTCACGTGATTTTTGCCAAGGATAAACGTCACGACAATTGCAGCCATCCAGATAATCCATATTACATATTTTATCTTATCGCGCCATCCTAGCTTAGCCGGGGTGTCTTTTATACGAAAAAAGCTTTCCTGAAGACCGCCGGCCGGGCAAAAATATCCGCACCACACACGTCCGAGAAACATGGATAAAACAAACATGGACGCAAACACTATAAAGCTTCCGTTCATGATATGCTCCGATACCGCCTCTATTATCAGATAGGGGGAAAAATAGAAAATTGTAACCGGGAAAAGTAAAAAGGAAATAAGCAGTAAAGTCTTTCTGATCTTTTGTCTCATAACATACCTCATAATCAGTTGTTTTGGTACATGCGGTTTACGTAGTGCATGTGTTTGAATGTATTTGCATATATATCGTTTTGATATATATCGTTTTGATATATTATGAACCGGAGTTTATTTTTTGTCAATTGTCTTTTTGAAACCAAAAACAAGCTTCAGCAGCTCAGAGTCAGGGATTCCCTGCCCTCTGGGCGTAAAAAAGGCTGACGCACTAAATTAGTGCGTCAGCCCGGTAGTCACCATTATTTATCAATTCTTTTAAGCTTAGCAATAAAAAATCCATCCGTTCCAAATTCTCCGGGAAGAAGCTGGATGTAACCTTTTTTTGCTGTATCTTTAATATTGTACTTATCGCTATCAAGAATATACTCGGGAAGCTGTTTCGTAATATCTACAGGTTCAAAAGGAAATTCTTCGCAGATTCTTTTGACCATGTTCTCGTTCTCGTCCTTATTGACGGTACAGGTTGAATACATCAGCGTTCCGCCGACCTTAACGTAATCCCAGCAGGCTTTCACGATATCCCATTGTAATTTAGTCAAGTCACTTAGCTTTTCTTTCCTGATATTTTGTTTGATATCGTTCTTTCTTCCTATGATGCCTAGTCCTGAGCAAGGAACATCGAGATAGAGCACATCCGCATTCTCTTTCATATTCTCATCATGGATCCTTGCATCCGTTATCTCTATTGTGATGTTATCAAGTCCAAGTCTTGCGGCGTTATCTGCGATGAGCTCTTTCTTTGCGGCTGATACATCTCGTGAAAAGACCTTTCCTTCCTCTCCTACCGCCTGCGCAGCGTGCATACTCTTTCCTCCGGGAGCTGCGCACACATCGATAACGGTCTGACCTTTTAACGGAGCGGCAATCTCTGTCACAAGCATTGAGCTTACATCCTGAACCGCAAATCTTCCTTCGGCAAAGCCCGGAAGATATTTGATATTGTCTGTCTTTTCAAGTTCGAGTGCGTAAGGAAGTATCGGGTTTTCTTTTACAACCACGCCTGCGTTCTCGAGTTCTTTTTTAAGTTCCGAAACATATTTGAAGCCGCTATCACCGTCTTTCTGATTCTTTTTCTTGGGAGAACTGTCTCCTTCCGCATGTTTTGGTTCAGCGCAGCGTATCACGGTAGGTCTTGGTTCCAGGAAAAATTTCAATATATTTTCCGTGCGCTCAAAGCCATAGTCATTGAGCCACATCTTGCACAGCCACTTTGGAACGGAATAAAGAACCGAAAGATAATTAGCTCCGCCATCCTCGGCTTTGTCGGGATATGCGATATTGTCTTTATTTCTTGAAATATTCCTAAGCACCCCGTTTACAAAGCCCTTAAGTCCCGTGAACTTGTGCTTCTGAGCAAGCTTAACAGCCTCGTTGCAGGCTGCGCTGTCAGGCACCGAGTTCATGAACATTATCTGATAGACGCCCATTCTCATGAGACTTCTGATAAATGGCTGCATCTTTTTAACTTCTACTTTGGAAAAAGAATCTATGACATAATCTATCTGTATATTTCTTTCTATACAGCCTTCCGAAACTCTCTTTATAAAGGCTTTGTCTCTTGTCTCAAGATAATCATATTTTTCCAAGACTTCTTTAATAAGACCTGACTTCTTGCTGCCTTCCTTGTCGTATTCAATTAGAATATTTAAAACAATTTCTCTGATATTTGCCATAATAATTGTCAGTGTCTCTCATTTTCATTCTCGAATTTTTCGCAGAATCTAGCTGCAAATGAGGGCTCCTCCCCTGCAAGATTAAGATGAGAAATATCTCCCATCCTTATGGTCCTAAATGTCGCTATTCCTTTTTCTCTTTCCTCTGTTGCTACAACCGTTACGGCTGTTGGTGCAACTGCCATGTACTGAAGAGGCACAAAAGGTGAAACATGCCACAGATAAGACAGCAGCACTCCCGTGATACCATAGTGGCAAAAGAACGCGATTGTCTTGTTATTACCCTCTTTTACCTTATAGGCGTAGCCGTCCCGTACATACCCGTATGACTCAAGGAGACTTGCAAACTCAGAAGTTACGTGGTCATACACTTCAAGAGTGTTGCTGTATTTAAGAATATCAGCATCTCTCCATTTGTTTAAGTCAAACAGCTCAGGATGGCTTCCATAGTACGAAGGAAGCATATCCCAGATTATGTGCTTGTCATATTTACCTGTTTCGGGATTGATCTTGAATTCCTTGGAATAAGCTCTTACCACTTCTTCGGAAAGATTGGGATCTATAAGAGCCGGAAATTCCTGAAGCCACTGGCAGGTCGTAACTTCTTTGCCAAGTACCTTCAGCGAATATTCTGCTGTCTCGACCGCTCTTCCAAGCGGCGACTGATAGACTTCATCGATATTGTAGCGCTCGATCATATCGGCCAGCGCCTTGGCCTCAATCTTTCCTTTTTCTGTAAGACCATCCCTAACGTAGTCAGGGTCCCCATGTCTGATAAAAATAAGTTTCATAAAGTGTCAGCTCTTTTCTGAGTCATTTGTTTATTCGTATAAACATCTATTTCATTATATAACAAATATTTAATTCTGTGATTCAAAGATTGAAAGCAATCTCATCAATCCCAACCTTCACAAATTCATCAGGAAAGCCTTTATCCATGGCACATACGCACAGGCTATAATTACCAGAAAGCGCATATTTCCTGAAGTAATATTTATCGTTCTCCGCACCGTCATCGTAGAGCTTGTATTCACCGTTCTTTTCAAGTATTCCAAACTCATCAAGGGGTTTGGAAAGACCCATTCCGATACACTTAATATATGCTTCTTTAAGGCTCCACATATCATAAAACATGCGCCTTTTTAGCTCTTGACGATCATTCGGGTTTGAATCCTTAATTTGATCGCACGAAACCCCGCCTTGTTCTTCCATACTAGTACCCGTCGCATCAAGCGCCGCTCTCTCTTCATTTGAAAAGAATCTGTCAGCTATATCAAGGTTGCCGCTCTTGTGCTCCTGCACATCAATACCAACAGGGCTGTCACCAACAACAGCAACCACGTAGTTCCCGGAATGGGATATATTGAAATGAATGTCGCTTCTGCCTTTTACAAAGGGCTTGCCATATTTGTTTTTCTCAAATATGATGTCCCCCGGAGATACTCCAAATGCCTTGGAAATAACGTATCCGGTCAAAAGAGTTCCCACTAAAGATCTCTTCCTATCAGCCATAAAATGAAAACGCATTATCCTATCTTTTCGCTCATCATCTACAAGCTTAAGGTAATCCGCAAATTTTTCATCACTTAATTCATTTAATGCATCAACAACATATACCTGCATCATTTATCACCTGTGAATATAATAAAGCTGTGAACTTTAAAAAGCTGTGAATATGATTCACAGCTTTTATTACGTTTACTATAGATTATATTAGCACTGACATAAGCGCAAGCAAAAAGAAACATTATTTTTCTATTCAACAAAAAAGCGCCAAGCAGTGATTCCCCCCGAAATGTGCACTGCCTGGCTCCTAACACCCATCTGAGTACATGCTATCATCGATAGAGAGAAAGCAAAAGGGCGTATCGTGCAATTAATAAAAAATCAACATAAATTATTCCGATCTAAGCGCATCTATAGGATTAAGCTTTGACGCTCTGTTAGCAGGATAAATACCAAAAAAAAGTCCCACGCTAATAGATATTCCAACAACTATTATTACCAATATAGGATTAACTATAAATGTAAAACCAATTCCAGTACAAAGCATTTTAGCAAAAAAAAGACCTAAGACTATTCCAAAAACTCCTCCGGTAAAAGTGAGAATTGCCGCCTCTGCAAGAAACTGAACCAGTATTGATGATGTTCTTGCTCCAAGTGATTTTCTGATACCGATTTCTCTTGTCCTCTCAGTTACAGAAACGATCATAATATTCATTACACCAATTCCACCCACTATTAGTGAAATACTTGCAATTAAAGCAATAACTATTGTTACAACACTAAGTATATTTTTGGTCGATTCATCCATTCCGTAAGATGCTGTAACTTTTACAGCATCTTCACCGCGTAATCCTGTGACATTCTCAACAACACTTTTCATTTTTGACATAGCTATATCCTTATTATCCTCATGTAGATACGCTTTTACGTCAGTAAACAAGCTATTCACATCATAATTGTATGCCTGTGCTGCTGCAGTATACGGAATATCACCCGTTAAAACTGGTTTATCATCCACCTGCGTTGCATAGGATTTATCCAAGGAAGTATTCTCTCGCACACCTACAACAGTAAACTCGGAAGTCATATCTTCACTTGTTATTTCAATAGTTTCACCTATAGCATTTACATATCCAAACAGATTAATAGCAGCTGTTTCACTGATCACACATACATTATTTGATGCTTCAACGTCATCACGCGTAAAGTATCTCCCGTAAAGTATTTTATTACTACCTGAATGAGATAACACATCACTTCCACCTGTAAGATAAATGCTATAAGTAGCTTTTCTCCCCTTCCCTGTACCATATAAAGTGATTTGGGGACTTAATCCATAAATACAATTCATACTTTGCTCTATTGCATCCATATTCGCAGGCGTGAAACATTTATCTGTCTTACTTAAATCAATAGATATATCTATTGTAGTAGTCTCTAATGATGACATCTGCCCACTTGCTTCAGCCTTAAGCCCGTCTCCTATCACGAGAATCGTGAGAACCGCTGCTATCCCTATTATTATTCCAAGCATAGTTAAAAAAGATCTTCCCTTGTTATTCTTTATACTTGCGATTGCACTCTTTATGTATTCTCCTATTGTTCCCATTCTTTATACCCTCAACGCATCTATTGGTTTCATTCTTGCAGCCTTAAGTGCAGGATACAATCCAAACACTAATCCTATAATAATCGAAAACAAAGCTGTACCTATTACACCCTCAGGATCAATTATCAGTTTGAAGCCAAGTGTAGAACAAATAATATATGCGAGCGTAATTCCTACGATTATTCCAATAATGCCTCCTATAAGAGTCAACATAGCGGATTCGGATAGAAACTGCGCCATAATAGCTCCCGTCCTTGCTCCAATGGACTTTCTTATTCCTATTTCTCTTGTTCTCTCTGTCACAGAAACAAGCATAATATTCATGATGCCAATTCCACCCACTACAAGAGATATAACTGCCACTAATATAAGAAAAGTTGAAATAGCATTCATCAACTCATCAAAAGATCCCGACAAATCAGCCATACTATAAGCAGTAATTGCATTTTCCCCTCTAAGTGAATGATGATTTACCATTATTTCTTGCGCTTCATTGACTTTATCCTGCAGATTACTTTGCTCAGCATAAACAATTATTTGATAGAATTTGTTCATATCATATCCAAAATCAGTAGCACAAGAAGTATAAGGAATTTCAATTATTGCCGAATATTCTTGAGTAGACATCAGCGTATTATACATTGTATTCATTGCTTCTCTTAATCCGATAACAGTATAAATTGCACTTTTCCCTCTAATTGACAATTCAACCTCTTTTCCAATACATTCTTCTGTTCCAAACAACTTCGTAGCATCTGTTCTAAGCATGACACATACTCTCTGTGAGGTATCAACCTGTTGTTTGGAAAAATATTGTCCCTTCACAATAGGATTAGCAAGTGCATATAACTGGCACTCTGCTCCCCCATCTATTGTTGCAATATAGCTTTCTCTTGTTCCACGTGCTCTACCCTGACTTTGAAAACTTGGTGATACTCCTTTTATATCTTCCATTGAATTTTCCAAAACTCTCAGATCTTCCATCGTAAAATATTCTGTAGTCTTTCCAATATCCAAATTGACATATCCAAAATTCCCATATAGCCCGTTAAATTCTTCTTTAACATAATCAGTCATACCATTTCCGAGAGCTACAACCGATATTACAGCAGCAATACCAATTATAATACCCAGCATGGTCATAAACGTCCTGTATCCGTTATGCATTATCTGTTTAATTGCGCTCCTAAAGTATTCGCCGAGTCTTCCCATTATCCTTTTTCCTCTGTAGTCACTGCCATGCCTTCAGTGATGATTTCAAGATTCGTTGTAATAACTTTGTCGTTTTCTGATAATCCTTCAACAATCTGGGCCTCTGTACTGGTAGAAATGCCTATCGTAACGTTTCTTCTGACTGCAGTTTCGTTTTCAAGAACAAACACATAATCGCCATCAGCGTCTGTAAGTATGTACTCATAAGGAAGAACAATCGTGTTTTCGGCCTTCTCCGCATGAATCTTGTTATTGGCCTCAACACCGAGAATGATATCTGAATCGGGATTAACAACCTTGACTGTAGTATCAACAACTGCAACTCCATTGGAGTTTTTGACAGCCGATCCGGATATTTTACTGATTTCACCCTTATAATCCTTACCGTTTATCTTTATATCAACCTTCTGTCCAACACAGAGCTTGGGAAGGTCCGTTTTAGAAATCTGCATATTGATCTGAACGTCATCAAGATTAGCAAGCGAAACTACTTTATTTCCACATGTAACCGTTGCACCTTCAACCACTGCTACCTCTGTAACTACTCCATTGAAATCTGCCTTAATTCCGTCCTTGGCTTCCTCTATCTTGGCGATAGTATCTCCCTGCGTAAGCTGAGTTGACTCCATAGATGCCTTGGTTGCCTGGGCTGTCCCTCCATTAACCTGAGCTGCTTTGGCACTCTGTAAGTGTGATTGTTCCTGTTGGAGATCCGTAATCTGTCTCTTCCATGCCTGAATCTCCGGATCATTCGCCAGAGCATTCTGAACTTCAAGTAAAGATTCCTGCACCGCAAGTGACATCTGCTTATTGCTTTCGGATATATCACTGTTATTATTATCATTCTCTCTTCGTGTGATATAGCCATCGTTTCCGTCAAGATAATTTTCCGCCGTTCCATCTTCTATGCCGTTCTGATTTATATCATGAAGAGTTTTCTGAAGATCCGTAGCAGTTTGGTTCATACGATTGGATTTCTCTGTAATCTTGTAATTTATAGCATCAATTTCTTCTGTAAGAACATCCAACCTTTCATTAATCTGCTGAGCGTTCATACCCTGAGCATACTGCCTGTCAGCTGAACCGGAATATAGTGCACTGTAATTCCCCTTAGCCTGCTTTATGGCAAGTTCAGCTGTTTTCTCTGTAATATTGAGAGAGTTCTCATCATACGTATAAAGTACATCTCCGGGTCCCACCTTATCTCCTAGCTTAACCTTAATCTGATCAATAGGTGCTGAAACCTCTGCAAAATAGCACTTATAATCAGCGGCTTCCACTGTTCCGGAAACAGATATCACATTCTCGATATTTCCCTTATGAACGTCGTATATTGATACAGGCATCTTATAATTTTTACTTGTTATAACTCCTCTTGCTAAAAAAAGGAGAACAAGAAGAAATATTACTCCAAGTATTATCCATTTCTTCTTTATCTTGGGACGTTTTATTTGCCCCATCTCCCCGTCAACTATTATGTCTTTGTTGTCACCCATCAGTCTTCTCCTTTTAGTCTTCTTTATAATCAGGATTTATTATGTCACTTTGAATTTCACCATCAGATATTGTAATTATTCTCTTGGCCTGTTTGGCAATTCCAGAATCATGAGTTATTACGATGACTGTCCGCCCTTCTCTGTAAAGCCTTTTTATTATCTTGATGATTTCTTTACTAGATGAAGAATCCAAATTACCAGTAGGCTCATCAGCCAAAAGAATGGGCGGTGCTTGCGCAATAGCCCTAGCTATTGCAACTCTCTGCTGTTGTCCTCCGGACATCTCATTAGGTCTGTGATTCTTTCTCTTTTCCAGTCCGACACTGTTAAGCGCCACCTCTGCAAGTCTATCTCTTTCTCTCTTGCCTATTCCTCTATAGATAAGCGGAAGCTCGACATTTTCCATAGCTGTAAGAGATTGAATTAGATTGAAACCTTGAAAAATAAAACCTATCTCCTCGTTCCTGATATCAGACTGCTCGTCATCCGACATATGTGATACATCTTTTCCGTGAAGATAATATTTGCCACTCGTCGGAATATCAAGACATCCAATCATATTCATAAGCGTTGATTTGCCGGATCCTGATTGGCCTATAATGGCAACAAATTCATTTTCACCTATTGTAAGATTCACATGATTAAGCGCCCTTACCTCATTTTCACCAGGATTATATATCTTACAAACATCCTTTATTTCTACAAGTTTTTTCATCTCAACTGTATTTCCTCATCATCTGACTTTTATATTAGTTATTCAATACTACATTTCTGATAGTTGACACAATCTCATCCTCGTATTCCCGTATAAAGAAATGACTTCCATCATACGTGTAACTATTAAAATCTTTTGTAGTATATTGCTTCCAAGCCTGATCAGATGTTCCTTTAACAAACCTGTCATAAGCGCCAAAGAAACCTGTTATCCTACATGCAAGAGCTTTTTTTCTCATATCTTGATATTTTTCTATCATCGAAAAGTCAGCCCTGATTGTAGGAAGAAAAAACTGCATAAATTCCTTCTGTGCCAATACATCTGCCGATACTCCCTCATATTTTTTTAATTCATTTATAAAAACATCATCCGGAGAATCCGCAACCTTATTGATAACAGGAAAATCCGGACTTGAACTTCCCGAAATAAAAAGATGTCCTATATTTAATCCCTTTTCCTGCAGCATGCTGGCTGTTTCATATGCTATCTTGGCTCCCATACTGTGTCCGAAAAGAAATACCTTGGAATAGTCATTCCATACGGAAACCAATGCTTCTGCCACGTCAGAGACACATTCTTTAATATCTGTATATGCAGGTTGACCGTATCTTTCTTCTCTTCCGGGAAGCTGAACTTGGGCAGCAACAATTCCTTCTCCAATTTTCTTTTGCCACTTACAATATGCCGAAGCACCACCACCGGCGTATGGAAAGCACAGTAATAAAGGTTTCTTTTCCCCTTCGCTCTTAAGGTTTTTTAATATTCCGTTTTTTTCCATTTTCTTAGGCCTTTCTCTTGAATAAAAATGGGAGGTGCTTATTTACTATTTTTACAAGCAATACCTGACACAGTATTAGTACAACTGCCGCAGGAATCACGGCTACCAATTTATTTATATCGGGAACTATGCTGGTAATGATTCCAAATACAATTCCGCTGACAAGTACAGGAATGGGAATATTGGTGACCATTACTACAAGCGAATTCTTTCCAAAAAATTCCAATATTCTGTTCTTCCTGATCAGCATGGATATACCTATTAGCCCAAACGACATAAGGGCAAAACTTAAGAAGAACAAAAATGGATTTTCCATCGTACATTTGTCTATATTGGTATCCCCCAAATGTAAACCTATAACAATTGCAAGCAAAACGGCTACTATACTGCCAATAACCATCGGGGCAGTATTCTTCTCTTTTTCCATAATATAATTACTTAATAACACACCTAACCCTACAGAAAATATCGCTATAAGCGATCTCATTATCAGAAAAAGCAAACTGATCACAGTATATAGGAAAAGAGAGGTTCCCTTTTTCTCCAATACATCAGCCGAAACAAAACTAAAAACACCTGAGATTAGTACCGCAAAAAACATGGTTACAGCCAAAGCTTTAGTACCAAGCTTTTTTGCTACTGCAAAAACAATTATTTCTGCTATGCAAGCAACCGAAAAATACCAGGTAACCCATAATCCATTCAACGTAAGCACGCTTATCAGATTTTTGGCAATATTCATAACCGCGTTTGTTCTCTCTGTGAATGCAGAATATGCTCCCATGAAAATGAAATAAATAAAACTAAAAACCAGATACGGATACATCATCCTGCTGCATCTATGCAACGCAAAATCCTTAATACTCGCATCTTCCTTCCATGAATAAGCCATGAGTGCTCCTGAAATCACAAAGAACGTTGATAAAATAGAGCTTCTCAGCGATATCGTTTCGTAATATGCCCAGTCTGCATGAAAAACGACCAAGTATAGTATTGCTATTCCTTTTGCTATATCCAAATAATTTCTTCTTTCTATACTCATTATTATGTTCAGCTCCTTTTATGCAGTAACTTGCTCTTCTTCACCGCATTCAGCGATAATACGCTCCACTTCCTTGTAGAAGACATCCATAGAATCATCCATTGCTACAATGTCACGATAAATCTTGCAATTTTTCTGAGCTTCAGCGGAATGGATCAACTTATCTATTTTCTTTGCAGCAGCATTAGGATTAAAGCTGTTTCGATTAATGCAGAAACCAAGTTTCAGTCTTTCCAGTCTTCTTGCAGTGTCGAAGTGTTCCGGGAATTCAGGAAGAATCACATGCGGAACTCCGTTTCTCAGTGCAGCTGCACATGTTCCGATTCCCCCGTGATAAATCAATACCGAAGCATATTCCAGGAGTGCGTCAATAGGAGCAAAATCAACAATCTTTACGTAATCGGGAATATCAATACCTTCAATCTTTTTTCTGTCAAGGCCGATGAATACTCCCCTTCGCTTCATAATGTCGCACAACTTGATACATTTTTTAAATGTGTTGGTATCCAATCTCTGTTTAGCTCCGAGAGAAAAGACGATCGGTGCCTTGTCTCCCTTTATGAAATCCACAAGATCCGGATCAAGTTCCTTATTGTCGGATCTAAGATAGGGTATTCCTGTAGCAACAGAATTCTCCGGCCAATCGGAAGGCATCTGTGTCAAAAATTCAGGTGTAAAGCAAATAAGTCCCTGGGGAGAAATACGGTTATCTCCGTCGGCATAAGGCGTCATATCAAATTCTTTAAACTGCTCAAACATAGTTTTATAGAGAACTGTGTCATTGAACCACTTCTCAAACTTATAGTGCATAGAATCCGGTAAGAAAGCGGGAATCATCGCTTGCTTAGGTGGATTTTCCTTTGATCTGATATAAAAGGGAGTCAGTGTAACAGAAAGACCCGGAATATTTAATTTATCCTGTACATATCTGCTTCCGAAGCACAAAACATGCTCGATGATAAAAGTCTCACCCTCAACATAATTCTCAGTAATATATCTGTCGATTTCTGCCGCAGGTTTTAAGAATATGTCACTGTTGTTGTCCACAACCTGCTGTAAAGGATTCTTCTTTTCATGCTTCTTTTCCCACATCATCGCATTGTTAACAAGGTAATCCAATGCATTCTGCAGATCCTCCTTCTTGCTGACAGCATGAAATTTCACGCCCTCACCTACAACAAAATCCTCAAATTCTCCGTTTGATAAAACGATTGCCTCATGTCCCATCTCCATGAGTTTTTTGGCCATACAGATAAATGGCACTACATCACCGCGTGTTCCCAACGTTGTTAAAAAGAATCTCATTTTTTTCACCCCTTACTTTTTTATTTAAATCTATATTTTCTGTATGCTAAATGCATAAATACCAACGAACAGACCAGTAAAAGAATTCCCTCCAGCAATCCGGCTGTCGGATTTGCGAGAGTCATCTGTTTTTCTGCCAACGACAGATACCATCCCGTCGGAACAAAGTTACTCACAAGCTGCAAGAATCCCGGCATGACGCTCTTGGGCCACAAGCAGCCTCCAAGCATGAGCAACAACAGATTAAAGAAACCGATTATCGTGTTTACCTTTGTCATCTCTTTGAAGCAACTACTGATCAGCATTCCAAAGGATATACACCAGATTGAGAATAAATACGTACATAAAAGAGCTCTGAAAAAGCGTCCACCGTAGTGAATTCCCATGAATTTATTGACTATGACAAACACGATAAAGATCTGTATAGCCGCCACTAGGAAGAAACTTAGAAAATTCTCCCAAAAATACTGTCGCATCGGCATGGAAGAAGCTATCATTCTGTTGAATACTCCGGACTCTTTATCTCTCAGGATAATAGTTGTTGAGGTCACAACCATGAATAGAATGCCCAGTGCCAAAAATCCAAGACTCTGTGCCGAGTTCTCGATATCTCCGCCCGTGTCCGTCATTGTCTCATTTACAACTCTGGTCTCTTCATTCATAAACTGCTTAACTCTCACCATAAAGAGTTCATTATCGTCTCCGCTTTCAGCCCTTATTACTCTGCAGGATTTAAGAACTCCGTCCAGATCAAGTTTGACCAAATTGGAAATATTACTTTCTTGAACCGAATGGCATTCCACCTCGATAGGGTTCTCGGAATTCATACTCTCCGCAAATCCCTCCGGCCACAGCAATACACAATCGATCTTATTATTCAAAAGAGCCGATCTTGCCTTTTCTACTGAATCATATTCCTTAAGTGAATATTTCTCTTTCAGATAATCATCAAGACACTGCGTAAGCTCACTTTCATCCCAATCTATCACACCGATCTTATATGTATTTTTGTCCAGCATCCCATATATAAAGACCAGATTAAAAATGATGGGAAGGATCAGTAAGAAAACAAAGTTACTTTTTTTCTTAAACAGTCTTTTTAAATTAAATGTTAGTGCCATATCTTATTTCCCTTCCCCCAAGAATTATTGCTCCGCCCAAGCACAAAACCGTGATGATGCAGATTGCTGCAATCGATACAGCAAAGCTTCCGCCGTATCCGCTGTAGATATTTTGAAACATTGCAGATTGTACATAATGATTCGGAGTCATATACTTCAGAAAGCCAAAATCTAATTTGACATAACCTCCGGAAACAAAAGCAAACGCCTGCAAAACCATGTTCAATACCTTTGTAGCCTGCTTGGCATCATTAAAGGCCGTACAAGTAAAAATACCAATCGCAGTGGCCATTGCCGAAGCCAGTACAACAATGATAACGTTCCAGATCATGTTATCTCCGAGATTGATCCTGCAAATATATCTCATGATCATCAGAGTTATAGTTCCCTGAATCATATTTACCAGGAACATACTTCCAAACATTCCGATATAATTCTCATACACCCTCATGTTTGAACTCTTTATTCTCTTACCGACACTTCCCGAAAAGATCGCACCAAAGTGATCGCATGCTATAAGTGCTCCGGTCATTGTGGTAAGTACAAGCATTGTCACTCCGTAATAATCTATTGCTCTTGGTATGTTTCCGGTAGCGGTAATCTTTGATTCACTAAGAAGTGATTTCTGATCGCAATATTCTTTGAACAACTTATCCGTATCAACATTCTTGTCTGCCAAAGCATGCATAATATTGGATATATTTTTTAGATCGTTTACGGAACTGCCTATCACTATCTTTTTGATATTGTTATTGGTACCAACATAAGCAACAATATCGTGTACATCTGAACCTTCAGAATCAATTTTGATGACTGCATCCGCTTGGCCATCATTATAATTCTTCATTGCCTCATCAAGATCTGCAGCCCTTGAGATCGCCAAAAAGCTGTCGTCGATGTTCTTATCAAGCATGTTATATGCTGTATCATCTGCCACCACGATCACATTGCTGACTTCCAATTGTGCCGCTGTAAAAGTGTTTTTTAACGCTGCTCCGAGGACTAGCATCATCAGGATCGGAGTAAGTGTTTTAACTACCATGGTGACCTTATCCGTCAGAAGCGCTTTGGAATAATAAAATAATGTATACAAAATATTCATGTGATTACCTTCTTGCCATCCTCTCTTATTCTCTCAGCTTCTTTCCTGTCAAAGTCAAAAATGCAGTTTCTAGATTGGACCTGTCACATGAAATGTTGTAAATACTAATCCCATTCTCGAAAACAACCTTCACTATTGACTCAAGACAGTTACTTCCTTTTTCGGTAATGACGTTAAGATAGTTCTCCTCTTCCTCTACCTTGCTGACACCGTCCAGTTTTTCTATTTCCTCAATTACTGTTTCATTTATTTCCGACAGCTCCAGTCTCACTGCAAGCTCCTTAATAATAAGATCTTTAATCTGCTCGCAGCTTCCATCAGCAATTATCTTGCCTTCGTCCATGATGATCACACGATTGCACACCGCTTCAATCTCTTCCATGTAATGAGATGAATAGACCACCACCGTTCCTTGCTTGTTGATAGTTTTCACCATATCCAAGATCTTATTTCTGGATTGCGGATCCACTCCTACCGCAGGTTCATCCATAAACAGCAGTTTGGGGTGATTTGCAATTGAACATGCTATATTCAATCTTCTCTGCATTCCTCCGGAGAGTTCTTTGGGGAGAGCCTTTCGTCTGTCCCACAGTTCAGCAAATTCCAAAAGTTCCTTGATCTTATCCGCAGCTTCTTTTCCGCGTAATCCGCTTAGTTTAGTAAAAAATGCGACATTGTCATAAACATTCAACTCTTCGATCAAAGCTATTTCTTGAGGAACGTACCCAACATCCTTCTTTATTTCTTTTTCATGTTTTTTGACATCTTTATCAAAGATCTCAACTTTACCTTCACTGATCTTCTTGATCCCTAAAATACTGTTCATCAGTGTAGTCTTGCCTGCACCATTTGGTCCCAGAAGACCTACTACCTCTCCTTTCTCAACCTGTAAGGAATAATTATTAAGTACTGTTTTGTCCCCATATGATACTTTCAATTTATCAAGATTGATAACCACCTCATGCCTCCTAATCGATAATTAAATTTCTGGGATTGATCTGAGCAATCTTTCTTGTAGAAAAAAGAGTGCTGAATATGCTAAGTAATACACATATCAATACCACTATCAGTAATGGTGCTACTTTGTTCGTGATCACCACATGATACAGGCCAATACCACTCATGATCCCTTTTATGATGAATCCGGTTCCGAAATATCCAACTATAATTCCGATCACCGCACCAACTACCCCACACAAAATATTCTTGTTCATTATGATGTTTCTGATCTGCCTGTATGACATTCCAAAAGTCTTATATATACCGAAGATCCGCTTAGAGCCCGATATGTCCGTGTTGTTTAGGTTGTATATTGATACAATACATACGATCGTGATGATAAACGACACAAGAACAGCTATTAGATTTATGAGCATCATTAGATTCCCGAACTTCTTCTCTACAAACTTTTCGTTGTCCTGTATATCAAAAGCATCACCGTAAGCTTCGACCAGATGTTTTCTGTACGTATCCTTATCCGTTCCTTCTTTGAGTACGATCTGATAGACATCATTTAAACGGTCTTTCTCTTCCAATGCGGTTTGCTTGATCCTATAGAGATATCCGTCATTATTGAGAGTTTCAAATATTCCGGTAATGACAAAAGCTTTTTTATACTCGCCAAAATCAACCTCTATAGTGTCGCCGATCGTTTTTCCTACCCTATGAGCCAACCTGGATCCGACAGAGATCTCATTATCTTCGTGCGGATTTGTTCCAACATAATTTTTGACTGAAACACTGTCCATATCTCCGCCGTAGGCATATCCCATAACTGTCCTTGTCAGGCTGTCGTCAAATTTGATGGTTCCTGTACTTATAAATTGGATAGGGACCCAACATTCTATATCTTCCTTGTCCAAAATCTCTTCAAGCTCAGAGTCTGTTGCAGAAGTTCTGTGCGAATTGGAAAGAGAAAATTCACTTTCATCCCAACCCACAAGTCCCGGATCAAAAAGGATCTCTTTATAGGTATTGGTCGTTGTATAAGCAAACGAAAGAATTAATCCGGTTATCAAAAAAGCAAAGGCCACGATAAGAGAATGCTTTTTCTTGGACAGTAAATCCTGAATGCTCAGTTGAAGTTTGGTTCCTAAATACTTTCTGTCCCGTATCTTAAATTTACATTCCCGAACCTCCTCTGCCGGCGCACCATAACGTATTGCCTGTGAAGGTTTGATCTTTCCGATCTTTATGGAGGCACGCATTGTGACCAAGGCTACGATCAAAGTAAATACAATAAATGAGACAGCAAGCGCTCCTATGTACATGGAATTGTCAGATACAACTCCAAGGGTTTTGGTTATTGAATCCGATAAGGCTTTGATAGTACCAAAGCTTAAGAATCCTCCGATCGGAACCGCTATCCATATCATGATCAGATATTGGAATACATAACTGCCTATAATCTGTCCGGTGGAAAAGCCTTCGGATTTTAAAACACCTATTGTCACATAATCTTCGCTGATCGAATAAGAAATTATGTAACTTATGATCACGCAACAGAAGAGTATGATAATGGCTGAAAGAGTTATCATTACAGCTCCGATGCTGGAATAACTGGATCTGTACTCTTTCACCAGTGTTCTGTAATCCTTGCATATACCCTGATATGCCTTACCAAGATGCTGTTCGAATGCAGCCCAAAGTTCATCCTCCTGTGCATCGGAATACTGTTTATATCTAAGTCCTATGAGCTTTCCGGTTTCATCTGTGAAGTTTCTCTTTAGCTCACCTTTTGCCACCCAGGCTCTTGATGGGTTATTTACCCCTACGCAATAGTGCGGATCGACTACTATAGCGGTTACTTTGTAATCTTCCACGCCGTTTTTCACAGGAGTTGATAAGAAAGAACCGACCTTTATGTTGTTGTCATATGCAAACTGCGTGGAGATCCAGATTTCGTTTTCGCCGAGTTCTTCAGTCCCCTCTATGACCATCACCCGGTTCCTATCGTCATCCTTTGGATACTCACATAAGACCAAGTATGTATCTATAGTTTCACCGTTTATACCGACTTTTCCCTGTAATGTAAACATATCCAACATGCTTACATTTTCCACCTCTTCACGGCCTTCCCAGAAGCGGGCAATATCATCCGTATCATAGGAATTGTCTCCGCAATAGATCAGCTTATGTGAGGTATTGAGCTTGTCAAAGGTTCTGTCAAATGGCTCTTGCGACATTGATAACATCGCTATTCCCACAGTAAATATCAATGCAGCAAGCATAAACGTGATCAGGTTTATCAGATTTCGTATCCTATTCTTTCTAAACGCCGCGCCGCATATTTTCAATATAGCCCGCATACTACCATCCTCTTTTCTTTATAAATTCGTATATTTCCTGCTCTCTTCGATCCTCATCTTCGGGAGTATATAAACTCAATTCCAAAACTCCGTCGATCACACCGTCTCGAAGAAATAATATGCGGTTGGCACGACATGCAGCCTTGATATCATGGGTAACCATTACAATGGATTGCCCCTGCTCGTTTAACCGGGTCATTACATCCAGAACATTTTCACCTTGTTTTGAATTAAGTGCTCCTGTGGGCTCATCAGCAAACAGTATTCTTGGGGAATTGATAAGTCCCCTTGCTATGGCAACCTTCTGCTGTTGTCCTCCGGAAATCTGGGAAGGTAGGCGCTTCATCTCACTTTTTAGCTCCATCATCTCCAGTAATCTGCTCGCCCTATCAACTACCTTTCTTTTATTCTTTTCGCACAGAAATCCCGGTACAGAAACATTTTCCATGACAGTAAAGTTAGGTACCAAACAGATTGCCTGAAAGACAAAACCGATCTCTTTTCTTCTGAATTCAACCATCTGCTTTTCCTTTAGATCCTGTACTTCTTTTCCGTCATATATAACCTTTCCGCCCGTAACATTATCCAGACCGCTCACCGAGTACAGAAATGTGGATTTCCCTGAACCGGAATTGCCCATGATAACAGTAAAATCCCCTTCATATATCTCAATGTTCAGGTTGTTTAATACCGGTACCATCTCCTTGCCTGTCTGATACGATTTACACATATCCCTGCATTCAATAATCGTTTTTTTGCTACTCATTTATAATTCTCCTTCACTGTACTTCCTCTTAATTACTTGCCGAAGCCAAACTGATCAAAGTCCTCACCTGCTGTTCCATGATATTCTTGATTCTTTCAACATCCTTCTCGAAGGAACAGATAATGTGAAATTCCAATTTGGTATCTATGCTTTTTACAGCTACATAATAATCTGCATAATTCAAATTACTTTCTTCACCGTCTGAGGTGTTGTAGTCCCATATGCGACTGTATTCATCCTCAACATTACCTGCATAATTGATAAGGCATGATGAAAACATCTTAGAATTACTTGCCTGATTAACTTCTTGCATTACTCGGCCCCATTTAAGGAAGGATTTCAAGTTGCTGACAAGATTGAAGAAGTTAATGTTGTACCTAGATATATCCTCAAGCATTTTCTTGAGCTTACTCTGTATCTCACCAAGCGAATTATCCGTGATATCAAACACCAAGGGAATTCCATCCACTGCCATTCCCATGACATCGTTATATTTCAGCTTGCCGTATTTTCTGTTCTGGAACAGAAGATCAATCGCTACAGTTTCCACATCAAGTAGTTTGGAAAGAGTCATTCCGCTGAGAACAACCGCAAGTTCTAGCATTGCATCACTATTTTCATTCTTATCTATGAGTTCTCCGACATCCACAAGGCACGTTACCTGCTTGTTTCTGTCCATTCTTCTCCGGGCTATCTTTTGCTGAATCTCCGAAAAGGCGATCCCGTAGGCACCTATCTTAAATTTCTCTCTGAACTCTTCAGGAGTAATGCCGATGGGCCCCTTTCTGATCTGATCCAAATATGCCTTGTAATTGCACGACAATTCCATTGCATTGCAATTACCTTGCCTTAGTTCCTCATATCTGCGCAGGAGCTGCGTTCTGATAAGCTGTCCTGAAAACAGATCGAATATTGAATGATCGAACTGGAACAACAGATCATACTTTCTTTCCGAATACTTGATCAGAGTCACATGATACATAAGATGATTACAGCACTTAAAATCCGCTGTTTTTTCCCATTCGATGATCTCGTGTATCACTGCATCCTGCGACTCTTTTGAGTTCTTACTGATATCTATCATCGGAAGTCTGAGTGAATTGGGCGGCATCTTCTCGCTCCACATATTTTTCCTGCTACCGCTTAGGCATGAACGCATAAATCCATGTGAGACGATAAGGTCGAGGAATGCTCTGTTCATCGTATCTATATTGAGAGGTTGATTGATCTCAATAAGATACATCTGAAGTCTTGTATCACCCTTAAAATGTATCCTTTGCATATTGCTGATAGGATAACGATAGATCTCCGATCCGTTGCAAAGAGCATCACTCATGGCCTTTTGTTCCGCAATATGTTTGTTCAATAACTCATGAATCTGTTCAAACTTAAGCTCTCTGTTTATTCTTTCCGGATAAGAATCTTCTGCTTGAGCCTGTTTATTAAGTACGTAATCAGGAAATACTTTGTAATCGATTCCTTCATCGATCAATTTATTAAGCAATTCATCCGTATCAATATTTCCTTCAACAACAAGCACTCGCTTTTGCTCTTCATCTTTTGGAATATTTATGATTTCAGCCTTGCTGCCCATTTGTTCGGAAACAAACTTAAGCATCTGAGAATCCAGTTTTATTGCCATATCACCCATTGCTTCGCTTTGTGATAGATGTATCGCAAGCTTTCTTATAGTCGAGAATGAGTAAAATTCATTCATCAATATGGAATAACCCTTTTTCTCAAGATTATTGATCAGCTGTATAAGCTTAAAGGAATCTCCGCCAAGTTCAAAGAAATCAGCGTCTATTGAGAAATCCGATACTCCCAGGATTCTCTCCCATTCACCTCTTAGAAGTGATTCCATGGGGTTTTCCTCTTTTACTTTTTCAAAAGCCACTTCCTTCTTGAAGAAATCAGTGATATCCGCATCAGTGTATATGCATGTATCAATATCCGAAGTCGCCATATTATCAAGGTAATCAGCAATATTCTCCCCACGCATATATTCCGGAACATACAATCTCTTTGTATCTGCATAATAGTCAAGTTTGCTGTCTGCAAGTATCCGATCTGCAGAAAGAGGTGTGTCGTTTGTCAGAGATAAGAAACTGCATGGAATCTTCCTATCCTTGGCCTCCATCACGATTTCTTCATTGAGTACCTGCTCGGAATTGTTCTCATTATGAAGCTTCATGGATGTGGCAAATATCGGTCTGCTGTCTCCCGAAGGGTAATTAAGAATGATCACATTCTTATATCCCTTATTCCAATCAAAAAACTTTCGAACCTCCTTCTTTATCGAGGCACGATCATCCTTAAGCGAAAGATGGTTAGCAACAACATATTCACCCTTCTTACCGTGATAGGAATAAGCAATTTGCGGAACAGAAATATCATTTTTCTTGTAACCCAGTATCAGGTTGGCATCTACACAATCAGCCAGTCCCTTTTTCTCGGGCAAAACTTTGACTTCTTCCATTCCTGAGCTCTTCATAAGCTCTTCCCATCTGGCGCCGGAAATTATAGGAGACAATTCTCTCTCTTCACCGTCAAAATACCACCATCCGTCTGCCATTCCCCAAACCATGTCCACATAACTTCTGACCACAGTTCTTTCAAGTACACCTATAATTCCTCCGGGTTTCAATAATGTAGACATATTCTCCAAACAGCTCTTTATGCTATAGGTTGCATGAAGGACGTTATATGCAAGCACAATATCGAAACTCTCTTCTATGCCCTGCAACCGCGGATCCTTTTCAATGTCCAAGACGTAGAACTTAATGTAATCAAGCTTTTCCTGAACGGCATATCTCATGAACAGTTCCAGATATTTTTCTCCAAGGTCCGTAAAATAGTACTCAACCTCACAATCTCTTAATAGCGGTGCTATTTTTCTGAGTACTGTTCCGTATCCGGCTCCGGCTTCCAGGATTTTTATCTTCTTTTTGCTTCTTACCAGTGATTTGATCGTCTCATAAAGAAGATTCAAAAGATAATCATCTTCTTTGTTCTGGATCGTACCTTCATGCATCTTTACAAGATAATCCTGCTTTCCCGGCGGATAGAGAATGCTGAGCGCCATTTTACTTCCGTTAAGCGCTTCTTCCATATTCTCCATAACATGATCAAATAAGTTTAATTGTCCTTCAAAAAGATCTGTTGTATTTGCCAGTTCCGCTCTGATCGAATATGGATCCTGATCTTCGCTGATCTTTTCCGTCACACGATAAGTATCATCTCTTTTATCTATGTATCCGTACTTATCCATCACAAACAGGAAGTAATCGATATATCTCTCCAAACCTGCAATAATCTGAAATTCTTTGGCAACATCCGCTCTGTTAAAGCATCTGTCTTTTTCAAGGTGCATTTTGTCCCTGACAAAGTCACGTATTCTGATACTTGTATATTCTTCCGCCATGGCATAACATCTGCTGTAATTTCCAAGCTCAGCCGCGCTGAACAGTTCTTCTTCTTTGAGATTTACAGCCTGTACGGAATCCTCAAATACTCTTTTTTCAAAAGCCGTGTCCACTTCAGTGGAATAGGTTATGAATCTGCATTTTTCCGAATCAACGCTGTCTTCAAGTATTTTTACGGTTTGAGGCAGTTTCTTTTCTTCGGTTACTACCAGTCGTAAAATATCTTCTTTACTGTCAACGTGATCAGGTAGCTGTTCATTGGGAGCAAGAACAAATCTCTCCTTGGCCAGATAGCGCACAACAATATCATCTTCTTTGCTGTCAGAGAATATTTCTCGGATCAAAATTTCCCTAAGCTCATCTGATTTTTCATCACAGATATCTCTTCCGGGAAGAATTATCATCCTGCTTCGCACACTATCGTTTCTGAGATTAAGAGCATTGATAAAAAGTGCCTCTCTAAGACTCTTTTTGTCTTCTTTCTCAGTTGATAGGAAAATACAGTCCTCAACTTCCTTTCCATACTCAGATGCAATAGAAAACAGCGCCTTGGCTTCTTCCACCATATCGTTCCCATTATCCGCATAATATACGACTTTGCTGGGAATCATTGCATCTTTCTCAAGATCATAGAAGAGTCGTCTCAGATCCGAATAATCATTACTCCTTATCATTGATAATCTATTCTTTTGATATGAGTAATGATCCGCTCTCTCAACAACGATTACTCTTTGTCTCGGAATTTCATTGAGAACATCTTGTAATCCCACCTTGTCAGTTATCAAAAGGAAAACTTTTCCTGACTCTTTTTCCGGTGCTTTGGGATAGATTGTCTGCCTCCATCCCAATGAAGAAAATTGCTTTTGCTGCTTTGTTTTAGCAATCTTCCCTGCAGGACACTTAGCTTTTCCGCTTCCAATGTTTCCGATCTCAACAGAAACTTCTGTCTTATCAAACACATAAAGAGGTAGCTTTATCCTCTGTCTGTTTTTTCTGAAATCATATCGATGCCAACTTACCTCGACTCCCGACTCCCATATCCTACCGATTTGTCCTGTAAAGAATTCATCTGCTTCTTTGTTTTCTTTTGCACCCGGAATCAAATTGATCACGGAGACTTTCTTGTCCTTACAATTTGCTCTTACAAAGGTTGAAAGAACGCTACCGGGGCCTATCTCAATAGCTATGGAATCGTCCTGAACAAGTTCTTTACTTCCCTCAAAGAACTTTACGCTGTTGATCAGCTGACTCGCATAGTAGGATGAAGAATTAACCTGCTCTCCATCTACCCAGGTTCCTGTTATGTTTGAGATAAAAGGTATCTTAGGGCGATTCTTCTTAACCGAATCCAGGACTTCAATAAAGGGCTCCATCGCATCCTGCATCATATAGGAATGAAATGCATGACTTGTATGAAGTTTGCGTGTTATGATTCCCTTCTCTTCGCACTTCTTGGCAAACTCAATTATCGCTTCTTCGTCGCCTGAAACCGTAAGCCTGTCTTCCGTATTGATCGCTGCAACATTGACCTTATCACCCACCATAGGTTCTATTTCTTCCGGAGTTGCCATAACTCCCAACATGGAACCCTTTTCCATCATCTGCATGTATTTTCCTCTTGCAGTGATTACCCGTATTCCATCTTCCAAGCTGAATACACCGGAAACAGTTGCTGCAACTATCTCTCCGAGGCTGTGACCTATAAGTGCCTCAGGCTGTATCTTCCATTCCATGAGAAGTTTGGCAAGAGAATACTCAAAAACAAACAACGCAACTTGTGCTATCTGTGTCTGCATGAGTGTTTCGCTGTTTTCTTCATTTCCTTCCAAAAGAAGATCTCTTAAGCCTGAAACACCGTTCTTCTCGGCAATATCTATGCATTCATCAAAAACCGTTTTGAAATATGGTTCCGATCTGTATAGAGCATTGGCCATACCGGGATACTGAGTTCCTTGTCCCGAGAACATGAAATAGATATGCTTCTTATCAGCACTTGAAAGTGCCTTCATATCCCCATCTGTGTCTTCTCTCAGCTTTTCTTTTAAATCATCCAAGTCCGTAAACACTGTAGAATAGCGATATTTCATATTTCGCTGTTTGGTCTGCAAAGACCAAGCAAAATCGTCTGCGTCTATCTCATTTGATCTTTTATCCAAAAAATCAAGGTACGCTTTACGGTTATTAAGAAGAGCGTTCTCGCTGTTTGCCGCAATCGTAAACAGCTTATGTTTCCTGCCGATATCGCCTTTACCTGTCTTAGGAGCCTCCTCCAAGATGGCATGCACATTTGTACCACCCATACCAAAAGAGCTGACACCTGCACGAAGGGGATAGATACATCCGTCTATTATTTTTCTTTCCCATTCCTTGGACTCTTTGCAAAAATAGAAAGGGCTACCGGGCACCTCGATAAAAGGATTGGGCTTTTCAAAATTGATACTCTTTGGAATAGTGCTGTTTTCAAGAGCAAGCACCACCTTTTCAAATGCTGCGACTCCTGCCGCGGTATCCAAATGGCCGATCCCTGCCTTGGCAAATCCAAGGGCACAGCTGTCACTTGCAACATTTCCAAATGCTTTTACCAAACCGTCAAATTCTATGGGATCCCCCATCTCTGTTCCTGTTCCATGAGTTTCCACATATCCGACAGTATCGGGATCTACATCTGCATTATGTAATGCCTTTTTGATCACATCCGCTTGTCCTTCGACGCTTGGCGCGGTAAAACCTACTTTCCTGTTTCCGTCATTATTACTTGCAGTACCTCTGATAACGGCATAAATGTGATCGCCATCCTTAAGTGCCTGGTCAAGATTTTTTACAACTACTGCTCCCGCTCCGTTTCCTTCAACGGTTCCCTGTGCTGTCTCATCAAATGCTCTGCAATGTCCGTCGGGAGAATAGATCATTCCTTTAATGTATTCATATCCATTGATATGAGGAAGTGATATACTGCTTCCGCAAGCAACCGCGATCTTACATGCTCCTGTCAAAAGACTCTTGCACGCCATATCTATCGCAAGCAATGATGAAGAGCATGCACTGTGAAGCGTATAGCAAGGGCCCTTGAGGTTAAGAGCGTATGCAATCCTTGTTGCCGCAAAATCCTTGTCACACAGCTGTGCCGCTGCAAAGCTGCTATCCCCGTTTTGGGCAGCATCCTGTAAAACCTGCGCTTCCCATTTGAAATTTCCCGATGCCCCAACTATAAGTCCGATACTTCCTTTGTATTGGTCGGAAATATATCCCGCATCTTCAAGCGCGTGATATACTTCCTGATGAAGTGCTCGAACTTGAGGATCCATATTCAGCGCATCTTTGGGCGTATACTTAAACAGGTCATAGTCGAAATATTCAATATCCGGAAAGACACCCTTTGCTTTAACATAATTTATTTTCTTTAGTTCCTCCGGTGAAATCCCATGTTCTATCAATTCATCATCTGAGAAAAAAGATATCGCTTCTATTCCCGCTTTAATATTGTCCCAATATTCCTGCAGATCATGAGCCCCCGGGAAACGACCTGACATGCCTATTACAGCTATCTCCAAACCCGTGTAATCATACTTTATTTCCATATACTCCGTCTCCATCTCTTCACGTCAGATCACCATTCTTCTTCAACGCTTTGATCTATCTTCTTTATTCCGTTTCTCATGACTTTAATCTCATCTTTGACCTCGGAATCATCACCGGAATTACTTCCATCATCGGATTGATTCATATCTTCTATGTGCTTGGCCAATTTGCTTACCGTACTTTTCTCGAACAGCACGGAAAGAGCGATGTCATAGCCATAATCCTTATTCAATCTGTTCCTTATGGACATCAGATTCAACGATGTGATTCCCATATCAAATAAGTTCTCATCAGTCTGTACCACACCGATTCCGGTAGTCTCGAGGATGATCTGTACAATCTGTTTTTCTATCTCGGAAGCAAATACAAGCTTCTCCGGAGCGCAATTATTCTGAATATCAATGTACAGATTCTTCCTATCAACCTTTCCGTTAGGGGTCATCTCAAATCGATCCACACGCTTGTAGTATGTGGGGATCATATATGACGGTAAGTTTGCCTGAAGTTCGCTCTTTATATCTGCTACAGACAGTTCCTCATCAGATACATAAAAAGCACATATATACTTCACATCATTGAAGGTTTCAACTTTAACAACACATTCCTTGATACTTTTGATCTTGTTGATCCACTGCTCGATCTCCCCGATCTCAATGCGGTATCCGTTAACCTTCACCTGAGAATCTCTTCGACCGTAGAACTCAATATTCCCATCGGGAAGCATGAGCGCGATGTCCCCTGTAAGGAACATTCTCTCCCCGTCCTTAAAGGGATGAGAGATGAATTTGCTCTCTGTAAGTTCTTTCTGATTGAGATATCCCTCGGAAAGCCCCCATCCTCCGACGCACAATTCTCCAAATGCGCCAATCGGAAGAAGGTTATGAGCTTCATCCATGATGTATGCAAAAGAATTGTTTAAAGGCTTTCCGATTGATGTTTTTTCACGGTCCATATTGTTTCTGTCTACTTGGCAAGTAGTAGATACGACCGTATTCTCCGTCGGTCCGTATCCGTTTATCACGTGGATGCTCGGATTAACCTCATAAACCTTTTGAACATTCTTTTTCTTTAATACATCTCCTCCAACCATCAAATAGTTGACACCCTCAAAAATCGAAGGATCGTCCTCTATGAGTCTGTCAAACAAAGGTGTTGTAAGCTGCATTGCCGTTATCTTATTTCCGGATATAATGCTCTTCATATCCTTGGCGGAAAGAATGCACTGTTCATCTGCTATTACCAGTGTTCCCCCGCATGCAAGGGCTCCCCAGATCTCAACCACACTCGGATCGAAAGCTATTGATGCAGTCTGTAGCACCATATCTTCATCATTGAAAGGAATAAAATTCTGATTCTTTACTGTTCGAAGGATATTCCTGTTAGTTACTATGCAGCCCTTCGGCCTTCCGGTTGTTCCGGATGTATAAAGCAGATATGCCGCATCTTTTTCAGATGCCTTTACTGCGTGGAACGTGTTACCTGCATCAATCTGCTTTTCTTCAATAATCTGCCAGGAAGTATTCTCGGGAATTTTCCCCTTGGTCTCCTCCCATACGCAAACACACTTCATCGCAGCATCGTCTATTATGTAATGAAGGCGCTCTTCGGACTCTTTGACATTGAGGGGAACATATGCAGCTCCCACCTTAAGTATTGCCAACATGGCAACCACCGATTCGGGGCTCCTTCCCATAAATATTCCTACATAATCATTTTTCCCTACGCCTTTTTCCGATAAGAGGGTCGCTACATTATCCGACCATCTGTCCACTTCTTTATATGTATAGCTTCTTTCCTGAAATACGATCGCTTTTTTGTCGGGAGTTTTTCTTGCATATTCCCTGAAACAATCAGCAACCGTCATCGGACCATCATATGCGATGTTTGCGCCTTCGGAAAATTCAAGAATTTTCTGTTTTTGTGTTTCCGAACATATACAGATTGACTTTGCTCTTACATGAGGATCCTCACATATTTCATTGATCACCTGCTTTATGCACTCAGCCAGATCGAATATTTGCCAATCGCAATACACCGATGAATTATAAGTAAAGGTTACTTTGAACTCATTTCCGGGATTAACTATAATGTGCAGATCGTAAGTAGCTTGTTCACGTACGTCGACATTACCGAATCTAATTGTCTTTCCATCTTCCAGCTCAACTTCCTTCACGTAATCCTCGAGAGGATAATTCTCAAAAGCAATGGCGTGATCCAAAAGATGATTCTTTAAGCTGGTATTACTTTGAATCTCGTAAAGCGGAAAGAACTCGAAAGGGCTTGATTCGACCATCTTAGTTTGAATCTGTCTGCATATTTCAACAAAATCAGTATTGTCGTCTGATTTGACTCTAAGAGGCTGAGTATTGATCAAAAGTCCCGCCATTTTCTCTACATCTGCCAGATCAATAGCTCTTCCGGAAACGACATTTCCAAACACAACATCATTTGTGTTGTTATACTTTTGAAGAATAATTGCCCATACAGCTTCAAAAATAATATTTAATGTAAAGCCAAGATCCGAAGATAATTTCTTTATCTTGTCATAGGTAGCCAAGTCCAATGAAAACTGATACGATACTCTCTCCTGTCCGCCACCCGGGCCGAATCCCATAATTCCCGTCTCTTTTTCATAGCCTTCCAGGTAGTTTTTCCAATACTCTTTGGCCTGTGCTGTCCCTTTTGCTTCAAGCCACTTGATATAGTTCTTGTAAGGAACATTCTCATGAGACTGTTTAATTTCTTTGTTGTCGTATATCATCTTGTAGTATGAAAACAACGTCGCAAAGATTGTTCCCAGTGACCATCCGTCAAGGATAATGTGATGAAATGTGATAAGGAATCTCCACTCATTCTCTGAAATCTTATAAAGAGTTCCTCTTATCAAGCTTTCACCGGCAAGAAGGAATCCTCTCTTGCGCTCTTCGTCCTTGTAATACTCAAACTCTTTGTCCGGATCCTCTGCTTTTGTAATGTCTACAGTATTAACTTTTATCTCGTAATTTCTAAGTACGATCTGATATGGGTTTTCGTTCGCCTTATAAGAAAAAACAGTTCTGAAGACATCAAAGTGTGATACCAGCATATTCATCGCTTTTTCCATGCATACAGCATCCACAGTTCCATATAAAGGAAAAGAAAACTGTTCTATATATGCGTTTGTTGATTCATCTTTCATATATGCAACCAACATACTCTTTTGCATGGCGGAAAGCCCATAAATATCCTGTATATTATCCCTTGCAATCATACCCACGTGTGATAGATGGTCTATCACTAACTCCTCTCTCAATTCTTAAATCATCAGTTCATCCAAAATATTCTCAAATTCTGTCTCTGAGATTGAGGAAGTAGACTTGGTTACTACAGAAGTAATATCTCCCTTTCTTTGATAATCTTCTGCAATAGCATCAACAGATTTTTCTATGCAAGTCATAAGCTCTGACATTTCATCCTCAGTGACCGCATTTTTGCAATATGCCATGTCAAACCTTATTCCGTCATCAGAGTAATCTGCCACTATATCCAAAGCCCATTCGCTCTTATATCTTTTATCCACAGTGACATCATTGTTAAAGTACTCTATTGTTCCGCTGCTTGATTCTTGCTTACCAAGGAAATTGAAATTGATCTCAGGATGTATATCCTCAAAAATCTCTTTTTCATGATCGGATAAGTTATCAACCAGATACTTCATGATTCCGTAACCTATACCATCATTTGGAATCTCTTTTTCAAATTTGGTAAGACTCTGGATAATATCAGTGATGCTTTCACAATTGGCTAAAATCACCGGGCAATATTCCGTAAACCAGCCAACCGTTCTGGAAAGATCGAACTCACCATCAAAGTCATATCTTCCATGTCTTTCAACATTCAAAAGAACCGCATCCTTCATTTTCCACTTGGATAAAGCTAACGCTAAGATGCACATAACGATGACCTGCATGCTGACACCGTACTCACTTCTTACTTCATTCATGAGCATGCGGACCGCATCATTTTCGAGGCTCTTGCAGACTCTCCTTTGATTCTTAACGGCACTGCCACCAATCATACTTGGGAACAATCTGCATATTTGCTTACTCTGCCTAGCTACATCCTTCCAATAATCAAGTTCCCCGGCTCTGTTCTCGCTCCTGTAATACTCTCTTGCATAGCCTGACCATTCCGCAAAAGACGTTGCCTCTTCAATGAGTTTGGTATTATCCTTAAGGCTTCTTATGAAGTCTTCAATAATAATTCCCCAGGAAACAACATCCACTGCCATATGATGTATTGCCATGTTCAACAGGGTTCCATCTTCAATATCAGTAACCATCACCACCGAGATCGGACCTTTTTCAAGATCGATTACAGATTCCGCTTCAATGAAAGCCTTATCATCAATATCAGAACCTGAATTCATGATGATCTTGTAAGGAAGTCTCGATCTATCTTTGCTTATGGATATGCTGCTGTCTTCGTCTACCTGCATTCTCAGCATCGGATGACATTCACATATCTTGCTCCAGCTACTTTCTATCTGTTCCAAAGAGAGTTTTTCAGGAATCTTGATCTTGAGAGCCTGTGTGAATCTTAGTTCCTTATTTCCCACATCACTCAAGAACATATGTTGTACGGCACTCATCTGCTTATCTGAAAAATCTTCCGGATCTCTCTTCTGTGATCTGTTACTTGCTTTTTCAACATGAGCCGCTAAGTTGCGAATAGATTGATAGGTAAAAATATCTTTAAGGGATATTTTTAAACCATACTCTTTCAATCTGGATATGATCTGAATGCCCTTGATAGAATCTCCTCCAAGTTGGAAGAAATCATCTTCTACGCTTATTTCTCCGTTATCAAGAACACTCTTCCACACATCTGCAAGAAGCTTTTCCATAGCGGTTTCCGCTTCCTTAAAGCTATCCTTCACGTGTACTTCCGACGGTTTAGGCAAACGCGCCATATCTACCTTTCCATTTTTATTGGTCGGAAGATTATCAACCGGAATGATAAACGCCGGAATCATGTATTGAGGCAATTTAGAATGCAACAGAAGTCTCAGTTCTTCCTCTTTGTATTCTCGATCTCCTTCCTTTACAAGCCACATGCACAGCGTTTTACTGCCCGTTTCACTTACAGATACATCACTGTAGGCAATCTTTACTGAAGGAAGTGACATTGCTATGTTACTGATCTCGTCGCACTCTATACGGAAACCTCTCAATTTAACCTGTTTGTCACGCCTTCCATAGAAGTACAACTGTCTGTCTTCTCCCCAAGCGGCATAATCTCCGGTTTTATATAGGTACCCGCCGATTGCCATATCACTCTTGATAAAGGATGCTTTGGTCTTTTCCTCCTGTTTGTAATATCCTTCTCCTAAGCCATCGCCTCCTATATAGAGCTCTCCTATAATTCCTGTAGGAAGAAGGTTCCTATCATCATCCAATACAAACAGCTGTGTGTTTCTGATCGCCCTTCCTATAGGGATCTTGATACCTTCTACACTGCCGGTAATTGGGTATGTCGTAGCAAATACACAAGACTCCGTGGGACCGTATGCATGTATCAAACGATCATTTCCCAACGCGTTCAGCGCACGTTCTATATGCACACCGGAAGCATTCTCACCACCAAAGATTATCTTTCTGACATTCTTAAGTGCCTCAAGCGAAGTATCTACCAATGCGTTAAACAGCGCTGTCGTAATGAAGAACACTTTCACGTCATACTTTTGAATGATCTGTGACAATCTGGGAATATCAGTCACGTCTTCATCACTTGGAATTACAAGCGTCAATCCGTTGATAACAGCAGCAAAAATATCAAATACACTTCCATCAAAGGAATAGTTGGATATAGTCATCACCACATCGTCATCGTGGAAATCCAAATATCCATTGTCTTTTACTACTCGAAGCACTCCCTTATGATGAATTATTATTCCTTTGGGCTTGCTTGTGGTGCCTGAGGTATACATCATGTATGCCCTATCATCTGACGTCAGATCATGCTCCACATTTTCCGTATGTACTACCTTGTCATCTCCCGGAATAAAATATTGCTTTACATTATTTCCTACTGCTTCCCTTATACATGTCTCATATTGTTCCTGTGTAACTATTATCTTTGCTTCACTGTCTGTAAGCATTGTCTCCAATCTGTCCTGAGGAAGCTTGGTATACAGAGGAACGTAATAACCTCCGCATTTCATGATCGCAAGAATAGCTATCACCATATCGCAGGAATGATCGGTCAACAGAGCAACAGGATCTCCTTTTTTGACACCAAGAAGCATCAACTCTTTGGCTATGTAGTTTGCTTTATTGTTTGCCTCAGCAAATGAATATCTTCCGTCATCATTTATCAGAAACAGCTTGTCCGGATACTTCTCTACATTCTCTTCAAAAAGAGTACAGATATCCCTTTTCTCGGTTTTATAGGGCTTTATCATTCCTATACTGTCTATGAGAAGATCCTTTTCTCCCTCAAGCATCAGATCTGATGCTGCGACGCTGTCCCTATGTTCTTCGCAAATAAGCTCTGAAAGCTTTTTGAATCTATCGGCAATCTTTTCTACGGTTCCTTTTTCATAAAGAGCCGTATCATATTCCCATGTCATCAATAAGCCATCTGCTTTTTCTCTCGCAGTTACGGTAAGATCAAACTTAGCGGAACCGTTGTGATAATCCACGAAAGAGACGGATTCATCAAGTCCCATATCGATGTTATGCATCGCAAAATACACATCAAATAAGGGATTGCGTCCGGTATTTACAGGTAATTTAGTTTCGCTGATAAGTCTTTCGTAGGGATAATCTTGATTTTTAAAACTATCAAGAACTTCCTTTTTTACATTCTTTATGTAATCGGCAAAACTGTCTGTTCCGCTCCGATTCAGTCTTATAGGAATAGTATTTACAAACATTCCCACAAGATCGTTGCCACCCCTGAAATTCCTGCCCGACACCGGAGTTCCGATCACTATATCATTCTCATTTGAGCAAAGAGAAAGCAGCGTGTGCAGCAAAGAAAGAAGCATGACAAAGTTAGTCGTTTTATATTCTTTTGCGCAGTTTTTCAGTTGATGATATAAGTCACCGTCAATAAAGGAACTGATCAATTTTCCTTTCCTGTTTTCTGCAGGTCTTCGACGTTTCGTGGTGAAAATATCCATCTCCGGAACCGGTTCTGCATATTTCTGCTCCCACCACTCTTTTTGCTTCTTAATATCTTCCCTTTGCTCACTATTACAAAGTTCAGTAACCGCTTCACTGTAGCGTACTTCAGGTTCTTCGATCTTATGATCGGTCATAAGATCTATGAAATCTTTATACAAGACTCCCATTGAATAGCCGTCTGAAATTATGTGATGTATATCAAATACCAGATATGAGGCATCGTTTAATCCCTCTACGTAGCTGATCCTGAAAAGAGGTCCCGTCTCAATATCAAATGGTCTGATAATTTTCCCCAGCTCCTCTTCCAGAAGTTCCTCCTCACATTTTCCGGACTTTTCTTTCAGCTGATAGTACTCGATTTCCGCATCACTTGAAGGATGGATTATTTGAATCGGTTCATCGTCCTTCATAGTGAAAGTAGCTCGAATACTCTCATGTCTGCTTACAAGTTCACTGAACACTTTTTCAAGTTTCTTTTTATCTATTTTTCCTTTGTTTCTTGCAATCGCACTTATGTTATAGGCAACGGAAGGATCCTTGCCATATACAGAGTAAAAGATACTCTTTTGTGACGAAGTCAATTTCAGTTCTGTAGAATCTGTAATCTCCTTTACTTCATGTGATTCTTCTCTGCTGCCTATCCTATCCTCGGACAACTGATAATCATTTTTCAATGAAGCTACAAAGTCGGAGAATAGCGGTTTTTCCAGCACCAGCGATTCATGTACGTCAGTTTCAAAGATACCGTTGATCAGTCTCACAACTGTCAGTGCGGTGATAGAATCTCCACCAAGCTGATAAAAATCCGAATCCAAAGAGATCTGATCGTACCCAAGTGTTGATCTCCAAATATATGCTGTGATCTCTGCCACTACATCTCTTTCATCTGTGTTATCAGATAGATACTGTGACTCACCTTCAAGAATCTTCCTAACATCTCTGCGAAGTACATCCTCTCGGCTTTCTTCTGCAACAGCAGTTTTTTTGACAGCGTTCTGATCCCACATTCTTCTGTTATCAAAAGACGCTGCAGGAAGATTCACATGCTTTTTTTCCGAGCTTAAAAGTAATTCTTTGAGTTCATCGTTTTTATGATTTATATAAGAGGTGATTATCTGCTTCTCTTTATCCTGCTTATCCTCTCTGAAGTCATCTTCCGTACTTCCGATATATATACCGTTTTCTTCATAATGCTCAGCTCCACCCTCTAATATCTCGATGGCTGCTTCAAGCTTGTCTGTCAGCTCTTTCTTGGATCCGCAAAAGAATCCGACACCAAATTCTCGGTTCTTCCTTCCGGCAGCAAGTGTATAACAGATATCTGCATAGTTCTCTCCTTCAGAAATCTTAAAATGCTTTCGTAGATTATATAGATCCTTCAATACCAAGGTGTTTCTCTTATTACTGATATAAAAAGGAAATCTATTACCCTCCTCATTGGATATCGAATCCGGATAGCTCTGAAGAACGACATGTACATTGGTTCCTCCCAGACTAAATCCGTTTATACCTGCTATTCTTTCACTTCCGTTGGATTTCCACTCGGATCTTTCAGACTGCATATATAAAGGCGTTGAGCAAAAATCTATGAACTGATTTGGACTCTTAAAATTAATGCTTGCAGGAATCTCATTGTGCTTAAAAGACAATAAAACTTTTACAAGAGAAGCCATTCCGGCAGCACCTACGGTATGCCCGATATTGGATTTTACTGTTCCGAGTCCGCATGTCTGCTTCTTATTTACATTGAAAGCTTTGTAAGCCTGCAGCAATCCCTTTACCTCTATTGGATCACCCAATACAGTGCCGGTGCCGTGCGCCTCAATATAGGAAATATCTTCAGGATTGATCTTCGCACGTTTCCATGCTTCACTTATTACCTCAGCTTGTGCTTTCGCATTCGGGGCGGTAATACCGTTGGAATTGCCATCACAATTTACAGCGATACCCTTGATCACACCATAAATATGATCCCCGTCCTTGACCGCCTTATCCAATGGCTTAATGTAAATACCACCGGCACCTTCACTCCATACTGTTCCGTTAGCACTATCGTCAAAAGATCTGACTACATAGTCCTCTGAAAGTGTTTGTTCAGCCAATGCGGAGGGATCGAGAAGTAAGTTGATACCTCCCACAAATGCAGTCTCACAATCGTTATTCCTAATCGCTTTAACGGCAGCATCAAGAGCTGTAAGTGCTGATGAGCATCCCGTATCAAGGACCATTGCAGGTCCACGAAGATTAAACAAATATGAGATCCTACTGGCCAGAACACTTGTCCAGGAACCTACAAGGGCAGAAAATGAAACATCTGATAGAAATGGGAAATATGATCTGACCATCCTATGAGTCATATCGTTTCCTACATATACACCAACTTTTTTACCTTTTATCTGCTCAATGTAATAGCCTGCGTTCTCAAGTGCTTCAACAAAAACTTCCAGCATGATCCTGTGATAGGGATCCATTTCTATGCAAGCTTTCGGTGGCATATCAAAATACTCGGGGTCAAAAAGATCCACGCGCTTGAGGAAGCCGCCTTTCATGGCATTGGTCGGTCCATCGCTTATTCTGAGAAGATCATCGATGCGGTTTTCCGGATATGAGCCGATAGAATCTTTCTCCTCGATAAGGTTTTCCCAAAATTCATCGATGGAATCAGCATCCGGAAAACGGCATGACACTCCAATAATGGCGATTTCCTGCTTTTTCTCATCTTCGGACAGAATATCCTGTAAGAATCCCTTTCCCTTCTCTTTATCAAGATTCTTATTCTGCATTTCATTTAATATAAATTCTATTAACTCTTTATTTGCCATTAAATAATCCCGTCCTCTCAATGAGTATGTAAATTATCTGTATTAACCTATGTTTTCATTCAGCACGTTCAGTAGATCGCTATCTTCACCAAGTTCGCTCTTTAATCTGTCCATCAGATCAAGAGTTTCCACTTTGCCGTCATCTTCTGCCTTTTGTGCTTCTTTTTCCTGTAATCTCTCTTCAATGATCTGAGCAAGATCCACTACCGTTGCATAGGAGAATAGATCTGCAATGTCCACAAGTCCCTCATAGAACTGGTTTACAAGCTTGAGCAAACTTGTTGTCATAAGAGAATTGCCTCCAAGATCCTGAAAACTCTTGTATACGTCAATTTCATCCAAGCCCAGAACTGTGGCGTATATGTTGCAGATATTACTTTGAATTTCATTCATATCTGCTATTCCTATTGCTTTGACAGTTCCGTTTCCGGCCTTTTCATTTCCGGATTCCTTCTTCGCAGAAAGAGCTTTTTGCTTGATCTTGTCAGATACTTCAAACACCAATTCATCTATGTTCTTTGCCAGGAATTCATCATTTATATGAGCAGGAACACATCTGATCTCAGGATGCTTCAAAAGATAGAACATCCATGAGATACCTTCTTTTACGGTAATCTGCTTGAATAATGTGTATTCATCCTTAAGACCGAGTCTGTGAGATATACCAACCTCAAGCCATCCAGGCCAGTTAACAGATACTGTTTCAAATCCCATACCTGTTGCATAGGGCACCATTGCATCCAGGAACGAGTTGGCTGCACAATAATCGCCTTCTCCTTCTCCGCCTTGCAATGAGACAATTGAGCTAAACAGCACCAGTTTCGTTCTGTCTTCTTTACGGAGCTGATTCAATATATTGATAGTTCCTTCGATCTTAGGTCTTGTTACATTAAGGAATATGCTCTCATCCTTGGACTTGAGATATCCATCCGCAGGAACTCCGGCTGTGTGATAAACCGCTATAACTCGGCTGTAGTTCTTTCTTATATGGTCCCCTAAGCGCTCCATCGCTTCTTTATCGGAAACATCAGCTCTGAAATAATCAATGGATCCGGCTTTCTCGGAAATCCTAAGAAGTGCACTGTACTTTCTGTTGTTTTCATTCTCGGAATCCTTGGAAGCTCTTTCCCACTCTTCTCTCGGAAGCATTGCACTTCTTCCCACAAGGAGCAGATTTACCTTCTTGTGTCTGACCATTTCTTCGGCAATTGCCAATGCTATACCACCCAGTCCGCCTGTAAGAACATATACTCCATCCTCCTCGGGTTCATAGGCATCGTTTAATATAACCTCGCTTTCCACCATCTGCTCACAATAAACACCGTCTTCACGAATTGCACGGTATCCCACAAGCGAGTAATCCATTATTTCCGAAACAACATTCTCAACGGGGATATTCTCTGTTGCATCAACAATTTCCACATGGAAATGCAGATATTCCTGTCCCATTACTCTTGCAAGTCCTGCCGTTGCAGCTGAATTAGGAGCTATTCCGGGTTCCTTTTTATCTACCTCCCAAGCATCCGCCACAAGGACGATCACACCGTTGGGAAGCTTAACATTCATCTTTATGAGTTCCTTGGTGAGCCTGAACAAGGTATACAATCCTGAATTGATGATAGGTTCAGGATTACTCAATATCTCTTGCGAATCCCCCGTATAATCCGGAGCAAACAAGAGTCCTGTACACTTATCGCTCTGCAGCTTGGATACGATCTTGGCTACGCCATTCTCATCTGCGCAGAATACATTTTTTCCTTCATCAGCTGAGTCTGCCAGATAGTAAGCCACAGCCTCTTTTCCCTGATTCTTTAATTCTTCAAGAAGCTCTGTTCCTCTCTGTGAATCTTTGAGAATTACAGCCCACTTTCCGGGAACCTGTTTTTTGCTCTTCCTGTTATCTGCCTTCTTCCAGATAAATTTGGAGAAGACCTTCGGACTGTTGAACTGTCTAAAGCTCTCGGCGTGAACTTTCTTAGTTGTATAGTCCTTGACCTGTACAATAAGGTTTCCGGCTTCATCGAAAATATCCACATTATAAACGGCTGTTTCGCTGTTCTGCTGACTAACTTCTATTTGCGAATACATCACATTTTTAAACTCCGAATAGATCTTCAGTGTCTTATATGTGAATGGCAGGAATGTTTCTCCGGTGCTCTGACTTGTGAAGTTAACGGCGTTATCCATAATTCCGGGATGAAGTGTAAATACACTTAGATCATTCTGCAGGTCCTTAGGGAGTTCCAACTTTAACAGATACTTATTTCCTTTTCTCCAATAAGCTCTTACAACTTCCCAATGCCTACCAAACTGGAATACTCCCGTATCATTGATCTGTTCAACTTCAAGCTCTTTTTCATCTGCATTTTCCTGAATATCCTTAAAGGAAACATTCTCGGATTCGCTTGTATCTACCGCTACATCACCTTCTGTATATACGATCTTATTTTTGTTTTTCCCGCTATAAATCCTGAAGGAATACTTATCACCTTCTCTTTCTAAAACGGTATAAACCTTTCTCTCTTCCCCATCTTCTATGACCATTGGCTGCAGGAAAAAGAGATTTTCAAATCTGATCTTTCTTGTATTCTCAACTACATACATTGCTTCCTTTACCATCTCTAAATAGCTTGTTCCGGGAAGCACAGAGATATTGTTGATCTTATGATCTGACAATACCCATTGCTTATTGTTTGAGAAAACTGTCTCGAAAACGATGTGGTTATCAAACTCAGCTGTCTTTTTCTCCACCATCGGATGAATAACCTTGTCGGTTCCAAGCTGTAATTCACTCTTCATGCTGTTTGCCCAATATCTTGTTTTCTTGAAGGGATATGTGGGCACAGGAACCTTATCAACCTTCTCTTCCCCGTACAAAAGACTCCAATCAATCTTTGCGCCTCTTACATACAGGTTGCAGATATCTCTAAGCAGCATCTCATCCTGCTGATGCTCTTTAACGTAATAGCTGAGTTTATTCATTGCTTCGGTTGTAAGCTCGTTTATCTGAGCATCGGTGCATTCATGCGCTCCAAGCTCCTTTTTCTTATTGTTTACAACCACAAAATAATCGCATTGTACGCCATATGCTCCCCATCTATCCATGGTCTGACCATCTATGCGTCGAATGATCTCACGAAGTTCATTCTTGTTGGAAACAGGGATCACGCACCTGTATGAATAATGTCCGCGACCGACATTGGATGTGTAACATATGTCACTGAGCGAATACTCACAATTTTCAAGATACTCGCTGTATTTCCTTATATACTCGTACAGGCAATCTTCATTCTTGGCACTTATCGTGAGGACATACTTGCGCTGTTTATCCTCCTTGGCTTCATATCTTGGTGGTTCTTCCAGAACCATATGGCAATTGGTCCTGATAAATCCAAAGGAATTGATATCAGCTCTCCTTATGCCGCATTCAGGCTCCCAATCGGTAAGCTCATTGTTGACATATAACGGGCTGTTCGCGAAATCTATATACGGATTGGGTTCAAGGAAGTTAGCATTTGCAGGAAGCTGCTTATGCTCAAATGCCTTGACCACCTTCGCTATAGAAGCTATACCTGAAGCTCCCACCATATGTCCCATCGTTGTCTTTAAAGAACCTATGCCGCAGAACTGTTTTTTCTTGGTATAATTCCTAAATGCATTGGTTATTCCGCTTATCTCTATGGGATCGCCAAGTACGGTTCCTGTTCCGTGTGCCTCAAAATAGCTGATTGTTTCGGGATCTATTTTTCCTTTCTTCCACGCCTCAAGGATTACCTGTTCCTGAGTCTTTGCGCTTGGCGCAGTCAAACTGTTTGTCATTCCGTCGTTATTGATAGCTGATGCTTTGATTATTGCGTGTATATGATCCCCGTCTTTCTTGGCTTTAGAAAGAGGTTTCATAATAAGCATTCCCGCACCTTCACCCCAAACTGTTCCTGTCGCCCTGGAATCAAATGTTCTTATGGTATTGTCATCTGCCTCTACGCTGCTAAGTGTTGCACCATTCTTATACTTAGCCTTTATCTCTCCTGTCGGGCAAAGATTGATTCCTCCTGCTATAGCAACATCACATTCTCCTATGAGCAGATCCTTAACCGCCTGGTGAACACTTACCATTCCTGCAGAACAAGCAGTATCAATTACCATACTGGGTCCCTTAAGATCCAAGAAATATGTGATCCTACTTGCAACCATTCCCTCCCAGGAACCCGTCAGCTGTAAGGAATTTCTCTCAGAACACAACTTATAGAAAGAATAATTGGTATGATCTCTTCCTATGTATACTCCTGTCTTGGTTCCTCTAAGTAAGTCTCCGCCGTATCCGGAGTTCTCAATTGCCTCCCATGCGACCTCCAGAGCGATACGCTGGTTTGGATCCATATATGTAGCTTCATTTGGTACTATTCCAAAGAATTCCGCATCAAATTTGTCAATTTGATTGAGATAGCCGCAATCTGCAATACTTTCATCAAGCTTATCCAGATCCAAAGCTGTTCCAAGAAGGAATTCCGTGGCAAAGGGATTCTTAAATACTTCTCTAAGATCTTCAATTCTTTCTTTTGGATACTTCCTGATAGTATTTTGACCGGTTTTTAATAAGTCCCAGAATTGGTCCAAATTATCTGCTTCTGAGAACCTTCCCGCTATACCTATGATCGCTATCTCTCCGCCGGAGATACCGCCGGCATCACTGATCTCCAACAATAATTCTTTGGCTTTTTCTTTTGATATATCATGATTAGCAACTTGCGAAAGAATGTACTCTTTTACTTTTTCCATACGTAATCTACCACCTATTACAATAATCTCAATGATTCCTCAACGCTCATGGAACCATTTATCACTGCGTCCAATAAATCTGTTACCGTATCTTCTTTAAGCTTCTTATCAGGTTCTTTTGATTGCTTGGTTATTCCGAGTTTTTCTCTTACAAACTCTGCCTGCTTATTTGCAGTGGTATAAGAAAACAGATCTGCAATCTCCATAACATCCGGATATATCTTTTGATACTCTTTCAGCATGACTGTACTCAGCAATGAATTTCCACCAAGCTTGATGAATTCATCATTTACATCCAACACATTTATATCCAAGGTTCTGCACCAGATCTTTGCTACATTTCTTATAACCTCGTCCTCTTCGGAAGTACCAATGATCGTAATGTCTTTCAGTTCATCCTGCTCAGCTCTGTCGACCTTTCTGCTTTTTCTCTTATTGGGAAGTATCACTGCAGTATCGCCGATCTGTCCGGTTATTATCCTTTCAAGAATATCTACCGCTTCCTCAACCTGTATCTCCGAGAAATCCTTGTTCTTACCTATTGCGTTCATGTAATGAGCCATTCCTACCTTATCAAAAGGAGGCCAGAGAACACTTACGCAACTGCGTCCCTCCAAATGAGCTTTCTCAGCCAGAGCATCAAGGAACATATTCGCTGCAGTGTAATCAGCTTGTCCCGGATCTCTTGCCAGAGAAGCCACACTTGAGAACATGATCATAAACTTCAGATTCTCATCTTTTGTCGACTGATATAAGTTGTATGCACCGATCGCTTTTCCGGCGTACACCTTAAAGAAATCTTTCTCATCCTTCAAAAGTGCAAATCCATCTCCGGCTTTACCTGCCATATGGATAACGCCCTCGATATTTCCGTATTTTTCTTTGGCATGCCTTACAGCTTCCTCAACCTCGTCTATGTTCTCCACATTGACTTCCAAAGCTTCTATTCCATCAGAGAACCCATTTATTTCGGTTTTACCCTGATGTCCGATCGCAAGCACATTGGAAAAGCCTTTTTGTCTGAGCCACTTACATACCAGATTGCCTATCTGACCCATTCCGCCGGATACAATAACCACACCGCTATGCTCGTGCTCTTCACTAGTCTTCTCTTCGTGTGCCTCATCGAATTTTCTTGAATATACTTTGTCTTCCCTGACAAAGATCACATCAAGGTTATACTTTGAAATATCAAACTTAGAAAAATCTGCAAAAGCATGCTCATCCAAATCTAAGCAACGTATCTTGAGTTTTTCATTTTCATTTCCGATGACGCCTGCCGCACCCATAACCGCTGCTTGTGCAGGATTGATGGTGTTGTCCTTATCCGTAACTTTGGCCCCGGAGGAAGAAACAATACATATACCGTTTCTAAACTCCATTTTTTTCAAGGTAACGGCTTTCAGAAAATCCACACACTTCTGCACCGGAGCATACAGATCATCTTTTGCGTATACGGATGCATCATATATTCCAAGTTCATATTTCTGTCCCTGGTACTTTGAGAGCTGCTCCGCTATATCTGCCTGAACAGAATCGATCAGATCGATTTCCAGTTCTTTGTTAGCGTTCAAGCCCTTTAGCATATTGCTGTCTTTACTTCCCAGATACAATAAGCGGCCCTTAAGGTTTCCGCTGTTTGCAACATCTCCAACACAGAAATATTCCTCTTTTAATACCGGAACTTTCCTATGGAGACTAAAGTCTTCCTTTGGAAGTCTCTTGATCGAGTAATTTTCAATCTCTGCAATCTTATTGCCTTCATTGTCAGAGATGGTAAGATCGAAGGAATATAATTCGCTTCCCTTCTCTCCTTTTCTCTTCTTAGCGTAGACAAATATATGCGCCGTCAGATCTTTGTAAGAAACAATCCTTCCATATGAGAACGGCAAGAATGTCTGGTCCTCTCCGATACATCCGCTCACAGCATTGACCGCTATATCAAACAAAGCAGGATGCATTCTGTGCTGCAATGCTTCATCCTTATATTTGTCCGCCAATTTCAATTCGAATAAAAACTCATCTCTGTTTTCTGTAGAATGACATTTTCTCAGGCTCTTGCTCCATCTGTCGCTTACCTTGATTCCCCTTTCGGAATCCTTTTTGTCCTCATGCACGATCTCTGCAGGAACTCTCTTCTTCCAATCGGCAATATCGCAACGTGTTGAAGCTTCAGCTTCATAATCGCTGCTGCGATATTCTGCCGTTGCATGTACATCCCAGTCATCTTCAACTTGACTGTATAGCCCGATCAGGAAACGATCGTTTTCCTTCTTTACGGTCATCTGCAGTTCTTTTTGTTCATCTTTAGCAACCCCAAAGGGTGCTTCGAATTGAACATTTTCAAGTACTACCCGCCTATCGTAGCCATACTCCTCACGAATATAAGTCAGCATCTTATCGATCAGTGCTGTTCCCGGAAGAATACAATTATTATTCAAAGTGTGTTCTCTAAGTTCCCAACAATTCTCGATGTCACACTGTTCGATCACAATATCCATGAGCATGGTATGTATGACCTGTCTATCTGTGTTCTTTTTGGCAGTTCCTTTTTCATCCAGCCAGCACCTTGTAGGAGCAAAGGGATAAGTGCTTAGTGAGACGATCTTTCCACCCAGCTGATCGACATATGATTCCCAAGGTATGTCTGCTCCTCCTACATAGGCCTTCATCCATGTGCTGAGATTTTCACCGAATTGTTCCAAACTCAGATATTTGTGCTGTTTTCTTGATAATTCTTCTTTCTCTTTGGCGGTAATCTCTGATACTTCCCCGTCAGTATGAGGATTGCCCGCCACAATCTTATGTTCTCTGTATGATAAATAAGCGTCTTTTGTTACATATTCATCGTTTCCGGATATAAAGCTCTTCATTGCATCAATGAGTTGCTCTTTTGATGAAGCGACAATACATAACCTACAGCTGAAATGCTTTCTTCCTACGATCACCGTTCGTAAAAAATCCTGCATTTCTACTTGCTCGTTGTCCAAATAATCAACATATTTCTCAACAAGAAGCTTGAGTGTTTCTTTGTTCTTCGCACTTATGGGAACAATGAACTCACCTATTTCTTTTGCCTCGCCTGCTTGCTTATCGGTGTCTTCATATCCACGTAATACCAGGTGGCAGTTAGTTCCCGATATGCCAAAGCTGTTGATTCCCACCAGTGTCTCATTTCTGTCCTTTATAGGAACATTGCTATCAACAACGTATAGCGGCATATCAATGAAATCTATATTGCTGTTGGGTTGTCTGAAATGGATACTTTTTGGTATCTCACCGTTTTCAAGTGACAGCACCAATTTCAAAAGACCTGCCATCCCCGATGCATGGTCCATATGCCCGATGTTTGTCTTAACACTGCCGACACCGCAGATCTGTTTCTTCTTGGTAAACTTCTTCAGCGCTTCCGATATAGCCCTTATCTCTATGGGATCCCCAAGTTTGGTAGCTGTACCATGGTTTTCTATATACTTAAGTTGCTCCGGACTAATACCGGCATCCTCCCACGCTCTTAAGAGCATATCCTTTTGTGCCTTAAGATTCGGAGCCGTAATACCATTGGATCGTCCGTCCTGATTGCGGCTTCCGCCTAATATAACTGCGTATATGTGGTCTTTATCTGTTTTCGCCCGGCTTAAGGGTTTCAGGATAAAGGTAACAACTCCCTCTGAAAGGAAAGTGCCGGAAGCATTCTCATCATATGTATTTGTGATGTTATCTTTAGATTGCGTGTCTGAAATTATCCTTACACCGTCGCTGTCTTTCTTGTCATACCAGACCGGATAAACCGCACATTTTACAGCGCCTGCTATAGCCATGTCGCATTCATTCTTTTTGATCGACTGGCAGGCCTCATATACTGCCATAAGCCCGGATGAACATGCCGTATCGATCATCATCGCAGGACCATCCAGATCAAACTGATAAGAGATCCTACTGGCTATCATGGATGCTACATTCCCGGACACCGCAAGTTCATTGATCCCGGGGCTGATGTTATGGATCATGGTTCTGTAATTCATTCCAAAATCCGATGAATGGCCGACAAAAACTCCTGTGTGAGTTCCTTTGAGCCTTTCTCCGGCGTATCCCGCATCTTCCAATGCTTTCCAAGTATTCTCCAACAACAGTCTTTGATTGGGATCCATGCATTTAGCTTCCTGCATTGATAATCCGAAAAAGTCATGGTCAAAATTGGAAATATTCTTCAACAGGCTTCCTTCAATGTAGTGATCACCCGTTTTTGTGCCTCGAATTTCCCCATACCTGTCTGCATCCTTTTTTCTTTCGTCAGACAGTGTGCTGTAAAAATCTTCACCACTTTTGATAGCTTCCCAAAACTCACTGACATTTTCAGCCTTACCTATCTTTCCGGAGATTCCTATAATGGCAATGGGATCGTCAAAAGGCTCAGGATCACTGTTATGTAATTCAATCTCGGAAATCTGATCTATATGCTCAAGATTAAGATCATCAATGTTCAAAAGTTCCAAGGCAATGTTCTCCTTACTCGAAAATCTCCTTCCACAAGCCAAATCGACCCGCTTCATCACACAGATTATTGAATCTGGTCATCTGCTCTTGTTCCGGTACGAATTTAGTGTCCATGATTCCTTTAAGAATACGAAGAGCATCCAATTCTGTATCTTTGGACAATTCTTTTTCTTTCCATTCTTCGTTCCATTTCTGAAGAGTCTGATATCTCTTGATAACGCCTTCTTCGTATCCTTCTTCACTTTCATTTCTGTTACGTGTAGCAACAGCCTGTCCCATACACAATGCGATAATGTTGGGTTCGAATTTGTTACCGGTAAGAATTTTCTCGTATTTCTCTTCTATAATCTCTGCATCTTTGTCAAAAGAATATGATTCCGCTGATTCAATATTTCTTCGTACAAGCTTTTTCAAAACTTCTCCGGGACCTACTTCAAGCCATAAACCGATATTCTTTTTCTGAAGCGCTTTTACCAGGGGAGCAAATTTAACCTGTTGAACAACTTGCTGTGCTATCATCTCGCGAATATTGTCATCAGGCTTGTATGCTTCGCATGTAAAGCCGCTTACAACTCTGATTTCAGGAGTCTTGATCTCAATCTGCTCAAGTTTCTCTCTGAGAGGCTCCACAGCTCCTTCCATGTAACTGCTATGGAAAGCTCCGCTGACATTAAGTCTTGTAACACGTGCTCCCTTTTCTTCCAGATTCTGCTCAACTTTTTCAAGATCTTCCAAGCTTCCGGATATAATGATCTGATTTCCGGAATTATAGTTGGCAATGCTAACTCCTTTTCCGGTAAAGTACATTGAATCAATAACCTTCTGGATCCTATTCACACTGATGTTTCCAATAGCAGACATTCCCGTCTTCACATCAAGTGCGCAGTCACGCATTTTCTCACCACGAAGTCTTACAAGAGAAACCGCATCCTCAAAAGAGATTGCTCCTGCCGCTGTCAAAGCGGAGATTTCACCCAGAGAATGACCTATGAGGTAATGAAATTTATGATCCTTTTTAAGAATCTCAAACATTGCAAGACTGCATGTCAAAAGGGCCGGCTGTGCATTTTCGGTTTTGGTAAGTTCCGTAAGATCTCCGCCGTGAAAACACAATCCCGGCAGATCTACCCCGATAATTTCAGATGCAGTATCGAACATTTTCTTTGCCACATCGTATTTCTCATACAATCCCTCAGCCATACCAATGTATTGAGATCCCTGTCCGGGGAACATACCAACTATCTTTTTCATATGTTTATCCTTTCTGTGCGAAACATTTTTTCTTACATCTTTTGTGTAATTACATTCAAGATATACATGAAACTGTTTAACAGCTCCGTGAGTTTCTTTTCTTCGATGCCAAAGTCGGATTGAAGTTTGACTTTCCTCTCTTCAAGTGAATATCCGATCAGCATATCAAATGCAGATTGAACGTACTTGTAAGAGGTATACTTCATATCGCCGATACAGATCCTAAGCCTCGAATCATCCGATTCAGATTCTGCAAGCTGTTTGTGATCGGTCATATCTGTTGATGCGTCCAATGCCTCTTTTAGATTATTTAGACATCCATTGATTGAATTGTCTTTTGAGAAATCAAACTCAACAAATTGCGACTCTCTCTCGTTATTAGCCACCCAGATTCCAAATTTGACGTAACCCATTATCTTGGATATACAGGTTGCCAAAGTGGATCCAAACAGGCATTCCCGCTCATATTTGTATTTCTCTTCAAAAGCTTTTACTTTCTGAACGGTATCATCCGAAAGTTTAGTGGTCACCGCATACTCACTACTACTGCCATGCTTATTCCAGTCTTCGGGAAGCAAAACGCCTTGTGGAGCCTTGGTCTGCGTAAGTTTGGATATCAGTCCGCTCACTCCAAGAACAGAAGAATCTGTAAATAGGTCTGTTACATCAAGCTTTCCGTCGCATAGCTCATTAAGCTGTTTTAGCAAGATGATCAAGCTGAAGGAATTACCTCCCATATCAAAAAAGCTGCTGCCAAGATCAATCTCATCCATTCCAAGGACGCTTTTATAAATGCTTTCTATTCTTTCCGTAAGTCCTACGTCCTTTATCTCCGTCTCATGTGTTTCCTGGTTGATCAGCAAGAGTTGCTTTCGATCCACCTTTCCACTCTGAGTTGTGGGGAATCTGTCTACGGCGATAAATCCTGAAGGAACCATATACTTCGGTACTTTCTGCTCCATAAACCGCTTGAGTTCTGACTTATCCACCGGAGTATTTTCCTCAAAATAAGCTATGAGTGTCTTGTTTCCGTTACCCTGATCTTTTACACATACTGCCGCATTATGAATTCCGGGATACTTAAGTATTACTTTTTCAAGCTCCTCCAATTCGATCCTGTATCCTCTGATCTTCACCTGGAAATCACTTCTACCGAGGCACACAAGTTCTCCGTTTACCCACTTGGCACGATCGCCGGTCATATAGATCATTCCATCATGGAACTTATTCTCCTTGAACTTGTCCTCTGTGATCTTGGGATCGTTGATATATCCTTTGGCTACTCCCAGACCACCTATCCAGAGATCACCTTCCTCTTCCGGCGGAAGAATATTTCCGCTTTCATCAAGAACATAGGTATAGGTATTCAGTATTGGTCTTCCGATAGTTATGCCGCTGCTCTTTGTCAGGTCTTTGACGGTTGACCAGATGCATGTCTCAGTCGGTCCGTATACGTTATAAATAGCCTTGCCGCTCTCTTGAAGAACAGGTAAAAGATCTGCCGGGAACTGCTCTCCACCTATAAAGATTGAATCGATCTGCTTTAAAATCTTGCCTGTGGACTCGCGATCTACGTCGATCATCTTAAGTCTGGTAGGAGTAAGCTGAAGATAATTGATCCTCTTGTCCTCTACAAACTTTGCTATTCGATCCGGAGATATCGTATTGTCTTTCTCGGCTACCACAACGCAGCCTCCGTCAGACAGCGTCAACATGGTCTCCAAGAGGAAAATATCAAAGGAAGGAGTTGTCATACATGCAACTCTTTTGCCGCTTTCCCAATTTAAAACTTCTTTCATTCCTATTAGGAAATTACAAAGTGCTCTTTGAGGAAGCTCCACTCCTTTAGGTTTTCCTGTTGTACCGGATGTGAAGATGACATATGCGGTATCTTCAGGATCAATACTTGAATTGAATTCACATCTTTCCTTGGAATTCAGTATTTGTTCTATAGTCACAAATGAGCATCCGTAGTCATTTTTGTATGCGTAATCATCTCTGCATATTATTGTCTTAGCATTGCTCTTTTGAATGACGTATTCGGTTCTATCCTTCGGAAACGCAACATCAAGCGGTATCCAATATGCTCCGATTTTCTGGATCGCCAGCATAGAAATAATGACTTCAGGACTTAACGGCAAAATAACTGCTACTCCATCGCCGTGCTCAACACCTTGAAGCTTCAACTCACCTGCTGCCTGCTCAACCTTTTTTGCCAGCTCATCATACGTATATGATGTATCTCCGAACTCTATTGCAGGACTGGATGCATACTTGTCAAAGCTTTGCTTCATAATGTCTCTAAAAGAAATACCCTGTACATCGCGCATTTCTCCGCATGACAATTTAAGGATCTCGTCATACTGTTCGCCGGACATTGATAGAAGCTCATTCACCTGAATGTCGACGTTGTCAACAACCTTGCCCAAAACTTCGTTGAATTCTTCAACATACTCTTGAGCTTTTTCTTCCTCAAAGTACATTGATGAAAAATCAAACTTCACCATCACTTCCGAAAGGTGTTCGATCATTCCGATAGTCAGCTCATGGGTCGTGTATCCATTTCCCATATAGCTGAGAATTCCCTTCGTTTCTCCGAAGGAGTACTCCTGTCTTTGATCATTAACATAGGTGTACAAAACATTGAAGAGAGGGCTGCTGTCCTTCTCGGGTTTGATTCCCAGATCGGAAACGATCGTATCAAACAAGCAATCACTGTGTTCAACTGATTCAAAGCAGGAAGTCTGCATTTTTCCTATGAGCTGTGCAAACGACACCGATCGGTCTACATCAACCAATATGGGCAGTGAATCGACAAAGTTACCCAAGGTATTTGAGAAGTTTCCGTCCACTCTGTGATCGAATGGAGTACCGACTACAAATCTCTTTCTTCGACCCATCTTTGATAAAACTACCGCCCACACTGTCAGGAAAAAGCTAAATGCTGTGGTCTGCTTATCTTCAATGATTTCTTTCGTCTTTTGAAAATTCTTGTCCGTAATATGGAAAAACAAAGTTTTTCCTTCATGCCTATCCAAAGTGCTGCTGTTATGATTAACGTCGAAAGCCAGTCTTTCAGGTACGGGATCCATCTGCTGTTTCCACCACTGTCTGCTGCTATCTGTTCCCCTGTTTTCCTGAAGTTTGATGTAATCACCATACGAAAGAGTTCTGTCTAATTCGCTGTCACTAAACGCTGCCTCAAGCTCTTTTATAAAAATATCTGTGGCGTGGTGATCCGCAATAATGTGATGGAATACGAATACCGCGTGATCTTTGCCATCTGCATCTTCATAAAATGCCCACCTCCACAAAAGTGCATTTGAGAAATCAAATTCTCTGAGGAGTAGGTCATACAACGCCTTGTGTCCGGCTTCATCCGTAACAGTTGTCTCTATATATTCCGGTTCTCTGTCCTCAAAATAGTGAACGACATCTGTTTCTTCTGTCCTATATACACATTGCAACAGATCATGCCTTCGTATTACAGCTCTGACCTTTTCTTTTACAAGATTCGGGTCGATCTTATCGGCAAAATCAATGGTTCTGACATTCTGATATGCTCTATTGCCGCTTACTCCCTGAGAAATAAAGAATATTCCTTTTTCCTCACGAGAAAGACCGGTTCCGTTTGTTCCATAATTTATCTCATCAGTATCCTTAATGCTTCCTTGCTTTTCTTCCACAAAAGCGCTTAGCTTGCCGATGGAATTACACTCGGAAAACAATTCCTTTATTCCAACCTCGACTTGGAAGTCATTCATGACCCGGTTCTTTAGCTGAAACAGACGAAGTGAATCCATTCCAAAGCTGAAGAAAGCGTCCGTATCGTTCAGCTCCTCATTATCCACATACAAAAGGTCACAGAGGATTCCGTAGATCCTATCCTTAACACTGCCACTCTCATATGAATACTTGGGGCTCTCGGATATCTGAATTATTGAACTATCGGATACGGTATCTTCGAATTCGGTATTAACTCTTCCGGCCGAATCTTTCTTGGTTATCCAATAATATTTCTTGTTGAATAATGTGTTTGGCAAACTGTATATCTTCTGATAATCTTCACTGTTATATTCTGTATCTGAAGATACTTCTATCCCGTTTTCCCAGAGTTTGCCTGCAGCATCCATTATCTGGATCAGTTCCATCCCTTTTCTCTGGGACGGAATAACAACGTTTCTACCAAGAATCTGTGAAATGATTCCCGATACCACAGCGTTAGCTCCGATCTCAACCGCCGCCGTTTCATCTTCCAGAACTTCTTTTACCGAATCCGCAAAGCAAACAGGTTTCAAAAGATGTTCATACCAATACGATGATTCGAGCTTCTCTCCCGGGTCATACCATTTTTTCTCTATGGTCGAGTAGAATGGCAGTGACAAAGGCTCTGTCTGAAGATCATCGAATACCGCTTTGAGTTTATCCGCCACATCTCTCATAAGCTCGGAGTGAAAAGGGTAGTAAACAGACAATTCCTCAACAATAATAGATTCTGCCCTTGCCGCTTTTCCGACCTTATCAACCGCCTCGCCGGTTCCGGAAACTGTGATATTCTCGTCCGTATTGATAACGGAAATATATGCATTTTCTATTCCTGCCACTATGCTCTTAGCCTTTTCGAGATTGGTCAAAAGAGCTATCATCTTGCCGTTAGCACCGATATTTTCCACTTCAACTGCTCTGTGATACAGGAGTTTAACCGCATTCTCTAGATTGATTCCTCCGGCTATGTGAAGAGCAGCAAATTCTCCGATGCTGTGGCCCATGATAATATTGGGTCTGACATTCAAACTTTTCCAATACTCACAAAGTGAGACTTGAACGGCAAAAATGGCCATCTGAGTATATAGCGGTCTCTTTTCAAGAAGTCCCTCGTCGCCGAACATGATCTTTTTTAAATCTGTGTGATAATCCCTCTCCAGAATTTCAAAGATCTCATCCATCTTTTTTCTGAAGGGTACAGACTTTTGGTAGAGCTCAAGACCCATTTTTTCGTACTGAGAACCTTGTCCGGAGAATATAAATGTAATAGGTAAACTCTTTTTGGAATCCCTGAAAAGATCATCTGCTCTCTTCTCAATCTTGCCCAATATAGTTTTGAAGTTCATATTCTTCTTAACTACAACCGAGCATCTGTATCTTAGTTCTTCTCTCTGAGCCAGATTTCGACAAATATCTCCCAGTCCGTATTCGTTTTTATCAGCCCAGTCTTTAAGTTTGCCCAAATACTCAGGTATCAAACTACGAGATTGAACAGAAAGCTTTAAGAGGAAATTATCCTCATTATCTACAGCGGGAGTCTGCTTGTTCTCGTATGATTCAAGAATTATGTGCCCGTTACTTCCGCTTATTCCCAATGATGTTATTCCTGCGTAGTGGGGACCTGAAGTTTTGCTCCACTGCTCATTCTCCGAAACAACAGACAGATTGGATGCCTTCCAATCAAAAAGCGGGTTCCCGGATTTAAAGAACAAACTGGCAGGAATTTCATTGTGCTGCATAGATAAAAGCACCTTAGCTATTGAAGCCATTCCGGATGCAGATTCTAAATGTCCCAGATTTGTTTTTACGCTACCGATCTTGAGCTTGTTCTTTTTCTTTTCAAACACTCTCTGAAGCGCATACAATTCCTGGGGATCTCCGACACGAGTTCCTGTTCCGTGGGCCTCAACATAATCAATATCATCAACAGTAAGATGCGCTCTCTTTATGGCATCCAAGATCATCTTTGCCTGTGCCTCTCCACTAGGCACCGTAAAGCCACCGGTTCTTCCGTTGTGATTTACTACACAGGATTTGATCACTCCCAAGATTCGATCTTTGTCTGCTTTTGCCTTACTAAGCTTCTTAAGCACAAATACCGCTCCACCTTCACTTCTGACATAACCGTCTGCATCCATGTCAAAAGTTCTGCACTTTCCGTTTGGCGAAAGAGCTCCAAGTCCTGAGAAATTAATCTGAAGATCCGGAGACAGCATGAGATTTACCGCACCAACAAGAGCTGAATTACACTCCTCGTCATTCATTGCCAGGCATGCCTGCTTTATGGAATAGATTGCTGAAGAACAAGCAGTGTCGATAGCCATGCTGGGACCTTTGAGGTCAAATATGTAAGATATCCTTCCGGCAGCACTGTTAAACATGTTGCCTGTGTATACATAAGAACCGTTACTGTTAAAATCCTTTTCCATATGGAAGTAGTCATTATTTGATATTCCTACAAAAACGCCTACTTCTTTTCCCTTAAGCTTTGCAGGAGCATATCCTGCATTCTCTATAGCCTTCCAGCAAAGTTCAAGCAAAAGTCTTTGCTGAGGATCCATTTCCTGAGCCTCAACTCCTGAAATTCCAAAAAATGAAGCATCGAAATATTCAACACCATCCACGAATCCACCGGTGGTAGTGGATACTTCATCCTCATTCCAGTTGTATTCCTTCCATCTGTTGGAAGGTAACTTCTGAAGGAGACACTTATTATCTATAAGCGAATTCCAGTAGTCCTCCGAAGATCTGACTCCTCCGGGAAATGAAAGAGCTATTCCTATAATTGCTATATCAGTATCTTCTGCGCCTACCGCTATCTTTACATCATCCTTTGAAGACTCTTCTTTCTTGTTCCCTTTGATCAGATTGACCAAGCCCCTTATAGTAGGGTCTTCAAGGATCAAGGTGGGATTAAGCTTGATCTGTATTTTGGAACTTATTCGTTCAATCAGCACCATCAGCGCGTAGGAACCTGATACAGCATCCATAAGATTTTCCGTATATCCAATATCCGAAAGCCCTGTGACATCTTCTATTTCTTCGCGGATCACACTTTCCAATACTTTGTCCGCATATTGCTGTGATGCTCCTTTAACACCCTTCTCGGAAACAACATCGTATTCTTTTGCAAGATATCTTTTTACCAGTTCGTTTCTCTGAATCTTGCAGCTTTTGGTCCTTGGGAACTGATTGACAGGAACAACCACTCCCGGTACCAGTCCCAAATGAAGATTCATTACTTTCTTTATCCTTGATGAGAGTTCTTTAAATTCCGAAAGCTCTCCGGTGTATTCTACAAAAACAGCAATCTCTTCCAATCCGGTTTGCTCATTCAAGACACTTCCCAGCCCAAAATCATTGGCGGTTTTATCTGTGATCTCGGCCTTGAGTATCTCCTCTACATCGAAGGGACTAATATTCTTACCGCCGATAATAATAAGCTCTTTCAGTCTTCCTGTGACAGTAAGCACGCCGTCGTGAATAAACCCCAGATCGCCGGTGTGAAGCCATCCGTCAGCAGTTTTTAGTTTGGCGGATTCTTCTTCATCATCAAGGTATCCCTCTACCACACAAGGTCCTGAAACCTGTATTTCTCCGATCCGGTCATAGACCTCTTCTTCGTCATATACAATCCTGGCTTTGGAATGGTCGATAATCCTGCCTACCGATACGAGCTCAACCGCTTTGTCGTCACCCTCGGAACATAACTCATACTTATCTCCATATCCCAATGTGTTTTTGTTCAGATACTGTACATGATATTTCTCATCTCTCCGATAGGTGCTGATATGGAGCGTATTCTCGGCAAGGCCGTATTCCGGTGATAAAGCAATCTCATTGAAACCGTAAGGACCAAGCATTTCAGCAAAGTCCCTAAGTGCCTGAGCCGATACTCTTTCACCACCGCTATTTGCCTGCTTTAAACAGCTGAGATCCCACTTGCTTTCTTTGGCTCTTTTATCATCAAAATGCTCTGCCAAAAGCCTGTACCCGAAATTGGGAGCAGCAGTAACATCGACTCTGTATTTATTTATCACATCGATCCAGCACATAGGATCGCTCAAGAATACATCAAGAGCTATTCTGACCTGAGTCGCACCAATGAGCATTGGTAGAATATGAAAGTATATAAGACCGTAATCATGAGACAATGGTTTCCAGCTAGCAAAAACGTCCTCGGAAGTATAATTCATATAGTTTACGGTTCCCAAAACTTCTCCGAGAATATTACCGTAATTTAATATGACTCCTTTGGGTGTGCCTGTGGAACCTGATGAGAACTGGAGCATAAAAAGGCAATCGTCCTTAACATCCGGATAATCCCAATTATTTTTTTCTGTGTCAAAATCCTCAAAAACTGCCTTATCGTCAATTACGTACTCTGCGATGTTGCACTCTTTTGCATCTGTAACCACTTCCGATCTGTTCCAAATATCAATAAGATCAGTAGCGTCATCAGTCAAAATATAAGTTTTTCCCAGCTTTTTCCATACACTGTATGCTCTTCGCATCTCTGTCTCTTTTTCAATGTATGGCAATATTGTGGGAACGATCTTCCATAGGATACATGCCCAGAAGTTCAGAATTACTTCTTTATCTTTTTTGCAGCATACGATAGCTTTATCGCCCTCTTTAAGCCCGAGTTTTCTTAATGTTTCACCATGTCTGTATGCTCTTGTCAGAAGCTCTTTATATGAGATAAAGCTATCTTCACTGTGCTCTTCGACAAAATAGATTCCGTTTTTGTCGAAATTATTCTTAAGTAACTCAAAAAACCCCATGTCCCCAATACCTCATGATCCGTTCTATTTAACACTGACTTTTTTCAAACCGTATTTAGCAATCATCAACTGCTGCATCTGCGAAGTTCCTTCAATGATCTCCATGATCTTCGCTTCTCTGAACAATCTCTCAACAGGATATTCCGCCCAACATCCGTTTCCTCCGAAAATCTGCACTGCCCTGTTCGTGACCTTCACGGCAATGGTGGAGGTATAATATTTGGCAATATTGGTCTCCATGATAATATCCTTGTGATTGTCATTCTTCTTTCTGGCAAGCTCCTCACACAAACACCTTGCCACGTTTACCTCCGTGTAGGAATCCGCCAACATTTCCTCCACAAGCTGGGTTTTTCCTATAGGATTACCGAACTGTATCCTTGTCTTGGCGTAATCCATCATATGCTCTAAAGCAGCCTGAGCTATTCCAAGGCTTCCCCAGGCTATGCTGTATCTTCCGTAATATAATGCTGTATTGGCAATAAAACTAAAGCCGTTACCTTCACGTCCCACCAGATTCTCTTTGGGAACGATCACATTATTGAATACGATCTCTGAAATATAGGCTCCTCGACTTCCAAGTAACCCTCTGATTGGCTTAAGTTCTATGCCCTCATATTCCTTCTCAATGATAAAGGCAGTCTTTTTCTCTCCGCATGAAGCAATAACAAGGAAAAGATCAGCAATTCCTGAATAAGATATCCACTTTTTGGTTCCGCTTATTACATAGTGATCGCCTTCTTCAACATAAGATGTCTTAACGGAATTGGCATCGGAGCCCACATCCGGCTCTGACAATGCAAAGCACATGATTCTCTTGCCTTTAGCCATATCATAGAGATATTTTTCTTTTTGATATTCCGATCCTCTGAGCAATATGGTCTCCCCGCATAGGGAAGTATGCACAGTAAGCAGTGCCCTCGTTGAAGCACATACTTTACCAAACTCCTCGGTAAATCTTCCGTAGTAATATGAATCGAGTTCCAATCCACCGTATTTCTGCGGCAGAGCAGCGCCCAGATAGCCTCTTTCAGCCATCTTCTCGATAAGTTCTCTGGGAACCTCTTCTTTTTCATCTATACTCTTTGCAAGCGGAGCAACCTCTTCTTTGATAAAAGAAATTGCTTCTTCCAGTATTTTCTGCTGTCTGGTATCTTCCATCATCATTCCCCTTTTGTTTTGGCGATCAGCTTATCAATATTGTTGATAGTGCTGAAGTTAGTTAACTGGATATCATCATCTGAAATAGAAACATTGAATGTAGACTCTATAAAACTTAATAGCTGTACTGCAAAAATAGATTGAACAAATCCCTTTTCGAAGATATTCTCATCGTCCTGTATCTCATCAACGATAAAAGCATCCATATTTTCCTCAATATATTCCTTAATCATCTGTTTTCTTTCCATAGCTTTACGGTATTAACGTGCTCCTTTCTTGTTTTTAACTGTTCTGCCTAAAATTCTCATAAACTTTTATATAACTCGGATACATCTGTTCCTCATTACTTACGCATTCAAGGATCTCTATGTCATCCTTCTTTTCAATCACTTCAAAATTCGCAAACTTATATGCAATGAGCATCGGTCTGTTTTGTGCTGTTCTCTTAAACTCGGCGGTGATCCTTTTGCCCTCTCTATGAGCTTCATTAATAAGAGCATGGAGTACCACGGTTCCTATACCTCTTGACACCGTCCTGCAAGACATGATGAGAAGTTTAATATTCCATCTGTCATCCTCTTTCTCGCAGAGAGTTATTCCTATCTTTCCATAAGATCCGTATTTATCCACCAGCTCGCATACCCACAGCTCATAATGCGGATCGGATATGATACTGAGAAGATCATCGTAGCTGTAATGTATTCCTGTGGAATTAAGCTGATGAGTCCTAAGCGTCAACTCTTCCACTCTCTTTAGATCGCTTTCTTCGGCCTTATGAATGAACAGCTCCATATTGAGCTGATTAAGAAATTCCTCCTTAGGCCCCACATACTCTTCTTCATCCTGCTTTCTTTGAATGTCCTGAAGGTACATCTCTCTTCTTCGACCGCTGTCCTCAGTAATAAACTTGGGTTTAAAACATTCCATATCAAGGAATTCCTTATATCTGGAACTGTCAATTTCCGTTATCTCAGGAATATTCATCTTTACTTCATCTCTTTCATATTCCTGATCATCCACAAATGCGATGGAGTTCATGGCAATATTAAGATTCTTCTTGATTCGCTCGACTGATTGAGATTTGGCGTTCCAGTTTATCTCCGGGTAAAGAAAAAACTGATTCAACCCAAACTCTTTTAACTTGTTCATTGCAATATCATAATCATTTTTGCTGGCGATCGATTGAAGAATCCCTCTTTTATCCAATTCCTGAACGACCTCGGTTATGCCATCCTTGAGCACTACATTTTCCTCAGAAAGAACTCCATCCCATATTGTGTTATCCAAATCCCAAATCACACATTTCATCTGCATAAAAATATGCTCCAATCTTTAATATTTGTAGAATCCCTGTCCGCTCTTCTTGCCCAGAAGTCCTGCAGCAACCATCTTCTTTAGGAGAGGACAGCATTTAAACTTGTCATCCTGATAGCTTTCATAAAGGATATTAAGTGAATTAACTACTGTATCCAGTCCGATAAGATCGGCAGTCTCCAATGGGCCGCTCTTATGTCCGTATCCCGCCTTGAATATCGCATCTATCTTTTTGGGCTCCGCTACGTTCTCCATTACCAGATAGGCCGCTTCATTCATAAAGATGTGTGATAGTCTGTTCGCCACAAATCCGGGAGAATCATTCACGATAACAATGTACTTTTTGATGCTCTTAAGCAGCTCCTGAGCCGCAATTTCAGTATCCTCGGATGTGTGGTATCCCCTTACTCCCTCAACACATTCTTTTAACGGGACTGGATTCATGAAATGCATTCCGATCATATTCTCCGGTTTCGGTACATATTGTCCCAGCTCAGTTATTGATATACAGGAAGTATTGACCGCATACTTTACATCCTCTTTGGCTATCTTCCCGATTTCCTTATAAAAAGATTTTTTTAAAGCCAGATCTTCTGTGATGTTTTCAACTATCCAATCTGCGTCTTTTAGGCTCTCAATAGAATCAACTATCGTGATATTCTCCGCTATTGCGGAATAATCGTAGTCCTTGCACAAAGGACTGAGCATTTTGTATCCTCTGATGTTTTTCTTCATACGATCAAATGCGCTGTCCCTCACCTCGCTGTCAGAGTCCATGAGAATGACCTTATGTCCGAACGCAGCGAATGATGTTGCTACATCTATTCCCATCACTCCCGCTCCAACAACCCCAATTGTCTTTTGCATACTATTACTTTCCATAGTTCCAGCCCCTCTTTTTCAAGATTCTCTTATATATACTGTTTTCATTTCCCGTTCTTATAAAAACGAATAGTGCGATTATTATTGTGATAAAGAAAAGCACCCCACCTATTTTTTTATCTAACAGAGCAAAAATAGGGCTTATAGCAAACAATAAAATTGAAACAAAATAATGAATGTAGTATTTCTTTCTAAAGGCTTCGTAAAGGTCTGAAGCTTTTTCATATGCCTCCAGATCAAGCATTGCTCCATAACTCAGGATATCTTTTGCTTTTTGTATAAAACTCCCCCCAAACAGAATAATTGCAAAACCAACCACCGCCATGACCAGTGTGACCGCTCCGTACACCTTCCCGTTATATGGACCAAAAAGATTTTTAACCAGCCCCATGATCATATATGCAAAGACTATAAAACATGCACCAAAAGCAACTATTGTTCCACCCTTTGTATATTTCTTGATACAATCGGATGTTTCACTCCAATTCATAACCTTGGGAATATCTCCCGAAACGTCCTCCATCATGCCATCAATTTCTTTCATATCACCGAATTCCTGTACTAAGATGCCCATTGCTTCATCTTCATTTTTCCCTCTTTCCATAAAGTAATTAAGTTTTTGATTAAGCATCTCTCTCATTCTTTTCTTTACAGCAATTGCTTTCTCTGTTTCCGGATATGAACTAAAAACGTTGTTCAAGTAACTGTCTATCCTGTTCATTGCATGAAACCCTCCGTGCGTGCTAATGTATAGTCCCCAACCACATCCCTATCTTTTTCCATTTTTTCAGTTTTTCTTGATATACCCTCCCGCCGATATCGGTAAGCATGTAGAATGTCTGTTTTTGGTTTTCAACCATACGGTCATAAGATGATATCCAATTCAGCTTCTCGAGATTCTCAAGCTCTGCGTATATTTCTATATCAGTCATAACTCCATGACCGATCTTTTCTTTTACATATTTCACGCAGTTAAAAAAAGTACCGTCTTTTTCTCGCAGATTTGCCATAATAATAAGCTGATAAAGATTCATCGTTCCGTCCATAACTATTCAATGTGACACGCAAATATCACATTGAAAAAAGTGCCTTTTTCTATTTTTTAATGGGAATTTATAGATGACTGATTTTGTATTGGAATATATATCCAATACAACAAGTAATCATAATTGACATTCCACATAAAAGGGATATCGTACGCAATAGTCGTTTGATGTGCCCACTTGCAAATAATTAAAACTGTATATTTCTCATTACCATTATAAAATCAGTATTTCCTAAATCTCCTGTACCTGTCCTTCGTTATATACTTTCCGTTCTTTTTACCATATTTAAGAAGGAACTTGACCATCTCATCTTTAATCTGATTACACATATCTTTCATGTTTTCTTTACTGAGATTCTCAGGTTCACTGATAACTTTTTCTACTATTCCAAGCTCGTAAAGGTCTTTGGCAGTCATCTTCATGACTTCAGCGGCCTCTTCTGCCCTGGAATTGTCTTTCCAAAGTATGCTGGCATATCCTTCAGGCGTAAGTATTGAATAAACTGAGTTTTGCAGCATCCATACTTCGTTACCGACAGCCAGTGCAAGCGCTCCTCCACTGCCACCTTCACCAATTATTATTGAGAGAATTGGTACTTTAATTGCGGATACATCTCTTAGTAATTCAGCAATCACTGACCCTTGACCTCTTTCTTCGGCATCTCTTCCACATGCTGCCCCAATGGTGTCAACAAAACAGATTATGGGTCTTTTAAATTTCTCCGCCTGCTTCATCAGTCTTAGTGCCTTTCGATATCCACTCTGTGAAGCCATTCCCCAATTCCTGTACATGGCATCATTTAAATCTTTCTTGCCTTTTTGCTGACCAACAACGGTAACCGGATATCCATTTACTGTTGCTATACCTCCAACTATTGCATGATCATCTTCATAACTTCTGTCACCATGAAACTCAACAAAGCCATCGAACATCTTCATTACATAATCAAGTGTTGTTGGCCTTTCATGAGCTCTCGCCATCCTTACTTTCTGCCAGGGCGTGCTTTTATCTTCTTTTTTCTCTATAGAAGCAAAGTTAACAACTGTCCCCTTGGGTTTAAGTTTACTTTTGTTAGAATGCATACGTAGTATTTTGCTTAGATATTCCCTCATGTTATGGCGCTCAACCACGTCATCCACAAATCCCTTTGCGAGCTGAAATTCAGCTGTTTGGAAATCATCAGGAAGTTTTTCTCCGATATTTTGCTCTATTACTCTCCTACCGGCAAACCCAATCATCGCGCCCTTTTCGGCAAGAATAATATCTGCCGACATCGCATAGCTTGCAGTAACCCCACCCATAGTTGGATTAGTAAGCACAGAAATATATAGCAGTCCTGCTTCAGAATGTCTTTTTACAGCAGCTGCAGTCTTTTCCATCTGCATCAGGGATACAATACCCTCTTGCATTCTTGCTCCCCCAGAGCAACAGAATAATAGGACCGGTAAACGCTTTTTCCTGGCAGTTTCAAAAAGCCGCGTAACCTTCTCTCCTACAGCCTGCCCCATACTTGCCATCATAAATCTTGTATCCATAACACCGATTGCAGCACGAATCCTATCTATCTTCATTTCTCCGGTAATAATTGCTTCATTTAATTTATGCTTGCTTGATGTTTCAACAAGCTTTTGAGCATAGCTATTATCTTTTAGTGGATTATCCCCATGAATTTTTTCGTCCCACTCAATAAATGAACCCTCATCAACTAGAGCGGTAATTCTTTTTCGAGCGTGGAATCTCATATAATTCCCGCAATATGGACATATTGAATAATTATTATCCAATATGCTTCTGGATATTTCTGACTTGCAGCTATTGCAAATCCTTCCCCCCATAACAATTCATCCCCCATCTCACTATTTAATTAGAATATGGAAAAAGTAGATTAACACAACTACTAAAAAATATCACTATATTACGAGCACAAAAAGAGCGTACAACGCAAATTATTTATTGCATGATACGCCCTTTTACATTCATTTATCGTCGTTATAATAGGAATTGTTTTTAATATTTATTTGCTTGAAAGGAGTTTTAACTATGAAAAAGATGTTGGTAGCTTCAGCTATAATCGCAACACTTGCATTGAGCATTTTGGCTCCCAAAAAATTCAGAGAGCCTGACGCAGGTATCAATCCGCCTCCGGTTAAACTCGAGATCGCGTGCATCCTTAAAGCACATCAGTAATCGTGATTAATAATTATAAATAATAATATATAAAAGTGAGGGGATAGAAAATGGTAAATCATGCATTTAAACATTACATGATTTACCATTTTTTTGAGAAAAAGCACATTTAAAAATTTTCCTTGTAATACTCTTCGATTATGCTAGTGTTAATCGATGATTCATTAAAATAATGAGACATGACCATAGACAATTCTACATAGTCCTTGGCCTTTTTCTTATAAGCTTCATCCGATGTTTCTTTCCAAATCTGGTCGTAGAGCCAGCCTATATTAAAGACAAGTGAATACAAAATTTCCTGACAGGAATTTTTGTTTTCAAGCATTATTCCTTTTCTGCATATTTCAATAGATTTCTCGTATTCCTTGTTTAAGCCCAAGGTATTGGCGTAATTAAACATCACCTTCACAGCAATGAGACTGTCTTTATTCTCTTCTGCCTGTCCAATATATTCTACGAGTTTTTCAAATACTTTTTTTGATACTTCAGCATTACCTATCATGTTGTAGTTAATGGCTATATCATCAATAAGATGTAGCTCCGTTTCATTGTATATGCGTGTAATTGAGAAATAGCCATCTTTATAATCAGGAACTGATTTTCGCAGGAGATCCTCCAGAATTTTGAGCGCTTCACCTGGATCTTCAACTTCTGTTAGAACTTCTATCCGCTTGATAAATTGTTCCTTCTCTATAGAATTGATACTTTTCAGCCCATCTTTAAGCAATTCCATCTTTAACCGCAGTTCTTCATACTTTTGATTGTTTAACAATACTTCGTACTCATGATATCTGTCGCCATCGATGAACAATCCCATGTCATAGGATAATAATATCTGTTCAGGTCTTCCTCCCATCTTTTCTTGAAGAAGTCTATAATTATCATCGCTGGGAATCATTCCCTCATTTTCATAACGTTTCAGTGTTGTGCTGTCGCAGATTCCCTCTGATAATTTCTCTCTGGAAAATCCTTTTTCCACCCTTCGTTCTTTTAAAAGTTTAGATTTCTTGTAAACGCTCATTTTTCATATAATCCTTGTCAGCATCCCAAGAGCTCTGTCATTCGTGAAATAATCTCTTCATCCGGATTAAGAGTTCCTTGGCAATCTCTCTTTAACTCTAATAAGCGTACAATTCCTCTGCTCTGTTTGATCATTCTCTTATATTGCAAAGCATCTTCTATATATTCGAGTTGCATCTGCTTCATCCATTTATCTTTGGATTTACGAATAAGCTCCTCAATTATATCCCCATAAAAGACAACTTTTAAATAATTATCGTTTGAAAGCCTCTTTAAGTAGTATCCCAACTTAAAAAGGAAATCATAATCTTTCATTTCTCCTATTTTAAAAAGCAGGCCAAATTCTAATACTGTATACAGTGAATCATTTATATCATTATAATCCTTTTCTGATATGGTTTGTGCCAAAGCTTCTTTGTAAGAGTTAATTGCTCCGTCCGGATTTCCACTCAGCCTATATATTTCTCCCTTAACCCCAAACTCAAACTGCTTATGTATTCTCTTACTTCTTATCTTGGGTATTTTGGCATATTCATAAAGATATTTTCTGACTGATTCAACATTCTTTTGGTTAATTGACTCCCATATTTTCTTCCTGATATCCAAAAGCAGATGTTCTTCATCCGTTACAGTATATACAATTCTATTGGGATTCTTCCCCATTCTCTCAAGAAGAGCAGACAGCATAAACTTGTCGGGAAGCATTTTTCCACTTTCATATCGATTATACGTAGATGCACTACACAAACCATTGCAGAGCTTACTGATAGTCAAATTCAGCCTTACTCTCTCAGTTCCCAGTATCGCCCCTATTATATTACTATCATTCATCGCAAGCCTTATCCTTCCAGTAAAATCATCAGTCAATAGTAACAATAGTCAAGTAACTAAAATTAGTCGTAAGATTATTATGTTGAAAAAGTACTGTCCATTAGTTGGAACTCTCTTTAGTCCCTTCTCCTGCCGTTTAAAAGCACGAGTCTTAGAAGCTGAACCACAGCTGCTGCCGCGCTGGCAACATAGGTCATTGCTGCTGCGGAAAGGACCTTCTTGGAATGATGAAGCTCCTCATCGTCAAGGAAGCCGTATTCCTCAAGCATTACAAGAGCTCTTCTTGATGCATCAAACTCAACGGGTAGAGTCACAAGCTGGAAAAGTACAGCAAGTGAGAACACCCATATTCCTATGGTGATAAGTGGTGATAAGCTAAGGAACATTCCAAGAATGATAATGGGAATACCTGCTTTGGATCCGATGTTTGCAGCTGGTACAATGGCTGTCCTTATCTTAAGAGGAACGTAGCCATAATAGTGCTGGCATACATGTCCGCACTCATGGGCAGCAACGCCAACAGCCGCAACACTTGGTGAATTATAAGTAGCATCGGAGAGATTGACTACTTTGCGCCTTGGATCGTAGTGATCGGTAAGATTGCCGGACACATGAGCTACAGCAACGTCTGTGATGCCGTTGCGCCTTAGTATCTCCATTGCAACCTGAGCTCCTGTCATGTTGCTCCTGCTTCTGATCCTCTCATACTTCTTGTAAACGGAGGACACTCTGTAGCTGGCAACCATACACAGAATACCCATGATAATAACCAAAATATACATAGGATCAAATCCAAATCCATACAGTCCACGTGTGTAGTACATACAATCATCTCCTTTTTTATAAGCAAATAGAAAATTTATGCCAGTTTGGTACCGGCCTTAAGTTTATAGCCAAGAAGGAAATCCTTAACCGCCATACGTTTTTTTCCTTCAAGCTGAACTTCGCTAACGGATAGATAACCACTTCCTGTAGAAACTGCAAATGCATCTTTTCCCACAAATACAACTGTTCCGGGCTCTGCCCCTGTCAAAAGATCCATCTCATGCGAAAGCTCTTTTAACTGAGATTCATCAAGAATCTGCGCTTTCCAGATCTTAAGGAGCTTGCCATCAAGGTGAGTAAACGCGCTGGGCCAGGGATTTAGGCCTCTTACGAGGTTTCTGATGGTCTTTGCATCCTTGGTAAAATCAATCTCGCCCATATCCTTAGAAAGCTTACCGCACTTTGTCGCAAGCGCTTCATCCTGAGGAATAGGAGTAAGCTCTCCTCTCTCTATCTTGGGAAGTGCCTCGACTATTAGCTCTGCACCAAGGTCTGAGAGCTTGTCAAAAAGACCGCCGCCTGTCTCATCGTCATCTATCGGAATCTCTCTCTGAAGAAGGATATCACCTGTATCCATGCCTATTGCCATCTGCATTATGGTAACGCCTGTAGTTGGCTCACCGTCCAAGATAGACTGCTGAATAGGCGCAGCTCCTCTGTACTTTGGAAGGAGGGATGCATGGATATTGACGCAGCCAAACTTTGGAATGTCCAGGATCTCTTTTGACAGGATCTGACCAAAAGCGGCTACAACATAAATGTCCGCTTCTATCCCTTTAAGACATGCTACATTATCAGCTTCTTTAATCTTAACAGGCTGAAAAACAGGGATGTTGTGCTTGAGCGCGCAGTCCTTGACGTCCGAAATCTGGAGCTCGCCGCTCCTACCCTTTGGCTTATCGGGCTGTGTTACCACAAGCACCACTTCATGGCCTGCCTCTATTATCTTTTCAAGGGCTGCCCTGGCAAAATCAGGGGTTCCCATAAAAACTATCTTCATTACTGTTCGCCCTCTTCTTGTGCCATGAGATCTTCGTTATCCACAAGCTCGCCCTCAACCTTCTCAACGTACATGTGTCCGTCGAGGTGATCATTCTCGTGAAGAATTGCTCTTGCAAAGAGCTCTTCGCCCTCCATAACAAATTCCTCGCCATCAAGGTTTGTGGCCTTGACCTTTACATAATTGGGTCTTGTGACTATTCCGGATTTACCGGGAACGGAAAGACATCCTTCATATCCTGTCTGCTCTCCGCTTGTCTCAAGGATCTCGGGATTGATAAATGCTATGGGTGTATCTCCGTCAGGAGAAACGTCTATAACAAATATTCTCTTAAGGATTCCCACCTGAGGAGCGGCAAGTCCAACGCCGTTAGCCTCATACATGGTATCTATCATATCCTCCACAAGTTCTTTGATCCTGGGTGTAATCTCTTTTACTTCCTTGCAGCGACGTACAAGTACATCATCGCCGTATTCTCTAATAGTTCTAAGTGCCATTATGGCCTCCTTTATTAATTAATCATCCTATCAAGATATTATAAAACGAGGCCCCCACTATTATCAAATATTTTTGACAACTGTAGGGATCTCGTTAATTTAGGTCAATACCCATTCACCGGGTCAAAGTCAAATTGAACGGAAATGTCTCTGAGCTTTCCGGCATCGTTTAGATCTCTTATGTATTTCTCAGTGATATCTTTTAGCCCCACAAGCTTCTCATAGTCATCAAGCTTGACGTATATGGCTATTCTGTAAACATCGTTGATCCTGCCAACGGATGCAAACGCAGGCCCAATAAATACTGCGCCCTGTATCTTCTGCTGCTCCATAAGGGCTCTTAGCCTGTTAGCAAACTGCATACCTATCTCTTCATCCCTGCTCTGAACCTGAACGCAAAGCATATGGGCAATGGGCGGATATCTGAGGATATCCCTGTATGCAATCTCCTCTTCATAGAAAGCCTTGTAATCCTGGGCTGCCGCAGTAGTGATACTATAGTGATCAGGCTGGTAGCTCTGAATGACCACGTTTCCCGGCTTCTCGCCTCGTCCCGCTCTTCCCGCAGCCTGAGTAAGGAGCTGGAAAGTACGCTCGCTCGCCCTGTAATCTGAAGCATAAAGCGACATGTCCGCAGCAAGGATTCCCACCAAAGTAACATCCGGGAAATCATGCCCTTTAACTATCATCTGGGTTCCCACTAGTACATCCGCCTCTTTATTGGAAAACGCCGATAAGATCTTGTCATAGCTCCCCTTTGCTCTGGTGGTGTCGGCATCCATCCTAAGAACTCTAGCCTGTGGCCAGAACTTTTTGACTTCATCCTCTATCTGCTGAGTTCCCGCTCTAAATGATGACACAAACTTAGAGCCGCACTTGGGGCATATCTTCTTCACCGGCTCTTCGTAGCCGCAGTAGTGACACACAAGGCGTCCTCCCCTGTGCTCTGAAAGCGCCACATCGCAGTGGGGACATTTAAACACATGACCGCAAGCTCTGCAGGACACAAAGCCCGCAAGCCCTCTTCTGTTTATGAACAGCATAACCTGCTCATCCCGAGAAAGCCTGTCCTCGATAAGTTCCTGAAGCCTCATGGAAAAGATGGATCTATTGCCTTTACGAAGTTCCTCTCTAAGGTCTGCAATCTCAACAGCGGGAAGATGTCCACCTGTAAGTCTTTTGTTTAATTCAAATAATCTGTACTCGCCCTTTTGTGCCTTGTAATAAGAATCAAGAGAAGGCGTCGCAGAACCAAGTACCACGCTAGCACCGTCAGGAACAAGGCTTGCCAGCTCAATTGCAGTCTCCCTTGCATGGTATTTGGGCATAGTCTCGCTCTTGTAGGAAGTTTCGTGTTCCTCATCTATAATGATGATCCCAAGATTAGGAAATGGTGTAAAAAGAGCTGATCTCGGGCCGATGATAATATCTATATCACCACACCTTGCACGCTCCATCTGATCAAATTTTTCTCCGGGAGACATTGATGAATTGACCACAGAAACCCTGTCTCCAAAATGCCTGTAGAAGCGCATAAGAGTCTGGTAGGTAAGCGCGATTTCAGGGATAAGGACAATTGCCTGCTTACCTCTTTTAAGCACGTCGTCAATAAGCGCTATGTAGACTTCGGTCTTACCGCTTCCCGTAATACCGTGAATAAGGTAGGTATCTCTTTTGCCCTCATCATAATCCTTGGAAAAAGAATCAACTACAGCCTGCTGCTCGTCGCTTAAAACCTTCTTGCCGTATCTGTCTGTGGTAGCAGCAACAGGATTACGGAAATACTCCTCTGTCTCTATTTTGATGATGCCCTTATCAGAAAGAGCTTTGAGCGTCGCCGAAGTAACGCCGAGCTTACCTGTAATGAGTTCATAAGGAATCCTGTCATCAGGGTTATCCAGAAGTTCTTTTATGATTCTCTCTCTTGCCTTCTGCTTCTTGCGCACGCACTCGTAGTAATATTCCGTCGCTTCTCTTAGTGGAAGTCTCAAAGAAACAAACTTATGGACCTGTCTGTTTTGTTTTTTGGATGACGGAAGTACAGTGCGAAGAGCTGCGATCATGGTTGATCCATAGTGATGCTTCATCCATGCTGCCAGCTTTATGGAAATATCCTGAGCAGAAATGTTATCCCTTGCAATACCGATAATCTCCTTGATCTTGTCAGGCTCCCAATCAGGAACATCGGAAAAAGAGATAACATATCCCTTTCTGAGATTGTTACCCCTTCCAAACGGCACACTAACAGGATCCCCGATACCTATGTCAGCCTTGAGCTTGTCGGGAATCCTATATTGAAAAGGTCTGTCCACCTTCTCATGAGATATATCAATTATGACATTTGCGTATTCGCATGAAGTCAACTATAAATCTCCTTTTATATACGCGATATATTTTCGTGAAATACTTAGCTTACATCTCGCTAAGAATATCTTTTATGAGATCTCGTTCATCCATAGGGTATTTAACTCCCTTGATCTCCTGATAATCTTCGTGTCCTTTACCAGCAAGCACGATGATATCTCCGTGCTCGCCGTTTTCTATGGCATAGCGGATCGCTTCTTTTCTGTCCTCGATCATGATGTACTTACCATCAGTCTTGTTCATGCCTGTCTCAATATCTTTCATGATATCAAGTGGCTCCTCAAATCTCGGATTGTCAGACGTGATAATTGTAAAGTCCGCATACTTACCGCTAACTTCTCCCATCTCGAAGCGGCGAAGCTTACTTCTGTTGCCGCCGCAGCCAAAGAGGCAGATAAGTCTGTTTGGATGATAATCCTTAAGAGTTGTAAGAAGGCTCTTAAGTGCCATAGCATTGTGGGCATAGTCGATCATAAGAGTAAACTCATCTGATACCTTAACCATCTCTATGCGGCCCTTAACCTTAGCCTCTTTAAGTGCCTTGGCAATCTGCTCATCGTTACATCCAAGTCTTCTGGCAACCGCAATGGCGCAGAGTGCATTGTATACGCTGAACTTACCGGGAGTTCTGACCTCGGCGTGCATATTGATAATACCTTCAGTATCAAAAAACACACCAAGCTCTCCCGGCTTATGAATGTAAGCTAAGTTAATTGCTCTGATATCAAGCCCCTCGCCAAATCCATATTTTTCAACTTCACAGGTATGGCCCTCAAGAATATCGTCAACATGAGGATCATCACCGTTACATATTCCAACCTTGCACTGCTTAAAAAGAAGTCCCTTGCAGTGAAGATAATCATCAAAGTCCTTGTGTTCATTGGGGCCAATGTGATCCGGCTCAATGTTGGTAAAGATACCTATATCGAATATAAAGCCCTGGCTTCTGTGAAGCATAAGTCCCTGAGAAGAAACCTCCATAACCACGCTATCGCAGCCTGCTTCCACCATTCTGGCCATATACTCCTGAAGATTGTATGACTCGGGAGTTGTATTCTCTGCATGAATATGCTCATCACCTATGATAACTTCAATAGTTCCTATGAGCCCCACCTTATGTCCTGCATTCTCAAGCATGCTCTTAATGAGGTAGGTTGTTGTTGTCTTTCCCTTGGTACCCGTAATTCCAATAGTTGTGAGTTTACCTGCGGGATGTCCGAAATAAGCTGCCGAAATGAATGCCATTGCATATCTGGTATCATCAACTCTGACAACCGCCATCTTGCAATCATCAGGAAGCTCAACATCGTGATCTACAACTATTGCAGCAGCTTTTTTATCATAAGCTTCTGCCGCACATGAATGTCCGTCAAAGTTAGCTCCCTTAATACATATAAAAAGAGAACCCTCCTCAATCTTTCTGTTATCGTTAACCATATTTCTGATCTCAATCGCGCTGGGATCAAGGGTTTGTGAGGAATTACCTTCCGTAACCTGTGACTTAATATCATTTATTAATTCACTTAATCTCATAATTAGCCTCCATGTGCTTAATTAAAATTAATCCGGTTAACAGTTAATTTTCTTACTTATTTTAGTTAAATGAGATTAATTCTAATTTTTATAATTTTTTCACATTTTGTTCATATTTTTACGGTATTATAATAATCAAGAAGTAAGTAATTCATTTACTTACTATCTCCCCCTCATAAGAAACCGCAGACACACGCTTCGCGTGTGTTA
>JAEEGJ010002685.1_pt1 | contig 83023 bp, 70 predicted proteins | sample 8958761 | NCBI WGS metagenome assembly JAEEGJ01 (sample SAMN16246546, study PRJNA631951) | gut metagenome | biome: gut microbiome; feature: rumen; material: RS-attached | host: Bos | place: Iran: Karaj | collected 2018-10 | reverse complement strand
GTTCCTCGCGTATCATCGAATTAAACCACATGTTCCTCCGCTTGTGCGGGCCCCCGTCAATTCCTTTGAGTTTCACCGTTGCCGGCGTACTCCCCAGGTGGGATGCTTAACGATTTCTCTTGGCCGCCTACAGTATATCGCAGACAGCGGGCATCCATCGTTTACCGTGCGGACTACCAGGGTATCTAATCCTGTTCGATACCCGCACTTTCGAGCTTTAGCGTCAGTTAAGGACTCGTCGGCTGCCTTCGCAATCGGGGTTCTTCGTGATATCTAAGCATTTCACCGCTACACCACGAATTCCGCCGACGTCGCACTCACTCAAGAAAACCAGTTCGCGACGCAGTTCCACGGTTGAGCCGGGACATTTCACGTCACGCTTAATCCTCCGCCTGCGCTCCCTTTAAACCCAATAAATCCGGATAACGCCCGGACCTTCCGTATTACCGCGGCTGCTGGCACGGAATTAGCCGGTCCTTATTCATGCGGTACATGCAAACAGGTACACGTACCTGACTTTATTCCCGCATAAAAGCAGTTTACAACCCATAGGGCAGTCATCCTGCACGCTACTTGGCTGGTTCAGGCCTACGCCCATTGACCAATATTCCTCACTGCTGCCTCCCGTAGGAGTTTGGTCCGTGTCTCAGTACCAATGTGGGGGACCTTCCTCTCAGAACCCCTACTGATCGTCGCCTCGGTGGGCCGTTACCCCGCCGACAAGCTAATCAGACGCATCCCCATCGCATAGCGATAAATCTTTGTTCCAGCTCAGATGTCCTCATTGGAAAACATAGGGCATTAATCCGACTTTCGCCGGGCTATTCCCTACTATGCGGAAGGTTGGATACGCGTTACTCACCCGTGCGCCGGTCGCCATCAATCAAAGCAAGCTTCGATTATGCTGCCCCTCGACTTGCATGTGTTAAGCCTGTAGCTAGCGTTCATCCTGAGCCAGGATCAAACTCTACATTGTAAAATTTTATATCTCCGATAGAAAATTTTACAGCTTTCGTCGTCGCTCGGCATAGCTCAAGCAAGCTTGGCTCTGCACTCGCTCCTAGAAACCTTGTAAAATCTCTCTGCATCGTTTACTCTGTCTCAGAACGCTTATCCGGTAGTATTATTATAAGGTTGCTTGCGCGACCTTATCAAGAATTAAACGGTTTGTTTTTACACCCAAGTACATATTTAATATATATACTCGCTTCTTGTACTACTTCTTTCTCTGTCTATGTAAGTCTTTCAAAGAACTCTCGTTTATGCCTCGAACCAAATTTTAGCGCGAAAGCGGATGCAAAGGTACGACTAATTTTTCATCCCACCAAACTTTTCGAGAATTATTTTTCAAAAAAATGAAAAGTTTTCGCATTCTTTGACAATACGAAAACTTTACACCTTATTATATTATATAAAAGAGGGCTATTCAAAGACTTCTTCTATGCTATCTTCGGTCACATCGCTGAGTCCCGATTCGTCCATATTACACGGATTATATCCTGGCGGAAGGTCGAAAACAGCCTTTTCGTTATAGCCCAGTTGCTTGTCTTTATATACCTTTTGCATATAAAGAGCAAAGACAGGAAGCGCCATCGTTGCACCCTGCCCCATCGCCATCGACGAGAAATGGATGTCACGATCGTCACCACCGACCCACACGCCGCTGACCAAGGTAGGAGTCAGTCCCATGAACCAAGCGTCACTATTATTATTGGTAGTACCTGTCTTACCACCCAATTCAGCCGTAAAGCCGTACTTATGGCGTAGACGTCCGGCAGTACCGCCATCGACGACAGCCTTCAGCATGTAAAGCATCTTGTTGGCACTTTCCTCGCTGATCACCTCGTTCATGCGCGGCTGGAACTGTGCCAGCTCGTTGCCTTCATTGTCCTCGATTCTTGTCACGAACATATGTGCAGCACGAATGCCGTGATTGACGAAGGCCGTATAAGCGCTCACCATTTCACCCACCGTGATTTCACAAGGTCCAAGACACAAGGCCATAGACGGGTGAATCTCCGGATTACGGATGCCATATTCACGAAGCAAGGAAACAAAAGCCTGAGGACTGAGTTTGCTCATCAGATAGGCCGATATCCAGTTGTTCGACTGCTGGAGTCCCCACTTCAGCGTGACCATCTCACCATAGCGGGCATGTCCTGAATTACGAGGAGTCCAAGGGCGCCCTGCCACCATATATGTCTGCTGGACATTCGGTGCCAGGTCGCAGGGGGAGAATCCATTCTCCATAGCCAGGGAATACAGGAACGGCTTGATGGTAGATCCCACCTGGCGACGGCCTTCCATAGCCATGTCGTAAGCAAAATGTGTGAAGTCGAGTCCTCCGACATATGCCTTGACGTGACCATTCTGAGGGCAAATACTCATGAATCCCATTCTCAAGAATGACTTATAGTAGCGGATAGAGTCGAGCGGGGTCATGATGGTGTCTTTCTCGCCATGATAGGTAAACACGCTCATTTCCGTCTTCGTTCTGAAGGACTGCATAATCTGCTCCTCTGTAGCGCCATCATTCTTCATGAGTCTGTAGCGCTCACTCTGGCGAACGGAACGCATCAGGATTTTATTCAGCTGATCCTGCGAGAGACTTCCAGAATACGGGGCGTTCTTATGCCCTTTGTTTTCTTTGTCGAAAGCGGGTTGCAGGTACTTGACGACATGTTCGCGTGCCGCCTGCTCGGCATACTCCTGCATACGGGAATCGATGGTGGTATGGACCCTCAAGCCATCGGTGTACACATTATATGGGTCGCCATTTTTCTTGTAATTCTTATTACACCAGCCATACAAAGGATCCGTTTCCCAGTTGATGGAATCGATATGATATTTTACCATATTCCACGAGGGATAATCAGAAACGTTGGGTTTCTTAGCCATCATGTAGCGACGCAGGAAATCGCGGAAATAGACTGCTATGCCGTCCTTATGGTCAGCAACATGGAACTTCAGGTTCAGCGGCTCTGCACAATATTTCTGATGTTCAGCCTCTGTGATATACCCAGCCTTCAACATCTGTCCCAGCACGACATTACGTCGCTCCAACGAACGGTCCGGATGACGGACTGGGTTGTAGTACGACGGATTCTTACACAATCCCACGAGAACAGCCGCCTCTGTCGGGGTCAGGTCTTTGGGCTCTTTACTAAAATAGGTATTAGAAGCCGTCTTGATGCCCACTGCATTATGCAAGAAATCGAAGTAGTTGAGATACATGGTCAGAATTTCGTCCTTCGTATAGTTACGCTCCAGCTTGACTGCAATCACCCACTCGATGGGTTTCTGCAGCAATCGCTCCATCACGCTGTGTGCGGTCTCCGAATACAGCTGCTTAGCCAGCTGCTGGGTAATGGTTGAACCGCCTCCGGCACTCTTTTGCCTTAAGAATCCACGCTTGACAACTGCACGGCCCAAGGCATAGAAGTCAATGCCCGAATGGTCGTAGAAACGGACATCCTCCGTAGCGACCAACGCCTGCACCAACGAAGGCGACAACTGGGTATAGTCGACAATAATACGGTTTTCGCGATTATAGTTCCATGTACCCATCACCTTACCGTCGGCCGAAATCACCTGCGTGGCAAAACGGTTGATGGGATTCTGGAGGTCCTCAATGGGCGGCATATAACCTATCCATCCCTCGTTGATGGCGTAGAATGCTGCTCCTGCAGTCAGTACAGAAGCGACCAAAAGTGCCCATAAAGTACGTATTATCCACTTTCTCATGACTGAAAATTCTTTAGTTTGCGTGCAAAATTACAAAAAATCTTCCGAATAATCATGCAAAATTCAGAAATTTGTTTTGTTCTTCACTCAACTTTTCGTAACTTTGTGCCCGATAAAAACCCAAATAGATGGAAAAGCATGATTTTGTAACGATTGCCGACCTCACGAGAGAGAAGATTCTCTATATGATTGAGATGGCACAAGAGTTTGAACGTCACCCCAACCGCGAGTTGCTGAAGGGCAAGGTTGTGGCGACTCTTTTCTTTGAGCCTTCCACGCGAACTCGTCTCTCTTTCGAGACGGCAGCCAATCGTCTGGGAGCGCGCGTCATTGGCTTTGCAGACCCCAAGATTACCAGTGGCACCAAGGGAGAAACGCTGAAGGACACCATTCTGATGGTTTCCAACTATGCCGACGTGATTGTAATGCGCCACTACATTGAGGGCGCGGCCCAATATGCCTGCGAGGTGGCCCCAATCCCCATTGTCAATGCCGGCGACGGTGCCCACCAGCATCCCTCACAATGTATGCTCGACCTTTACTCCATCTACAAGACGCAGGGCACGCTGGAGAATCTGAACATCTATCTGGTTGGTGACCTGAAGTACGGCCGCACCGTCCACTCGCTCATCATGGCCATGCGCCACTTCAATCCCACATTCCATTTCGTGGCTCCCAAGGAACTGGCCATGCCCCAGGAATACAAGATTTATTGCAAGGAGCACGGCATTCAGTATCAGGAACATACCGCCTTCAACGAGAAGGTGATTGCCGATGCCGACATTCTCTACATGACGCGTGTGCAGAAGGAGCGCTTCTCAGATCTGATGGAATACGAGCGCGTCAAGAACGTGTACATATTAAATAATGACATGCTCCGTTTGGCCAAACCCAATATGAAGATTCTGCACCCCCTACCCCGTGTCAACGAGATTGCCTACGACGTCGACGAGAACCCTCACGCCTACTACATCCAGCAGGCCGGCAACGGGCTCTTTGCCCGCGAGGCTATTTTCTGCGACGTGCTGGGCATCAGCCTCGACGACGTCAGGAACGACAAAACGATTATTGAGTAGACCAAACAACGGATTACACGGATTAAACGGATTAGAATTATGAACAAGAAAGAACGCCTTGTTGCCGCCATTGAGCACGGCACCGTTATCGACCACATACCCGCCGCCAAGACCTATCAGGTGGCCAGTCTTCTGGGACTCTTCGACCTGAAGACACCCGTCACCATCGGATTCAACTACCCCTCGCAGAAGGTGGGTATGAAGGGCATCATCAAGGTGTCCGACAAGTTCTTCACTGACGATGAAATTTCACGACTTTCCGTCGTGGCCCCAAAGGTCATTCTCAACATCATCCGCGACTACGAGGTGGTGGAGAAAAAAACTGTCGAGACACCCGATGAGATTAAAGGTATTGTGAAGTGCAACAACCCCAAGTGCATTACCAACAACGAGCCGATGGCCACCCATTTCCATGTGGCTGACGGCATCCTGACCTGCCACTACTGCGAAAAGGAACAGGATATTAATAAGGTCGAGCTGGTATAATTACCCTTTCCACCGCATTGTAAACAAAAAAAATCGTGCAGTTCTTTTCGGACTGCACGATTTGTATTCAATATTATTTGAACATTAGCTGGGCAAACTGGTAGAGGCTGCGACGCCAGGTATGCCATTCGTGGGCCGTTCCAGGCGATTCGTAACCAACGGCATTCATGCCGAGTTGTTCCTTGATGTTCTTGGCTGCCTCAACACACCCCATATTCTCCTTGCCGCCACCGCTCATGAAGAGCAACTTGACGTTCTTGGCGAAACCTTCTGATTCCCTCACCTGATCAACACTCCAAGGACCACTGCTGAAAGAACCAACATAAGCGAACTTATCCGGATTGGCAAGTGTAATTTCACGAGCCTGCATTCCACCCATTGACAGACCGGCATAGGCACGATGCTGAGGATCGGCAATGACGCGATAGTTTTTCTCTACCATTGGGATGATATCGTTGAAGAGCACATTCTTGAAGCCCTCCGAGAAGCCACCAAAACGGCCACGACGCGGACCACCCTGACCGGGAGCACCCTGCGGACGCTGACCACCAGCAGGACGGGGGCCACCGAAGCCTCCGAAACCACCTTGTTCACCAGGACGGCGTGTGTTCAAGCCATTGTCCATCACAATGATGCAAGGAACAGCCTTGCCCTCAGCAATCAGATTATCCATAATCTGAGCGGTATGACCCTGCTCAGCCCATCCATACTCGTTCTCACCCATGCCGTGCTGCAGATACAGAACGGGGAATTTCTTGGTGGGATTGGTAAAATACTCAGCGGGAAGATATACATGGCAGCGGCGCATCTTCTCCGTGTAGGTCGACCAGTAGAAAACCTCGCTCATGGAACCCTGAGGCACATTCTTTACCTGCCAGAAATCCTGGTCGTCTGAAGGAATCTCAATACCGCTTCCCCAACGGCTGGCACCATAATAGTAGAGGCTACCCGGATCGGGCACAGAGGCACCGTCGATGTTCAGCTGATAGTAGTGGAAGCCCTCGTCCTGAGGTTCAGAGGTACCAGTCCAAACACCATTCTCGTCCTTAGTCATGATGTAGATTTTACCGGCAATGTCGAGGCCTACGAAAGTAGCATCGGGAGCCTTGATCTGTGCACGAACCATGCGTTGTGAGTTGACCATCGGGTACTGCTTGTTGTCCTGATTGGTCGAAGCCGGTTTGAAGTCTTCGGTGACGTTTTCCGTTACTGATGGAACTTTGGGGTTCTCTCTGGGAGCACCAAACTGAGCTGACGCTGTCAGGCATGAGAGAGCCAGCAATGAAAGAATCGTTTTTTTCATAAATAAGTTAATGTTTATTTGAATAGATTGATATTACTTTTGCTTATTTTGACGTAACTCACCTAGAAAAGTTCAATTCGAATGGCCATCGTTATATAACATTAACATTTCCGTCCGCAACACAGCGGACGAGCCGCATGGATTTTTTTTTCTAAATATTTTGCTTTTTTGTTTTGTATTGTGCTCACTAATTCGTATATTTGCAGCGTGAAACATCAATAATATTCGCTTATGCTTGACAGAACAGAGACCATAGAGAAGCTGAAGACTACTCGTCAGTATCTTGACGAGCACTATGGCGTACACTCCATGACGCTCTTTGGATCGCTGGCACGCAACGAACAGCGAGAAGACAGCGATGTGGACATTTGTGTGGAGATGGTACCCAATTTGTTTAACCAGGCTGGTGTGAAGATCTATCTCCAGGAGCTGCTTGGATGCGACGTTGATGTGGTGCGGATGCGAGAACGTATGAACCCAGTTTTTAAACAGCAAATCTTGAAATATGGAATTCGAGTCTTCTGAGAAACAGGCAATGGTCTATGAGACCCTGAAGAATATCGAGACAGCCATCACTCGGCTACAGGAGCGCACCGTCCAAATACATACTGTCGATGACTTTCTCCTCTCGCCTTTTGGTATGGAGAAACTCGATGCTGCCTGCATGGTGATTATTGCTTTGGGTGAGGCAGTAAAAACACTGGACAAACTTACTGACAAGAAGTTGCTTCTCACATACCCTGCTGTAGAGTGGAAAAAAGTTATGGGAGCAAGAGACATTATGGCACACCACTACTTTGAGGTTGATGCAGATGCCATTTTCAGTATCGTGAAGAAAGATCTGGAACCCTTGAAAAAAGCTATCGACTTCTTCAAGCAAGAACTGTTCGAAAACGACAATCAATAACATATAATGTATAACTCTTAAAATCGCAGATGCCTATGGGCTGAGAGAAATAGTGACAAATGTGATTAAAGGGTACGAATCATGTATGTGATTTTTGTTTTGGAGGGCACTTCTTCATATTATTATTTCATCTAAAAAGTGGTTCATTCAGAATCGTCCCCATAACTCAACGATCTATTGAAGTAGTAAAAGACAAAAAGTATAGATATGCAAAGATTAATATCATTAATAATTGCTGTATTATTTACAGTAATAAGCCAAGCGCAAAAAGAGCATCTTACTTTCATGGGAATTCCTATAGACGGGAAAATAAAGAATTTTCAGAAAGAGCTTAAGAATAAGGGATTTAGCCGCACTTCAGAACGTTCTAAAGGCATAAGGTTTTATAATGGTTCATTCTCCGGGCACAAATGCAAACTTCTCGTTTCGTTTAATACCAATACAGATGTTGTTTATAGTGTCTCAGTATGTATTCCTTGTGGATTTAAGAATTCATCAGAACTGACATATCAGAACTTCAAAAAAGACCTTATAAAAAAATACGAGACAGACAAATTTGACATATATAACGATTACTATTTAGACCATAAAGAACTATTTAAGGAAGATGTAGAAACAGGGAAACTTAACCGAATAAATACATCATCTTCTGAGACTGGCATAAACGGAAGGGAGTCTACCGTTATTAATATAACAAAGCCTATCATACCTGAACTTTCCGATGATTTAGTCCCTTGTTTTGGATATGTGTACTTGTTATGCAAGGCAAATATCGGGATTATTAATGTTTCATCAGAATATAGATATGACGTGGAAAGTGATTATCGAGATTATGTTATGATAATCTATTTAGATTCACAAAATTATGAGCCAATAAAAAAGGCAGAGGAGGCTGATTTGTAAATAATGAAATCTCCCATTCAATGTCATAGTGCTTTAAGAAATATCGATAGCGAAGAGATTATTGATATTAATGATGCCAAAGGTTTAGGCAAGGTATTTTATTGTCCGTATTGCAAGGGAGAAATGATTCCAAGGTGTGGCAAGCACAATGAATGGCATTTTGCACACAAGCGGAGTGAATGTAGCTATGATAAGTACTTGCATTCGCTGGCAGAATTGAAAATCCTCAAATGGATTAGGGAGTCGGAAACTATTAGCCTTTCCCTTCCATATAAGAGTGCGTGTTCTGAATCTGTAAGATGTGGCTTCTATAAAAGAGAAACATGTGCAATTGATGATAACAATGATTTCAATTTGAAAGATTTCTTTGGGCAATGCGAAAAAGAGAAGGAAATTAGAATTGGTGAGAAATCTTTTGTTCCAGATATATTGTGGCATTGTAAAATAAATGAGAGCAAACCTTTGTTTATAGAAATATTTGTTACCCACCCCTGTGAAAAAGAAAAGATAGAATCAGGAGCACATATCATTGAATTTTGCATCAAATCAGAAAACGATATAGATAGGATTATAGGCTCAACTATTCAAGAGAGTGAAAGAGTCCGCTTATACAATTTCAAACCATTAGAAGATGTAGTTGGCGACAAACCGTGCGGCCCCGTTTATTTACATAAATACACTATTTTCCCATCACACAAGACTTTTCTTGATTTTCACATCACTTGCCGTTACGTTCCATCACTCTCGGATTTATATAAAAGTTATACTTTACGAAGAGGCTTCTTCGAGATGACTTATCGTAATGAATATGATGCACAGATACATAACGAAGGTGGAATGGAAGTCATGGGTCTGGCCTATGCGAGTCAATACGATAAGTCGCTAAAGCATTGTTGGCTCTGTACAAATCAGACTAATTCTGATGGATTTACAATTTGCAAATTATTGAAGGAGCGAGGCAGTCGTATCCTTAACAAAGATGCATATAAATGCCCAGACTTTCAGCGTAACGAAGATATAATTAACGAGAAAATTGAGATTCTTAATCAATATAGACAAACTCACTATGTCGATGTATGGGTTGATAACGCTCAAGTGTTGACATGACTTTTTTAGATCAGATCTCTTTATTCTAAGAAAATATTTGCACCTGGGATGATCAGGGATTTCACACCCTCTCATACTCAAACCACGCAAATAAAGGTCGTGCGGTACGTTCTAAAGGGTTGGAAGGTACGTTCTAAAGGGTTTGGAGGTGCCGTGTAAAGTTAAAACTGCGTCGATGGACGTTAAAACTGCGTCAATGGATGATAAAACTGCGTCGATGGATGATAAAACTGCGTCGATGTTTGGTAGTTTGCAACATTAAAGGCAGGGTTATTGACACTCCAGCCATTAATTGAAAAAAAAATTTTTTTTCGTGATTTTGCTACCATGCTGCCACAAATCTTTCGAGATGCCTTTGTTTAAATGGGTTCCAGTAGTGGCAGCAAGTGTGGTAGCATGGCAGCAAAATTAACAAGTCGTAAGTGACGTTCGCAATAAATACTAGGGGAGAAAGGGGGAAAGTCCCCGTAGTTACAGGGAGCAAGACTAGGGTTTGCAGGGAGCGAGACGGCATGTTACTAATTTGCCCCGCCCGTGGCAAATTGTTGCGGCGGGCGGGGCAATATCTTGTGGCGTGCGTGCGAATATCTTGCCGCGGCCGCCAAAAGACTTAAACCTTTGGGGGGTTGGCGTTGGCCTAAACAGATGCAACGATTGCCTTTCTAGATGCAAAGATACAAAAATAATCGCTGAAAAGCAAGTAAAATGCAAATTATTTTGAGAAAAAGAATGCAATATATTCTATTTTCTTTGGTATTTCGCTCAATTTGCACTAACTTTGCAGTCCGAAAGATTCATATTTACATTAGATAGAAAAAAACAATGGAAAGAGACAATCAGATTTTCGAGTTGATTGAGCAGGAGCATCAGCGCCAGTTGAAGGGCATTGAGCTCATTGCCAGTGAGAACTTTGTAAGTGACCAGGTGATGGAGGCCATGGGCTCCTACCTTACTAACAAATATGCCGAGGGCTATCCCGGCCATCGCTACTATGGCGGTTGCCAGGTGGTTGACAAGGTTGAGCAGCTGGCCATCGACCGCGTTTGCGAGCTGTTCGGTGCTGAATATGCCAACGTGCAGCCCCACTCTGGTGCACAGGCTAATGCTGCCGTTCTGCTGGCAGTGTTGAAGCCCGGCGACTGCTTCATGGGTTTGAACCTGGATCACGGCGGTCACCTGTCGCATGGCTCGCTCGTCAACACCTCGGGTATCCTGTATAAGCCCGTGGGCTATAATCTGAATAAGGAGACGGGCCGCGTCGACTACGACGAGATGGAGCGCCTGGCCCTGGAGCACAAGCCCAAGCTGATTATCGGCGGTGGCTCTGCTTATAGCCGTGAGTGGGACTACAAGCGCATGCGCGAGATTGCCGATAAGGTAGGTGCCCTGTTGATGATCGATATGGCCCACCCCGCTGGTCTGATTGCTGCCGGTCTGCTGGAGAATCCCGTGAAATGGGCTCACATCGTGACTTCTACCACTCATAAGACCCTGCGTGGTCCGCGTGGTGGTATCATCCTGGTGGGCAAGGACTTCGACAATCCTTGGGGTTACACCACTCCGAAGGGCGTCGTGAAGAAAATGTCAGCACTGCTGAACTCGGCCGTATTCCCTGGACAGCAGGGCGGTCCGCTGGAGCACGTTATCGCTGCTAAGGCCGTTGCCTTCGGTGAGGCTCTGAAGCCGGAGTTCAAGGAGTGGGCCAAGCAGGTAAAGAAGAATGCTGCCGTGCTGGCCGAGGAACTCGTGAAGCGCGGCTTCGGCATCGTCAGCGGTGGTACCGACAACCACTCAATGCTGGTTGACCTGCGTTCGAAGTATCCCGAGCTGACCGGTAAGGTAGCCGAGAACGCACTGGTTGCTGCTGACATTACTGTGAACAAGAATATGGTACCGTTCGACAGCCGCTCGGCCTTCCAGACCAGCGGTATCCGTCTGGGTACTCCCGCCATCACCACTCGTGGTGCGAAGGAAGACCTGATGATTAAGATTGCCGCCTGGATTGAGGAAGTGCTGAACGATCCCGAGAACGAGCAGGTCATCGCCAAAGTCCGCGGCGAGGTCAACGAGACCATGAAGGGCTACCCGCTCTTCGCCTATTAATACACAGAATGATCATTACAAACTACAAGACAAGTCTACTAACATTGCTTGCAATGCTGGCGCTCTGGGTTCCCACGAACTTGAGAGCCCAGCAATTGCAGGCTTCTTTATCTCATTACTCAACAGACAACGGTCTGCCCAGCAACACCATTGGTGTGCTGCTGAACGACGACTACGGATACCTGTGGATAGCCACCTGGAATGGCGTCTCGCGATTCGACGGCTACAATTTCTACAACTACAGAACTGGTATCATGAGTGGTGTCAAGGGACTGCACAACCGAATAGACCGCATGACTATCGACCAGTCGCAAAACATCTGGCTCAAGATGTACGACGGGCGCATCTTTGTGCTGAACCGACAGACCGACCGTATTGAAGACCCTCTGGAAGGCATCAGCGGACACGATGAGTTTGGCGTCGATTATTTCTTCGTCCCCTACGTCTCCAGCGTTGGCGACGTGTATTTCTCGTTTGGCGAGACAGGATTCTACAAGCTACGCCTCGACCGCAACGGAAAGAAGCACGACCAGATTATGACGGGCAACCTGACGGTGACATGCCTGGTGGAAGGCTATCGCAACGACCTCTGGGTAGGTACCAATCAAGGCGTTCACCGCATCAACATGTCGAATCTGTCACTCGAAAAGAACGGTTACTTCCTGGACGAGAACATCAGCTGTCTGGCCACTAACGGATACAACATCTTTGCCGGCACCAAGTCGGGAAAAATCATGCAATTCTCCTACGGTCAGGAGCCCACACTGGTCAAGGACATCGGAGAGGAAGTGACAGGACTCTTTGTCGACAGTCACGGCACCATCTGGTACTCGGACCTGAAGGACGGAGCCTATCGTCTGAATCCCGAGAACGGCGACGTCAAGCGTTTTACCCAGCGCGTGCTGATTCCTGAATATACCAGTCGCGGAGCCGAGTTTGCCGAAGCGATGGGCGTGGTGTGGGTCCGCATGAATCACGGAGGCTACGGATACTATAACCGCGAGAGCGATGAGGTAGAATATTTCCATAACGACCCCAGCAACCCCTGGAACCTGTCGAACTCTGTCAATGCCCGTCTGGAGATGAACGACGGTGTTGTCTGGGAGTCAACCATCCGCAGAGGACTGGAAAAACTGGAGGTGCTGAAAAGAACCATTACGCGTACCTTGTTGACTCCTGATTCCGAGGATCCTATGGACAACGAGGTTCGCGCCATGTGCTACGACCCCAAGCGCCATCTGACCTTCCTCTGCAACAAACGAGGAAAGATTTTCATCTATGATGCCCACGGGAATCATACGGGAACGATTACCCACGATTCCAAAGGCAATCCCATCAGTCGTCCCTATGGAATGTCGATGGATTCGAAAGGCAATTACTGGGTTTGCGACAAGGACAACGGTGTATACAAAATTACCCCAACAGGCGGAGGATACAATATTCAGAACTTCCGTCACGACGACAACAACCTTTGGTCACTCAGTTCCAATGCAGCCTACCAAGCTGTAGAGGATCGTGAAGGCAACATCTGGATAGCCACCTATGGCGGTGGTGTCAACATTCTGCGCAAGAACAAAGCCGGCAACTATATCGCCCTTCACTCCAAGAACGCCTTGAAACGCTATCCGCTCAACGCCCATCAGAAAGTGCGTACGCTGGCACTAGCTAAAGACGGGAAGGTGTGGGCAGGAACGACTGACGGTATTCTCATCATGTCGATGCATAATAACAATGTGTCTATCGAGCAGATGAAGATGACCGAGCGTCTGGAAGACGGTCTGATGAGTTACGATATTGTCTGCCTGGCCAGCGACGCTAAGGGCACCATGTGGATTGGCACCAACAGCGGAGGACTCAGCTATGCTACCAAACGCGACGAAAAGGGAGCGTGGATGTTCAAAAACTATGGTATTGCCGACGGACTGCCTTCGGAGGAGATTCGCAGCATTACGTTCGACGAAAAGAACAACGTCTGGTTTTCCACTGACCACATGCTCAGCTCGTTTGATGTCAAGAAGCAGATTTTCACTACTTATTCCCAGCTCGACGGTGTTGACGAGACCATGTGCTCTGAAGGTTCTGCCATTATGGCCGAAGGAGGCAGCATACTTATAGGAACACTGAACGGATATTATACCATCGACCGCAAGAAACTGAAGAACGAAAGAGGTTCGCTGCTGAAATTGCGCATTACCGACTTCTACCTGAACGACGAATTGCAGAGCCCGCGACTGAATCAGACCTTCGACTATTACGTGCCAGAGAATCGACGTGTCGTTCTCCCTTCACACGGCGACGAGTTTGCCTTCCGTTTTGCCGCACTGAACTACCAATTGCAACACCGCATCGTTTACCAATACAAACTCGATGGCTACGACCGTGAATGGGTCAATGCCGATAAGAGCCGTATGGCCCACTATCGTGGCGTGCCGGCAGGAACCTACCGTTTCCAAGTGAAGGCCTTCCTGCTGGAATCACCAGAAGCATACGACGTTCGTACCATCGAGGTGGTCATTCCACCCAGCTTTCTGTTCTCGCCCACTGCCGTATGGATATATATGGTGTTGTTGGCTATCGGAATGCTATACGGCCTATGGTGGTATCAAGAACGTCTGCGCAAACGCGCAAATACACCCATCAATGAACAAGAACTATGAAACAGATACTTTTTTTCATGTGTTGCGCTGTCCTGATAACAGCCTGTAAGAAAGACGAAGAAAAGAAAATACCAACCAATGCCCAGCGCACTGTGATGGTATATATGTCGGGCGACAACAGTCTTTCGCCTGTTGTGTCTGAAGACATCCAGGAAATGTTGCAAGGAGCTTCCGGCATTCCCTTGAACTGCAACCTGGTGGTCTTTATAGACAGGAGCATAAGCAGCGAGAAACCCTTTATTGCCAGAATCACCAAGGAATCCAAGCTGGACACCCTCTATAAATACACCAATGATTTCTATGCCTCCGACCCTGAAAAGCTCAGCGAGGTACTGAAACAAATCACACAGCTTTGCCCTGCAAAGGAATATGGTTTGGTGCTCTGGGGACACGCTTCCGGATGGGTTGTCGAGTCTGATACGATAGCCCAGAAGCGTGCATACGGCATTGACAACAACAAATGGATGAATATCACCCAGATGGCCAAAGCGTTGAAAGGTCTGAAGGACCAGAACGTTTTGCCCAAGCTGAGTTTCATCTTTGCAGACTGTTGCAATATGCTCTGTGCAGAAAATGGCTATGAACTGCGCGATGTGACAGACTATCTGATTGGCTCTCCCGCCGAGATTCCAGGTTATGGCGCCCCCTATCAGTTAGTAGTGCCTCACCTGTTCAATAGCGGTAGTGCCCTATACAAAGGCATTATCGATACCTATTACGACTACTACGCTGATTACAGTCATCTGAATTACAGCGAAAAAAGCAGCTGGCCCTATATGGAAGACGGCTATAGCGTTCCTCTTGCTGTCATTGACACCAAGTATATCGGTGAGTTGGCCTACAGGACTCACGATATGCTGGAACGCGCCACTGGCGGCTATCCGCAATACCCTAATAGTCCAGACTTAACTTCTATTGCTTTCTATTGGTATGGTGACGTTCCCATGATGTACGATATGAGAGCCGTGATGGAACGTCTGCTGTCGGAAGCCGACTTCAAGTTATGGGAAGAAACCTATCAGTTGGCTGTACCCTACTACCGGATGTCGATGAAATGGATGACGATATGGGGTTCTTTGGCAAGAACCTTCGATACCTTTGATTCTAATCTGAAATACGGTTGTATCAGTATGTTTATCCCCCAACAGAATTCATACTATAGCTATGGTAATATGGCGTACAACAAAACGTCCATCAACTTCGGCTGGAACCAAGTGATGGACTGGAAACGTTTCGGATGGGAATAACCCCCTACTCTTCCGTTGGCTTTTCGTGAAGTACAACCTTAACCTTTGAGATACGGCGTTCTTCCATATCAAGTATCTCGAAGGTAAAGTTCTGATAGTCTATCTTCTCGTGAAGTTTAGGGAAGTCGCCCTTGATTTCAAGCAACAAGCCAGCAATGCTATCGGCATCACCTTCTACTTCCTCAAAGACATCATCGTCGAGCTTCATAATCTTATAGAAGTCCGACAGCGACGTCTTACCTTCGAAAACAAAAGTATTGGCATTAATGCGTGCATATGATTTCTCGTCCTCATCGTATTCGTCGTTAATCTCACCGACTATCTCCTCTAGGATATCCTCCAGCGTCACAATACCGCTGGTACCTCCGAATTCATCGACTACAATAGCAATGTGAACCTTATTCTCCTGGAATTCGCGCAACAAATCGTCAATCTTCTTCGTCTCAGGAACGAAATAAGGAGGACGGATGAGCGACTGCCAACGGAAGGCAGCACCCTTCGACAGATGCGGCAGCAAGTCCTTGATATAAAGGATTCCGCGCACATTGTCGCTATTGTCCTGATAGACGGGAATGCGCGAGTAATTGTTCGCCACAATACAGCGCAGCACCTCTGCGAAGGAAGACTTAAAGTCGAGATCCACCACATCCTGGCGCGACGTCATAATCTCCTTAGCTGTCTCGTCGCCAAAACGGACAATGCCCTCCAGCATACGCTGTTCCTCTTTGATATCTTCCTTATCAGTCAGTTCCAAAGCCTGCTCCAGATCGTCCACGCTCAGCACGTGACTCTTCTTACCTACCACCTTGTCAGCCAAAATACCCGACTTGATGAGAATGGTAGCAAAAGGATAGAACAGTTTACGGCAGAACAGTATTCCTCCAACAGCACGTCGACAAAATCTAAGCGGATGCTGACCCGTATAGACCTTCGGCATAATCTCACCGAAAAGCAGCAACAGGAACGTCAGCAATACCGTAATACACAGGAATTGCAGCCAATAGGCTCCGCCAAAGTCCACCACATGGGCAAAGAAATAGTTCAGCAACATGATGATGGTCACATTCACCAGGTTATTAGTAATCAGAATAGTGGCCAGCGTACGTTCCGAATCCTCACGCAACTCCTTGATTTTCACGTCAACAGGCGTACGTTCCTCGTCCAGTTCACTCAGATCGCTGGGTGTCAATGAAAAAAAAGCAATCTCGGAACCCGATGCAAAACCCGACACCAATAACAACACGCAGGCCAACACTCCTGCTATAATAGCACCTAAAGAAGGCGACATCCATGTCACCTCATTGAAAATCTGTTGTATATACTCGTCCATGATTACTCTGTAGCCGTTGAGTCAGGCTCTGTCAGCGATGTAGCAGGACGGGGCGATAGCAACTCAATGTTGTCTGCCCAAATCTCTGTCATACTACGACGCTGTCCCTGCTTGTCGTCGTACGTAGAATAGCGAATGCGCCCTTCTATATACAACTTATCGCCCTTGTGGACATACTTCTCAACGATTTCAGCCAACTTTCGCCAAAGAATAACGTTGTGCCAATCAGTATGGTCAGGCACCTGAGTACCATTCTGTAACGTATAGCCACGTTCTGTTGTAGCCAGTCGCACACGTGCTACCGCTACACCCTGTTCTACATAACGGATTTCAGGTTCTTGACCTACATTGCCAATCAACATCACCTTATTCATATACGCGTTCCTTTACTTGCACTCTCCCAGATAAGTGAACTTAAAATTCTTGCCCTTGGCTGAAGGAAACTGACTGCGCGGATCAACACGCTGACTCAAATGGTCAACGATACGATTGTAACAGTCCATGCCAGAAACAGCCTTACAGCAAGCCACAAAATGAGTATCGCGATATTGGAACTTGCCTGTTCCTGGAACAATAGAGACACGCTTGAAGTCAAGCGAACCCTCATACCATCCAAAGCGCTCCTCATTGAGACGAACCAATACAGGAGCCTCAGGCTTGACAATAGCACTAACAGGACGAACAGCCTTCTTTTCTTTGAAGTCTTCCATCGTTTCTGCTTCTGTCTTAATAATAATAAAGTATACACGTGGACGAATCTTATAACGCTTGGGGTACATCACGTTGCTTTCCACGTATTCACGTACATCGCGCTCAAGCATGGGATTCATTCCTATTTCATCGATATCAGCGAGAAATGCGATAGCCTCATCAACATCTTTCACTAATACTTCCTGATCAAAGTATCGTATGTATAAATTCATTTAAAGTGGTTGGTTTTGTTTTTCCGTAAAAAAGAGCGGAAAACGGGACTCGGACCCGCGACCCCAACCTTGGCAAGGTTGTGCTCTACCAACTGAGCTATTTCCGCTTGTTCTTCGAACAATCGCTATTTCCGGCGGCGTTCGGCATAAAGTAAACTTTCTGCGCTCACTTGCACGGAAATTCCGCTATTTTTTCAGTGAAGAGGAGGAGACTCGAACTCCCACGTCGCAATTGACACTACCCCCTCAAAGTAGCGCGTCTACCAATTCCGCCACCTCTCCAACACTAATAACTAGTGAATAAAAAAGAGTGCCCAGAACAGGACTCGAACCTGCACGCCTCGCGGCACACGCACCTGAAACGTGCGCGTCTACCAATTCCGCCACCTGGGCATTTACCATTAAGACCCAACGTCCTAATGCTCTTTTTTGTTCAACATGTTGAGCGGAAAACGGGACTCGGACCCGCGACCCCAACCTTGGCAAGGTTGTGCTCTACCAACTGAGCTATTTCCGCAATTTTGTCCGTCACATCTCTCTCGATGGCGTCTTTTGTGATTCCGGCGGGATTCAAACCCACAACCTTCTGATCCGTAGTCAGATGCTCTATTCAGTTGAGCTACGGAACCTCCATGATTCGTTGTCGACCTTAATCGACCTGCAAAAAAGTTCCTATTTCTGATTTGCGGGTGCAAAGGTAATCACTTTTTGCGAAACTGCCAAACTTTTTGGAGACTTTTTTCAAAAAAAGAGGCAGATTCTTTAAAATCCGCCTCTTTTCTCTACATATTAAATAGGTAATGATAGTACAAATCGAGTTCCTGGTGTCTCCTTCGTGGTGTCGAGCACCACATCGCCACCCAGACGACGGGCAATGTTGCGGGCTACAGTGAGACCAACACCCTGTCCGTCGAAGAACTGGTTCAGCTTCACGTACGGCTCGAAAATGTGTTCAGCCTCAGCAGCATCAATACCTGCTCCGGTGTCCTCGACGCAGTAGATAGCCTGCATCTTGTCCATATCGACATTCACGCCAAGCGTCACACTACCCTCGGTAGTGAACTTCAGGGCATTATCAATCAAGTGGGTCAGTGCACGGACTGCCTTCTTTAAATTTGTCGACAGCATCGTAGCAGCTGCTGAAGGATCGACAGTCTGTTCGAACTTGATGTACTGCACCTTATCGGCACCAGCCTGACGGGCAGCCTCTTCAGCCACTTGAGCCACCATCACGTTGTCAGTACGCTCAAAGGGAGGCAAATCAGCTTTCAGGTCGTCCATATCGGAAATCTTACCTGCCAGCGCTGTCAGCTTTGGATCGCCAGAAGCCTGCAGTGCAGCAATCACATCCTGCATCACCTCAGCCTTTTTCTGTGCCTCTTCCTGCATCTGGTTATTCGTCTGCTGCAGGTTCGTCACCGTCTGCTGCAGGGCCTCGTTGGCAGCACGGGCCTTATCCTGCTCCTCGTTCATCTTGTCGAAAGCCAGCAGCGCCTGCTCATAGCCCTCGCCAACATTGTCAAAATTCTTCTCCAGTGCACGGTAGTCCTCCAACAGTTTCTGCTGTTCGTTGACGCGCTGCTGGTAGTCGTCCAGCAGCCGTTGCTGCTCTTCAGCCTGGCGGGAGTTGTTTTTGCTCTGTGTGTGCAGTGCAAAACCCAGCACAAGAATAATGACGACCAAAACAACTATAACGTATATCATAAGGCTTACTATTATTTATTTTCAATTTAGGCCTACGCCCGTATTAAGCCTTCTTTTCCACCTTCATAAACTTGGTGAAGCCTGTCATAGCCAATACCTTGTAAATTTCGGGACTAACGTTGGTCATTTTGAACTGACCTTTCTGTTGCATGACGGTACGCATGGTCTTCTGAATGATACGCAGACCTGAAGATGCCATATAGTTAAGGTCAGAGCAGTCCATCTCGAGCTCGACGCCTCCGTCGGCCAGAGCGGGCTGGATGTCTTGTTCAAACTGTGGAGCATTCATTGTGTCAATACGCTCACCGGTCTTAATGATGGTCTTACCACCTTCTTTGATAATCTGTGTCATAATCTTTTAGTTATTTAATTGTTATTACTTTTTTTGTTTACTGATTTAAAATGTCTTTCTTCATGGTGAGCAAGTTCTTGCCCTCCAGACGCTGATAGGTCACTTCGTTCATGATGTTCTTGACAATGAAGATACCCATACCACCCAGATCGCGCTCAGCAGGATTCACATCCATATCAGCACTCTCCTTCATGGTAGGGTCAAATTCCTTGCCACAATCACTGAGGACGAAGGTAAGTTCCTTTCCGTCCGACTCCGCCAGCAGTTCGATCTCTGCCGTCTTGCCTTCAGGATAAGCATAGGAAATGACGTTGACCACCATCTCCTCCATCACCAGATTGAGATTCATCTGGAGTTCCATGTCAAGCCCCAGTTCCTCGCTGATTTCCTCGACGAACTGGTTGACGCGCTCCATCTCGCTCATCTGGTTCTTTAGTACTAGTTCCTTTCTCATAGTCCTATAGTTTAAGTTCAGTTATGATTTTCCTTGATAAATTTCACACACAGCATGGTGAGGTCGTCGTTCGGCTCGGCTCCGTCGCGGTGCTTCTCCACTTCCTCACGCAACATCTCGACAGTCTGCTGACAACTCTCGAAGGGCACCTGTTCCATCAGTTCCAGCAGGCGCTCATCGCTAAATTGCTCCTGCTGACGGTTCTCGGCCTCGTTCAGACCGTCGGTATAGACGAACAGCGGACAGTTCGTGATGTCGGCAATCTCCTCGCCCTCATAGTCCAGTTCGGGAATGATTCCCACGGGTGCATTGGGTATCATCTCGACAAATTCCGGCTTGCCGTCGCGCAAAAGTACTGGCGGGTTGTGACCGGCATTACAGAAATCGAGGTGACCCGTCTCGAGGTCGAGCAGCCCCAAGAACATCGTCACGAACATACCCGTCTCGTTGTCTTCACCCGAAAGGGCATTGTTGATACGGGTAGCTATCTCGGCGGGCATCATCTCCTGTGCAGCCAACGTACAGAACAAACGTGTGGCCTGTGCCATAAACAGTGAGGCAGGCACACCCTTACCCGATACGTCGCCCAAACAGAAGTATAGCTTGTCGCTCTTTCCCTCCTCACCAGGATGTTCGGCCAGATAGTATCCATACAGGTCGCCACCCACTTCCTTCGCTGGCGTCATCGAGCCATAGAGGTCCAAATCGGGACGCTCGGGGAAGTGTCGAGGCACCATACCCATCTGGATGTTACGTGCAATACGCAGGTCGCTCTCAATACGCTCCTTCGCCGTCGTTGTCTCCTCCAGCTGGTCGTAGGCCGTCAGCAGTTCCTCGTGGGTTTCCTGCAACTGGTCGTGAGCCTTCTTCAAACGGCGTGCAGCTATTGTGCGGAACACGATAAACGCCACCATTGCCACCAGAATCAGTCCGCCAATAATCAACATACTACGGAACTGCTCACGCTCCTGTTCCATTTTCAAGCGCTCCTGCTCACGCTCTAGTTCGTCGACATGCAGAATAGAATTCATCTCGGCCAACTGGTTCTTTGTGTCGGCACTATTCAGCGAGTCTTTCAGGAAATACATCCGCTGATACAAGTTCGACAATTCCTCATAGCGATGCAGACCCGACAAGATGTCAGTACGCTGCAGGGCTACCGACAGGTAGATGGCCTTGTCCTCATCGGGAGTCACCAGCGACATTCTTCGCGTGTTCAGGTAAAGCGCTTCCATATAGCGTCCCTGCTTCAGTCGCAACTGAGCAGCAGTCGTCAGCCATGTGGCCGACAGATAGTCGTCTTCTGAGTGAACAAAACGGTAGGCGTCGTCCAAAAATCTCTGGGCACGGGAGAAATCCTCCAGTCCGATAGCAGCCTGTATACAGGCGATATTGTAGTAGAACCACATGATCTCTCGCTGTGCTTCCGATCGGTTCATATTCTCCATTATTAGTTTCTGGACATCTTCCTTCCACCCTACCGTCAATTCGTCGAGTTCCTTGAAACGCTTCTGCTCGTTGAGCACGTCACCATAATAGGAGTAGAGCTCCGTTATGATTATAGGCAGCGGTGAAATCTTCCGCATGTTCTCCAAACCCTTTTTGTATGCGTTAGCACTCTCGTCGAGCTCGTTCATATTCAAATAGACATTACCCATCATATAGTAGGCAATGCCCATTCCCTTCTCGTTATTGCGTTTCTTCGCATCCTCAAACATCGCCTGCACCTCACGCAACGCCTTATTTTTGCTGTTGCTATAATATATTAAGGTGTTAATCAGATGGGACCAAATATCATAGTAGGCATCCCACTGTTCAATCTCGCCCAGAGTTTGCAAGTCCTCAGGTACGTGGAGCAGGATGGAATCGGCCATCCCATTATTGAAGAATACTGTTGCACGAGCCAGCAGCACCGTGCCAAGTTTTTTGTTGTCGTGGTTTTTCTTTGCCTCCGCAATCTCCTCGTCGAAATGATATTTTGGGGCCGCAACAGCGCTAAGAGGCATCAGGATGCTTCCCATCAGACAAATTACTATGGTCAGAATCGCTCTTCTCATACGCTGCTCAGACTATGATTCTTGTCTTATGATAATTCTCGCGGAACTCTGAGGGCGAACAACCTTTCTTCTTCTTGAAGATGCGGTTGAAGTTGCTCAGGTTGTTGAATCCGCTCTGGAAACTGATTTCCGCCACACTCTTGGCCGTATCAACGAGCATTCGGCTGGCATAGCCCAGTCGCATCTCGATGATGTATTCGCTGAGGTTACGCCCCGTGTGGAGCTTGAAGAAGCGACTGAATGCCGACGGACTCATGCCGGCAATATCGGCCAGCGTGTTCAGTCGGATTTCGTCCATGTAGTTCTTGGCGATGTAGTTCTTCACTTTCAGCACACGGCGCGAGTCGCTCTCCACCTCGACTTTTGCATAGCTCGACGTAGCCAGCGTACGGACTCCATCACAGCGCGACAGTTCGTAGAGAATGGTCATAAACTGCATTACCGCATAGAAGCCGTCCTTCACCGAGCTCAACGTGTCGAGCTGCTGGTAGACGCGCATAATGGCCGACATGGGGAATGCCAGTCCTTTTCGGGCCTCCTTCAGCATCTTGCGAACGCTATAGAAGGGGTTGCGCGACAGGAATCCATCGTCGCTCATGTCCAGATAGAACTGTATGGTAATCTCGCGGATATCGTCGCTGGTGCACGTGTTCTGTTCCCAGACGTGCTCCAGATCGGGACTGGTGATGAGTACGAGGTCGTAGTCGTCAATGACCTCGTTGGAGTCGCCCACGATACGGCGCACACCAGGCGCATGCTCAACGAAATTGAGCTCGAACACCTCGTGGTTGTGAATGGGATAGGTGAACTCCTTCTTCCTGCGATCGGCAATATAGAGGGCGTCCTTACCCATCAGCGGGGTGATTTCGTGAATGACTCTCGACTCTTCCATAGTTTGACCGGATATTCCGGATGTCCGGATTTTCGGTTTATATTTTTAACTCCTTTAAAATCTCACTCATGCGCTGCACATTCTTGACGCGCATCGGCACCAGGGGCAGGCGCAGTACATTCTCGATATAGCCCATCTCGCTGAGCATGGCCTTCACACCGGCAGGGTTTCCGTCGACGAAGAGCAGCGAGAAGAGGTCGATGAAGCGGTGGTGAATCTTGCGTGCAGCATCGTACTCGCCACGCATCTGCAGACGGATCATCTTCGAGAACTCCTTGGGCAGGGCGTTACCTATAACGCTGATGACGCCCACAGCACCGCAGCTGACCATCGGGAACGTCAGGGCGTCGTCGCCACTGATGACGTCGAAGGTGTTCGGCTTGTTCTTGATAATCTCGTCGACCTGCTCCAGATTGCCTGAAGCCTCCTTGATGGCCACGATGTTCTTGCAGTCGGTGGCCAGACGGACCGTTGTAGCAGCCGTCATATTGACACCGGTACGACCAGGGACATTATAGAGCACTACCGGCAATTTCGTGGCGTTTGCGATGGCCTTGAAATGCTGGTAGAGTCCTTCCTGCGAAGGTTTGTTGTAATAGGGACATACGCTCAGTATGCCGTCGATACCCTGAAAATCGCGTGTCTGCAGCTCTTCGATAATGGCCGCTGTGTTGTTGCCTCCACATCCCATCAGGATGGGTACGCGACCGCCTACCAGACTCACTATCGTCTCTTTGATGCGTTGCTTCTCGTCGGCAGTCAGTGTGGGTGTCTCACCCGTTGTCGCCAGAATGCAGAGGAAATCAGCTCCGTTGTCGAGCTGATATTCGACCAATCGGATGAGCGACTTGTAGTCCACCGATCCGTCCGCATTGAAGGGCGTGACCAGTGCGATACCAAGTCCTTTGAATATGTTACGTACCATAAAAAAATAAGAATTCTTACTATTTGTGTGCAAAATTACTAATTTTTATTGTAAACGGACACTATTTTGCAAAAAAAATATCATTTTTGTCTGCAAATATGTATATAAATACCATAAAACCCACCAAAACGGCGGGTTCTATGGATTATTATCGAATAAACAAATTCGTAAAAATTCGTAGTAAAAAAGACTACTGCTTCTTCAGGACGACAGCCGAACGGGCAGGAATGTAGAGTTTGAGCCACTCCTTGCGGTCCTGCACATACAGCGGGTCGTAATTGGTGATGTGTGTCACCGTATCGTCGGCAAATCCGTTGCCACCAAACTCCTTGGCATCGGTGTTGAGCACCACCTCGTAAGAGCCCGTGGGTACGAGGAATCCGTAGTCGGTATACGAGCGTGTCGGCGAGAAGTTGAAGACGAACACCAAGTCGCCACGCATGTAGCACAGCACCTGGTCGCCGTCGTCGTGCCAGATTTCCTGAACGGGTGTAGCCTGGAAGTTCTTCTGCGACTTGATGACCTCGAGCATCTTCTGGTCGAAGTCGCCGAGCCAGTGGTAGCAGAGGTCCTTGTTGTCCACCAGGTTCCACTGACGACGGGCATACTTGTAGCTCCAGCCGTTACCCTCGCGTGGGAAGTCAATCCATTCAGGATGTCCGAACTCGTTGCCCATGAAGTTCAGGTAGCCGCCATTGATGGCACCGGCTGTCACCAGACGGATCATCTTGTGCAGGGCAATACCACGCTGGGCCAGGTCGTTGACATCCTTCTTGGCAAAGTGCCAGTACATGTCGGCATCGATGAGACGGAAGATGATGGTCTTGTCACCCACCAGTGCCTGGTCGTGCGACTCGCAGTACGAGATGGTCTTCTCGTCAGGACGACGGTTCTTGACTTCCCAGAAAATCGAGCAGACATTGATATCCTCGTCGCGTACCTCCTTGATGGTCTTGATCCAGTAGTCGGGGATATTCATCGCCATGCGGTAGTCGAAGCCGTAGCCGCCATCCTCGAACTTTGCTGCCAGACCGGGCATACCCGATACTTCCTCGGCAATGGTGATGGCGTTCTTGTTGACTTCGTGGATCAGGCAGTTGGCCAGCGTCAGGTAGCAGATGGCGTTGTCGTCCTCATGGCCGTTGAAATAGTCGCCATAGCCTCCGAAGGCCTCGCCCAGGCCATGTGAATAGTACAGCATCGAGGTCACGCCGTCGAATCGGAAGCCGTCGAACTTAAACTCCTCGAGCCAGTATTTGCAGTTCGAGAGCAGGAAGTGCAGCACGTCGTCCTTACCGTAGTCGAAGCACAGCGAGTCCCATGCCGGATGCTCGTGGCGATCGCCGGGATAGAAGAACTGGTTGGGGTCGCCAGCGAGGTTACCCAAGCCCTCGACCTCGTTCTTTACAGCATGCGAGTGCACGATATCCATGATGACGGCGATACCCATCTTGTGGGCGGTATCAATCATCTCCTTCAGGTCCTCAGGTGTTCCGAAACGGCTGGATGGCGCGAAGAATGACGATACATGATAGCCGAACGAGCCATAATACGGGTGCTCCTGGATGGCCATCACCTGAATGGCGTTGTAGCCGTCCTTCTTGACGCGCGGCAGCACGTTCTGAGTGAATTCCTTATAGGTACCCACCTTTTCGGCATCCTGCCCCATACCCACGTGGCACTCATAGATCAACAGCGGAGACTTATTGGGCTTGAAGGTCTTTTTCTTCCACTCATAGGGCTTTTCGGGATTCCACACCTGAGCGGAGAATATCTTCGTCTGGTCGTCCTGAACGACGCGACGGCACCAGGCAGGAATACGCTCGCCCTCGCCACCGTTCCACTTCACCTTCATTTTATAAAGGTCGCCGTGCTTGATGGCCTTTTCCGAGAGTTTCAGTTCCCAATTGCCAGTACCTTCCACACGCTTGCATTTGTATTTGTCCGACTCCTGCCAGTTGTTAAAGTCACCAATCAGGTAGATCTCGGTGGCATTCGGTGCCCACTCGCGGAACACCCAGCCCTTGGCGAGCTTGTGCAGGCCGAAATAGAGGTGACCGGAGGCAAACTGCGACAGTGTTGTCTTGCCGTTACGGGTCAGCTGACCAATCTTCCACAGGGCATGATCGTGACGGCCGCGAATGGCCTGCTCGAAAGGCTCGAGCCAGCCGTCATCTCTTACCAGACCGATGTGCTGAGGCTCTTCAACCTTCTTGACTTTCTTCGGAGCGGCCTTCTTTGCCGTTGTGGTCTTCTTTGCGGCGGGCTTTGCCGTTGTTGCTTTCTTTGTTGTTGCCATAGTAATATAGGGTTGTTAGGAATATTAGGGATGTCAGGCCTTCACTTTGAATATTGCCTTTTTGATTTCGGGAACGCCGGCGATGCAGGGGGCGTGACCGTCCTGTGGGAAGAAGATGGCCATCATACCGGGCTGGCAGGTGATGTAGCTCTCTGCGGCCAGGTCGGGAATCTTCGTGATATCCTTCTCGGCATTATAGTCTGCCTTGGGCAGCAGGTCGCGCTGGGTGTAGCCGAACGTCTCTTCGGCAGACAGCGGAATCTGGATGTCGATCATCTTGTCGTGGGTCTCAATGACGGCCTCCTCGGGCGAACGTCCTTTGGCCATCTGGATGTTGACAAAGAGGTCCTTGCCAACAATCTCGTGCTTACCAAGTTCCAACTTGTCGAGGTCGTGCTGTTCGATAAACTCTACCACCTTCGGGAACAGCGGGTTCACCGAGGCGTAATTCTTCAGGTTCTCAATCTTGTCGATAATCATAACTGTCTTATTTTTAAGTAGTTGAACACTTTTTACCTTTTTACTTTTTTACCTTTCCGCCTGTCTACGGCCGCGAACGTAACTGCCTCGTGCGACAATGTTGCCGTTGCGGTCTTTTTCGATGAAGGCACCGTCGCGCTTGTCGTCGACGTAGGTACCCTCAAAACGCTTGCCATCCTTGTCTTCCTCGATGGCCGGACCATTGCGCTTGCCTTGTCTGAAGTGGCCCTTGAACTTCGAGCCGTCGGCATAGCGGGCAATGCCCTCGCCGTGTATCTTGCCGTCCTTGAACTGTCCCTCAAAGACGTCGCCTGCTTTCGTGGTCAGCTTGCCGCGACCGTTGGGCTTGTCCAGTTTCCACTCACCCTGATAGGTGTCGCCGTGCTTCCAGACGAGCATGCCCTGACCCGACTTGTCGCCATTCAGAAACTGACCGGTATACTTGTCGCCGTTGGCATAGCGGAACACGCCCTGACCAGTGCGCGAGCCCTCGACATAGTCGCCCTCGTAGATATCGCCGTTCTGGAACTTGTAGATGCCCTTGCCGTGCTGGACGTCGTTGGCAAACTGTCCGATATAGACGTCGCCGTTGGCATAATGGTAGGTGCCTTTGCCGTTCTGGTGGTCGTTCGCCCACTGACCATCGTACACCGAGCCGTCGCCCCAGTCGAAGCGACCTCGCCCACTCTTCTTGTCCTGGCGCCATTCGCCGTCGTAATAGGCACCGGCCTTGAACGTGTAGCGCCCCTGTCCATGACGCATATCGGCCTTCCAGCTGCCGTCGTACTTGTCGCCGTTGAAATAGTACATCACCCCGTGACCCTCGCGGTCGTCGCGGTACCAGAGGCCGTCATACCTATTATTATTGGCGTAGTAGTAGATGCCCTTGCCGTGCTGATGGTCCTGCATCCATTCGCCCTCGTACTTCTCGCCGTCGGCAAAGGTGTAAATACCGAACCCCTGACGCTTGCCCTTGACGTATTCGCCCTCGAACACGTCGCCATCCTTCCATGCAGTACGCCCCTTGCCATGGGGCTTGCCGGCCTGCATCTCGCCCTGGTAGCTGCCGCCGTCCTTCATCTTACACGAGCCCAGCGTGATTTTCTGCGCAGAGACCGCCCCTGCGCCCATAACCATTATCGTAATGATGATATATCTCAGTCTTGTCATATTCGTGCAACCATTAAAAACTTTACAAAGGTACGAATTTTTTTCGAGACTGCCAAATATTTTATGGAATCTTATCCGTTTTTTTATTTTTATTTTGTAATTTTGCAAGCACATTAAGAAATACAAACGATATGAAATTCATCGGCATCATCCCTGCGCGCTATGCATCGACGCGCTTTCCAGGCAAACCGCTGGCCGTCCTGGGCGGAAAAACCGTTATCCAGCGAGTATACGAACAAGCTTCCTCCGTGCTCCCCGAGGCTTATGTCGCCACCGACGACGAACGCATTTTTGCATGCGTCGAGGCGTTTGGCGGTCGTGCGGTGATGACACGTGCCGACCACAAAAGCGGCACGGACCGTATTGAGGAAGCAGCCGAAAAAATCGGCACCGATGCCGATGTCATCATCAACATTCAGGGTGACGAACCATTCATCCAGAAGTCCCAAATAGAAACTCTAATGCAACTGTTTGAACACGCTGGGACTCAAATAGGTACGCTTGGTAAACAATTCGAAACTATCGAGGCTGCACAGAACCCGAATTCCCCGAAAATCGTCACCGACCTGCAGGGTTTTGCACTCTATTTCAGCCGCTCCATCATCCCCTTCGTTCGCGGTCAGGAACAGACCGTTTGGCTCGAAAAATACCCATTTTTGAAACATTTGGGCCTCTATGCATACCGTCGCGAAGTGCTGCGCGAGGTCACTAAACTGCCTCAATCACCGCTCGAAATTGCCGAAAGTCTGGAACAATTGCGCTGGCTGGAGAACGGTTTTCGCATCCGTGTGGGTCTTACCGACGTCGAAACGGTAGGCATTGACACCCCCGAAGACCTCCAACGCGCCGAGGAATTTCTGAAAGAAACAATATCTGTTTTGTAAATAATTATAGCATTACTAAAAACTCTCCAAACTCACGATTTTCTCCGACATAGGCTTCTAAAATTTGCGCCCTGGGCAGGGCGCAAATTTTTGTAGGCCTGAAACATATTCCACGCCGCCCTGCACACCATTTTCACATTTTCTACAATTAAAATGACTGTAAATATTTTTCGCTCCCATAATTCCACAATTCCAACAGGCAATTTTACACATAGGAGCATGGTCATAAGTGTCATTAGTCATTAGTGTCATTAAGAATTTCGAATGCAAAACAATCACACTAATATAATAAAAATATATTTTTATTATATTGGTGCATAAAATCAACTTCACACAATCAAAAAACCTTAATGACACTAATGACTAATGACACTTATGACACCTTCCACATTTTAACACATAAAAGCCCCGAAAACATTTGGCGGTTACAAATAAAATTTGTACCTTTGCAGTATGAAAAAGTTAATTGTATTTATACTCGGAATTATGAGCATGACCACCCTGATGGCCAAGTCGCCGAAGAGCGTCACGCTGCGCATCGTGGAGACCACCGACGTCCATGGTGCCTTCTTCCCTTATGACTTCACCGAGCGCCGTCCTATGTCTGGCACGATGGCCCGCGTGAGCAGTTATGTCAAGCGCCAGCGCCAGGAGATGGGCAACCGCCTGATCCTCCTCGACAACGGCGACATCCTGCAGGGCCAGCCCACCTGCTACTACACCAACTTCGTGGCCACCGACAAGCCCAACATCGCCGCCGAGGTGCTGAACTACATGAAATACGACGCCGAAGCCTTCGGCAACCACGACGTAGAGGTCGGCCACAAGGTGTACGACAAATGGATCAAGGAGTTGAACTGCCCCACCCTTGGTGCCAATATCATCGACCTGAAGTCGCAGAAGCCCTACGTTGAGCCCTATCTGATAATGGAACGCGAAGGCGTGCGCATTGCCGTGCTCGGCATGCTGACACCGGCCATCCCCAACTGGCTGCACCAGAACCTGTGGTCGGGCATGCGCTTCGAGGAAATCCTTGAGTCGACACGCCGCTGGGTGAAAATCCTGCGTGAACAGGAGAAGGCCGACGTCATCATCGCACTCTACCACAGCGGCTGGGAAGGCGGCATCGTCACCCCCGAATACCACGAGGACGCCTCACGCATGGTCGCTGAGCAGATAAAAGGCATCGACGTCCTGCTGTTCGGCCATGACCACCGGGAGTTCAACCAGACCGTCAACGGCGTGCTCTGTCTGAACGCCTCAGCAAACGCCAAGAAGGTGTCACAGGCCACCATCACGCTGAAAAAGACCGGCAAGGGCTGGACCATCAGCAAGAAGCAGGGTGAGCTCATCGACATCACCCAGGAGGACATTGACGAAGATTTTATGCAGCACTTCAAGCCACAGACAGACGCCATCAAGGCCTTCGTGGAGCGCAAGATCGGCACGTTCAGCGAGACCATGTACTCCCGCGACGCCTTCTTCGGTTCAGCAGCCTTCGTAGACCTCATCCACGACCTGCAGTTGGAGCATACGAAAGCCGACGTGTCGTTCACCGCCCCGCTGATCTTCAACAGCGAAATCAAGGCCGGTCCGGTGTACATGAGCGACATGTTCAAGCTCTACCGCTTCGAGAACGGCATCTACGTGCTGCGCATGACGGGCAAGGAAATCCGCAATCACCTGGAGCTGTCGTACGACCAGTGGGTGAACACCATGCAGAGCCCCGACGACCACATCATGCTGCTGGCCCCGAAGGTAGCCGGCGACAACCAGCGCGAGGGATTCAAGAACTTCACGTTCAACTTCGACTCGGCAGCAGGCATTGACTACGTCGTCGACGTCACCAAGCCCGACGGACAGAAGGTCCAGATCCTGCAGTTCAGCGACGGTCGTCCGTTCGACGAGAATACGTGGTACCGCGTGGCCATGAACAGCTATCGCGGCAATGGCGGCGGTGAGTTGCTGGTACGCGGCGCAGGCATCCCCTGGGACTCCATCCCCCAGCGCATCGAATACATGAGCGAGCGCGACCAGCGTCACTATCTGACCCAGAAGATTGAGCGCGAAGGCACCGTCACCCCACGGGCCCTGAACAACTGGCGCTTCATCCCCGACGCATGGGCCAAGCCCGCCCTCGAGCGCGACCGCAAGGCACTGTTCGGTAAATAGTCCCTAACGACCCTACCCCACCTAACAACCCTACAAAAAAGCATGAAATACTTCGTCTTCTGTCAGTCCGACCTGGTTCTCGAGAAAGTCGGTGACACCTACCAGATACCCACCGAAGAGCCCACCGAACGGAAGCCCTGGACGACAGTGATGGATATCGACGGACACAAGGCCTACCGTATCGACCAGCCGCTGACGGGCTCTGACCGCTACGAGATGTGTCCCTTGCGCCAGTCGTACTACAAATTGCTCCACGAGGACTATCTCACGGCCGGCAAGTGTCACGAACTGCTCTATTGGGATCAGAACACCAAGTTCTGCGGCGTCTGTGGAGGACCCATGCGCTTCGACACCGCCATCTCGAAGAAGTGCGAGCACTGCGGCAAGGAGATATGGCCCCTGCTGGCCACAGCCGTCATCGTGCTCGTCAGGCGCAAAGTCCCCGCTGCTGACGGTTCCCCCGTCAGCGATGAGGTGCTGCTGGTGCACGCCAACAACTTCCGCGACGACCACTACGGACTGGTGGCAGGATTCGTCGAGACCGGCGAGACGCTGGAGGAAGCCGTACACCGCGAAGTGCTCGAAGAGACAGGGCTGCACATCACCAACCTGCGCTACTTCGGTTCACAGCCCTGGCCCTACCCCTGTGGACTGATGGTAGGCTTTACTGCCGACTACGACTTCGGCAAGATCCACCTGCAACGTTCTGAAATCTCGAAGGGTTCGTGGTTCGACCGCAACCACCTGCCCCACATTCCCGAGAAACTCTCCATTGCGCGACAACTGCTTGACTCATGGCTGGAAGAAAAAGAAGAAACACGCTGATTCTGCTGACCGCGGCCATCATCGTCGCCCTTGGCCTGCTCTACGCCTGCAACACACAGCCACCACACATCCCCGACAAGGTTGAAGTCCGCGTCTACCAACGTCCCCAAAAAGACTCGCAGCAAGTAGCCAACCAGTTGCGCGAGATGGACTACTATCTGCGCACCCACGACGTCACCGACGAAGGCTATAACCTCATCGCCGAATACCACACCCTGCTGGCCAAAATGGCCAATACCTCCGGAAAATCCGGACAGATCACCAAGACCGTCGTCGTACGCGTTGCCGCCAAGAACCGCCTGTTGCCCGCAGTGAAGATAGCCGGTGGCTATTGGAAGGCAGGACATTTCCACCTGGGCCGCATCAATGGCCCCGTCGTGCTGCGCGACAGTCTCGGACGCATCGTCTGTGCAGAATATGATGCCGACACCATCGTCAAAGCCGTACGCACCGACTCACTGGGCACCTATCGCGGACAGATGGACCGCCACATGCAAGCCTGGGGACAAGGCATCTATGATGCCCTCGACGGTTCGCACTACGAAGGCTTCTGGGAGGACGACCAGCGCAACGGATTCGGTTTCGAGTCGTCGCCCCACCACCAGGTCCGCGTGGGCATCTGGAAGAAAGGGCGTTTCCTGGGCGAAAGGCTGCGCTACACAGCTGAGCGCATCTATGGTATCGACATCTCGCGTCACCAACACGAAAAGGGCCGTAAACGCTTCGGCATCAACTGGAAACAGTTGCGCATCACGTCCCTTGGCCATCGTCATCCCACAGACGGCCAGACCTTCCCCGTGTCATTCATCTATATCAAGAGCACCGAGGGTACCACCATCCGCAACCGTTACTTCATGAGCGACTACGCCAAAGCGAAAAAACAGGGGCTGCACGTCGGTGCCTACCATTTCTTCTCACTGAAGACGCCCGCACTGGCACAGGCCACCTATTTCGTCAACAGCACACTATTCCGCAAGGGTGATTTCCCCCCCGTGCTCGACGTAGAGCCCACGGACGCTCAGATCAATGCCATTGGCGGCGACGAAGTGCTGATGCAGCGCATACGCATCTTTATGGAATACGTGGAGAAGCGTACCCACATGCGACCCATTCTGTATGTCAATCAGATGTTCATCAACAAACACATGCAGAATGCCGCAGACATCAAGCAGAACTACAACGTATGGATAGCCCGCTACGGTGAATACAAGCCCGACGTGAAACTGGTGTATTGGCAACTGTCGCCCGAAGGACGCGTCAGCGGCATCACCGGACCAGTGGATATCAATGTGTTCAACGGTTATCAGGGACAATGGGACGAATTCCTAAGGACGGGATTTCATCAGTAATTGTCGTAATGACGGAATAACGGTATAACGGAATAACGGTATTCCGAAAATCAAAGATAAAAATCTTTTGTCAGCAGGGTGTACGCCTCGTCGCCGAGGGTTATCTCCGTCCGTTCGCAGGGGCAAGGATGTTTGCGGAAAGCCAGCAGGAAGCGTTTGGCAGGCTTTCGCGCTGACGTACGGACGGCATACACACGACTGGGAAAGAAACCCACAAACGTCGCCTCGTCCTCCATGCGCTGACGGTAGTCGAAAGGCACCACCACGCTGAACTCTCCCCCATCGGCCAGCAGTCGCCAGGCGGCCTGCATCAACTGACCATAGGTCAGCGTCTCCGCATGACGTGCGATGTTGCGCTGACGGTCAGGGGCATTCAGCGAGTCAATAAAGAAAGGCGGATTGCTCATTATGGCATCAAAACACCCATCACCCCCATCGAAATCCTGCACACTTTCGTGCAACACCTCGATGCGATCAGCAAACGGCGACTGCGCCACGTTGTGCGATGCCTGACGGACGGCACCTTCGTCGATATCAATGGCAGTAACCTGCGCCTGCGGACAGCGCTGAGCCAGCATCAAGGCAATAATACCTGTCCCCGTGCCAATGTCCAAAACACGTGTTCCTCCCGTAGCCCACGCACCCAACAGCACACCATCGGTACCCACCTTCATGGCGCACAAATCCTGCTCAACAACAAACTTTTTGAATCGAAATGCTGTCATTTAGAGTGCAAAAGTACGAAAAAAAGCAATATTCTGCAAGAAAGATATTAAAATATCTTATCATACATGCGGTTTTTCGATAAAAAGTTGTACCTTTGCGGCTTAAATGCAAAAAAAGATATGATAGACAATATAACAATGTACATGGATAACAAGAACAGGTCGTTCTCAATGATTGCCGATGTAGAAGGCGACTTTCACGACCTGACGGAAACAGAGATTCCCGATTCGCTGCCCATTCTGGCCGTACGCAATCTGGTACTGTTTCCTGGTGTAGTATCTCCCATTCTCATCGGCCGCGAAGCCAGCATGGCGCTTATTCGCAAGGCCGAGAAAAACAATCTGCTCATCGGTGTCTTCACCCAACGTGACCCTGATGTTGAAATGCCAATCCGTTCTGATCTCTACGACTATGGCGTCATCGGCAAGATACTGAAGACGCTGACGCTGCCCAATGGCAATATCACAACCATTGTGCAAGGCTTGGGACGCGTCAAGTTGGAGGACATCAGCAAGTATCACCCCTATCTGGAAGGACACGTCAGCAGTGTCCCTGAGGAGGAGCCCGAAAAGCGCGACGTCGAGTTTCAGACCGCTATGGACGACCTGCGCCAGTCGGTGACGCAATACATCAACCTGATGGAGGATATTCCCGACGAGGCTACGTTTGCCCTGAAGAATGTGACCAACAATATCATGGCGCTGAACTTCATCTGCTCGAATATGCCGTTCTCGACGAAGGAAAAGATGAAGTTACTGATGATGGACTCCGTCAAGGAGCGCCTGTTCAACACCATGCGTATCATCAACCGCGAGATTAATCTGCAGAACCTGAAGCTCGACATCCGCAACAAGACGCGTGACGACATTGACGAGCAGCAGCGTAACTATTTCCTGCAGCAGCAGATCAAGAACCTGCAGGCTGAAATGGGCAACGAGAGTACGCCCGAGAAGAAAGACCTGCTGGAGAAGGCCCGTAAGAAGAAATGGCCCGAGGATATCGAGAAGTACTTCTACAAGGAAGCAGAGAAGCTGGACCAGGTGAATCCCAATTCGCCCGACTTCAACGTACAGCTGACCTATCTGCAGACGCTGGTCAATCTGCCCTGGAACGAATATACCACCGACGACTTGGACCTGAAGCGTGCCCAGAAGATTCTGGATCGCGACCACTACGGTATGGAGAAGGTCAAGGAGCGTATTCTGGAATATATCGCAGTATTGTCGCTGCGCGGTGACCTGAAGTCGCCCATCCTGTGCCTATACGGTCCTCCGGGAGTCGGTAAGACCTCGCTGGGTAAGTCGATTGCCGACGCCCTGAAACGTAAGTACGTCCGTGTGTCGCTGGGCGGTCTGCACGACGAGGCCGAGATTCGCGGACACCGTCGCACCTACATTGGCGCTATGCCGGGCCGTATCATCAAAAACATCCAGAAGGCCGGTTCCAGTAACCCCGTTTTCATTCTCGACGAGATTGACAAGGTAACACAGAATACCCACAACGGTGACCCTGCATCAGCCCTCCTCGAGGTGCTTGACCCTGAGCAGAACAATGCTTTCCATGACAATTATCTGGACGTGGATTACGACCTATCGAAGGTAATGTTCATCGCTACTGCCAACAATCTGGGTACCATTCCCCGTCCCCTGCTCGACCGTATGGAAATCATCGAGGTCAGCGGTTATATCACTGAGGAGAAATACGAGATTGCCAAGCGCCATCTCATTCCGAAGGAGAAGGAGAATACCGGCCTGAACGATAAGCATCTGACCTTCAACAAGGCGGCCATCGAGAAAATCATCGAGCAGTACACCCGTGAGAGCGGTGTGCGCCAGTTGGAGAAGCAAATCAACAAGTCGCTGCGCAAGCTGGCATTCAAGAAGGCTGAAAGCGGTGAGCTGCCCTACGAGAAGATTACACCTACGGAGATTGAGGATTTATTGGGCAAGCCACCCTTCTACCGCGATATCTATCAAGGCAACAGCTATGCCGGTGTCGTAACAGGTCTGGCGTGGACCAGTGTCGGCGGTGAGATTCTGTTCATCGAGACATCGCTGTCGAAAGGCAAGGCCGGCAAGCTGACGCTGACGGGTAATCTGGGCGACGTCATGAAGGAGAGTGCCGTCATTGCACTCGAATATGTCAAGGCCCACGTCGACGTGCTGGGCATCGACTACCGCATATTCGACCATTGGAATATCCATATCCACGTACCCGAGGGAGCTACCCCGAAGGACGGCCCCTCGGCAGGTATCACCATTGCCACCTCGATAGCCTCAGCGCTGACCCAGCGCAAGGTCCGCAAGAATACGGCGATGACCGGTGAGATTACGCTGCGCGGCAAGGTATTGCCCGTAGGCGGCATCAAGGAGAAGATTCTGGCAGCCAAGCGTGCCGGCATTACTGATATCGTAATGTGTCAGGAGAACGAGAAGGACATCAACGAGATTCCCGAGATGTACCTGAAGGGTGTGAAGTTCCACTATGTAGAGAACGTGCAGGACGTTTGGAAATTCGCTCTGACAGACGAAGTCGTGGAGAATCCGCTGAAGTTTGAAATCCCTGAGGAGAAAGACGATAAAGGGAAAAGTGAATAGTAATGGATTTGCTACCGCTATAGGAAGATGAAATTTGAGGTTCAACATACCGACCCGTATAGCAGTGCCCGTTCCGGACTGATTCAGACCGATCACGGTGAGATCAAGACGCCCATCTTCATGCCAGTAGGCACGGTGGGTTCAGTGAAGGGCGTGCACTTTGCAGAATTGCGCGAACAGGTGAAGGCGCAGATTATTCTGGGCAACACCTATCACCTCTATCTGCGACCGGGATTGGAGATTCTGCGCAAGGCAGGCGGTCTGCACAAGTTTAACACGTGGGACCGTCCTATCCTAACGGACTCTGGTGGTTTTCAGGTTTTTTCCTTGACGGGCATCCGTAAACTGAAGGAGGAAGGGTGTGAGTTCCGCAGTCACATCGACGGGTCGAAGCATATCTTCACTCCCGAGAACGTGATGGACACCGAGCGTGTCATCGGGGCCGACATCATGATGGCCTTCGATGAATGTCCTCCTGGCCAGAGCGACTACCAGTATGCCAAGAACTCGCTGCGACTGACCCAGCGCTGGCTGGAACGCTGCGTGAAGCGATTTAACGAGACGGAGCCTTTGTACGGCCACAACCAAACGCTGTTCCCCATTGTGCAGGGCTGTACCTACAAAGACCTGCGTCAGGATGCCGCCAAACACGTCGTAGACACACTGGGCAAGCTGAACGACGGAGGCGGAGCATCGATTGGCGGACTGGCTGTAGGTGAACCTACTGAGGTGATGTACGAAATGATTGAGGTGGTGAACGACATCTTACCCAAGGACCGTCCCCGTTACCTGATGGGGGTTGGTACACCGCAGAACATCCTCGAAGCCATTGAACGCGGCGTCGACATGTTCGACTGCGTGATGCCCACCAGAAATGGCCGTAACGCTATGCTGTTCACCTACGAAGGTACGATGAACATGAGGAACAAGAAGTGGGAAGACGACTTCTCGCCCATCGACCCTGACGGCTGCGACATTGACCGCATTCATACCAAAGCCTACCTGCACCATCTGTTCAAAGCGCAGGAACTCCTGGCCTTGCAGATTGCCTCGATACACAATCTGGCCTTCTATCTGCGACTGGTCACCGATGCCCGTCAGCACATAGAACAGGGTGATTTCACACAATGGAAACGTTCTGTCATTGATAATTTAGGACGCAGAAGATGAAGTTAAAGAAACAGGATTGGGGACTCTGGCAACGGAAGGTGTACCTGCTATGGCGGAAGATGGTCCGACTATGGCGGAAAATCCCCTGGCAGAAGCTGGCGTGGATGAAGAAACTGAACGTCTTCCGTTTCCTGAAGCGGATGGACTGGTACATCATCAAGAAGTTTATCGGAACGTACATATACTCCATCCTGCTGATTATCTCGATATCCATTGTCTTCGACGTCAACGAGAATCTGGCGAAATTCACCAACTACCACGCACCGCTGCGGGCTATCGTCTTTGACTACTACGCCAATTTCGTGCCCTATTTCGCCAATCTATTCTCACCACTGTTCGTCTTCATTGCCGTCATCTTCTTTACTTCGAAACTGGCGGGCAACTCCGAGATTATCGCCATGCTGGCATGCGGCATGAGTTTCAAGCGACTGCTGCGACCTTACATCATCTCGGCAGCACTCATCGCCACGCTGAACTTCTTTCTGGGCGCTTATATCATCCCGCGCGGCACTGTCGTACGTCACGATTTTGAGTCGCTATACAAGAACAACAAGAAGAATACCTCGGCATCGAACATCCAGCTGATGGTAGACAAAGGTGTCGTGGCCTATATGTCGCAGTACGACGATATTCGCAAGACGGGCTACGGCTTTGCGCTGTATAAGTTTGAGAACAAGAAGATGGTGAGTCAGATGAATGCCAGCGTCATTCAGTACGACACCATTGCCGAAGAGCGCTACCACTGGAAGGCCCGCAACTACAAGATCCGTACGCTGAAAGGCATGCGTGAACAGATTACCAGCGGTAACGAGATAGACACGCTGATCCAGATGGAGCCGATGGATCTTGTATTCTCGAGGGGGCAGCAGGAGACATTCACTTCGCCTGAACTGAAGCGTTATATTTCGAAACAGCAGGAACGCGGCTCGTCGAATGTGGTGCAGTATGAGGTTGAATACCACAAGCGAATAGCATCTTCGTTCGCTTCGTTCATCCTGACCATTATCGGTGTCTCGCTGTCGTCGCGCAAACGCAAGGGCGGCATGGGACTCTATCTGGGTATCGGACTGGCGCTGTCGTTTACCTATATCCTGCTACAGACCATCAGTGCTACGTTTGCCATCAATGCAGGCACGCCACCGATGTTGGCTGCCTGGATTCCAAACATATTATATGCTATTATTGCCTATTTCTGCTATAGGCAAGCACCGAATTAAACTAGTTGATAGTTGAAAGTTGATAGTTAAATGACATTTGAAGAAACATATCTAAACGACAATATACTGGATGCACTTTACGACATGCATTTTGAGGAGATGACTCCCATTCAGGAAAAGTGCATCCCAGAAATATTAGACGAGCGCGACCTCATTGGTATCGCTCAGACAGGAACGGGAAAGACTGCTGCCTATCTGTTGCCCATATTAAGTATGCTCGACGACGGAGGCTATCCGAAAGATGCAGTCAACTGTATCGTGATGGCTCCAACCCGTGAGTTGGCGCAACAAATCGATCAGGCCATGCAGGGCTTCGGTTACTATCTGGACGGCATCAGTAGTGTGGCTGTCTACGGAGGCAACGACGGCAGTCGCTTCGACGTAGAGACAAAAGGACTCAAGATGGGTGCTGACGTCATCATCGCTACACCCGGCCGACTGCTCTCACATATTCGCATGGGACACTTGGACCTCAGCCGATTGAGTTTCTTTGTGCTCGATGAAGCCGACCGCATGCTCGACATGGGTTTCTCCGATGACATTCTGTCGATAGCCAAACTATTGCCAAAGGCGCATCAGACCATTATGTTCTCGGCCACGATGCCGCAAAAGATCCAACAATTGGCTCATACCCTGCTCACCGACCCTGTGGAGGTAAAGATTGCTGTTTCGAAACCTGCTGAGAAAATCCAGCAGTCAGCCTACGTTTGCTACGAGCCGCAGAAGTTGGGCATCATCCGCTCATTGTTCAAGGCCGGTGAACTGGAGCGCGTCATCATCTTCTCGGGAAAGAAAGACAAGGTAAAGGACATTACCCGCGAACTGAAACACATGAAGATCAACTGTGCCGCTATGCATTCCGACTTGTCGCAGGCAGAACGCGACGATGTGATGTATCGTTTCAAAGCCGGACAAGTAAGTGTGTTGGTAGCAACAGACATTGTGGCACGAGGTATTGACATTGACGACATCCTGTGTGTCATCAACTACGATGTGCCGCGTGACGCAGAAGACTATGTACACCGCATCGGACGTACTGCCCGTGCACAGCGCGACGGCGTAGCCATTACCCTTGTTTCCGATAACGACATGCGCTACTTTGGCGATATTGAGCGTTTCTTGGAACGTGAGATCCTGAAGAATCCCCTACCCGAGGGACTCGGCGAGGGTCCAGAATACAAGACTGCAGCCCCCCGCAAATCAACGAGGGGACGCGGCGGAAGAAGTCGTAACAGCAAGGGTAAAGGAAATGGCAAAGGACGCAGGAATCCCCACCATAATCACAAAAAGAAGCCATCTAATTCTTAAGAATATGCAATAAGAAGCGAAAAAAGTCGTTATTATAACGATGGACTTCAAAAGAAGCATATTATCAATGTTGTTCCTACTGTCGGTTCTGACAGCAGCTGCACAGCAGTTTACCCTCAGCGGAAAGGTATCCGACGAGGAGGGTAACGCCATTGAGCTGGCCACCATTTCGTGTCTGGATCAGGGTGCTGTCACGATGGCCAATCTGAAAGGTGAGTTCTCGATGAAGTTACATTCTGCTGATTCGGTGGTGGTGAAATTCTCGATGGTGGGCTACCAGACAAGAACCCGTGTGCTACGCAAGCCGAAAGGCAATCAGAAGCTGATGATTACCCTGCACCCAATGAAAGAATTGGACGAGGTGGTGATTACGGAACGTCGCCGACAGACGACAACGACAGCAGAACTGGACACCAAAGACTTACGAGTAACGCCGTCGACCAGCGGTAATGCCGTCGAGGAGTTGGTACAACAGCAGGCTGGCGTCAGCAGTCATAACGAGCTCAGCAGCCAGTACAATGTTCGCGGCGGTTCATTCGACGAGAACTCTGTATATATAAATAATGTGGAGGTCTATCGTCCGCTGCTCATCCGTAGCGGACAACAGGAAGGCTTGTCGGTCATCAATCCGGACATGGTCGAGAAGGTTGCCTTCTCGTCGGGTGGCTTTGAGGCCAAATACGGTGATAAGATGTCCAGCGCTCTCGACATTCAGTACCGGAAGCCCACACACTGGGAGGGTAATTTACAAGCCTCATTGCTTGGTGGTTCGGTATTCGTCGGTTACGGCAATAAGAAGTTCTCGATGAGTCACGGTGTTCGCTATAAGACGAACCGCTATTTGTTAGGCTCCCTGGAAACCAAAGGTGAATACAAGCCGAACTTCTTGGACTACCAGACATATATCACCTATAAGCCCAACGAACGCTGGAGCGTTGACTTCATCGGCAACATCTCGGAAAACCACTATAACTTCATTCCTTCAGACCGTGAGACTTCTTTTGGAACGATGCAGAACGTGAAATCGTTCAAGGTCTATTTCGACGGACAGGAGAAGGATATATTCCGTACCTTATTCGGTACGTTGCGCCTGCAACGCCACTTCTCTAAAAACACAAAGGTAAGTCTATTGGGCTCAGCATTCCACACGAAGGAACAGGAGACCTACGACATTATGGGACAGTACTGGCTGGACGACGCTCAGACACAAGAGCAATTAGGTGTCGGCACCTATATGGAACATGCCCGTAACTACCTGACAGCCAATGTGGGCAGCGTGAAACTGATGCTGAACCACAAGACAGCTCGTCACGACTGGGAGACGGGAGTGACTATGAAATGGGAAAAGATAGAGGAGAACGCCCGTGAGTACGAGATGCGCGACTCCAGCGGCTATTCCATCCCCCACAGTGCCGAGCGGTTGGACCTCATCTATTCGTTGCGTTCGAAAAATGAGATTTCCTCACATCGCATAGAAGCTTATGTCCAAGACACCTATCGCTGGCAGACCGGAGGCAGCGAAGAACGGCAGCCCACACTTTGGACACTGAACTACGGTCTTCGTTTGGCTAATTGGAGCTACAACAAGGAGACTATCGTGTCGCCACGAGCCTCGCTGGCCATGATACCTTCCTGGAATCAGGACATCACCTTCCGACTGGCTGCAGGTCTCTATTATCAGGCACCATTCTACAAAGAGTTTCGCGATACAACCACCATTAACGGACAAACTATTGTCAGGCTGAACGAAAAGATTAAGAGTCAGCAAAGCATACATATCGTCGGTGCCTTTGACTATAAGTTCCGTTTGGTCAATCGTCCTTTCCGTTTCTCGGCAGAGGCCTACTATAAACTGATGGACAACCTCATTCCGTATAACGTACAGAACATGAAGGTAGTCTACTACGGTGAGAACATAGCCACAGGTTACGCCTTCGGACTCGATCTGAAGTTGTACGGTGAATTCGTTCCCGGTACCGACTCATGGCTGACGTTCAGCGTCATGTCGGCCCAACAGAAAATCAACGGCGTCACTGTGCCGATGCCCACAGACCAACGCTGGGGAATCAATTTCCATTTCACCGACTATTTTCCAGGAACGGAACGATGGAAGATGACCCTGAAACTGGCCTTTGCCGATGGCCTGCCCTTCGGTGCACCGCATAGAGGAATTGAATATCAGCAGTTTCGGGCACCTGCCTACAAACGTGCCGACATCGGTTTGAGCTATCTGCTATTAGGCAACCCAGAAGGTCATCAAAAAGTTCAAAGTTCGAAGTTCAAAATCCAAAGGATCTGGCTCGGTCTTGACGGTCTTAACATTTTCGGCATCAGCAACGTCAACAGCTACTATTGGGTAACTGATGTGACGAATAAGCAGTATGCTGTTCCAAACTACCTCACTGGCAGACAAATCAACGGAAAAGTGATTATCGAGTTCTGATTTTGTACGTACACATAATTAAATATTGTTAATTTTTAGAAAGTTATCAATATTTTTACCTCGTTTATACCCAAAGTATCAGAAAAACTACGTATCTTTGCAAACGATATATCAAATTCATTTAGTACTAAACTAATAAGTAAACATGAAAAAGAAAATACTATTCATTGCAACGTTAGTTGGAATGTCTATGTTCATCGGTTGTCAAAGGTTCGATTTTGAGGAAGCGCATCAAGAAGCGATTCGTCAGAATGCAGAGAATATCTTTGGCAAAATAGATCCCAATCAGGACTGGAATTCGTCTGTTTCGGGCACTATCACCATTACGGCTGATGCTCCACTGAAGACAATTGCCCGTGTGCAGATTCTGACAGAGTCGCCATTCATGAATCCCGATGCCAAAGTCATAGCGGAGACCGAAGCCCAAAAGGGTCAGACCGTTACGCTGGACTATGACGTACTCAACAGCTATACACGCTTGATTGCAGCATGTATTGACAACGAGGGACATTACCACATCAAAGGATTCAATATAGGTGATGAGAAGGTCAGTTTCAAGAGCGGTGCTACCACTCGTGCTGCTGCCCGTAGAGCATCATCAGATATTGACCTCTCAGCTATAGAGCTTAAATACGATAATTCTTTTTTGTCGTACAATGCCCTGCGTACATTATCTGATGATAATAAATATAGCAGCTGGAAAGGAAAGAATTGGGAAAAAGACCGATTGTGGTGGGCTTCCGGTTCTGTATCTAACGGATGGACCATGTCCAATTCTACTATCTATAGAGACGCAACACCTTTATCCGATGAGGACACAACAACCCTTAATGAAATATTCAGTGCTTCGCTCGGTCGATATGACTACAAAACCAATGGCGACAAAGACCCTAGAAATAATCTTAAATTAATAAATGAAAGTAGTGCCGTTAAACTATACGGCAACCATCTGGTGAGCAACGGCAAAGCTCCTCTCACACTTTGTCCTGTTCAGTTGGCTTCTACCGAAGCCTATTGGTGCGACATTTATTACTATTACTACAGAACAGAGGATATTCCAGCAGGAACTACTGAGGCTGACTATATCAAGACATTACCAAAATTCAAGGCTATTGACCTGAATGATGAGCGAAAGGCATTCAGCGCTGTTACAGGAGTCGCAGTAAATGAACCAGACACGAACTTCTGTAGACAACATGAGTATCTACTACCCTTCTATGGCAATGCCTCAGAGTTCGCAGAAGAACCTACCGAAATACCGCCCACACTGAATAGTTATGGCTATACCACAAATAAAAAATTCTATCGCATCTACAACTATTCTGGTAATTCTAAAGCAAAACCAGATCCAATACCAGAATCAAAACATTATATTACCTATGGTACCAAAACGGAAAATTTGAAGGCTGAATACACTGATAATATTGAATATCAGCTGTGGCAAATTTTTACGAACGCCAATGATAACACTATGATGCTTTATAACGTTGGAAGCAAAAAATTCATGTGGTGGAATAATAATGGAGAATACGTAGAGTTTAAGGACATCGCAGAAAATAGTTTGAAAAACTATACTGTCTATCTTACAGACGAGAAATGGAATCCATATGCCATCGATGATATTACGAAGCAGAATGTCTATATCTACAGCGCTTACAAAAACAATTGTATAAAGGCGTTGATTGATACTGGTCGCGAATATCTTTATAGAGGTGGAACAAATGTAAGTAAAGACTATAAAATTGCAAGAGAATGGACTTTCGAGGAATATAAAGCTGAAAGCTATCCAGCTGAAGCCATTACCGACTTTGATTTGCCGCTTAAATACTTCTCTACTACATATATAGAGACACCACATGAATCAATCTCAGCAATCATCCCTGAAGGCTACCGTATCGGCTTTATGATAAGAAAAGATAATGGTAAGAAAACCGAAGAAATGGGAGGTGACAAGCGTGGTTGCTTGTACGGATATGGTGAACTGAACAAAGAAATCAACACCTATGGTCAGTTTAAGACAGCTGTCACCAAGTTTAAGATGGCTGAAAACTCTCCACGTATGGCAACATTTACAGCCAACGGCAAGACCTATCTCTGCTTTGAGGAAGGTGCTGATGCACAATTCAGTGACGTCATCGTCGAGCTGGGCGGTTATGATACCGATGTGTACGAATCTGATCCTACCGGTAACAGTGGAAGTGGACAGAGTACTGCCACCAGAATCCTCTACGAGGAAAAGGAAATCCCAGGTAGTACATACATGCTCCTTTTCGAAGACCGTTCTTCTTCAGCTGACTACGACATGAATGACGTTGTGCTTCGCTGTGAGCGCCTCACAGGAAGCTATAAGGACCAAGTGGTTCTTACCCTTGTTGCTGCTGGTGGTTTAGACAACGTTATCATTCGGGGAATTGAAGGTGAATATGTTGAAGGTTATTCACTTAAAGATAGAGAAGTTCATGATATCTTTAGGAAGGCCGATGCTACGGGATATGATCGTTTCATCAACACGGTGGATGGTCAAAAAACAGAACAGCCGCGCCCCTGTACTTACAAATTACCGGCAGGTATGACTATTCCGCAGTTCTTGGCTAAAATTTATATTGAGAATCAAACCACCGGCGATGTCATTACAGTTCCAACAACCGGTGCAGCGCCTTTGGCAATTATCATGCCTTTCGACTTTAAATATCCTAAGGAGAGGCAAATGATTACTGGAGCTTATACGGAATTCCTCCAGTGGGCTCAAGATGCTACAGGACACAACGATTGGTATAACCATGTCGAAGAGAATACCGTTTATCCCATCGACAAATTAGCTGGTTTCTAAATCATTTGATAAGAAATACTAAATATTTCGGGATTTTGATGATAATGTGCAAAGAATTATGTATCTTTGCACATTATTATTTGTAATATACTAATTAAAAGAGTAACAATATGAAGATTTCCCACATTGAACATCTGGGCATTGCCGTCCAGAGCATCGAGGAGAGCCTGCCGTATTTCACTGACGTGCTGGGCTTAGAGTGTTATGCTACAGAAGTCGTAGAAGACCAGAAAGTAAAGACTGCCTTCCTGCGCTGCGGTGAGGTGAAGTTAGAGTTGCTGGAGCCCACATCCCCCGAGAGCACCATTCAGAAGTGGCTCGACAAGGGCAACAAGGGCGTTCACCATGTAGCCTTCTGTGTGGAAGACGGTGTGGCCAAAGGACTGGCTGAGGTCAGCGAGAAGGGTGTGCGTCTGATTGACGAGAAGCCTCGTAAGGGCGCTGAAGGTCTGAACATTGCCTTCCTGCATCCGAAATCTACTTGTGGAATTCTGACAGAGCTCTGTGAGCACCCTGAGTAAAAGTAAAAAAGTAAAAAGGTTAAAAAGTAAAATATAACAATGAGCAAGCAATTAGAGAAAATCAAACAGCTCATCGAGAAGCGCGAACAGGCTCGTCTCGGTGGTGGTGAGAAGGCCATACAGAAGCAGCACGAAAAGGGCAAGTATACTGCCCGTGAACGCGTAGAGATGCTGCTTGACAAGGGTTCTTTCGAGGAATACGATATGTTTAAGGAGCACCGTTGTCACAACTTCGGTATGGAGAAGAAGCAGTTCTTGGGCGACGGCGTGGTTGCAGGTAGTGGTACCATCGACGGGCGTCTGGTATTTATCTTCGCACAGGACTTCACCGTACATGCCGGTTCTCTTTCTGAGACGATGTCACAGAAGATCTGCAAGGTGATGGATATGGCCATGAAGATGGGTGCCCCCGTCATTGGTATCAACGACTCGGGTGGTGCTCGTATCCAAGAGGGTATCAACGCTTTGGCTGGTTATGCTGAAATTTTCGAGCGTAACATCCTAGCCTCAGGTGTGATTCCTCAGATTTCAGGCATCTTCGGTCCTTGCGCCGGTGGTGCTGTGTACTCCCCTGCCCTCACCGACTTCACGCTGATGATGGAAGGCACATCGTACATGTTCCTGACAGGTCCGAAGGTGGTAAAGACTGTGACGGGTGAGGATATCGACCAGGAACACCTGGGTGGTGCATCGGTACACGCTTCGAAGTCGGGTGTAACCCACTTCACTGCCAAGACAGAGGAAGAGGCTGTAGAAATGCTGAAGACCCTGCTGAGCTATATTCCTTCAAACAATATGGAGCTGGCTCCTCGCAAGAAGTGCGACGACCCCATCGACCGTCTGGAGGACAGTTTGAACGAAATCATCCCCGAGAACCCCAACGAGGCTTATGATATGTACAAGGTCATCACAGCTATCACTGATGACAACGAGTTCTTCGAGGTACAGCCCAAGTTCGCCAAAAACATCATTGTCGGTTTCGCACGCTTCAATGGCCAGAGCGTAGGTATCGTTGCCAACCAGCCTTCTTGCTACGCTGGTGTGCTCGACGTGAATGCTTCTCGTAAGGGTGCCCGTTTCGTTCGTTTCTGCGACGCCTTCAACATTCCTATCGTGTCGCTCGTTGACGTTCCCGGATTCCTTCCTGGTACCGGTCAGGAGTATAATGCCGTCATCCTGCACGGTGCACAGCTGCTGTATGCATACGGCGAGGCTACCGTGCCCAAGATTACCGTTACCCTGCGTAAGTCGTATGGTGGTTCACACATCGTGATGGGCTCGAAGCAGCTCCATACCGACCTGAACTACGCATGGCCTTCTGCTGAGATTGCCGTGATGGGTGCCTCTGGTGCTGCTGCAGTGCTCTACGCCAAGGAAGCTAAGGCAAAGAAGGAAGCTGGAGAGGATGTAAAGGCCTTCATCGCCGAGAAGGAAGAGGAGTACAACGATCTCTTCGCTAATCCTTATCAGGCTGCTAAATATGGCTACATCGACGATGTGATTGAGCCGCGCAATACGCGTTTCCGCATCTGTCGTGCTCTGGCACAGCTCGCTACCAAGCGTGACGCTCTGCCTGCCAAGAAGCATGGTAACATACCTATGTAAAGTTTAGAGTTGAAAGTTGATAGTTGATAGTTATGAAGAACGAAGTTTATGCCGCCATCGCTATGGCACTTTACGAGTTCAAGGGCAATAATGTTCACGACAAGGAGCCCGGCATCATTACGATTGCCGAGAAGCAGACTCAGTGGAACGGCTATGCCCTCACTATGACAGAACACCCCTAAAACAGACTTAGCATGAAGAAAGAATATAAGTACACCATTAATGGCAACAAGTATGAGGTTGCTATTGGTGATATCGTAGAGAACGAAGTGACCATCACCGTCAATGGTGAAGAGTACAAGGTTGAGATGGAGCCGGAACCCGAAGAGGAGAAAAAAGTCGTGGTACGTCCCGCAGCACAGGCTGCAGCTGCTGCCGAGCCCTCAGAGGGCGCTTCAGCCAACGTCAACACCAACAATGCCGTAAAGGCTCCACTTCCCGGTGTCATCACCTCTATTGAGGTGGCTGTCGGCGACGAGGTGAAAGCCGGCGACACGCTGCTGGTATTGGAGGCTATGAAGATGGCCAACAATATTGAAGCAGAAAAGGACGGTAAGGTAACTGCCATCTGCGTACAGGCCGGTCAGAGTGTCATGGAAGATGACGCATTGGTTGTGATTGAGTAACCTTATCTATATTCAACAATAAAGCCGCCCAGCAATGAGCGGCTTTGTTGTTTTCTATAGGTTGAATAGCTATAACACCTTATTTCCTTCTTGCGGAAAGACCACTGTGGGTTTAAAGGTCTTGGCCTCCTCAAAATCCATCAGTGCATAGGAGATGATGATAACCACATCACCCACTTGTACCCTACGCGCTGCAGCACCATTCAGACAGATGCATCCCGATCCGCGCTCACCTTTAATAATGTAAGTCTCAAAGCGTTCGCCGTTATTATTGTCAAGCACCTGGACCTTCTCACCGGCTATCATGTTGGCAGCATCCATCAGATCCTCATCAATCGTAATACTGCCCATATAGTTCAGGTTGGCTTCTGTCACCGTCACACAGTGCAACTTAGACTTCATGACTTCTATCATCATACTTCCTTATATTTTATATGATCAATAAGTCTGATAGGTGTCTTACCACAATAAACAGTAATACAGCCTACGACATATGGTGTATCATCCCAATTCTCGATATCTTGCAGCGTATTGCCGTCAACAATGCTGAAATACTCCACGTCAAGACCGTCAACAGCATTGATGTCGGCAACCACCTTGTCGTGGGTTTCCTTCACAGTATGCTTTTTGGCATACGTCAGACTACTCTTCAAAGCCTTGTAGATGTTTGGAGCAATGGCACGTTCCTCTTTTGACAGCAGGGTGTTACGAGAACTGCGAGCCAGTCCGTCAGCATCACGGACAATGTCACATTCTACAATCTGTACGTTGATACCCAGATGGCGAACCATCGCCTTCACGACGGCAATCTGCTGCCAGTCTTTTTCACCAAAATACGCGCGCTGCGGTTTTACAATATAGAACAGTCGGCTTACTACCTGACAGACACCATTGAAATGACCGGAGCGGTGAGCTCCTTCCATCACGGTCGAGACGGGCGGATACTCAAACTGGCGTGTGTCAGGAGTGGGATACATCTCCTCTACCGAAGGAGCCAGCACATAGTCGGCACCACACTCCTCCAGCAACAGGCAGTCAGCCTCCAACGTTCTGGGATAGTTCTTCAGGTCGTTTTTGTCATTAAACTGCGTGGGATTCACAAACACCGACACAACGGTGACGGCATTCTCCTTCACACTACGACGTACCAACGAGGCATGTCCCTCATGGAGTGCTCCCATGGTCGGGACGAGTCCAATCTCTTTTCCTTGCTTGCGATCCTCAAAAAGCTGGTTCTGAAGATCCACAATTTTATAGAATACTTTCATTGTCTTTTCTATACTTATCTCTGAAATCGGGTGCAAAATAACAACATTTTTACCAAATAAGGAAAAAATAACGTAAAAATATGCCAAATTTGAGGCTAAAAATCCTTAAATATGCACGTTTTTGCGTTTTTGTGAATTATTTTTCGTAACTTTGCACATGGTTTAAACTAGATCGCATGGCAAAGAAGATATTATTCATCAACCAAGAGATTGTTCCTTATGTTCCCGACAGCGACCTCTCGCTGATGGGTAAGGCACTTCCTCAGGCTATCCTTGAGAAGGGCCACGAAATCCGTACGTTCATGCCTAAGTGGGGCAACATCAATGAGCGCCGCGGTCAGTTGCATGAGGTGATTCGTCTCTCTGGAATGAATCTGATTATCGATGATACCGACCATCCGTTGATTATCAAGGTGGCGACAATAGTCCAGACACGCATCCAAGTCTATTTCATTGACAATGAAGATTACTTCTCGAAGCGCCAGATGGCACAAAATGAGCAGGGAGAGGATTATACCGACAACGGGGAGCGAGCCATATTCTTTGCACGTGGTGTTCTTGAAACTGTTAAGAAACTCCGTTGGGTACCTGACATCATCCACGTTCAAGGCTGGATGGGTGCCGTCGTTCCTCTATATATCAAGACTGCCTATCACGATGAGCCCTCATTCGCTAATACCAAGGTAGTGACATCATTATTCCCGAATAATCTCAAGTCAGATTTAGGCAGCAACTTCAAGAACTGCATTGAGTTCCGTGAGGCAACAGCTGATACGCTGACAAAATACAACGACATTTTTGACTTTAATGAATTAGGCAAGCTGGCTATTGATTATAGCGATGGAGTTATTGCTGCCCACAAGAATGTAAACAAGGAGTTGATAAAATATGCGAAAGACAACAATGTCCCCATCCTGTCCTATCCGGGTGAGGACTTTGCCGATGCTTATGAAAACTTCTACGAGAAGATATAACATGATAAAGAAAATACTATTGATGGGGATTGCAATGATTACAATTGCAATCTCTTCGTGTACAGAAGATACTACGACGGTGGGTAACACACTCGTCAGCAGTTCTGACCAGTTCACTATCGTATCGGATACGTTCGATATTTCAACACGATCATTCATTGCCGACTCTGTATTGGCCCGTAGCTCATACAGCTATTTGGGTAAAATTAAGGATCCAGAAACCGGTTCTTATATCACGGCAAACTATATGTCGCAGTTCGGTACCTTAGAGAGCGAGGCATCGTCAGTATTCCCCCCTTTATCTATATTACGTGATGAAATTGATGATCACACTGATCTGGCACTAGCAGATTCATGTTTCATCCACATTATCGTCAACGACTTTATGGGAGACTCGTTAGCAGCCATGAAGATGACCGTCTGCGAGCTTGACAAGCCCGTCAAGGAGAATCGCCAATACTACACCAACTACGACTTGGAGAAAAATGGTTTCCTGCGTGCTGGTGGTATCCGCAAAAACACGCTCTACTCTTTGTCCGACTTGACACAGAGCGATAGTTTACGCCAATTAAACCAAAGTGGTTCAAATTTTTTCCGTATCAGTATTTCTCTCAACGAACCTTATACGGATAAGAATGGAGTTACCTACAACAACTATGGCTCTTATTTGATGCGCACCTATTATGACCATCCTGAGTATTTCAAGAATTCGCAGACCTTTATCCAAAAGGTATGTCCCGGATTCTATTTTAAGACGACCGATGGTTTGGGACTGATGACTGAAATCTACCAGACACAGCTCATCGTTCATACCCACTATATGATGAACGGAAAGATTGTCAGTGGTTCAAAAACGTTTAATGGTAACGAGGAGGTTTTACAGACCACGCATTTCATTAGCGACAAAGACGTCATCAAGCGACTGGCAGCAGACACTCATTATACTTATCTGAAGGCCCCCGACGGCATCTTTACTGAAGTAACCCTGCCTGTTGACGACATCAAACGAGGACATGAAAACGACACTATCACCTCAGCCAAAATTGTCTTCCGCCGCATGAACGACATCAGCGAGCTTAGTGATGATCTTTTGATGGAGCCGCAGAATCTGCTGATTCTTGAAAAGGATAGTTTGTATTCATTCTTTGAAAATGGAGACCTGCCCAACAACATGGCATCGTACCTGGCTGTTTACAATAGCAGCAAGAACACCTACACATTCAACAACATCTCAGGATTGATCAATAGGATGTATGCCAAACGCAACCAATCCGAAAACTGGAATAAAGCGGTCATCGTACCCGTACAGGTTGTTACAGCCAGCACTTCCAGTTCTACCACTTCTGTTGCCAGCGTCAGCAATGAACTTAAGGTGGTCAGCGTACGATTGGTCGGTGGCAGTGATAATCCCTATGACCCGGTACGCATCAGTATTGTCTATAACCAAAACGAATAATGGCTGACAATTTTCTTGAGAAGCATTACGAAGAATACGAAGCCCGCAAGGCCGCCTATCTTCGCAAGAAGAAACATTTACCCAAACAAAAGTCTCGTCTTCCGGAACGTCCGGAAGACGAGGCTCTATAATAATTATAATGGCGATATAACGTAATAACGTTATTACGAAATAATTGTATATTTTGCGAACTTCAGCAACAACTGTTTGATACCGGCATTCTTAAACTCGACTGTTGCCTTGGTATTCTCTCCAGTACCCTCCACCTTGAGGACAGTACCCACGCCAAAGCGCTGATGTTCAATGACATTTCCCTCCTTCAAGCCGATATTGCCAATGGCCGACTGCGGACGAGGCGTCTCATGCCGCACAGGCACTAATCGAGCCTTCGGGTCTGCCATAAACTGCGTTGCCACCGGTCGGGGATTTTGTACCGGGCGGCTAAAGCCATATTGACTAGTACGACTAGTATGACTAGAGACACCAGAAACACCGGCTAAACCCGAATTCCCTTCCACCTTCAACAGGCTAGGATCGAAATCCTTGATGAAACGCGATGGTGTGTCAAACTCCATACGTCCATATCGGAAACGATTCTGCGCACAGGTCAGGATACAATGTTTTTCTGCCCGGGTAATAGCCACATACAACAAGCGACGCTCCTCTTCCAGTTCCCGCATCGTATTAACACACATCGGCGAAGGGAAGATATTCTCTTCCAGGCCGACAACGAAAACCGTCGGGAATTCCAGTCCTTTGGCAGCATGGATAGTCATCAGCGACACCTTGGGCTGTTCCTTGTCGTCGTCACTGTCCAAATCGGTCAATAGGGCCACTTCCTGCAGGAAATCGCTCAGTCCGGTCTCATTCTCCCGGTCTTCCTCTTTCCGTGTCTCCACAAAATCCTGCATACCGCCCAGGAATTCTTCCAGATTCTCCTGTCTCGACAAGTCTTCCGGATTAGAGGAACCATAGATCTCCTTGCTGATACCGCTTTCCATGATAATGGAGTGTCCCAACTCATAGGTATCTTCCTGATCCAAGCGGTCCGACCACCCTTCTATCAAGGTTTTGAATGCTTCCAGTTTCGTCAACGTCCCCTTAGCCAGATTCAAATCGAACACAATGGGTTGCTGGATGACCTGCCACAAACTGACCTGATGTCTGGTTGCTGTTTCCGTAATCTTGCCTACCGTTGTGTCACCGATACCACGTGCCGGATAGTTGATGATGCGTCGCAGCGCTTCCTCATCATTGGGATTGACCACCACACGGAAATAGGCAATGACGTCCTTGATCTCCTTGCGCTGATAAAAACTCAATCCGCCATATATCCTATAAGGAATGCCGTCCTTACGCATCTGCTCTTCGAACGAACGGCTCTGGGCATTGGTACGATAGAGAATAGCAAAATCCGAGAACTCACAACGGTCCTGTCGACGTAATCGTTTGATATCATTACACACAATCATCGCCTCCTCCTTATCGCTATAGGCAGGTTTGAGCGTCAGACGCTCGCCGACCTCGTTTCTGCTAAACACATCCTTATGGATTTGTCGCTCGTTCTTTTTAATCAAGCTGTTCGCAGCATGCACGATAAGTTGCGTCGACCGGTAGTTCTGCTCCAGTTTAAACAACCTGGCACCTTGATACTGTTTTTGGAAATTCAGGATATTGTCAATATTAGCCCCTCGGAAACTATAGATGCTTTGGGCATCGTCGCCCACCACACAGACTCGTCCATGTTCATGCGCCAACAACAGGACAATCTCTTGCTGGGCATAGTTGGTGTCCTGATACTCATCGACCAGTACATATTGGAAACGCTCGATATATTTTTGCCGGACATCCTCATGGTCACGCAACAAGACAAAGGTCTTGACAAGCAAATCATCAAAGTCCATCGCATTCGCCTGATGACAACGTTCCACATAGCGTTGATAGATTTGCGACATCACTGGACGCTTGTGTTGAGCATCGTCAGCAGCCCACGAACTGGTGGCATACTGTTGTGGCAACAGCAGGTGGTTCTTGGCCATCGAGATGCGATCAGCCACACTATTGGGCTTATACGTCTTGTCGTCTAGTTGCATCTCTTTGATGATGCTTTTCACCAGCGACCGGGCATCAGCCTGATCGTAAATAGTGAAATTAGAATTAAAGCCGATTCGTTCCGCTTCAGCCCTCAGAATGCGGGCAAAAACAGAATGAAACGTACCCATCTGCAGATATATAGCCCTCTCCTGCCCTACCAATCGGCCAATACGTTCTTTCATCTCACGTGCCGCCTTATTGGTAAAAGTCAGTGCCAGAATGTTCCACGGGGCCATGCCCTGCTCCAGCAGATAGGCTATCTTATAGGTCAGCACACGGGTTTTTCCCGATCCGGCACCGGCAATCACCAGTTGCGGTCCGTCACAGTATTCCACCGCAGCACGCTGCCCTTCATTCAATTCATTGAGTAAATTGTCGTTCATATCGGTGACAAAGGTAGTGCAAACCGAGCGAAATGCAAAATAAATTAGGATTTATTTTCATTTTCGAGGTGTAGCCTACCTTCAATGCAATTAAAGGTACGATTTTTTTGGTAGTATCAAAATATATTTGTATTTTTGCAGGAAATTATCAACTACAAGGAATGTTATGGCAAGAATAAACAACCATCTCGTCATTATGGCCGGCGGCGTAGGAAGCCGTTTCTGGCCTATGAGCACAGCCGACAAGCCCAAGCAGTTTATCGATGTCTTAGGTATTGGAAAGTCTCTGCTCCAGTTAACTGTTGAACGTTTCAGTGGCATCGTTCCCGCAGAGAATGTATGGGTCGTCACTAACCAGAAATATGCCGCGACTGTCAGCAGCCAGTTGCCCGACATGCCCGCTGACCATATCCTCTGCGAGCCCTGTCGCAGGAATACGGCACCCTGCATTGCCTACGTCTCGTGGCGTATCAAGTCGTCTGACCCGAAAGCCAATATTGTGGTATCTCCCAGCGACCATGTCGTGATGGACACGACGGAGTTCCGCCGGGTCATCACCGAGAGCCTGAAATTCACCTCCGACACAGATGCCATTGTGACGCTGGGCATGAAACCGACGCGTCCTGAGACCGGCTATGGCTACATCCAGGCCGACCTGTCGAGCAAGTCGTTGCGTAATAAGGAGATTTTCCGTGTCGACAGTTTCCGCGAGAAACCCGACTTGGAGACCGCCAAGCAGTACATCAGCGAAAAGAACTACTATTGGAATGCCGGCATCTTCATTTGGAACGTGTCGACCATTGTCAATGCTTTCCGCATCTACCAGCCCGCTATGGCTAAGATCTTTGAGTCCATGCTTCCAATCTATGGTACCGAGCAGGAACAGCAGGAAATTGACCGTTTGTTCCCCGAATGCGAGAATATCTCTGTCGACTATGCCATCATGGAGAAGGCCGAGGAGATTTTCGTCTGTCCTGCCGACTTCGGTTGGAGCGACCTGGGCACGTGGGGTTCACTATTGCAACAAAGCAAGAAAGACCTGTACGGCAATGCCAGCATCGGTCCCGACATCACGCTTTTTGAGTCCAACGACTGCATCATTCACACCACGCAGGAGAAGAAGGTGGTTATTCAGGGCCTTAACGGCTATATTGTCGCAGAAAACGACGACACCTTATTAATATGCAAACTCTCTGAAGAACAGCGTATCAAGCAGTTCTCCGGTCAGGACAAATAACGAACAAAATATCGACAAGAGTATGAGTAAAGTTGCTCTTATTACTGGTATCACCGGTCAGGACGGCAGTTATCTGGCCGAATTCCTCATTGAGAAAGGCTACGAAGTTCACGGCCTCATGCGCCGCTCGTCCAGTTTCAACACCGGTCGTATCGAACACCTGTACCTCGACGAGTGGGTACGCGACATGAAGAAAAAACGTCTGGTGAATCTGCATTGGGCTGATATGACCGACTCATCGTCGCTCATTCGCATCATTTCAAAGATTCGCCCAGACGAGATCTATAACCTCGCTGCACAGAGTCACGTGAAGGTATCGTTCGACGTACCGGAATATACTGCTGACACCGATGCCAATGGCGTGTTGCGTCTGTTGGAGGCCGTCCGCATCTGTGGACTGGAGAAGACCTGCCGCATCTATCAGGCCTCGACCTCCGAACTATATGGTAAGGTGCAGGAGGTTCCTCAGAGTGAGACTACCCCCTTCTACCCCCGCAGTCCGTATGCTGTTGCCAAGCTCTATGGCTTCTGGATTATGAAGAACTATCGCGAGTCATACAATATGTTCTGCTGCAACGGTATTCTCTTCAACCATGAGAGTGAGCGCCGCGGTGAGACCTTCGTGACCCGTAAGATTACACTGGCTGCCGCTCGTATTGCACAGGGTTATCAGGACAAGCTCTATCTGGGTAACCTGAACTCGCTGCGCGACTGGGGCTATGCCAAGGACTATATCGAGTGCATGTGGCTCATCCTCCAGCAGCCTGAACCCGACGACTTTGTGATTGCCACAGGCGAATACCATACCGTTCGCGAGTTTGCTACCCTCGCTTTCAAGGAGGTGGGTATCGAACTCGAATGGCGCGGTGACGGTGTCGACGAGAAGGGTTATGACAAGGCAACGGGCAAGGCCCTCGTCGAGGTTGATCCTAAGTATTTCCGTCCTGCTGAGGTCGACCAGCTGTTGGGTGATCCATCAAAGGCCAAGAGCAAGTTGGGATGGAATCCTCAGAAGACCTCTTTCGAAGACCTCGTCAAGATTATGGTCCGTCACGATATGAAGTTCGTTAAGAAGCTTTTCTTAAAAGCACAGATGGACAAAGAAGATGCAGAGTAATAGTAAGATATATGTTGCAGGCCACCGGGGCATGGTGGGTTCTGCCATTGTCCGTGAGTTACAACGGCAAGGCTACACCAATATCATCACGCGGACTCATGCTGAGCTTGACCTCACGTGTCAAGCTGCAGTGGATGCCTTCTTTAAGGAGGAGCAGCCCGAGTACGTATTCCTCGCTGCCGCCAAGGTGGGAGGCATCGTGGCCAACCAGAGTGCGCTGGCTGACTTCATGTATGACAACATGATACTCGAAATGAACGTCATCCATGCTGCCTGGAAGAATGGTTGCAAGAAACTGGAGTTCTTGGGCAGTAGTTGCATCTACCCCCGCATGGCACCTCAGCCGATGCCGGAGAGTTGTCTGTTGACGTCAGAGTTGGAAAAGACCAACGAGGCGTATGCCTTGGCGAAGATCAGCGGTTTGAAATACTGCGAGTTTCTGAACCGCCAGTACGGCACGGATTATATCTCCGTGATGCCGACAAACCTGTATGGTCCTAACGACAACTACCACCCGGAGCACAGCCACGTGCTGCCAGCGCTGATCCGGCGTTTCCACGAAGCCAAGGTGGCTGGATTGCAGTCTGTCACTTGTTGGGGCGACGGCAGTCCCCTTCGCGAGTTCCTGTATGTCGACGACCTCGCTAACCTATGCGTGTTCCTGATGAACAACTACTCCGGTAGCGAAACGGTGAATGCCGGTACCGGTAAGGAGCTGACCATCAAGGCGCTGACGGAGTTGGTTGCCAAAGTGGTAGGCTATCAGGGGCGCATTGAGTGGGACACTACCCGTCCCAATGGCACCCCTCGCAAGCTGCTCGATGTCAGCAAGGCAACCAAGTTAGGCTGGACGTACAAGACCGAACTTGAGGACGGCATCCGACTGGCCTACGAGGACTTCCTCCACAATCCCATGCGTGCCGAGCGCTGACTTTAAACTTGAAAACTTGAAACTTTTAAACTTCTACTATGCAATCTATTAGAACACTGAACGACATGATCGTTTTCCTGCAGGAGCGGGGCGACCGTAAACGTGTAGCTGTGGTATGTGCCAACGATGCCAGTACCCGCTATGCAGTAGAAAAAGGCAAGGAGATGGGATTCATCGAACCCATCTACGTTGATGGCGACGACAAGGATGAATGCGCCCGCCGGGCTGTAGCGCTGTGTAAGAATGGCGAAGCAGACATCCTGATGAAGGGTCTCATCAATACCGATGTCATTCTGCGTGCCATTCTGGACAAGGAGAAGGGCATCCTCCGTCCCGGCCATGTACTGACCCATGTGGCTATGGCCGAAATTCCCAAGTACGAGAAACTGCTGTTCTTTACCGATGCCGCCGTTATCCCCGTACCAACGTCCGCCCAACGGCGCCAGCAGATTCACTACATGAACTATGTGTGTCATGCTCTTGGCATTGAGGAACCCCGCATCTCACTCATCCACTGTGCTGAGAAGGTCAGTGCCAAGGCATTCCCCTATACCGCCGACTACCTCGACATCATTGCCGAGGCACAGACAGGTAAGTTCGGACGCTGCATCATCGATGGTCCCCTCGACCTGAAGACATCGCTCGACAGCGTCTCCCTGCGAGAGAAGGGCATCAAGAGCGTCATCGACGGTCAGGCCGACGCGCTGATCTTCCCCGACATCGTGGCTGGCAACGTGTTTTATAAGACCATTACGCTCTTCGGCTATGCCAAGACTGCCGGTGTGCTACAGGGAACCCAGTGCTGTTGCGTGCTTCCGTCGCGTGCCGACAGCCCCGACTCGAAGTATTACTCACTTGCTTTGGCAGCTATATGAAAATTCTTGTCATCAATCCCGGTTCTACCTCTACCAAAATGGCCGTCTACGAAGACGAGACGCCCATTTTGCTTCGTAACATCACCCATACGCCGGAAGAGCTGGCTGGTTTCAGTGACGTCATCGAACAGCAGGACCTGCGCCGCCAGTTAGTCATCGACGAGCTACACGCTGCCGACATTCCGCTCGACTTCGATGCTGTCATCGGACGCGGTGGCCTGGTCAAACCCATCAGCGGTGGTGTTTATGAAATTAACCGACGCATGCTCGACGACACCCTACATGGCTGTGTGATGCATAACCACGCCTGCAACCTAGGTTGTCTGATAGCCTATGAGATAGCCGAGGAAATCAATCGTCAGCAGCCCAACGCCAATGGCGAAACGCCACGATGCCGCTCGTTCATTGCCGATCCGGGCGTCGTCGACGAACTGTCTCCCCTGGCTCGCATCAGCGGTTCGCCGCTCATGCCTCGTATCTGCATCTGGCACGCCTTGAACCAGCGCGCCATTGCCCGTCGCTTTGCCCGAGGCATCGGTAAGGAGTACGAAGACTTGAACCTGATTATCTGTCACCTGGGCGGTGGCATCAGTGTGGCAGCCCACGAACATGGCAAGGCCATCGATGCCAATAACGCATTGGACGGCGAAGGTCCGTTCTCACCCGAACGTGCCGGTTCTCTGCCTGCTGCGGACTTGATTCGTCTCTGTTTCAGCGGCAAATACAACGAGAAACAATTGCTGAAACGTATTGCCGGTAAGGCCGGACTGAATGCCCATCTGGGCACCAACGACTTGCGCGAGATTCAGAAACGCATCAAAAATGGTGATGAACATGCCAAACTCATTATCGATGCTATGATTTATCATGTCGCCAAGAATGTCGCTGCCGAGGCTGCCGTACTCTGCGGCAACATCGACGCCATTCTCTTTACGGGCGGCATGGCCCATTCAGAGTATATCATCAGTGAACTGCGTCGACGAGTCGGTTTCCTGGCTCCCGTCTACACCTTTGCTGGTGAAGACGAAATGGAAGCCCTGGCACTCAACGCCCTGGCCGTATTGACCGGGCGCCGCGAAGCCAAAATTTATGACTAAACAAATAATCGGGACGGATTTGAATCCGCCCCGATTGTCTATCTTCTTTAACTTCGCTAACTCCGTTAACTCCTTAACTACTTCTTCAGAAGTACCTCCTTCCAACGGGCATATGCTTCAGCATAAGCCGCACGGTCGGCAGCCTTAGGTTCTATCACCTGCAACTTCTCCAGCGAAGCGAAGGCCTCGTCGGCATTCTTGTAGATGCCAGCGCCGATACCAGCACCCTTGGCAGCACCTACAGAACCGTCGGTGTCATACAGTTCGATGGTAGCACCGCTCACGCCAGCCAGTGTGTCGCGGAACAGCGGACTCAGGAACATATTGGCCTTGCCGGCATGGATCTTCTGGATGTCCATACCCATCTGCTGCATGATTTCCATACCATAGCAGAACGAGAATACGATACCCTCCTGGGCTGCACGCACCAGATGAGCCTTCGAGTGCTTGTTGAAGTTCACGCCGTTAATCGAGCAACCAATCTCGCGGTTCTCCAACACACGCTCAGCACCGTTACCGAACGGAATCACCGTCACGCCCTCGCTGCCGATAGGAGCCGTTGCTGCCAAGTCGTTCATCTCGGCATAGCCTATCTCCGGAGTGATGTTACGATGTGTCCATGCATTCAGAATTCCCGTACCATTGATACACAGCAACACACCCAGACGGGTCTGGTCGGCAGTATGGTTCACGTGGGCAAAGGTGTTCACACGACTCTTCGGATCGTAGTTCACATCACCCAGCACACCATAGACGACACCCGATGTACCGGCTGTGGCGGCAATTTCACCGGGATTCAGCACGTTCAGCGACAGGGCATTGTTCGGCTGGTCACCGCCACGATAGGTAATCGGCGTTCCTGCCTTCAGTCCCAATTCAGCAGCAGCCTCGGCACTCACCACACTCTGTTCGGCGAAGGTGGGAACGATATCAGCGATTAGCGAAGCGTCAAAGCCATAGTACTTCATCAGGAAGTCAGCCACCTGGTTATTCTTGAAATCCCAGAACATACCCTCCGACAGACCGCTGACGGTGGTGTTGGCCACTCCGCTCAGTCGCATGGCGATATAGTCGCCCGGCAACATAATCTTATAGATTTTGCTGTACAGCTCAGGTTCGTTCTCCTTCACCCAGGCCAGTTTGGCTGCCGTGAAGTTACCCGGTGAGTTCAGCAGATGACTCAGACACAGGTCACCGCCCAGCTCCTTAAAGGCCTTCTCGCCATAGGGTACGGCACGTGAGTCGCACCAGATAATCGACGGGCGCAGCGCCTTCAGGTTTTTATCTACACACACCAGACCATGCATCTGATAAGAGATACCGATGGCCTTGATTTCCTCACCGGTGGCTCCAGCCTCCTTCATGATTTTCTGAAGACTCAGCTTCGCATTGTCCCACCACATCTGCGGGTCCTGCTCAGCCCATCCGGCCTTAACAGCCGTAATCGGAGCCTCCTTCTCGGGGAAGAACGCTGTTGCCACACACTTGCCACTATCGGCATTAACCAATGATGCCTTCACTGAAGAGCTACCGACATCGAATCCTAATAGATATCTGTTTGCCATAATTTGAAGAGTTATATCTAATATTAATACGTTTTACTCTACAAAATTCCCTAAAATACTTTTAAAAAACAAGTTTTTTGCACTTTTTCATCATTTTTTTATCATTTATTGACTACAATTAAAAATATTTTTTTACCTTTGCAACGAAAAGTGTGACAATTCTATTGGCTAAAGAATTATTTCATATATGAAAAAGAAGATACTAATACTTGATGACAAAGAGACCATCGCCAAGGTGCTCTCGATTTATTTGATGAGTGATTATGACGTTCAGTGGCTTCCCGACGGACTACAGGGAGTCAAGTGGCTTCAGGCTGGCAACACCCCAGATCTCATCATTTCCGACATCCGTATGCCGGGCATGCGTGGTGACGATTTTCTGGAGTGGATCAAGCAGAACGAGCTGTTCCGCCACATTCCCGTAATCATGCTGTCCAGCGAAGACTCCACCAGCGAGCGCATCCGTTTGTTGGAAATCGGTGCCGAGGACTACATTGTCAAGCCCTTCAATCCGATGGAGCTGAAGATTCGCGTCAAGAAAATCCTTCCTAATTAATATATAGTATTATACATTATTATATTATATGATAGGTGTTGTATATTTAGGCAACAATCCGAAGACCCAAGAACGTCTGCGGTACATCCCAGGTCAGCTGGTCCGAATGACCACGACCTACAAGGATGCCGCTCAGATATGTACCCCGCACGTCTCTAACGAGCATTTCATCGTCTTCTTCGAACGGAATGTGCGTAGCGAGGACATCACAGCCATCACCTATCTGCGCAAGAAGTGTCATAATGTCTACATCATCCTCATCACCAACAATATGTCGGAAGAGGAACGCAAGCTTTACATGCAGTGTGGCATCAACGACACCATTGTGGCCGAGGCATCTGTCACGGAGCTGAACAAGAAGATTCAGTTTATCTCCGACCGCGAGAACGTCCTTTTCGACGACCAGGCCCCCAAGTACCATATCTTGAAATTCAAGATTCCCGTTTGGAAGCGCCTGTTCGACATTGTCTTCTCTGGTCTGGCCATCATCCTGCTCTCGCCCATCTTTATCATTACGGCTATTGCCATCCGTCTGGAAAGTCCGGGTCCCGTACTCTTTAAGTCCAAGCGTGTGGGTACCAACTACACCATCTTCGACTTCCTGAAGTTCCGCAGCATGTATATCGATGCTGAGGACCGCCTGAAGGAGTTGAGCAAGGAGCATAACCAGTATGCGGAGCACGAGGAAGAGCCGGAGGAGCATAAGACTACAGTGACGGCACCGTTGGGCGAAGAGGCCGAGCAAGACATGCTCGACATGGGCATGGAGTCTATCATGATGATCGACGACGACGAGATCATGCTCGTCGGCGATGACTTCGTGATGGCCGAAAGCGACTATACCAAGAAGAAAGAGGAAGACATCAACAACGCCTTTGTCAAGATCGAGAACGACCCGCGTATCACAAAGGTGGGTCAGTTCATCCGCAAATACAGCATCGACGAGCTTCCTCAGCTCTTCAACATCCTCAAAGGCGACATGTCGATTGTCGGCAACCGTCCTCTCCCACTCTACGAGGCCGAGAAGCTCACTGCCGATGCCAATATCGACCGTTTCATGGCTCCCGCCGGCTTGACAGGTCTCTGGCAGGTCGAAGAGCGCGGCAAGGGTGGCATGATGAGTGCCGAGGAGCGCAAACAACTGGACATCCGTTATGGCCAGACTTACAATTTCGCCCTCGACATGAAGATTATCTTCCGCACACTCACTGCATTTATTCAGAAAGAAAACGTATAAGAAAGGATAGAAAAAAGGAAAGTATGAAAATCAATGTCAATCACATGGTAACCAGGTGCGTAAAGAGGTTTTTGCCTTTTTACCTTTTCACCTTTTTACCTTTAATGGCTGTAGCCCAATATAATAATAGTGGAATCAGCGCTGGCTTCTTCGACTCCAGTGAGGAAAGCACCATTAATTTCTCGAATTTTCACCTCCCCCCGTTGGCGGTACTTTTCGAGAATGCCAAACAGAGTCCTCGTATTCTCACTTTGGAAAAAGCCCATGAATTAGCCGTAGCTGAAGTGGCCAAACAGAAGCGTCATATATTTTCTTATGTACACGGTCATGCTAGCTATAGCTATGGTAAGACCGACATGTGGGGACAAAACTCGAGTTCTTATAACTTAGTCCTCCAACAATATCAAGGTAGTGAGCAAAGCTATTGGAATGTGGGAGTTAATTTGGCGGTTCCCTTGGAAGACATTCTGGACTTGACGGCTGCAGTGAAGCGCAAAAGAATAGAAGCAGACATGGCTATGTATAACAAAGACCAAGCTTATGAAGATTTAAAAAGAGAAATAGCTACTCTGTTTATTAAAATTACCAATCAATTAGTTACCTTAAAAACTGCTGGTGAGTCTGCCGCCATCTATCAAGGAGCTGGTGCTTTGAATATGGAAGATTTTCACCAAGGGAATATGGATATTGAAAGTTTTGCATGGGTTAAAGAGCATGAATTGGGAGTTGTAAGTTCATACCAAAACATGCAAACGGCAATAACTACCGACATTATCACTTTAGAGTTATTATCTCATACTCCAATCCTAACCAATACGACTACAGAAATCACCTTGGATAGTGGCAATCAAAAGACGGAGAAGCAGATTCGCAAGGAAAACAAGGCAATTGACAAGCAGATTCGCAAAACGGCCGCTGCTGAAGAGAAAAGATACGCTGAAATGGAAAAAGCTGAACAGAAAGCCCAGGAAAAGGCTGAAAAGTTAGCTAAGAAAGCAGAAAAAAAGAATAAGTAAAACGCAAAAGTCATAACAATATGGATTTATTCAGATACATCGTCCGTTTCTTATACAAAATTCGTTGGTATTTGGTCATTTTACCGATGATCGCTTTGATTGTGGCATGGTTTATGACTCGCCACATGGAGCGTGTCTACGACACCAACACGACCATTTATACAGGTATGATTACGGCCTATAATTTGGAAGGTGGCGTAGGAACGGCTGGTGGTAATTCCCAAACGAATATCAAAAATTTGATTTTGATTATCACTACTGACAACACCATTCACGAAGTGGCATTGCGTTTGTTTGGCCGTTGTATGATGTATGGCAATGCCAACAAAGACAATAATTATATCTCAGCCGAACATTTCCGTCAGTTAAGCGCTATGGTGCCAGCTGATGTAAAAGCGTTGATTAATCACAACAACGAATCTCAAACCTATGCCAATTTAAAAGCGTACGAAAAGCCCAACCAAGGCAATTTCCTCTTTGGTTTATTAAATTATCACCCCTATTTCGGTATTGACAATATAACTGCCAAACTAAAAGTTCTACAAATGAACGGAACTGATATTATTGATATCGGTTATTCAGCCAATGATGCAGGTATTGCTTATAACACATTGGACATTCTCAACGAGGTTTTTGCCCGTCAATATCAGCAACTACGCTTTGGTGAAACCAGCAATGTGATTAAGTTTTTTGAAAAAGAGGTCGCTCGTCTCTATCGTATTTTGTCCAACGCAGAAGATGATCTGATTCGCTACAACATATCCAAGAAGATTATTAACTATGGCGAACAAACAAAAGCATTAACAGGATTGGAAGCTCAACAACAGAATTTCCGTAACGACCAGTTGATGAATTATACAACATCAAAAGCATTATTAGATTATTTGGAACGTCAGTTAGGTAATCGTGCTCAAGTGATTCGTGCCAATCAAGAATTTACAAATCAGGTTAAAGATATCTCTCGTATTCAGTCTCGCATTTCAAACCTTCGTTTAATGAGTAGTGAAGGCGGTGGTCGTGATACGGAGTCCCAAGAAGAATTAGCAAAAGCACAACGAGATTTACAAGCAGCGACTGGACGTGTTACTGAATTGACCAAAGACATTGAAGCTTCTACATATAGTACAGAAACTGGTGTTAAAGCGAACAGCTTGCTCAGTAGGTGGTTAGAACAATTGCTTATATTAGAAAAAACTAAGGCAGAAATGACTGCAACGGATATTATGAAGCAAAATTTGGACCGCCAATATCTTTTCTACGCTCCAATCGGCGCCACCTTAGATCGTAAGGCTCGTCATATAGGCTTTATTGAGGGGAACTATATGGAAATGTTGAGAGCGCTCAATGCTGCCCGTCTTCGTCAGCGTAACTTGCAGATGTCAACGGCTGCTTTGCGCGTATTGAATCCGCCCATGTTCCCATTGAATGCTCAGCCCACTAACCGTATGATGATTTTATTAGGTGCCTTCCTATTGACCTTTATGTTGACAGCCCTTTGGTTCTTCATCATCGAATTGCTCGACCGTACGTTGCGTGACCGCATGCGTTCCGAGCATATCACGAAGGTTCCAGTCATGGGCTGTTATCCCAAGGAAAGCAATCTACGCTACCGCCGATTCAACAAGACAATTGGTGACATGGCGATGAAACAGCTCAGCAAGGCCCTCCTCCCCCATTTCCAGGAAGGCCAGCAGAATGTACTCAATCTGATATCTACCGACTCAGGCAATGGCAAGAGCTACCTAGCTCAGGAATTGGAAAATTATTGGATATCCATTGGCTTACAGGTCCGCCGTCTCACCTACGATGAGGACTTCTTGGCAGAAGACAGCCGCTTTATCTTGGCCAAAGGAATTAAGGACTTATGCCCAGATATTCTGCCCGATGAGATTGCTATTATTGAATATCCAAATCTAAACGAGAACTCCATCTCGCCTGCTCTGCTCAATATGGGCACCGTGAATATGATGGTAACCCGTGCCAATCGTACCTGGAAAGATGTTGACCAAAAGGCACTCAAAGAAGTTCAATCGATGTTGGACGAGAGCCACAAGGATTCACTCTTTATGTATCTCACCGAAGCCAGCCGCTATGCAGTGGAAGAGTTTGTGGGTCAATTGCCGCCTTACACAAGGTTCAACAATTTTGTCTATCGCATATCACAATTAGGTCTGACTGCTACAGAAAACGAACACGGAAAATAATGGCAAGTACAGCGTTTAAGACTTTTGCGCAAGAAAACGGAGGAAGAGTATTGCTACTCTTTCTCTTGTTTTCGGTAGCTCTTTACCAACTAATTACAGCTGGAATTTCTGGTTTGGCGCTTGTCTGTTTAATACCCGCACTTATTATATTTGTATACGTAGCATTCAAGTATCGAATGTTTGTATTTTGGATACTTTGTATCACCAACTATTTTATTTTCTTCAGAGAACTTCCTTTACCACCACTTCCTCAGTCTATCTATAATGAACTACTTGAAATTATCTTGTTAGCAATTGCCATTATTGATGTGAAAGACACTCAATTCGAAAGAATCGGTAATTTTATGTTTTTCACCCTTATTATATGGTGTGGCTTTTGTACATTAGAAATTCTTAATGATACTAGTGGCATGGGGATACAATGGGCATCATGGTATGCTGGAGCACGAAAAATAGGATTCCAAGTCATGTATGCTTTTTTGGTATTCTCCTTATACATAACAACACCAAAAATCCTTTCGAAATACATAATTCTATGGGGAGGATTAACTTTATTTGCCGTAGCATGGCTTTGGAAACAAAAAACATTTGGTTTTACCATTGAAGAAAATATTTTTCTTGAACGACATAGAAGCACACATATTCTCCAAGGAGGAACACTCATCAGATACTTTTCCATTTACAGTGATGCAGCAGCTTTTGGTATTGGAATGGCATCTACGGCTGTTGCTTTTTTAATTTTTGCTTTGACATCTAAAATATGGAAGTATAAACTTTTCTTTGGAGTAGTTGGCTTGTTAAGTGTTTGGGCTATGTTCCCTTCTGGAACGCGAACGGCAATGGCCTGTTTGTTTGCCGGCATTTTTGTATATGTCTTTCTATCTAAATCCGTAAAATTAGCTGTACCAGTAATACTTTTTTCCATTTTTGCCTATATTTTTCTTGCCTTTACTACCATTGGCAATGAAAATGGACAAATACGAAGAATGAGAACGACTTTTGACAGAAGCGATGCGTCTGCCAACGTTCGTACCATTAACCAAGAAGCAATGAGAAAATATTTGCAAGATGCTCCTTGGGGGATGGGCATTGGCAACACATTTGAGAATGTACCAGCTAATAATAAATTTCGTAAACTATCAACCATCCCGCCAGATTCCGAATATGTATGGATATGGGTTCATACAGGAATTATTGGAATCACGATCTTTCTTATCACAACTTTTTTAATGTTTGTTGGAGCATGTTGGATTGTAATGTTTCGAATTAAGAGCCCTTCTCTACAAGGAATCGGAGCTGGCTTCTGCTGTGCATTTGTTTCAATCCAATTAGGAGGATATGGTAATCAAATTCTAATGCAATTCCCTAATTGTTTTCTATATTACGGAGGGCTAAGCATCGTTTATATTTTACCTTTTATGGAAAAAGAATGGATTGAATGGGAATCTAAGGAACTCACTATACAAGAAGAAAAGAAACGACTGAAGTTAGAGAAAAAGCGTCAATCAAGAGTTTAACGAATTGAAAATTGAAAGTTGAAAATTGAAAATTCTTTAACCTAAAGTTATAAAGTGTGGCCTTGCAATGAACATTGGGAAGATATTATCGATAATAACAATCAATTACAATGGATTGAAAGACACCTGTGAATTGATAGACACATTACCTTTAGAGGATGAAACCATAGAGGTAATTGTGGTAGATAATGCCTCAAAAGAAGACGAAGCCACCCAGATAGAGCTACGCTACCCCCAAGTCAAGGTTATCCGCTCCAAAGAAAACCTCGGTTTTGCTGGCGGCAACAACCTCGGCATCCAAGCCGCCCACGGCAAATATCTCTTCTTTCTGAATAATGACACTCTCCTCAGCCATCAGCCATCAGCCATCAGCCATCTTATCAATCGACTGGAAAGTTCTCCAAAAATAGGCATGGTAAGCCCCAAAATTAAATTCTCCTGGGGTGATAATCCTATTCAATATGCTGGCTACACTCCTTTGTCGAAGATTACCCTTCGCAATCATTCCATTGGATTTGGAGAGGCCGATAGTGGCCAATACGATACAGCGCACCCCACTCCCTATGCCCACGGCGCAGCCATGATGATAAAACGGGAGATGATTGACAAAGCTGGTCTGATGCCCGAATGCTATTTCCTCTATTATGAGGAATTAGACTGGTCCATGATAATTCGCCGTGCTGGCTATGTCATCTGGTACGAACCCACTTGCACCATTTATCATAAGGAAAGCCAGACTACTGGTCAAAGCAGTCCGCTTCGGACTTACTACATCACCCGTAACCGGCTCTTATTTGCTAAACGCAATATCAACAGCCCCCAACAGTATTTAACCTATCTTTACTTGACTGGCATCGTTGCTCTTCGTGACATGATCAAATATACTCTCCAGCGCCGCCCCGACCTGGCCCAAGCCACCCTCAAAGGCATCTGCGATTTCATATTCACTCAACACTCAACACTCAACACTCAACACTCTATATTATGACTCTCTGGGACATATTCACATATATCGACTGGATCCTATTTATCTGGGTTACTCTAACAGTATTATATTTAGGTGTATTCGCTATAACATCACTTTTTGCTAGACATAGTGAAACACCCAAAGCAAAAACAATGAATCGATTCATTGTATTGATTCCAACTTATCATAACGGGAAGAGTGTCATGATGACCATCAACTCCATATTGGGCCAGTCCTATCCCATGCGGCAATTTGACGTGACTGTCATTGCTGACCATGAAGAAGAAATGACTTTATTCCATCTCGCCCAGCAGCCTATTACCCTGCTAACGCCAAACTTTGATAAGAGTTCCCGTATCAAATCTCTCCAATTAGCCATCAACAATCTGCCTCAATTTAAAATTTATGATGTAGCAGTTATCTTAGAAGCAGGCGATGTGGTAGAACCAGAATTCCTTACCCAAATCAATGATGCTTATGAGTCTGCTGGAACCAAGGCCATTCAGACACACAAACTGTCACTCAATCGAGATACGGTAACCGCTCGTCTCAGTGCAGTATTTGAAGAGATCAACAATTCTATCTTCCGCCGCGGTCATATCAGCGTGGGGCTTCCGACTTCCATGCAAAGCTCAGGTAATGCCTTCGAATTCAACTGGTTGAAAGACTATTTACAATATGCGAAGCCTTATTGGACGGATAAGGAACTGGAAGCAGTATTAACACGTCAGCATATTTATATAGACTATTTTGATAACATCTATGTATATGGAGAGAAATCACGTGAGGCTGACGACTTCAACCGTCAGCATCGTGGATGGATTTGGGCACAATTTAAAACATTTCTCCGCAATGCCCGTTATCTCCCTGCCGCTATCATGAATCGTCATTATTATCTATTAGACAAACTCTTACAGTGGATGCTGATTCCACGTATGATTATGATGCTATTTATTATGGCTATGAGCCTCATCATACCCTTCATTTATATGTCTGCCGCCCTGAAGTGGTGGGCTTTGTTCGCCATTGTAGTGCTGATTTTTGCCATTGCCACGCCCAATTATCTGGTTGATGAAAAGTGGGATCGCACTTTCTTCTTGGTTCCGGTTGTTCTATTAAGCCCTATACTTAATAAATTCTCCTTAGGAAGGAAACTCCTTAGTAAGATTAACCTACATAAATAAGTCTGCACTATGATTTGGCAAATCATTCATATCATCGATATAGCGCTTTGGTTGTTCATGGCTGCATCAACAGTCTATATTCTGTTCTTTGCATTGGTATCAATCCTTTGGAAAAAGCGAGTTTCCAGACTGACCAGTTATCTGACAGGACAGGTTTTGGCTATGCGTAAGAAGGATTTTTTCTCCTACCTAATTCTCTACCCTGCCTATAACGAAGACCGGGTGATTGTCAATTCGGTCCAGAAATTCCTAGAACAATATTATCCTTATAGTTGTTTCCATGTGGCAGTCATCTCCGACCACATGCAACCTGAGACCAACCATAAGCTGAGTGAGCTCCCCATCACCCTACTCCAACCCGTCTTTGAAAAGAGTAGTAAGGCTAAAGCCATGCAGTATGCCATGGATCAGATCAAAGACGATTATGATTTCATTGTCATTCTCGATGCCGACAACGTGGTAGAGCCTCACTTCTTGGAGCAGTTGAATACTGAATGCGCCAAAGGCTACAAGGCTATCCAATGCCACCGTTGTGCAAAAAACAGTAACAATGATGTAGCCGTATTGGATGGTATCAGCGAAGAAATTAACAACACTATTTTCCGCAAAGCCCATAATCGCCTGGGGCTATCGTCTGCTCTGATTGGTTCTGGCATGTGTTTCGATTATGAATTATTCAAGGAAAATGTTTTTAAATTATCTTCTGTCGGAGAAGACAAAGAATTGGAAGCACATCTTTTGCTTCAGAAGGTTTTTATTAAGTATGAACCTGACATTCATGTTTTTGATGAGAAAGTATCCAACAAAGACAATTTTCAGAAACAACGCCTTCGTTGGATGACTGCTCAGATTCAAAGCCTTTTCATGCAACTTCCCCATCTGCCCTATGCTATTAGGACAGGAAATATCGATTACATCAACAAGACCATACAACAAGCACTGATACCTCGCTCCATGTTGGTGGTGGGCGCTTTCGTTGTATGTATTTTCATAACATTTTTTTCACTCATTTTTTCACTCAATTGGTATATTAAATGGTGGTGTTTGTTCTTTGCCGTCTGTGCTTCCCTATATTTGGCAATACCCAAGCAGCTCCGCAGTCATACTGTCTTTGGAAAGATGTTGTCTGTACCCACACTCGTTTGGAGAATGTTTCAAAATATTCCCAAGATTAATCGCAAGGACACAGATTTTATTCATACTTCACATGACAAATAACCCATGGGAGAGAGAGTACATAAAAGCATTTTAAATGCGGAAGTAAATATTATCTTTTACTTCCTTTCCCTCTTCTTTACTTTTTTTTCACGTAAAATTTTTTTAGACTGCCTCGGTGCTGAATTTATAGGTCTCACAGGTACACTAGGCAATATTCTAGGCTATTTAAACTTATCGGAATTAGGTATTTCTGCCTGTATTTCTTACTTTCTATTTAAGCCTATTCAGACAAACAATCATGAAGAAATAAATAAAATTCTTTCACTGCTAGGTTATTTATATAATTGGATTGGAGGTATTATTCTTGGTAGTGCTTTTGTTATAAGTCTCTTCTTTCCACTTATTTTCTCAGAAGACTCCCTCAATTATGGTATTATTTATTTTGCATTTTACGCTTTTTTAGGCTCCTCTCTAATTGGCTACTTTATTAACTACAGACAAATTTTACTTAGCGCTGACCAAAAGAACTATTTGGTCACTTTAATTTACCAATCTGCCAATTTGATTAAGTTAAGCCTCCAAATATTCTTGGCCTATCAATATAAGAACTTGTATATCTGGGTTGCTATAGAATTTATATTTAGCATCATAGGATGTATCATTCTTAATAGGAAAATCAATAAGGAATATCCATGGCTGAGGGTAAACAAAAAACAAGGTAGACATCTCCTCAAACAATATCCAGAAGTTATTTCTAAAACCAAACAAGTCTTTATCCATAAGATAAAGGATTTCGTTTTAGTTAATAGCGATGAATTGTTCATTTTTATGTTTGTATCCCTCAAGATGGTTGCTTACTACGGCAATTATATGATGATTATCTTTAAAATTATTTCTCTTTTTTCTGCACTAACAGGAAGTGTTGGAGCTAGCGTAGGAAATCTTGTGGCAGAAGGTGACAAGACTAAAATGATAAAAGTATTTTGGGAATATACAACCATTCAACATACTATTGCAACAACCATTTGCTTTTCATTGTACTGTTTTCTTGAACCATTCATTGCTCATTGGTTAGGTGCCGATTATATTCTTGATAATCGAATACTCATTTTATTAATCATATTTGTATATATATCAAATTCTCGAAATTCAATTGATAGTTTCAATTATGCATATGGTCTATATTCTGATGTATGGTCTGCATGGGCTGAATTAATTATTAATGTAAGCGTAACTATTGTCTGTGGTATGAAATGGGGAATAATTGGCATCCTTTTAGGTAAATTATTTAGCCTTATTCCTATCATCGTCATTTGGAAACCTTGTTTCTTATTTCATTCAGGTTTTAAGATTTCCATTATGTTGTATTGGAAAGGAGTTTTTAAGAATTACCTTATTTCATTATTCTCATTTACTGCAGCCTATTATACACTCCAAATCATCAATATAAATCCATATGACAGTTTCTTTGAATTAATAAAATATGCCTCAATCGGAATGGCATTTTTCTTAACATATGATCTATCTACAACCATTTTGTTTGCAAATGGGGCTAAAGATAGTCTCCGAAGAATAATTAACATCTATAAGAAATGAAATATACTATCATTACTATCAATTATAACAACAAGGATGGGCTAAGACAGACTATCAAGAGTGTAATAGAGCAAAGTTTCAAAGGCTTTGAGTTTATTATTATAGATGGCGGTTCAACAGATGGAAGTCTTGATGTCTTGAAAGAATATAATAAAAAAATAACCTATTGGATTTCTGAACCAGACAATGGGGTTTATAATGCCATGAATAAAGGCATAGCAAAAGCTCATGGTGATTATATTAACTTCATGAATTCCGGGGATTGCTTTTATGACAGAAATGTCCTTGCAAATATTACTGAGCAGCATTTATCTGAAGATTTGATTGTAGGTAGAGACTACCATTACAATGCCGAAACAAAAAAAGGATTTGCAACTATCCTGCCCCCTCGTTTATCTATGCTTACATTCATTCATCATACCTTACCCCACCAAAGCAGTTTCTTCAAAAGAGAATTGTTTGATCACAATTTGTATGACGAGAAACTTCAAATTGTTGCAGACTTAAAATTCTATATTAACCAAATTTGTGTGAAAGGATGCAGTGTGAAACTTATAGACATAATTGTTTGTAGAAGAGAACCTGATGGAATTAGTTGGACTTATAATGATAAGCGTATGCAGGAACATAGTAGAGTGATACAAGAAATATTACCATCTGGTGCTATTAAAGACTATGAAACATTATATATGTTGGACAAAGAAACGATGTATAAACTCATGCATCTAATTGAAAATGGCAAAAGCAGAAAGTGGCTCACATATTTTATTAAATTTTTAAATCGCCTAACAAAATAAAAGCATATGAAACGAATCGTTGTCCTTTTTCCTTATTTTGGCACATTACCTCAACAATATGGTATATGGAGAGCTTCTGCACTTAAAAATCCGACCATTGATTTTGTTTTCTTTACGGATTGTGATGTAGAAAGTGCTCATAATATCATTGTCCACAAAATGCAATTTGAGGACTTCAAGAAAATGATACAAGATGCTTTTGATTTTCACATTGTGCTTGATCGTCCCTATAAGATTTGTGAATATCGTCCTGCTTTTGCATACGCTTTACCACAATTTGTTGAAGGATATGACTTTTGGGGATGGGGCGACTTAGATGTAGTCTATGGCGACATCCGCCATTTCATTACAGATGAAATTCTCTCACAGTATAAAATGATTTCCGGATGGGGACACTTCTCTCTATATCATAACGATAATGATACAAATACCTATTTCATGAAAAGAGTCTCTGGTTATCAAGACTATAAAGAAGCTTTTACTAAACACGAATCCACATTCTTTGACGAATTTTACCACAAAGGTTTTGGAGACAAATGGCGGGATTGCCTTCCTGATGATTGTTGGTTAGACTGGCCATTTGACAATGTTTCAAGACCCAAAGAGGCTTATCACTTTAACAGCCTTAACCGAGGTTGGAAACAGGTCATTTTTGAGCATATTGGCAACAAGTTATATATGTTACGATTCATCAATGGAAAATTAGAAAAGAGAGAATCACTCTATGCCCATTTCCAGCATCGTGGATTCATGAAGGACAAAGTCACTGATTATGATCATTTTCTCGTAACTCCCAACACTATCATCGACTATCCTAAGAGTTTTATAAATCTCCGATTACGTTTTTTATGCCGAAAGCGGACTTTGATGACTATCTATCATCAGTTTCATGACTACATTATTTGGCGTCTTCATCTTACACATTATAAATAAAAACGATGGAACAACGTTTAAACCATATCGACATAGCCAAAGGAATCGGTATCATCTTAGTGGTATTTAGCCATACAGATTATTCCGATATAGTTCACTATACATTGGCATTTTATGTTCCTATATTCTTTTTCTGTTCTGGCTATACAACCTCTATTCCAACAAACACCTCATTCAAAGAAAATTTCATTAAACACGCCATCAAATTACTAAAACCATATTTATTCTTCACAATCATCTTATTATTATTATTTAGGCAGTTTTATCTGCAAGGGCTTGTTGGTATTTTTTATTCACGTTATTGCCTATACCCCTTTGGTTCACCAGATATTTACCGTTTTTTTATCAATGGTAACTATCCTTTATGGTTTCTTACCTGTATGACAATCGCATTCTTTCTTTTTTATCTCATCATATATCAACCCAAATACCAATACTATATTGGTGTTTCATATTTAGCCATTTCAGTTCTGTTAAGCTATTTACCGATTTTACTTCCATGGAGCATTGACACTGCATTTTTAATGGCTCTTTTCATGTATATCGGTATGCAAATGAGACAAAGGCTACCCGATTTGTTTTCAGTAAAAATTCATCCTCTCATCATTCTATCTGCGATTATATATATATTATCCATTCCCTTTTGTAGCAATATCAACCTGTCTGTGCGTGAATATGGTTCTTCTCTAATTACATTTACTATAGCAGGTATCTCTGGCTGTTTGATTACCATCTATATAGCCCGCCTGATAGAACAATGTCCACTACGCGTCATATTCCAACAAATAGGGAAACACTCTCTGACTATTTTTTGCATTGAGATTCCTTTCATTTTACTTGGAAGGGCTATAGCAGATTATTTGTTTATAGATTATTCTGCCAATCAAACGACCCAAATTGCAACAGCCATTATTGAAACTATAATAGCTTTAAGCGGTGGCTATCTTCTCTCTGTCCTACTTCAGGAGAACGAACATATTAGGAAACTCATTTTCTAAAAACAAAACCATTATATTATAATAATCTATGAATCCTAAAGTATCTATATTAATTCCTGTTTATAAAGCAGAGAAATTTTTTGTCCAATGCCTTCATTCTGTCTTCACTCAGACTTATGAAAACATCGAATATGTGTTTGTAAATGATGCAACCCCCGATAGTAGCATGGATATTCTTCAGCAAATAGTTAAGACGTATCCACAGCGTCAAAAACAGGTTGTCATTATTGAAAACGAGAGAAATCGTGGTGTCGCATACACTCGCAATGTATTATTAAACAACGCCTCTGGTGATTTCATTTACTATGTGGACAGTGATGATTTTATTGAACCAGATACTATAGAAACGCTTGTAACTACGGCGACTATAGAAAAAGCAGATATCGTACGCTGTAACTATTTTGAATATGTTAATGGTATCTCCACGCCCGTGTTACGAAATACTGAGCCCGACAAGGACGGGTTAATTGGCCAGTGTATGCGTGGTAAAAATAAGATGAATGCCATGTGGCTACTATTGATACGCCGCCAATTGTTTGCGACCCACCATCTTGCCTTTGTGAACGACATTAATGGCCCAGAAGATATAATGATGACTATCAAATTGTTCTGCTCAACTAACAATGTGGCAGAAACACCAAAGCCACTCTATCATTATCGACTTGACAATAGTACAAGCATTACACACAATGAGTTGTCATTCCGCAACCATTTTCTCTTAGCTGTAGAACAAATTGTTACCTTCCTTAAAGAAAAAGGTGTTTATGAAAAATACTACGATCAGGCTCTGCAGCTGATGTTCACCAGCAAACAGCATTTTCTAATCAACAAAAGAATACGCAACATCGATAAATATATCAACACCTTTCCCGAGTCAAGTCACTGCTACCGACAATACAACTATAGCATGAAGCAGCAATTGCTTTTCTTCCTTGCCGAACACCGCATGTCTACCATTTTGAAAATCATAAATAAACTTATATAAATATGGTAAGCGTTTCCATTATTATCCCCATTTACAACGTAGAACCGTACATCACGAACTGTTTGCATAGCATTATATCGCAAACATATACAGGCACCATGGAATGTTTGTTGGTAGACGATTGTGGACAGGATAACAGTATCGGAATAGCTGAAGCCATTATTAAAAGTTACCACGGTCCCATCCATTTTCGTATCATTCATCACAAGCATAACCGAGGACTCTCGGCTGCGAGAAACACTGGTATGAGAGAAGCGACAGGCGAATACATCTGCTTCGCAGATAGCGACGACATGCTGACTACTGATGGTATAGAAAAACTGGTCAAAGCACTCAATAGTAGCCAATACGACATTGTTGTTGGTAATACCCAAACCATAGGCAATCATGACCTTCACGAATTTCTCCGTATGAAACTTGACGATGGTACTGTGCTGCATGACAGCGATATCATCAGCCACTATAAGAGCCATTGGAACATGCTTGTACCAAGTAAGCTATACAATAAATCCTACCTATTCCAACAGCAATTGTTTTTCAAGGAAGGCCTTATCCATGAAGACGAGCTATGGAGCTTTGAAATTGCCTGCACAGCTAGAACTCTCAAAGCCATACAGCATACCATATATCTATATTATTTAAGAGAGAAAAGTATTACTGCGACCACGAATAAAGACTTGAGAAAGAAAATTGATGCAAAGTTAACAATAGTTGGAGAGATGACACAATTCTTGAAAAAGCGAAAGATATTCTCACCAGAAGCGTATGCTATTATTCAGAAATTTACTGAAGAGATCTTGCACTACGAAAAAAGAAATCGTTTGGGATTTCGAAAAGCATATCTACAACTTCGTAAGACCACAAGTTTCACTTGGCTTTACCGCATACGCGCAAAGAAGGGTAATATAAGAGGATGCATCCAAGAGCTTCATTACTATATGCCATCCACAATAGGGGAGCGATACAAATACTGGCGAATTACAAGATAAACAATAATCTTATCACTAATTATCGAGATATATGAAAAAAGTTCTATTATTTACAATTCCTATGTCCATATGCAACTTTCGCTGTCATTACTGCTATTTGGCCCAACGCGATAAGCACTATGAGGGTATTCAACCTCAAATGAAATACACTCCTAAACAGGTTGCCTTAGCTATGAGCCAAAATCGTATAGGCGGACCATGTTTTATGAACTTTTGTGCTGATGGCGAAACACTGCTCACTAAAGATATTGACCTATATATAAAGGCACTTGTAGAAGAAGGACACTACGCAGAAATAGTTACCAACCTCACAGTTAATAATATGCTATGGAAGATTCTCGCATGGGAAAAGGAATTGTTACAACGTGTGGAATTCAAGTGTTCTTTCCACTATCTTGAACTGAAGAAAAAAGGATTGTTACAACGCTTTGCCGATAATGTTAAAAAAGTGTGGGACTGCGGTGCATCTGCCAACATTGAAATTACACCAACTGACGAATTGATACCCTACATAGAGGAAGTGAAAGAATTCTCGATGAAGAACTTCGGGGCATTACCACATCTTTCTATCGCAAGAGATGACAAGACGCAGGGCATTGATTATCTTACAGAGCTAAACATGGAGGAATACGATAAAATCTGGGGACAATTTAATTCGGAATTTTGGAATTTTAAGAAGAAGCTATTCGGTGTAAAACGGACAGAGTTTTGTTACGCGGGTGCTTGGAGTTACTTTATCGACCTATCAACAGGCAGTTGCCGTCAATGCTACTGCGGCACAAAGTTAGGTGACGTGTTTGCCCATCCTGAAGAGCCACTACCATCAATGCCTATCGGACGATGTCAAGTGGCCCATTGCTATAACGGGCATGCGTTACTTAGTGCAGGACTAATACCTCAAATGAGGACTCCTGGCTATGGTGACATAAGAAATCGTATACGCGAAGATGGTTCGGAATGGTTGCAAGACGAACTAAAAATCTTCTTCAACACAAAATTAATCGATAGCAACAAAGAACTGGGATTTATTGGTCAGTGGCTTTACTTAATGCGCAACCATACCCATAGTTTACAAGAACGTATTTTTAACAAACTGTCAAATCTCAGATGAATTCAATAGAAAAAGCCAAACAACTACAACAGCTGCTAAAACAGAAGCTGCTACAACTTATTGACCAGGACTACGTATTATATGGGCTTCCTTATTACTCAAACATCGGCGACACGCTAATATGGGAAGGGACGATAGAGTTATTGACAAAATCTCCATACAAATGCAGGAGCGTTTGCGGATGGAGTGACTACCCACAGAAGAAACTACCAAAAGAACTTACCATATTAATTGAAGGTGGTGGCTACTTCGGAAATGTTTGGCGCCACGGCTGGGAGTTTGTGCTCAATGAATTGAGTTTAAATAAGAATAACAAAATTATCATTATGCCAAACACCATTTGGTATAATGACCCAAAAGTATTAGAAAAGGACCAACTCTTACTCTCACAGATGCCCAACCTCACCATCTGCGCCAGAGATAAGCGGTCGTATGACTTTGCCTTCCAGCATTTCAATAATAACGTTTGCCTGCTGCCAGATTTAGCCTTTTGTATGAACATGGACTATTTATCGAAATGGGAAAAACCTGTCATTCGGAATTGTCTATTCTTAAAAAGAGGAGACAAAGAATTAGTAAAAAGTGATAACTTCGAATTCATGTTGCCTGCAAAGATTGATACAAGTGACTGGCCCACTATGCTTTATCCTACTTATACACAAAAAACTGTTGAGAAAATTGCCTATGCATACCGACACCGTTTAGGTGGAAGATTAACGAAGAATGAGATTGCCACGAATCTTTACAACAAAATGTACTATCACATTTACCGTAAAGAGATGAGCAAGCAAGGCATCGAATTTATCAGTAGATATAGAACAATCTATACAACACGGCTTCATGGTATGATTCTTGCAGCTTTACTGGGTAAAGAAACTTACTTTTTTGACAATAGTTATGGGAAAATAAGTGATTTTTATAACACATGGCTTAGTGATACTGACAACATAAACTCAATAACTATCAAATGAAAATAGCTATCCTCACATCGGGAGTATTACCTATTCCTGCCGTTTTGGGCGGAGCAGTTGAAAATCTGGTGGACATGTACCTCGAGTATAATGAACAATACCATCTGCATGAATTGACAATCTATAGTATTTGGCATCCCAACATTGTACAGAATCCTTCCAGCAATAGAAACAGATATGTCTATATAAATGGAAATAGTCTTAAAGCAAAACTTTGGAAGATTGGAAACAGGCTATTATGCCGCAAGTACTATTATCATGAAAGTATAGAATACTATTTACACAAGGCGTTGAATCATATTAATAAAAGCCACTATGACCTTATCGTTGTGGAGAACCGCCCAGGCTATGCCTTGACGCTAAATCAAAAATGCAATACAACCTATGTGTTACACCTACATAACGACTTTATATATCAAGGTGCTAAAAATATTACAGACATCTGCCATACTTTCCAGTGCATTATAAGTGTCAGCGATTATATAACAAATAGGGTGAAAGCCGTTTATGAAAACAAAGAGAAATGTATAACCGTACACAATGCCATTGATATAAAATGTTTTCAGACAGCCCAAGCTTTTAGTCGGCAATTGCTTGGATTGACTAGCAATGACTTTGTTCTAGTCTATAGCGGTCGCTTAATAAAAGAAAAAGGAATACTTTCACTGATCTTTGCCATAAAACAGCTCAACAACATTCCTAACTTAAAATTGCTCATCATTGGTATGAGCAGTTATGGAAAGGACAAACGTTCTACCCCATTCATTGAGCAACTCAAAAAAGAGTCAGAGTCCATAAAGGATAAAGTTATCTATACTGGCTTTGTTGATTATAAACAGGTACCATCTTATCTGAAAATGGCAAATATAGCCATCGTCCCTTCAATGTGGGAAGAACCCTTTGGTCTAACGGTCGTCGAAGCTATGGCAGCGGGCCTACCTCTAATAACGACACGAAGTGGAGGAATTCCAGAAATATGTGAAGGAGTAGCTATGATTGTTGACAGAGAGAATATTGTAGAGAATCTTGCAGCAGCCATACTAGACTTATACGAACATCCAGAGAAATGCAAACAAATGGCAGTAGCAGCACTTGAACGCTCTAAGCTATTCGATAAAGAGACTTATGCCAAGAATTTCTTTGAAGCACTAGAGGGAATATAGTCTAAGAACTCCCCTACTTTGCGCCAAAAAGAGAACAGTCCAAGAAGGGACTGAAACGAAAGAGATTGTTAGTGACCCAGGCAAAAATTGCAGACGTGGGAATAAACGACGAGTATCATCGTAAATCCCCGCATGGCATCAATATAACCGATTCGCTTACTCATTTTGTTTCCAAAACTCTGCAAATTTAATGATTTTTGGAAATAAAAACAATCATATTGTAATATTACTCAAGTCCTCTAGCCAGAAAATGTCTCAGGTGGAGGTGGGTGATACCGTCAGAATCCTGTCTGCCAACCAGTGGAGTCATTGAGATGACGTATTTTGGATAGTTGTCCTTGATGGCTTGCAGATTCCCAAACTCACGCTCACGTGTCGCTTCATCGGCAATGATGTACGATGCCTGAACATACACCCGCTGTCCTTCGGGCTTCTTACACACAAAGTCAATCTCACCAGTCTGGAGTTGACCAACAGTCACCTCATAGCCAAGACGTATCAGGTGGTTGTAGATGATGTTCTCAATCACTTTCTCAATGTCACCCTCACGAGAACCACCAGCCAAGGCATTGCGCAGACCGTTGTCCTCGAAATAGAACTTGTCATTACTCTCAAACAACTTCTTGCCGTGAATGTCGTAACGATTCACTTTGTGAATCAGGAAAGCGTCGCAAAGGAACTTGGTGTAGTTGATGATGACCGTAGAGGTAACACTTTCACCTTGCGACTTCATATACTTGGCGGTGCTATTGGCTGAGATGATCTTACCGGTATTGTCTGCCAGGAAATGCACAAGGTTTTCAAGGAACGGCACGTTGCGAATCTTGTTCCTCATAATCACATCCTTCAATAGCACCGTGTGGTAGACATCCAACTGATATTCTCGCGCATCTTGTTCGTCAAGTCCCATCTTCACCAAGCCAGGCAGACCACCAAACTGGATATACTTAGCAAGAGTCTCGTCAGAATCCTTCAACTGATGGAACTGCATAAACTCCTCGTAGCTCAGTGCTTGGATATAAATTTCCTTATACCTACCACCGATGAGCGTACTCAGGTCGCTGCTCAACATCTTCGAATTCGAACCTGTAACAACTATCTCTATGTCAGACTCTTCATAATAGCTACGCACGCTCTTCTCGAACTCCTCAATATCCTGAATCTCATCAACAAGAATATAGTTTGTCTTTTTTTTGTTGCGACGTTCGTCAATATAAGCATTCAAGTCCTGATAAGTCTTGATGTCGTCAAACTCATGCTTCTCCTTATCGATGAAGATCACATTAGCCCCGGCATCCTTGCTTACCTTGTCCCTGAACAAACGTAGGATGTAGCTTTTGCCTATACGTCGCTGCCCAGTCAGGATAATGATAGTGTCTTTACTGAGGTAGCGCTCAATCTTCTCAAGATAACTTTGTCTTAAAATCGCGTTCATATACCTAATTTTGTTCTATAAAAGAAACTTGTTGACAAAGCTCGTGCAAACCGAATGCAATGGAACTTGATCTAATTGCTGAGGTGCTGCCGAGTTTCGTAGCCTTTTGGCTGCAAAGATAATAATTTTATCTTTTATAAAAGACAAAAACGACTAAAAACTTCATTTTATCCATTATATTTGATAGTTTCTGGTACTCTACACCTAAAAAAGTAAAAAGAAAAAGTAACCATCCGATAAGGAATCTTCTTACCGGATGGTTCATCAGTGGATTCTACGGCTGTAAGTCGGCATACTCCTGAACTACGTTTTTGTAACCGGGGCACTTCTTTGCAGGATTGAGGTCGCGGTGACCGACTATAAATGCGCGGGGGTAACGCTGATGGAGGTCTTCGAGCAACTGTCGCAGGGCAGCCTTCTGTTCAGCCGTTCTTGTGTCGGCGGGTTGACCGCGGATGTCGAGCCCGCCCTCGTAGCAGACGCCTATCGAGTGGGCGTTGTGATTCACGCAGTGGGCGCCGATTTGCCATTCCGGGCGGCCAGCTCAATCTCTCCGTTACGACGGATGACGTAGTGGTAGCCGATGCACTTAAATCCTCGGTCCTTATGCCAATCGTTGATGTCTGCTGCCGATGACGTCTGGTTCGGTCGTACTGCACTGCAGTGAATAACAATCAATGTAATCGTTCTCATTTCATTTTAATTTTGAATGTTGAGTTTTGAATGTTGAATGATTCTCGCTTCGCTGCGATGTTTGAATGTAGAATTCTCAATTATTCATTGAGCAATCGCTGTAGGCGACCATTCCTCATTCCTC
>JAEEGJ010002684.1_pt1 | contig 83054 bp, 76 predicted proteins | sample 8958761 | NCBI WGS metagenome assembly JAEEGJ01 (sample SAMN16246546, study PRJNA631951) | gut metagenome | biome: gut microbiome; feature: rumen; material: RS-attached | host: Bos | place: Iran: Karaj | collected 2018-10 | reverse complement strand
CTTTATACCTTATTTAGAATACATCTGTTCTATTTTACCACAACATGTCGTTTTTCGGTGGTCAAAATCAAGATTTTTGTATAGAATAGGTCTTGTGTTTAAGAAGGGAAAAACTTCTTTTCGAAAAGCACTAAAAAATGCAACAAAGCGCAAGCATATCTCGTCTGATTAGTGAGGCAGAAAAAACCTTATGGGAATGGAAGGAAGACAAAACCTCGACGTGGAAGAGCTTTTCCGGCTGTACGGAAATGATGTTCTTCGTATGTGCAATGTCTATCTCAGGAAGCAAAGCCTTGCTGAGGATGCCTTTCAGGACGTGTTCGTGAAGGTCATGACCAGGTCCGATTCCTATAGGGGCGACAGCGATATCAAGTACTGGATCCTGTCCATCGCCAGAAACGTATGTCTGGACTATCTGAAGTCCTCCTACATGAAGCGGACGAGTTTTATGGGAGATCTCCTGGATAAGACGAAACCGCAGAGCGAGGAAAAGAAGCGGATCAAACCGCTTCCCGGAAATCAGGTGGAAGAGCGCCTGATCGACGCTATGGACACCAGCAGTCCGCTTCTGGACGCGGTGCAGAATCTGCCGGCAAAGTATAAAGATGTGATCCTTCTTCGTTTCTATTTCGATATGGATAACGAAGCGATCGCCAAACAGCTCGGCATTACGGAGAGCACTGTACGCTCCCGGCTGATGCGTGCCAGAGCGAAACTAAAAGATTTTGGAAGGGAGGAATAGCGATGTTAGGTGACGAACTGAAAAAAGCTTTGGAACCGATTCAGGCATCTGACGAGCTTCTGGAGAAGACCCGCCGCGCGATCGAGCAGGCACGTATCCAGCAGGCACAGGAGACGCTTGATAAGTCTGTCCGTAAAGACGCGCGCAGAACTCTTTTCCTGAAGGCAATGGTCCCGGTTGCATGTGTTCTTCTCGTCGTCGGCGGTCTGGCCGTCGTCCTTCTTCCGAAGCTGAGTGACAGCAAAAAGGATGGAGGGGTCCGCACAGTCAAAGAACATAACGATGCGGTCAACACTGTAACTGCAGATATCGACAGCATTCTCGGCTTGGATCACACCAAGTATTCTTCCGACAAGCCTCACAAGCACGGGTTCGATATCGAAGGGGAAGATTCATTTGAAACTACCAGAACTTCCTTCGAGGAAACTGAAGTGGACGTATCTGAGGATACTACAGTAGCCGCTACCGAGGAGACGGATTCTGTTTCCGAGGATGCAGAGGATATGTACAGATATTTGAGTTCAGCGACTTCGATCCGGGCAGACGGTCATATCGTTTCCGTTTCCGGTGACAGGTCAGGGCTCCTGATCGATCTGGATGACAGCAAGACGCTGACTCCCCGGTTTAAAAACGGGAATAACTATCTTGGCACGAAAAATACCGAAGACTCGGATGAAATCACCGGTCTGTACTTCGATCAGGAAACACAGATCCTGTATATTACGATTTCTCATTTTGATGATTCAAATATCGTACCCAGCAGAAAGTATCTGTATGCGATCCTTTTCAAAGACGGGAAACTGTCGGAAGACGGTCCGGAGCTTGTCTGTGTGAAAGATTATTGATCTGATCCGGTTATCCCGGGAAGGTTTACATAATAGGATCTTTATCCGCCTTACCCTGGCTTCTTGGATAGGAAGCCGGCGTGGGGCGGATCTTTCTTATCAGAAGGATCGTTCTTCTCATGTCGGTTCCGGGGAGCTGGAATTCATGGACATCTTCGATCGTTCCGCCCAAAGTGACGATCGCTTTTGCTGCCTGCTCGATCTCCTCTTCCGCATGGCCTTTCATGGCAAGGAAGATGCCGCCGGTCTTAACATACGGCAGGCAGTACTCACAGAGAGTGGGAAGAGACGCGACAGCACGGGCCGTCGCGATATCGAACTTCTCCCTGTAAAGCTTATTCTTCGCACCATCTTCGGCACGGCTATGTACGGTAGTGATCCCGGTAAGCTGGAGCTGCTCACAGACCGCATCGAGAAAACTGATGCGCTTTTTCAGCGAATCCAGAAGCGTGATCTTTAATTCCGGCATGGTTACCTTCAGCGGGATTCCAGGGAATCCTGCACCGGTTCCGACATCGATCAGGGTCAGTTCTTTTCTGCCCTTCTTCTTCTCTTCTTCCTCAATATGGGATACCAGTGTCAGAGAATCGATAAAGTGGCGGATCGCGATGCCCTGATCATCGACAATATTCGTCAGGTTCATCTTCTCGTTCCATTTTCTGAGCATCGCGGCATAGACCTGGAATGCACGGATGCTCTCCGCAGAGAGCGGGACGGAAATATCACTGCTGCCGGATGTCAGAAAAGGAGAGATCTCCTTTGCACGGGAAATATCTTCCTCGCTGGTGATGATCGGCTCATGCTTCGGCGCAGGAGCCGCCTTCTTTTCGGAGGCACCGAGATTTCCGTTCCGAAGTGCTTTTTTCTGCTCCGGGGAAAGATTCTTTTTTACTTCCGGTTTGATCCGCTTTTTCTTATCCATCGTTTCTTTCGTTTCCTTCATCTTTATCTGCGCTTACTGTCCCCGCGTCTTCTCTCTTTTTTGCCTCAAGATACACCAGAAGCACGGCAATATCCGCAGGAGATACTCCGGAGATACGGGAAGCCTGTCCCAGTGACATCGGCTTTCTCTGCATGAGCTTGGCTCTCGCCTCGAGGCGGAGCCCCGTGATCTGATCGTACGGAATATCCGGCGAAAGCTTCTTATTCTCGAGCGCCGCGAATTTCTTTATCCGGTCTTCTTCCAGTGCCAGGTATCCTTCGTACTTGATATCAACTTCCACGGCAAAAATAACAGATGGCGCAAGATCCGGCCTTTTGTCATCGACTTCGGCGAGATCTCTGTAATGGATCTCCGGGCGTTTGATGAGTTCCGCCAGCGAGATACCGGACTGGGTAACTGTGCTTCCGCAGGAAGTAAGGATCGCATGGAGCTTCGGAGAAGGCGGGAGGAATGTCGCACGAAGGCGGGCTTTTTCCTCTTCGATCGCTTTTTTCTTTTCTTCAAAAGCACTGAATCTGGCGTCATCGATCAGACCGATCCGGTGGCCGATCTCCGTAAGACGCATATCCGCATTATCCTGACGCAGGAATATCCTGTATTCGGCGCGGGAGGTCATCATGCGGTATGGTTCTTTCGTTCCCTTGGTAACAAGGTCATCGATCAGAACTCCGATATATGCCTGTGAACGGTCTAGGATCACCGGCTTTCTTCCGAGGATCTTCATGGCGGCGTTGATGCCTGCCATCAGGCCCTGTGCCGCTGCTTCCTCGTATCCGGAAGATCCGTTGACCTGTCCTGCGGTAAACAGTCCTTCCAGGCAGGTGGACTCCAGGGAAAGATCCGCCGTTGTCGGATCGATGCAGTCATACTCGATCGCATAGGCTGCCCGCTGGATATGTGCTTTTCCGAGACCCGGAAGAGAGTGTACCATCTGTACCTGCACATCTTCCGGAAGACTGGTGGAGAATCCCTGCAGATAGAGCTCCTGTGTCTCATCTCCCATCGGTTCGACGAAGATCTGATGACGGCTCTTATCGGGAAATCTCATGAATTTATCTTCGATCGAAGGACAGTATCTCGGACCGGTGCCCTCGATGACTCCGCTATAAAGCGGTGATCTATCCATATTTTCGGTAATGACTTTTCTCGTTTCGGGTGTCGTCCAGACCGAATAGCAGGGTACCTGCTCCTGTCTTGGTGTCACTCCGTCCATCTCGTTTTTATATGAGAACGGCGGCATATCCGGTTCTCCGGGCTGGATCTCCATCACGGATGTATCGACAGTACGTGCATTGACGCGGACCGGTGTGCCCGTTTTAAACCGCTGCATCGTAATACCGGCCTCTGCCATGCTCTTCGACAGTCCGACCGAACGGGACAGTCCGTCCGGACCGCTCTCGACGATCACTTCACCACGGATCGTCCTCGCTTCCATATATGTACCGGAGCAGATGACAGCCGCCTTTACGTGATAGCAGGCTCCGCTTCGGGTGCAGATCCCGTTCAGGACCTTTTTTTCGTCTTTTTCTTCCCAGAAAAGTTCGACGGCTTCGCCCTGCACGAGAGATATATTTTCTTCTTTTTCGATTCGGGATTTCATTCTCCGGCTATATGCCGAGCGGTCCATCTGCGCACGAGGAGAGAATACGGCCGGTCCTTTGGAGCGGTTGAGCATCCTTGTCTGGATCGCTGAAAGATCCGCCATTTCGCCCATGATGCCGCCGAGGGCATCGATCTCGCGCACCAGCTGTCCCTTCGCAGTTCCGCCGATACTCGGGTTGCACGGGAGATTAGCCAGCTGGTCCAGGTGAAGGGTCAGAAGAAGCGTGGAAAGGCCTAAGTGCGCACAGGCAAAAGCCGCCTCGCAGCCGGCATGTCCGGCGCCGATGACCGCCACGTCAAAAGTTCCTGCCTCATACCAGGAGGCGTGATCTTTCATCTGTTCCCAGTTTCCCATAGTTCCTTCTATCCTTCTTATTTGCCCACGCAGAAGCGTGAAAATATCGTATTAACCAGCTGATCGCTTACAGAGTCTCCGGTGATCTCGCCAAGTTCCTCCATGGCCGTCCGAAGAAGAAGAGACGGCTCTTCCAGGCTGACGCCTTCCTGCGAAAGTGCGATACAGCGGGAGATCTTATCGACTGCTGCCGACAGATGCTCGACATGGCGCTGATTCGTAAGCAGCACTTCCTGAGCATGTGCCGTACCGAGTTCGTTATATGTCGAAGATACGAGATCCTCGATCTCCTTCATCCCTTCACCGTTACGTGAAGAGATGCATCCGCAGAAATCAAGATCTCTCGGATATTTCTTTTCCGCGATCCGTCCCTCGACCTTTGCTTTTTTCTTTTCGATCTGCTCCTCATCAGCCGTATCGGATTTACTGATCAGAAGTCCGATCTTCGTCTCCTTCGGGAGCGTCAGGATACGGTCCATCATCGCATCCTCGATATCATCCTCATCGCAGGAAACGAGCCATAAGACGATATCCGCCTCGGCGAGTGCACCGGTTGCACGATCGACGCCGATAGCTTCGACGACATCCTCCGTTTCCCGGATCCCTGCCGTGTCGATAAGTTTCACCGGAACTCCCCGAAGACTCGTAACGACCTCCAGAGTATCTCTGGTCGTTCCCGGAACATCGGTAACGATCGCCCGGTCATATCCGCTCAGATAATTCAGAAGCGAGGATTTGCCGCTGTTGGGGATGCCGCAGATAACGATCGTCATACGTTCACTTAAGATCCTGCCCTGACGGTATGTAGAGAGCAGTTCCTGCATCTTATCGCGCGCAGAACATAGCGAAGTGGTATTGTCTTTTAGAGCCCGCTGCGCATCTTCGTCATCCGGTTCATCGATCCACATCTCAAAGACAGCCATGCAGCTATAAAGATCATCGCAGAGCTCACGGATCTTTGTCCGGAGTGAACCCTGCAGATGGGATTCCGCGGCACGAAGTGCCAGATCGGAGTCTGCGGAGATAACATCCATGACTGCCTCGGCCTGCGACAGATCGATCTTGCCCGAGAGGAAAGCTCTCTTCGTAAACTCGCCGGGCTCCGCCATGCGTGCGCCGTTTTCCAATAAAACGCGAAGGATCTCCTGCCGGACGGTCAGACCGCCATGACAAGAGATCTCCACAGAATCTTCACCTGTATAGGAATGGGGAGCGCAAAAGCGCGTCAGCATAACTTCATCTACGACCTTGGAAGTAGATGGATCGAAGATAAAGCCATATGCCACTGTATATCCGGGCATTTCAGAAACGCTCTTCGCATCTCCTGCCGTGCGGCGGATCGTAAATACCTTGTCCGCGACCTCACAGGAATGATCTCCTGCCATGCGGATCACGGCGATCCCGCTGACTCCGGGTGGCGTAGCACATGCGCAATATGGCTTATCCAAGATAGAATCGCCTCCCCCAGGAAAAGGACTTATTGCTCGAGAGTGACGACCACTCTTCTGTTCGGCTCTTCTCCCTCACTATGTGTCGTTACGCCCTTGACACCCTGAAGCTCGGCATGAACGATACGGCGCTCTGCCGGATTCATCGGCTCCATTACATACTGGCGCTTGTTGCGCAGTACCTGATTGGCAGCCTTGTGTGCCATGTTGATCAGCACTTCTTCTCTGTGCTTTCTGTATCCGCCGATATCGAGGATGACACGGAGTCTCTCCTCACTGTGGCGGTTTGCAACCAGATTGGTAAGATATGCGATCGAATCGAGTGTCTCACCGTGACGGCCGATCGCTGCACCGCAGTCCTGACCGTTTACCGTGATATGGATCACATCTTCTTCACGATAGGAATCGAGTTTGCCGTGGATGCCGATACCGGAAAGAACTTCCGCTACAAAAGATACAGCGGCATCTTCCGCTTCACTGGCTTCATCGCCTTCGAAAGACTCGTCGTCGCCGTAGTAAACGTCGCCGTCGTCTTCCTCTTCTTCATCAGCAACCTCCGCGGTAACGCGAACAGTAACTTCCTTCTTGCCAAGGCCCAGAAAACCTTTGCCCTCTTCGAGGACTTCAATCTGTGCCTGATCTTTCTCCACACCGAGTTCGGAAAGAGCCAGTTCGATGGCTTCCTCTTCCGTCTTTGCGGTCTTGGTGACTGTCTTTTCCATGCCTGCCTATACCTCCTTGCCGTACAGATCTCTCCGTACGATTAAATTATTGCTTTTTCTTGCCGGACTTCTTTCCGGGAACACTTACGGAACCATCCGCACCTGCACCTGCAGCAGCGAGCTCCGCTTTTTTCTTCTTTTTCTTGAATGCGTTCTTCTTCTGTTCTGCCAGTTCCTTCTTCTTTTCTTCGTAAGGCTTGGTGAACATATAGTATGTCAGAACCTGCTGGAGGATACCCATCAGGTTACCTACGATCCAGTAGAAACCGAATGCTGCCGGAAGCATGAATGTGGTAAGGAGCATGACAGCAGGCATTACGATATTCATGATCTTCGCGGTACGGGCACCGGAGTCTTCCGGAGCATTGAATGCAGGATTGTTCTTCGCACGCTTCTTGTCTTCTTTCTTCTGCTTTGCGTCCGGCTTCATTCTGGCGATCATGAAGTTCTGAAGGAGCGTCGTCAGAAGAACGAGCAGCGGGATGATCAGGAGCGGGAGATAAATCTCCGGCTCTTCAGATAGCTTGCTGAAACTCCATGAAGGAGTACGGCCGAGGTCGAGACCCAGGAACTTCATGTCCGGGATCTGCTCCATCTTCACAAGTCCGCTCTTAATAGCAGTGGACATTGCTTTACCGTCTCTGTGGAGGAAATTAATAAGCTTGATATTGTCATTGGCAACGCCGCTTACACCGAGCAGATCGCCGAGTGCTTTGATGTTGCTGTTGCTGACACCCATGAGATAACGGAGCGGCTGCTGTACGATATAGTATGTCGGGAAAAGGAAGAAGATCGGAAGCAGTGGGGCGAAGCATCCTGCAAATGTAGATGCGCCGTTTTCCTGGAAGAGCTTCTGCAGTTCTTCCTGCTGTTTCTGCTTATCATCCGGATACTTTCTCTTGATCTCCGCCTGCTTGTTAGAGAGCGCCTGCTGCTTCATCATCGCCTTGGCAGAACGCACATTGAGCGGAACGGTAAGACCACGGACAATGATCGTCAGGAAAATGATCGCCAGACCATAGTTTCCGAAAAACTCATAAAGTAAGCTGGCCAGCCAGCCGAGCAGACTCGTGATCGGCCCAAATATAAACTGCATATATATCTCCTAAAACTTCTACTTCAGCGGGTCATATCCGCCCTTGCTAAACGGATTGCAGCGCAATATCCTGCAAAATCCCTTGAAAGACCCTCTAAGGAAACCATACTTTTCGATCGCTTCCAGCGTGTACTGCGAACAAGTCGGCGAAAAACGGCAATGCCCGATATGATCGGGCCCCCTGGAATTCTGATAAAACCGGATCAGTTTGATCGCCAGTTTCTTCATCTTTATTCTCCGTCAATAAGCAGATCGAGCTTGCTAAGATGCCTTCCCAGTTCTTTTTCCACTTCCTGATACGAAGGAAGATCGACTGTCGCCTTCATCAGAAAAACGATGTCATAGCCCGTTTTCACACGCGGCTCATACACTGAGAATGCCGCCCGCAAAAGACGTTTCGCGCGGTTTCTGGCAACCGCCGTCCTTCTGCCGTGGCCATTGGTAAAACCGACACGAACGATGCCGATCGGGATCGTGGTCTGGTTATGCTTCAGGTTCGGGCTGCGCTTGAAACAATGTACGCTCAGGTATCTTCCTGTGGCAAACTTCCCCCTCTTATATACACGGGAGAATTCATAATTCCATCGCAATGTCTGCGTCGTCTTCAGCATACTACTCCGACCACTCCGGCTTCCTTATAAAAAAGGACCACGTGGGTGATCCTTATACGGTAAGACTCTTTCTTCCCTTCAGTCTTCTTCTCTTCAGTACGTCGCGGCCTGCAGCGGTCTGCATTCTGGCGCGGAAGCCGTGTACCTTGGATCTCTGCCTTTTCTTAGGCTGATATGTCATTTTCATATGGATCTACCTCCAAAAATAATAGTTTCTTTGACCTTTTTTCACGAATAATCGATACAAATAGCGATAGAATTATACTAGGTGTCAAGAGGAAAGTCAAGTTAACGCGCCGATTCTTAGGATCACGATCTCTCCTTCTTCCTCGGCAAAGACTTCATATCCGCTCTGAACGAGCATATCCCGTGCCTGCACCTGCGGGCCGTCCATCAGGTTCAGCACGACAAATTCCGTCTGTTCCACGCCATTCAGTTTCACCACATGCTCCCCCTGATAGCCGAATTTCGCCGAATCGATCGCGTATAGTTCTTTCCGGTCCGCAATATGGGGAAGGAAATGCGTATCGCAGCTGACCGCGGCGTCTTCCGGAAGTTTCTCAAGACAGTTTTCGATCCGATGGTAGCGGTCTTTATTTTTCTCATATTTCTCGCAGTTTCTTATATTTCCGGATACCATGGCAAAAGCACTGATCACGGACACGACAGCACAGGCAAGGATCAGAATGTGCTTCCTGTCCTTTTCCAGCTCGGAAATATTGACGACTGCCATGTAGATCAAAAGGACCGCCGGGCCGTATGCATAGTGGAACGTGATCTGCGATGCATAGATATACGAGGCTCCAAACACCAGATTAAAGAGAAGAAACGGTACCATCAGGAAGAACCGGTGGGTCTTTCTCGTAAGAAACGGCGTAAATAGTAGCGGGAAAAACATCTGAAGGAGGATCAGCAGTGATTCCGCCCGATGGGAGAATACGGTAAGAAGGCGTCCCGGATGTATCAGGATATTCTTCAGGATCTCAAATACACCCTGATCTTCCGAGGTCATCAGGGTATTCATCCGCATCGCCGCGATCGCCTCGCTGTCGCCTGTTCCCGAAAGGAAGGCTGTGATCAGGATAAAGTAAAGAAGCGCGACCCCTCCGGTAATAAGCGCTCTTATTCTGTCTTTGCCCTTCTCCTCAAAAGCGAGATACAGGCAGATACAGATCAGGAACAGAGCCGCATCTTCCTTGACCATCAGCAGAAGAAAACTCATCACATAGAAGAGGATATTCTTCTTATACTCGACCGTGAAGAACAGCCACATCAGAAGAGGCGGCAGGAAAGCATTCTCATGGAAATGAAAATACGACGGCAGGAGGAGTCCTAAGGAGAAGAGATAAACGGCGCACGCGGAAAAGAGTGAAGTTCCGGAAAAGCCTCTCTTCTTTGCGATAAGATACAGCGGGATCACGCCGGATGTTACCAGCACTGCCTGGGAGAAGATCAGGGTCTCCGCGGACGGGAAGATCACATAGACCGGCATCAGAAGATAGAGGATAAAGGAGCTATGCACGCGAAGGTGCGATAGCAGGTATCCGCGCTCACATGTCGTTACCGCCGACAGGTTTTTCTTCATCGAGTGGAACATCTGGGTAAAGATCCCGAGGTCAAAGGTCGATGTGTCGAAACACCGGTGGATCGCCACCGCCGTAACACAGACGAACCCGAGGATAAATGCCGCGAGAACTGCCACCGGCACGGCGGTAAAAGCACCGGACTTCTGGCGGCTCAGCGTCTCCGGGTGGATCCTCGAGGCTCCGTATATAACAAAGATCAGGGTGAACAGCCCGATGAATACCGAGAGGGAAAAATCATCCGAGCGGAATACCAGTGTGCAGGAAAAGACCAGGACCGATGTGATCAGAAGGACCGGATCGAAGCACTCGGTAAATGTCCGGAATTTTCGCGGCATGAGATAAAACAGAAGCGACGCTCCTGCGAAAAGGAGTGCATAGATACCGATCAGCGCCGGAAGAGCAAACAGCCCGATGAACTCCGTCCATTTCTTAAAAGGTGAGATCCCTCTTGCGTAAGAATAGAAGATCGTGATATCCGACAGGAGAAAATATACCCCCAGAAGGCGCATGAAGAGAAACTGCGGAAATCCGCACTGCTGAAAAAACGGGATATTCCGGGAACTCCTGCTTCCTTCCATCGGTCTTCCTTCAGGGCCCGATCACCAGATCGAGCTGTGCATCTGTACGATCTTGCCGTCCTGGATATAAACTCGCGGGATACGCTTGCCGACCAGACAGGTGACCTCGTAGTTGATGGTATCGAGCATATCGGAGATCTCATCGACCGGGATCTCGGAGTGCTGGCCTCTTGCCTTCTGCGAGCCGAAGAGTACTACCTCGTCACCGACCTTCGGCTTTTCTTCGAAGTCAGTAACATCGACCATACACATATCCATGCAGATATTACCGACGACCGGAGCTCTTTTGCCGTGGATCAGGACCTCGGCGCGGTTGCTCAGGCGGCGCAGATAGCCGTCCGCGTAGCCGATCGCGATCGTCGCGATGGTACTCGGCTTTTCTGTCTTGAAGTGGCGGCCGTAGCTGATCGTCTCTCCGGCCGGGATCTCCTTGACGTGAACAACACTGGACTTCAGTGTCATCGCCGGGCGCACCTCAAAATCGGTATACGGCTTCGGGCAGCCCTTCGGCATCATGCCGTAGGTGATAAGACCCGCTCTGACCATATCCATATGCATCTGTGGGAAGCGGATGATACCCGCGCTGTTACAGATATGCTTCGTCGGGATCGTCAGCCCGTGTTTCTCGAGTTCATTGACCATTCTCATGAAGCAGTCATACTGTTTCATGGTATATTCATCGTCATCGGTATCCGACATCGCAAAGTGCGAGAACATTCCCTCGATCTCGATGCCCGGAAGCTCGGAGATCGCGAGGATCGCCTCGACGGAAGACTCTCCTTCCAGGAAGCCCAGACGGTTCATGCCGGTATCGTACTTGATGTGGATCCTGGCCGTTCTCTCGAGGATGATCGCCTTCTTGGAGATCGCCTTGGCATATTCGAGGGAATATACGGCCTGTTCGATATCGTTCTCGATCAGTTCATAGATGCGCCGCGGATCGGTGTGTCCCAGGATCAGGATCGGCACATTGATGCCGCTCTTTCTGAGCTCCAGCGCCTCATCGAGCATGGAGACCGCGAGCTTGTCCGCACCGTTATTGAGGAGCACCCTTGCCGTCTCGATCGCGCCGTGTCCGTAGGCATCCGCCTTTACGACCGCCATGATCTTCGCCGAGCGCTTCGTGACTCTTCTGATCTCGCGCATATTCTCCGCGAGGATATCCAGGTTGATCTCCGCCCATGAACGATTCGGAAACTTATCTATCATTTTTCCATTCCTTCTTCCCACTTCAGCATCTTAAATGCCGTTTCATAATAGCGCGGGAGCATCGTCGGCAGCATCGCGCGTACCCCGTGTTCTCCGGCGCAGAGTTTTCCGGCCAGGCTATGGATCCCTACAGCGCAGGCGGCTGCGTCTTCTTCCGCCATTCCCTGCGCGAGGAGCCCGGTCAGAAGTCCGGCCAGCACATCGCCGGATCCTCCCTTAGCCAGTCCGGAATTGCTTACAGGATTACTATACCACTTTCCGTCTGAAGTAAAGATATTCGTTTCACTGTTCTTTAGAACCAGCACTACGCCTTTTTCCGCGGCAAAAGCACTTGCCCGCGTCTTCTCATCTCCGGCCGTGCCGGACGAAAAACGGGCAAATTCCCCAAGATGCGGCGTTAGGACAGCCGGGGGAAGCCCCTTCGAAATACGGGAGGAAACCTCCTGCATCACATCGTCATGGGAAGCGAGATACTCGAGAGATCCGGCATCCAGGACCAGATGCGGTGCTCTCCCCGCCGCGATACGGATCATGGCGCCCAGCGCATCGGAAGATGCCGGGATGCCGGGGCCGATCAGGCAGGCATCTTTACCGGACAGTTTCTCGGTAAAGAAAACATCAAACTTTGAATTTCCGGAGTCCCCGGGATAGGTCGCAACTGTGGGATCGCCAAGTGACACTTTAGCAACAGCAGGCGATGCCATCGGAGCTGATGAAGTCGCGGAAACTGCAGATGCCGGTACCGCATATGGCCCGTTTTCCTCGAAGAAAAGGCCCAGAGCCTCCGGGCAAAGCGTCATCAGCGGCGGGATGAGTTCTTTTGCCGTAAGAACATAGACGAGGCCGGCACCGGACCGGAGCGCGGAGAAAGCAGCCATACAGGCAGCGCCTCCCATACCGGGAGTTCCGGCGCAGAGCAGTACTCTCCCGAATGTCCCCTTATGGCCTTCTGCCGGGCGGGACGGGCATCTTGCCGCGATAAACTCCTGATCGATCAATATAGGTGTCTGCATGATCTTCGCCTCCCGGGCCTTCCGCTCTTAGAGCTTCGGCACCTCGCTGATGGTGGAGATATCAAATGGTGTCTCCTGATATACATAGTAGTTGAGCCAGTTCATAAAGAGGAGCGTGGAGCTCGAACGCCAGCTCATATGTGGCTGCTTCGACGGATCGTCATTCGGGAAGTAATTCTTCGGGATCTCGATCGGAAGTCCCTTATTGAGGTCTCTGAAATACTCGTCACGAAGTGTATTTACATCATACTCGGAGTGACCCGTGATGAAGATCTGTCTTCCGGAAAGGTCGGAGACAGCATATACGCCGCTCTCTTCCGACTCAGAAAGGATACGCAGGTTCGGATGACGCTCGATATCCGACTTTCTCACCTCGGTGTGGCGGGAATGCGGCACATAGAAATAGTCGTCAAAACCGCGGAAGAGCTTGACCGGCTTGGTGTAGGTCATGCTGTGCTCAAATACACCGAACATCTTCTTGTCGAGATTGTACTTCGGGATGCCGTAGTGGTGGTAAAGGCCCGCCTGCGCGCCCCAGCAGATGTGAAGCGTACTATATACGTGCGTCTTACTCCAGTCCATGATCTCACACAGTTCCTCCCAATAGGCCACTTCTTCAAACTCCATGAGTTCGACCGGCGCGCCCGTGATGATCATGCCGTCATAGAAACGGTCCTTGACATCGTCGAAGGTCTCATAGAATTTCACCAGATGCTCGGTCGCCGTGTGCTTCGGATGATACGATGCCGTATAAAGAAGGTCGATATTGACCTGAAGCGGCGAGTTAGAGAGTGCACGAAGAAGCTGCGTCTCGGTCGCGATCTTATTCGGCATGAGATTCAGTATCAGAAGATGAAGAGGACGTATGTCCTGCATATAGGCGCGGTCCTCGGTCATGACGAAGATGCGCTCTTTCTCTAAGATCCCTGTCGCAGGGAGATTATTCGGAATACGTATCGGCATTTTCTCTCTCCCCCTTTCACAGACACAGGAATTCGTTCAGGATCGATGTCTTCGGAACGAAAGTCTCTTTCGCATGCGGTATCATGTCGAGCCAGGCGTGGAGCATCCTCGCCTTCGCGACTGCTTTCTCGATATTTGCGAAATCTTTCTTCATGTTACTTCTCTCCATGAACACGGACGGTGCAAGAATTCCCTGATCATATGCCGCCAGCGCCTCCTCGATGTCGCGCTTGGCAAGGGCGGCGATCACGAGCGGCTCGTACGCGAGGAACGAGTTCACATGGAAGTCCGCCTTCGTTAAGTAATCGCGATAATAATCCTGCTCGGAATTCTGGATCATCGGCCAGTAATCAATGGTCGTCAGCGCATGTGCGCCTCTGTGGCGGACATCACGGACGATCCTTCGGAGCATACGCAGATCGTCACTGTCGAGAAGTCTTCTATCCGACATTACAGATGCATACGGCATGATAAATACGCCGACGTAGCGTTCTTTTTCAAAAGCACCCGTCGTCTCATCGCAGAGCCCGTGCAGGCCCTCCACGACCACGACACCGTCTTTTCCGATCGAGAGTGCCGGCTTATCGGACTCCACTCTGGTCCTTGTCATAAAGTCAAACGTCGGAGTTACGACCTCATCGCCGCTGACGAGTCTTGCCAGATCCATACGCGCCAGACGCATGTCGAGCGTATTCACGCTCTCGAAGTCCGGGCGTCCTTCGTCATCGTAGTTTAATGCTTCGAGATTATAGTAGTCATCGAGAGACAGGCGGATCGCCCGTTTTCCCCGAGCCTGAAGTTCACTGACCAGACGGTCGGTAAAAGTGGTTTTGCCGGAAGATGTCGGTCCGGATACGAAGACGACCTGACACTTCGGATTCTCGCAGACCGTCTTTGCAACTTCGGCAGTCTGACGGACGAACCGGGCTTCCGCTTTACTTATGAAGTCCGGCAATCCGAAAACACCCAGCATATCTTCCAGGTCATCGATCGAAACCCGGATCTTATCTGATAAATTTGCCATAGTATATTCTCCAGTCTTACTTGTCAGTATAGTCCGACAGCACCAGCATACTGACGACCTTGTCATACCAGTACTGCAGGAAACGTGCGACACAGAACACGATGCCGGGGATCAGTACAGCCGCCAGGATAATAAGAAGGATGACTACGACAACATATACGCCGCCGGAGATAACGCCCAGTACGGTTGCAAATGTACCGGCTGTATCTACATACTTCGCCGTGAATTGTTCCAGTGTCTTATTCAGATACGAAATAAAGAAATCTTTTAAGTCTCCGGAAGAGACAGTCAGCTTGGGACGGGCCCAGGCCGTGATCAGAAAAGTAAGCGCGCCGATCTTTAGAAGCTGGGCGCCAAGTACCGGTATCTTGCCCCACAAGGGCATTCGGTAGTAGGAGAAGCAAAGTGCCGGGCAGAAGAAAAACAGTACGACGAAGATGATCACTTTCTGGAGAAAACCACCGGTGATCAGGCCGTTCATGCCGCCCGTCATGTAGTTATATACGACCAGAAGATCCACAAAAACGCCATACAAAAGGAAAAGCGACAGATGACGACGATTCTCGAAATCCGTATCGCTCCACAGGCGTCCCAGTAAAAGACCTTCTAAATAATCCACTTTTGCTTTTTCCCCTTCGAAAAACAGTTCTGCACTATTGTACCAAAAAAAGGCGGTTTCGTCACCTTTATGAGCGAGAACCGTCACGAGAAAATATCAGTTTGGCAAGAGGGATCAGCGGAGCCGGAAAGAAGTTTTTGCCACTTCCTCGAGAAGGCGGCGGTAGGTGCTCCACTGTTTCGGGAAATTGCTGACGCCACAAGCCTTTAAAACTTCTCCGTCCGAGAAATGGATCTCGACGGACCAGTCCTGCGGGAAGGAGGTCGTCTGCGAACCCATGAGATGACCGATACCCTTGGCATAGTCGGTCGCCCATGACAGGACTTCGGTCTCCGGAAGACCCTGATAGATATGCTCGATCACAGACGGGGCAAGTGCTCTGACAAAGTCCTTGTTCCACATATGCGTATCCGTCCAGGCGATCCGTCCGGCACGAAGGTCGATAGACGCTTTCAGGCTTCCTCTCCGGTATCCGGAGAGTTCAGTCTCGATGAAGACGATGTCTCTATAGTCATGCTTCTTCTCACTCATCGATAACGCCTCGTTCATCCATATCACTTCATGTGCCGTCGTCTTGCTCATGAAATCTTCACCCCGAAAATAGACTGTCCTCTCGTACCGACGACCATAATGCCATCGATCACGATCGGCGAAGATTCAACGTTATGGTTCTCATCCTTGACCTGATCGGTCGTGCGCAGCATTCGGATATAGCTCAGACGCTGGCCGTTTGATGCATCTACCAGGTGAACCTGTCCATAGCTGTCGCAAATAAGGATATATGCATTTCCGTTGTCATCATAGATATCGACCGGAGAACTCCAGGAGTACATCTTCATCTCGTACTTCCAGACTTCTTTACCCGTCTGCTTATCATATGCCACGAGGAGGTTTCCGCTATAGGTGCCCTTTGTCATACAGTAGGAGAAGATGACCAGATTGGAGATCGGTCCCTTACCGACTACCGGAGTTCCGAGCATACCGCCGTTGACATCGTCACCGGAGTTTTTACCGTTATGCGTAGAACAGGTCTGCGATGTCTGCCACACGTCCTCACCGGTCATGGCATCGATCTTATAAGTGTAAGAAGCGCCCTGATAATCCAGCTCATCTCTCTGCCAGTCAACTTCCGTTCCGGTATAAAGATAGACATGACCGTTCTCTTCTTCGATAACCGGGGTTACGTCGGAGTCATCATCCAGGCGTCTGGACCAGATAAGCTCCAGAGTATTCAGATCGATACAGATCAGGTTACCGGCATTATCCGTGCACCATCCGTAGTGGTCATAGATCGCCATAGAGCTCTCAATTCCGAGCTGTTTTCCTTCCACGCCGTCGAAAATGTACTTATATGCGACAGTCTGCGGGTTGATAGAAAGAACGCCGGTTCCGGCATTGAACTGAGTATTCAGTTTTACGGTATAGATCATTCCGTTCTCATTCGGATAGATCAGGGTATCTGCGTCTGCGCAGATGATCGGAGAAGAGTCACACGCGCCCCAGCTGCTTCTGTACGCACGGGAATCCAGACCGCACTGGAAATGCAGAAGATCGAAGTTCAGAAGGCTGAAGATACGGAAACCGATCTGTCCCTTCTCACCGTTATCATCGCCCTGACCGACATAAAGGATCGGATATCCGCGGGGATCGATCGCCGGCGTGCCCTTTACGGTAACACCGGTCTTCAGGGGATCTCTTGTCTTCTGTCCGTCTTCCAGATCGAAGAAATAAACATATCCGTCCGCAGCCGCAATAATGACCTCGGTAAGGTTCTGCTTTGCTTTCTTCTCCGGATAGAGATTCATCAGCTGCTGAACATCCCAGCTCCACTTCACCGCCAGAGGCTGGCCTGTCCAGAGGGTACCAAACCATGCCCAGGTCCACGAAGAAGACTTCAGCGTGCCGATCTTATTGTATTCCCAGATCTGCTCGAGATGCTGTTCTTTAGATGGATCCAGTGAAAATGTACCCCATGTGGCACAGTTACGGAAGTTATTACCGCGGAAAGTAAGGATACCTCCGACCTGCTGGTAATAAAGCGGATCTCCCATATGGATCTCGTCTTCTCTATGGTATCCGGTAACCTTCTCATCACCGTTATATACAGTCTGTACCGCACCACGGCCGGAAGGCGAATACTTGTCCTGCGGTTTACCTATAAGGACATCCATATTAGCTTTGGCAGGATAGAGGTGCTGGTTCTGATAATCTTCGATCGTCGGAGCAGGGGTCGGTGTCGGTGTGACAACAATAATGCCGGTCGGTTCTACCGTCTCTCCCTGCTCATTAGTTACGATGGTCTGCGACTCGGAACTTCCGGGAGTCGTTTCCTTAAGATCTTTTTTCCCTTTTTTCAGTGTCACCACAGCAAGAATGATCGTCGTAATGACCAGGACCACGGTAACGAGCAACAGAACATAAAGACCGTTATTATTCACACGGCGCGGTCTGTAAAACTGATTCTCATATCTTACGTTTTCGGGTCTTCCCATTTTTCTTTAGCCTCATCAGATGATAATCTGCCGAAGATATACTTTTGATTGTTACATATTATCACAAAGATTCTCTTTTCGATACCGCAAACCTGCACAAAAAAACATCCACCCATATAATGAAAAAGCTTTTTTGCGGGAAAACTCAAAAAAATCAGAGCATTTTCGGGCATTTCCCCAGCCTCTTCCGGCCGGAGCGTTTTTTCGGAATTCGTCACTTTGACGGCTCTTCTTTCGTTTACAAAAGCACTTGCCCTGTACTATTATTTCAACGGCGTTTTTTGAGAGCGCACGTTACGTTAGGGAGTGTACTGATGGTCTGGATCCTTCTTACACTGGTGTATGGTCTTCTTAAGGGAGGCCGTGAGATCAGTAAGAAAAAAGCGATGGATAAGAGTTCCGTAATGGAGGTCCTTCTTATCTATACCCTGATCGGGTTTCTGATCGTCGTTCCGCGTGCGCCGCATGCGATGGGGATGGAGCCGTACCAGTACGGGCTCATTCTTATTAAGTCCTTCTCCATCTTTCTGGCCTGGATGATGGGATTTCATGCACTAAAGCACTTGCCGGTCAGCCTCTATGGCGTTCTTGACCTCTCACGTGTTCTCCTCGGTATGCTTCTCGGCGTGATCGTCCTGCACGAAGTGCTGCTGTGGAACCAGATCCTCGGCCTGGCACTGGTCGTCTTCGGACTCATGGCGCTGCGCTTCAAGTTCTTCGGAAAGAAAGAAACTGGAGATTCCTCTTCGGATAACAGTTCCACAGACGCCCCGGAAGGAAACCGCACGAAGTTCGTCCTTCTCGCCTTTGGCTCCTGCGTCTTAAATTCTGTTTCCGGGTTTCTTGATAAGATCCTCATGAAGGATATCAGCAGTTCCCAGATGCAGTTCTGGTATATGCTCTTCCTTATCGCTCTTTATTCTCTTTATGTGCTGGTCACAAGAACCAGGATCCGGAAAGAAGCCTTTAAAAACGGCTGGATCTGGCTGATGTCGATCATGTTCGTCATCGGAGATGCATCGCTTTTCATCGCCAATGCCGATCCGGACAGCCTGATCACTGTCATGACTGTCGTGAAGCAGAGCGCCTGCTTCGTCACGATCTTAGGCGGTAAATTCGTATTCCATGAGAAAGGGATCGCCTACCGGCTTTTCTGTGCATCCATCATCTTCACCGGCATCATCTTCAGCGTCCTGGGTGTCTGATCAGAAGGTCTTCACGTATTCCGCAGCTGACTTTCCGGCGGCTCTTCCGCTCGCCCATGCATGCTGCAGGTTATATCCTCCGGAAATCCCGTCGATATCCATCACTTCTCCCGCGAAGAAGAGTCCCTCTACGATCTTCGATTCCATCGTCTTCGGAGATATCTCCTTGATATTTACACCGCCACGGGTAACATAGGCGATGTCGATCGGCGTGCATTTTTCTATGTCAAAAGCACTTGCCTTGAGGTTTCTTACTATCGTTTTTCTAACTTCTTTTCTCACTTCATTGGCGGAAAGATCCATCGTCTCGCCGGAGAGCGCCAGTATGGCGGCTTTTTCCTGAAGATGGAATGTCTCACAAAGAAGTCTCTTCATATGCCGGTTCGGGTTTTCCGTCATGGCACAAAGAAGTTTCTCTTCCACTTCCTCTTCCCTAAGATCGGGAAGCATATCGATCACAAACTGTACTTTCCCCGCCGGATATTTCCCCATATCCACCGGAAGCTCGCGCGAGAGCTTCATCGCCGCAGGCCCGCTCACGCCCTGATGGGTAAACAGAAGATCTCCGCGGGCACTTTTTCCTTTCTTTCCGTCGATGCGAAGATATGCACCAACATCGGGAAGCGTGATCCCTGCGAGTGTAAACTCGGCGCCGCAATCCTCGCGGCGGTCCATCGAAGTATCCGAGAAACTAGAGAGCAGGATCGGTGCCAGTGCCGGCGCCAGAGCTGTCACGGTATGCCCGTTCTCTCTTGCGAGCGCATAGCCGTCCCCTTCCGATCCCGTGTACGGGAAGCTCTTGCCTCCGGTACAGAGGATCACGGCAGAGGAATTGTACTCCCCGTTTTCCGTCTTTACCAGGAAGCTATTCTTCTGCTTTGGATCATTCTTGATCTTTTCGAAATGAGTCACCGGCGATGAATAAAGAACCGTAGCACCGGCATCGGAAAGCGCCTTCTCAAGGGCTTCACAGACAGTTGCAGCCTTCTGCGAATCCGGGAAGATCCTGCCATCGTCTTCCTCATGGGAAGGAACTCCGAGGCTCTGGAAGAATTCTCTTACTTCTTCCGGCGGAAATGCATGAAACGAGGATGTCAGAAAGCGGGCATTCTCGTGATAGGATTCAAGGAAATTTCCGGGTATCCGGAGATTCGTCATATTACAGCGGCCGTGTCCGGTCAGAAGAAGTTTCTTTCCGGGACATTCTTTCTTCTCAAGAAGCAGCACGGAAGCACCGCTCTCCACACAGGTCAGCGCGGCCATCATTCCGGACGGGCCGGCGCCGGTCACGATCACGTCAAAGTGCTTTTGCCGCGGAACACTCATCGGATCCTCAGACCTTATAGATGGCGGTACCGTCGTCAAAACGGATCATCTCGGTCAGGTTCTGCTCGAAGAACTCCGGATAGTAGTAGTCTCTGGTCTCAGAATTGCCGTAGTAATCATTGGAGAGGATGACATATCGGATGTTCATCTCACCGCAGTAACGGCGGAACTCATTGATATCTCCGTTACATCCGCAGAGCAGCCACTGGTAGTTGATCTGGCGGGTAGCGGTATCATGGCCGGCCGACCACGCGAAATACGGCCATCCGTAGTAGACCCTGCGGCCGCTCAGGAAGAAGTCATTGACCGACCACATCGGAGTGAGGAAGATATCATCTTCTCCGGTATTCTTACTTACCCAGTCCACGATCTGCGCGTCCGGATGGAGCTCGACAAAACCGCCCTCATGGGTGTTGACGTTATAGTAGATGAACCATTCGCTGATACCTGTCGCAGTAAGACCGAAGGTCAGGCACAGGCAGAGCGCCGCCGAAGCGATCTGTACCGGGATGAACGCCTTCTTCGGCATCGCACGGCCGGAAGGCTTCTTCTCCTCTTCTTCATCGGAAGCCTCTTCCTTCTTTGCCACTTTAACAGGCAGTGCAAGAAGATTTGCCAGGATACCCGCCACGAAAATATCGAACAGGATGAAAGAAACCTGGATAAACTTATGGTTCGCCAGTACTTCGAGAGAGACCTGACAAAAGAATGCGAAGACCATCGGGATCGAGAATGCGAGGATCAGTACCGGACGGTACAGGTTTTTCTTCTTAACGATCCCGTAGACCAGAAGGCCGACGAAGAGTGCCGCCGTCAGGATGACCGTCAGGAAGCCGATCTTATAGAGATAATCGGCGATCGTACCAAGAGAGCTGAAGACCGTACCGATACCGGCCTTCTCTTTTCCGGCAAGTTCCGGGATAACGAATCCGAAGTTATACCGGAAGCTCGCGACATTGGAAGCGCCGCCGGCGAAGAACCAGGCCTGCACGGAGGCGGAGATCACGGAAACAGCTGCGATGATCGCATATCCGAGGCGGAACTCAGAGAAGATCGCCATGCCGAAGAGTACCAGCAGCGCACAGATCAGGCAGGAACCGTGGAAGAACGGCATCGATACCGCGATCAGGCCGGCAAGGATCACAGAACCCCACGGATGCAGCGGGTCAGCTTTTCTTCCGATCCACGCCTCGCGGGAGATAAAGAACATCTTCGCCTTCTTTCCGACGCCTTTCGTACGGGAAAGATGCAGGAACATCCTTCGGAAATGCGGCAGGAACAGGAAGATAAGAACGAGCACCAGTCCGACGCCGAGTGCCAGATGACGCTGGTTCGCATAGACATTGATCGCCCAGATACCCCATTCATCACGGATCGTGTATTCGTACCAGGCCGCCTGTTTCGTGATAGCCCTGATCGCCGAACCGAAAGATCCTCCCGGTGCACTTGTAAGCGCCGAGAACTGATGGAACACGTTCCATGCACTACGGAAAAGCACCAGTACCGGCGCGAAGATAAATGCACTTCTTCTCGAGGAAAGAAGAACTGCCAGCGTGCCGAGCAGTGTCAGCGCGGATCCCATGCAGAGGATCGACGGCAGGTTGATCGCCCAGACGATCGGAAGACCCATCGCCTGAAGGTTACCGGTCAGGAAGTAGAACATGAAGTGGTACTGGATATTGTCACCGGCAAAGTGCGGATACTGGGTCGGGAAATTCGAACCGCTGCCGAATCCCGATGTGATCGCCACATGCGGAGAAAAATCGCTGAAGATCGAGAATCCCAGACGGACGGTATTTCCGCTGGTGAAGCAGGTATAGAAATAAACAAAAGCAACTGCGCTCAGAACCAGGAGGACCGATGTAAGATAGAAGATCACCGAGCCCGGACGGCGGCGGTAATCCGGAAGTTTCTTAAACTTCGGATCCTGCTGGTTTCTGTAGTTTCTAAGGAAACATCTCTGCCAGAAAAGGCAGGCAAGATAGGCGAAGATACACATGCTGACGATATTCGCCGGAAGGAGGTTCGCAGTATCCGCCGGAATATAGGGGTGCATGATGTATGCGAGAATATAGGTGACAAAGGAGCAAAGGAGCAGACCGACCAGGGTGCCTGCCGGAAGAAGGAACAGCATCGTCGGGACTTTCTCGATCGTCGCGGCATCCGAAGCAATACCGACGAACAGACGCCGGATATCCGGAATCAGGAAGCGGATCAGCTGGGTCCCGAAGAATATAGCAATGATCAAATACAAAATGGCAAGCATGTTGCGACCTCCACCTACTTATACCACACTATCATACCATTCACTTCTTCTCACGTCACGAAAAATCCTACTCTTTCGTTACAAATGGCAATTTGATTCTTTCCATATAATGAAAAAGTGTATAATCATGGCGTGTGCTTTTCGGGAAGAAATACCGGAAAGACGGATCGTCAGATCTGAGGGGAGGTCCTTTTTCTTATGAAAATCGTAGTTTTAGCCGGTGGCATCAGCCCGGAACGTGATGTTTCGCTTTGTTCGGCAAGTCTTATTTCAAATGCACTTTTATCCAAAGGCCATGAGGTGGCTTTTGTCGATGTATATGAAGGTACCGGTGAGACCGATCTGGAGAAATGCTTCGTAAAGCCTTCTTCCGGAAAGACGTTTTCCTACTCCATCCCGGAGACCGAACCGGATCTTCCGGCGCTCATCGCCGCTCACGGCGGCCGGGAAGAACTCATCGGGCCCGGTGTTCTGGAGCTCTGTAAGAAAGCGGATGCGGTCTTTATCGGATGCCACGGCGGTATGGGCGAGAATGGACGTCTGCAGGCAGTCCTCGACTGCTACGACATCCCATACACCGGTTCCGGTTACCTCGGATGCGCGCTTGCGATGGACAAGCACCTGACCAAGACACTGCTTCTGCAGTTTAATATCCCGACCGCAGACTGGGTGATCTTCGATCCTTCGAAGCAGTCCATCAATGAGATCCGTGAAAAGATCGGATTTCCGTGTGTCGTCAAGCCGATCGGCTGCGGCAGCTCCTGCGGCGTATCCATCGTACATGACGAGTCCGAGTGGGAGGATGCGATCACCTACTCCACCAAATATGAGAATACCTGCCTGATCGAGAAGATGATACACGGTCGTGAGTTCAGTATCGGTGTTCTCGATGGGCGAGCACTCCCGATCATCGAGATCCGTCCGAAGCAGGGCTTCTATGACTACAAGAACAAATATCAGGCCAATGCGACCGAGGAGATCTGCCCGGCTCCGCTTTCCGAAGAACAGACGAAGCGCGCTCAGGAACTGGCTGTCGCCGTTCACCGTGCACTCGGTCTCGGAAACTACTCCCGCGTGGACTTCATCCTTTCCGAAGAAGACGGCGACTTCTACTGCCTCGAGGCCAATAACCTCCCGGGCATGACTCCGAACAGCCTTATCCCGCAGGAAGCAAGAGCAGTCGGCATCTCCTACGAAGACCTCTGCGAGAAGCTGGTACTGTCTGCCAGCAGAAAGAAGTAAAGGATCCACATCTGATCAAGAGTATAGAAATGGCGCCCGAAAGAGCGCCATTTTTCGTTTTCTATTTACATCTGTTCTATGCCGGCCACGACGCAAGCAGTGAATCAAATTCATTGAGCGGCAAGGGCTTGGCAAAGTAGTATCCCTGGAAGAGCTTACATCCCATATCCGAAAGCATCTCGAGCTGCTTTTTCGTCTCGACGCCTTCTGTAAGTGAGAACATGCCGAGGTCTTTTGACAGGTTAATGATGTTCTGAAGGATCGTTCTTGCCTTCACATCATCCGAATTCGAAGTCAGGAAGCGCATGTCGATCTTCAGGACATCGACCGGCATGTCTTTCAGAAGGTTAAGGGAAGAATATCCGGATCCGAAATCGTCCATCTCTACGATGAATCCCTCATTCCGAAGATCATCCAGCACCTTCATTCTGTTCTCGACATCGGTCATCATGACGGTCTCCGTGATCTCGATGCGAAGCTTGGAAGGATCAAGGGAAAACTCTTTGGTCAGTGCTTTTATCTCGGAAGCAACATCCATGAAGTAGAAATCCTTCGGAGAAATATTCACGGAGATGAAGAGGTCTCTTCCCTGCTTTTCCCATTCGGAAAGGATCTCGCAGGCACAACGCCACATATACCGGTCGATCTCGACGATCATGCCGTTCTTCTCAAAGACCGGGATGAAATCCGACGGCGGCAGGAATCCGTCCTGTGGATGGATCCATCTGGCCAGTGCCTCCGCACCAACAATATTACCATCCGTATCCACGATCGGCTGAAGGTACGGAACCACATTTCTTTTCCTAAGTGCTTCTTTCAGCTGGGCGGAAATATGCTGTGCCCACAGAACATCATTTCGGATCTTCTCATCGTAAAATGCGACATGCGTCTGATACTCATCCTCGATCGTGCTCATCGCCAGGAGCGCTCTGTCGAACATGAAGGAGATCTCCATATCCCGCTCGACGACTTCATACACACCCACATGGATCACGATGTGATGCTCCAGCGGACCTTCGTTCATGGTAAAAGCATTCAGTTCCTCTTCCAGTTTCTTCTCATCAAAGGCTTCCTTCGGAACAAGCACACCGAAAGTATCTCCACCGATCCTTCCGAATACTCCGTCCGACGGAACATGGTCTCTTAAGAATGTGGCGAGTTTCTTCAGCGTGCGGTCACCAAACTCCGTACCGAAAACATCGTTGATCAGCTTAAAGTTAAGAATATCGATATAGTGGATCATATAGTCCTGATCCGGATTCGCGTCAAGTTTTTTCCGTATACTCTCGAACAGGAACTCCTTGGTGAAAAGATCCGTAAGACTGTCATGCGTCGCGTTGTATCTTTCCTGCTGGAGGAGTTTCTGATCTGCGGTAACATCCCGGATCGCAAGGAAAGAACCGGTCACATGTCCTTTTTCATCACGGACAGTCCGTTTTGTCTGGAAGTAGTAAGAAGCCTTCGAACCGCTTCCCACGGCTTTGACACCGGACCACTCCGGATCGGAAACATCATACTTGGTTCCGAACTTTTTCTGGAGCAATTCGGTCGATCTGTCGAACTTATCATCCTTCAGGCCGACAAGATCGATCGCGGGTTTATTTGCCCAGATGCAGCGGCCGTCCGCATCATAGAAGAAGATCGCATCCGGAATGTCCGATGCCATGTTCGCCAGAAGACGGTCCAGAAGCGACAGCGGACGGTAGTAGAGCGCGAAGTAAAAGATCAGAAGTCCGAAGATACCGTATCCGGCCATAGACTTCTCGACCGGCGTCCTCGAGAAAATATAGTAGCTCTGCCATCCGCCGGTCAGGACCAGCGTTACCAGTATTACAAAATACCTCTCCATATATACGCGTGCGGAACGGATCATCTTCACAAGGAAGATCACAAGCACCGCAGCGAAGATTCCATAGACGATAATACGGTGATACGTCTGGCCCCAGGAAGGGATCAGACGGTAATACGGCCTTCCGTCTACCTGGATCGCTTCTGTATCAAATGCCTGACCGAAGATAGGGTTCATCGCATACTGGATCACATCGATCGTAAGCACGGCATGTACCAGATAGCGCGGGATCTTACTTGGCCAGGTGATCACACAGTATTCGGAAGTGAAGTGGAGAAGCGCCATGATAAAAGAATCCATGCCGATAAAATAGATATAGCATCCGATCGTCGCAGGGATCTTTGCTGTCGAAAGGATAATGATCAGATTACCGATCATCGGCGGGATAAGCATGACAAGAAGCATGAGGACCGCGCTCTTGATCTTACGGTAAGATCTTTTGGTCACGCTCATACATGCTATCAAAGCAAGAACCATTACTATGTAAAGTCCGGCAAATGCGTATCTCATATCTCCCCCCACTGGTACAGACGCGCAAATATAATCACTATTATTTTATCTTCGAAAAATGACTATAGTATGAATAAACTGAAAAATAGCTTCCTTCCGCCCTCCCCTCGGAACAAAGCCCGAAGAAAGAACAAAGGAAGCTACCCTCAGTTCAAAAATCTTAAAGAATTATATTTCACGGAAACCACGCAACTTTAAGAATTAGATTCGCGCAGCCTCCGCAGGCCCCGCAGATCTTTAAGAATTATACTTCACGAAAACCACGCATCTTTAAGAATTAGATTTCGCGTAGCCTCCGCAGGCCGCAGGCCGAGGACCAGCAAGCGAAACTAATTCTTAAAGATCATAGTACATTGCAAACTCCATCGGGTGCGGCAGTTTGTTGATCTTCGATGCCGCCTTTTTATTTCTCTCGATCAGCTGCTTCAGAAGTCTCTCCGGGAAAACGCCGCCTGCAGTTAAGTAGTCGTGATCTTCCTCGAGGGCACGGATCGCCTCATCGAGGGATGCCGGAAGGCCGGTGAGCTTCGCCTTCTCTTCATCAGAGAGCGTATAGAGATTACAGTCATACGGACCCCAGCCGTTCGCATGCGGGTCGATCTTATTCTTGATACCGTCAAGTCCTGCCATCAGGATCGCGGCATATGCATAGTACGGATTACATGTCGCGTCCGGATTTCTGAGTTCGAAACGCTTGGTCTCCGGTGTTTTTGCATAGGCCGGAATACGGATAACGGCAGAGCGGTTGCTCATCGCATAGCCGATCGTGACCGGTGCCTCGTAGCCCGGGATCAGACGCTTATAGGAATTGGTCGAAGGATTCGTGATCGCACAGATGGATCTGGCGTGCTTCAGAAGTCCGCCCATGAACCAGTGGGCCGTCTCACTTAACTGTGCATAGCCGTCCTTATCGTAGAAGACAGGTTTTCCGTCTTTAAGAAGCAGCATGTGCACGTGCATGCCGGAGCCGGCTTCTTCTGCCAGAGGCTTCGGCATAAAGGTCGCCGTCGCGCCTTCGAGCATCGCTTCATTCTTAATAACATACTTCGCGGACATCGTGTCATCGGCAAGCTTCAGCATGTCACCGAGCTCGACTTCGATCTCCATCTGGCCGGAACCGCCAACCTCCGGATGGTGGTACTTGACCCCGATGCCCCACTCCTTCATGGACAGGCACATAGACGAACGGAGGTCATTTCGGATATCGGTCGGAAGGCTGTTGTGGTAACCCGCACCTGCCATCACCTGGAATCCGTTGTTATTCGTATCGTCGCCGGATGCATAGTGTGCCTGTGAGGTATAGATGCTTGCGGACATATCGTAGTAGTTCGTCTTATAGCGGACATCATCGAAGATGTAGAACTCGTACTCCGGTCCGATGATCATCTGATCTGCGACCCCGGTCTCTTTCATATACTCGAGTGCGCGAATCGCGACGTTTCTCGGATACTGGTCGAAGGGTTTATTCTCAGGAAGAGCGATGACCTTTACATCACCGATCATCGAGAGCGTCGGCACGCCGCAATAGCGGTCAACGACTGCGGAATCCAGGACCGGAATAAAGACCATGTCGGAATTTTCGACGGGCGCATACCCGTAATTACTTCCGTCAAAACCGATACCCTGCTGCATCGTACTCTCGGTAAGTCTCTCTGCCGGGATCGAAAGATGTCTCCATCTTCCGTCGATATCGGTAAGCTTAAAATCGATCATCTCGATACCCATCTCGCTGATGATCTTCTGAATGTCCTCTAACGTCTTTGCCATGGTCATTCTCCTCCTGGTATTTAGTTTTTATTTCACAGACCGGATCTTCTTCCGGCCGGTATTTCTGTTTTATGCGCCGAGCAGATTCTGGTCGAATGCGAAAAGCGCTTCGTTGATGCGGTACATATCGTAGTTTCTATTCGCGATAAAATACTCCACGATAACGTCAGCTTTATTCGAGTGCGATAGCGCAAATCCCGCCTTCTTCAGAAATGCTTCTGTCTCAGGAAGATCCAGTTCCAGTGCGACCGCAAATGCCAGCACCGTCTGCTTGCTCGGGCGGTAATTGATGTCAGATCTGATCTTCGAGAAAAGTTTCCTGTCGATATTCGCTTTCTTATAACATTCGGAATCCTTCATTCCTTTACTGTCGATCATGCGGAGAAGCGCCTGGGAGAAACTCTCATCCAGATTCTTAAGTGCAGCCGCAAGATCATCCGGCGCGGATGCCTGTACCGGCACCTCCTTCGTCATGGCGGATGCGCAGTACATCGCTTCCGCCTGCATACCCATCACAGGAAGATCTTTATCGAGAGCAGAAGCTTCCTCCATCACTTCCTGCGGCGCGTCTTCTTCATCAAGCACTTCTCTTGCCGCACTCTCACAGTTCGCCTTAGCAGTTCTTTTCGAGCGGGAAAAGATTGAACGGCGGGTTCCGGCGCCGGCGCTTCCTTCAAAAGCAGCAGTCTTTGCCACGTCGCCGAGAAGCGGAGCAGAGCGCGGCTCTTCCGCATACGTCTGGCGGAGATACCCGGAAATATCGGAATATAGATCTGTATCGAAGCGGAAACTGCCCCGGTCAAAAATCACGAGGAATACGTCCATCTCATGGTCTTCCAGGAATGCGCGGATCGTGCTTACTGCGACCTCAAGAGCCTGATCCTTCGGATAGCCATAGACACCTGCGGAGATCATCGGAAATGCGACAGATTCACAGTTCTTTTCCGATGCTAAAGTAAGGGAATTTCTGTATGCGGAGCGGAGAAGATCCTCTTCGCCGTATCCACCGCCCTGCCAGATCGGACCGACGGTATGGATGACATATTTTGCGGGAAGATCATAACCGAGCGTGACCTTTGCCTCACCGGTCTTACATCCATGAAGGGTCCGGCATTCTTCGAGAAGACGCGGTCCGGCCGCACGATGGATCGCGCCATCAACACCGCCACCGCCGAGAAGCGACGAATTCGCCGCATTCACGATCGCATCTACCTGAAGTTTCGTGATATCACCTGAAACTATGCGAAAAGGCATGACCCCGCTGCCCTCCTTCTCCGTCTGTCCTTTTCATTATACATCGTGGAAAGATCTCGGGAAAGCAGAAGGATCTCTTCCCTTTGGGGTACTCGCAGGAGCCGACGACGGGGTCTGCGCTTTCGGGAGCGGAGTATTCGAAGAAGCTGCGTCCTGATCTGAAGGATGTACCCGGGAAGCCGTCGGTTTCTGGATCAGTTCTTTACCTTTCGGTGCGAGAGCAGCCGTTGGTTTTTTAAATACGCCCATACCAACATAGCTTCCTCTCGAATTACTGTTCTTAAGTCTTTCATCACTTGTAAAGTGCACACTGGCAGAATAGCGACTTGCATCTGCGTGATAGTCACCGTAATTGTTTGAATTATTGAGTAACGTGGCAGCGATCCAGAAAGCCAGAGCGAATCCGAAAGCGCACGCGAATATGAAAGCTAAAGATTCGATCATTGTCCTACTCCTGTCTCTTCTTTACGAAGTTAAATGTTTTACTTGACTGTGTCAGCTCGATCTGTTTGATCACTCTTTTCATCTTTCTGGCCCCTGTAGTAAACAGCGTGATGATACCGGCTGCGATCGCGAAAAAGATCTTTCCTCCTCCTTCGCTTCTCGAGCTTCTTGAACTTCTGCTCATTTCCATAGTAAAGAATGATGTAAACAGCGCCTTGAAGAGGAAATAGGAAATGAATGTCAGCGCAACGCCGATTCCAATCGTCATCGCCCAGAAAAGAGGTTTCCTCCAGGGAAGTCCGCAAACGACCTTGCCGGTCTGACCGTTGACCAGAATGGTGTTATGTTTCCCCTCATATGTGAAGGTGACGAACCACACCGGGAACATCGCGTACTTATAGTTGTTCAGGACCGCAGCAGTATGCGATTCCGCTTCGATTTTAGGAGAAGAACCCCTTACTCCCGATAGCGCAGCTTCCGTGAAGATCTCTTTGGCGCGATTCTCCGCTACCTTCCACATCTCGTCATATGTGATATCGGAAGCATTTGAATAGAAGCCAAGAAGATAATCCTCATCAAAGGGGATCATACCGGCAGGATCGAAGGGTTCCAGTCGTGCGGAACTCTCATTGGAGAGGATCGCGCACCCGTCGATCGGGAAGTTCTTCATGCAGAGATTCCCTCTTCTCCCCGTGTAGATCGTCTCGGAAGTTTTTCCCGAAGATACTTTGCTGGAGATAAGACAGGATCCCTCAAACTCCGTCTCAACGACCCAGTATGGAAGATAGATGCCGCGCACATCCTCCGGCTGGAAATTTTTGATCTCTGTCGGAACAAAAAGGGAGTGCGCGATTTTCTCCCGTATCGCGTTGAGTGCCTGCTCCTTCGTTACGGAAAACGGGATAATGAGATCCGGCATTTTTTCCTTACTTACACGCGAGAATACAACGTTCGCGTTTCCGCAGAAAACACACTTCGTTGATACTTCGGATCCGTGGATCACGATCTCGCCGCCGCACTCACTGCAGGTATAGATGTAATTCTCGAGAAATTCCTCGACAACTTCTTCATCATTTTCTCCGTACACTTCGCCACGGCTTCTGACCCGTTCCTCTTCTCTATACTTCTTCGCTTCGGATTCTACTTCTTCCGCTTTAAAAGTACTTCCACACGATGTGCACAGCATCATCTTAATGCCTGGATCATAGATCAAGGCATGACTGCAGTTCTTACATAGTGTTGCCATCTTTTTTCCCCTCCTCCTTTAGTGTTCTTATCACAGTTTCTCCGGACGTATTACCTGCGACTGATCCACCGGAGTGGTCGGGTAAAGTGCTTTTGCCGGAGCATGGGCGTTCAGATAATTCAGATGATCGGTCTCATTGATCCCGAGATTTTCCGTACGGTCGGTGATCGCGATACCGTCGGTAAAGAATCGCGGATCGGCATGGCTGTCACCGCTGATGTTCCGCTTGGCAAGAAGTGATGCCGCGATCAGACATGCCGCACTGATTCCTGCGCAGATACCAATTACAATGACTAATATCAATTGTGAATTCATAAAGATCACCCCTGTCTCTTTTTGACGAAACGGAAGGTCGTTTCAGATTGCGTCAGTTTCAGATTCTTCTTCACTTTACTTAATTTCGCATACGCGACAAACGGGAGGATCATGGAAAGACACATCCCGATATCTCCGATGATCGCCGCCGGGTCTTTCTTGGAATGATACTCTCCGATCCCTTTCGACCCGCATGCTTTAATGATCGCATTCAGAATAAAGATCGTCAGCACGCTTGCCAGGATACCGCTTACGATCGTCACCGCCCAGAAGAGTTTCTTTCTCCACGGAAGACCGCAGACGACTTTACCTGTCTGGCCGTTGATCAGGATAGTGTGCGGCTGCCCGTCGCAGCGGAAAGTCACGAACCACACCGGGAACATCGCATACTTGTAGTCACGCAGGATCGATGTCTCATGAAACTCCGCCACAACTTGCGGCGCGGAACCTGTTACATCATGAATGACCGACTTATCAAAGATCTCCTTGGCACGCTTCATCGTCGCCAGCTGTAGTTCATCATATGTAATATCCGATGAGTTCGAATAGAATCCCAGCAGATAGTCCTCATCAAAAGGCTTCATCCTACTAAGGTCAAACGGTTCCAGACGGGTGCTGCTCTCATCGGAAAGGATCGTGCAGCCATCTATCGGAAAATTATGCACATGCATGTTTCCCGTTCGTCCGGAAAAGCGGTACTTGTATGTACCTGTGTTCTTGTTGCTCCTAACGACTGCCGTCTCCTCATGATTCGCGTTGACGATCCAGTACGGAATATAGATCCCGCGGACATCTTCCGGGGTAAAGTTCTTCACTTCTTTCGGAGCAAATACCGCCTTCGAGACGACCTGGTTAACTACGGACAGTGCCTGTTCTTTCGTGATTGCAAACGGGATGATATAGTCCGGTTTCTTCTCCTTCGTCATGCGGGAAAAAACGACATTCGGATTTCCGCAGTAGATGCACTTTGACGAAGATTCGGAACCATGGATCACGATCTCACCGCCGCACTCGCTGCAGGTATAGACATAGCATTCCAGAAAGTCTTCGATAACCTCATCGTCCCCGTACACTTCTCCCCGGGTCAGAACACGCTCGTTCTCTCTGTACTTCTTCGCCTCGGATTCCACTTCTTCCGCAAAGAAAGCACTTCCACAGTACATGCAGTGCATCTTCTGGATCGCAGGATCAAAGACCAGCGCATGATTGCAGTTTTTACAAAGTGTTGCCATTTCCCTTGCTCCTTTCACAAGCAGGGCACATCAAATAAAGAGCTGATTAAAAACCACTCCGACGTCCCCCGAACAATTATCATTATAGCTTTACTATTTACTAAAATCGAGAACTCACGGTCCTAAATACAATCATCTATTTGCAGCGCAATCTGCAAAAAGGGTTCTGCCGGATGATGAGGGACAAGTGCTTTTCCAGTGCGAGACGTATGGCTTACGTCGAAACATCGGGAGGTGGCGAAAACGACGTAAAAAAAGCTCCTCAAATACGTCGGTTTCCGGGAAATAAGAAATACGACGCAAAAAGCACTTCAAAAATACGTCGGATCGCCCGATTCCTTATTTCCGACGTAAAAGCACCCTCAGAAATACGTCGTTTTCTTAAAATCCCCAAAAGCGACGTAAGACGAGTCCAGCTAACAAACGAATGAGCGTTTCAAGAAGTAATTCATTCAAATGAATAAGAAAAGAGAAAGGGAACTCTCTGAGCGGCGAGTTTTGCGTCCACAAACGAGCGTTTCAGAAAACACGGTAAAAGAAGAGAAACAAAAAGCTCCTGGCGGTGAGTTTTGCTTTAGCAAACTGTTTGAACCGCAAGGAGCTTATTTGTTTCTCTTTTAATCGAGTTTATTTGCTGAAACGCTCGTCGATGACTCGCTTCATCTTTCCCTCAGATCTCGGCAGCGATCTCGGCTCGCAGAGCTTGATCTTCGCGTGGATACCGGTCATGGATGCGATCTCGCCCTCAAGCATCTTCTCTGTCTTTTCGATCTCACGGATGGAGTCAGAAAAGAACGAAGGTGTCATCTCGACCTTAACTGTCATTCTGTCGAGGTTCTGTACACGGTCGAGGTAGATCATGTAGTGCGGCTCAACCTCACTATGCGCGAGGAGAACAGCTTCGATCTGAGACGGGAATACGTTAACGCCGCGGATGATCATCATGTCATCGGCACGTCCGGTAACCTTCTCGATCTTCGGTGTGGTACGTCCGCACTCGCACTTGCCGTGGTAAAGGCGTGTCAGGTCGTGTGTGTTATAACGCAGGAGCGGTACGCCTTCCTTGGAGATGGAGGAGAATACGAGTTCGCCAAGTTCTCCGTCCGGAAGAGGCTCACCTGTCTCCGGATCAACGATCTCCGGAATGAAGTGGTCTGCTTCGATGTGGATCAGATCGGACTTATCGCAGGAGCATCCTACACCGGGTCCGCAGATCTCAGTAAGACCATATATATCGAAAGCACGAAGGCCAAGCTTTTCTTCGATCTGATCTCTCATCTCGATCGTCCATGCCTCAGCGCCGAAGATACCGCAGCGGAGATTGAGCTCACTCTTGTCGATGCCGGCAGCCTCGAGCTGGTCAGCGATGTGAAGTGCATATGTCGGTGTGCACATCAGGACTTCCGGCTTCCACTCACGAAGGATCGTGATCTGTCTTGCCGTGTTACCGCCGGAAACAGGAAGCGCAACGCATCCCATATCTGCGCAGGCATAGTGCGGGCCAAGGCCGCCTGTGAAGAGGCCGTAACCGTAAGCGATGTGTACGAGGTCGCCCTTCTGGACACCGGATCTTGCCATCGCACGGCACAGTACGGAATTCCAGAGTTTTACGTCATTTGCCGTATAGCCGACGACCTTCATCTTGCCGGTCGTACCGGAAGAAGCATGTACACGAACCAGTTCCTGTCTCGGTACTGCCAGTGTTCCGAACGGATAGTTATCTCTGAAGTCGAATTTATCAGTGAAGGGAAGTTTCGGGAGATCCGCGACACTCTTGATGTCACCGGGCTGGACACCCTTTTCTTCCATACGCTTTCTGTAGTACGGAACATGTTCCCACATGCGGTTCACGCACTTGATCAGGCGCTCGCTCTGTACCTGTGCGCGCTCGTCATCCGACATGCACTCTGCCTTAGGATCGTAGATCCATGAGTTCACTTCTTTTCTCATTTTTCATACCTGCCTTTCGCATCTCTGACGGCAACAAAAAGTCCCATTGCCGTCATTTTCCAACAGCAATGGGACGAAATCTCTTATCTCGCGGTACCACCCATTTTCGAGTCTTTTCTTGTTGAAAAGCACTCGCGCTCATCAGGACCTATCAGTCCCTGCCCCAGGTAACGGCGGGCTCTCCGTATCCACCTACTTACAGGATATCCCTGCGTTCTGCAGATCTGCTCGGGAGGGAACTTCGACTGATCTTCTTTCGTATGCAGGCTCTCAATTCTTCCGCCCGCACGCCCTGTACGACCTCTGACCGCTACTCTTCTCCGTCATAGCATTTTTCCATTAAACAGATTATTGCGCGAAATATGGGCGCTGTCAAGGTTTTTTCTATCTGTTGCACGCTGTCTTTCTGAAATAACGAAGGTGCCGGATCCCATGAAAAAAGAGAGGAGATGCCTTCGCGGCATCTCCTCTCCCGTTTCAGTTTCTTTTTTCCTGCTTCACCTTTAACTTAGGATCTAACGGGACTCCCGTCAGTGCGGTCTATGATGATGTCCGCCGGGACCTCTTCCATCGCGATCCTTCGGTTCAGGCGCCTTCTCTTCGGCAGCCTTTTCCTCAGAAGCCTTCTTCTCGGCTTCTTCTTTCTGCTCTTCGAGCTTTTTGATCTCTTCTTTCAGTTTTTCAGCTTCTTCTCTGGCCTTTGCCTCATCCTCATCTCTGGTCTTGACTTTGATTCCCAGGATCTCCACATCTACACCGAGATCATCGACTACAATGTGCAGGTTCTTCGCATCGATCCGCACACTCTTGTCACCGACATCGATAACATCGAATCTCTCACGGAGGTCATCCCAGTCTCCTGTGTAGATACGTTCTGCCACTTCTTTCGTTCCTGTCAGCGCATAGAATCCCAGGCTGATGAAAAGGAATGTGATGGAAAGGGCGAAGCTTACTGCCATGATTACGATAGCGACTGCTGTTCTGTTTTTCATGCGTTGCCTCCTTCCTTACTGCCGCTGTTGATCTTAAAGATATAGCGGAAGTAGTGGACTGTTCCGAGTATGAATCCCTTGATCGCGAAGAATGCTACGAAGACAAATGCAATCGCTGCAAAAGCGAGGCTGATCGCCATGCAGACTGTGCCTGCCACGCCTGAGCACATTCCCGGTACCCATGAGAACAGAACGCCGGACATTAAGCCCTGAACCACAGGGAGTCCGATCAGAAGGACCAGGATTCCCAGTGCCAGGATCCAAAGAGGAACGAATACGAAGATCGTGAACAGGATGGCAAATGCCAGGTTATGTTCTTTCGCCTCCGGTTCCGGATGCTTGCCGCCCTTGGACGGATACTGTGAATAATCCGGAAGCGTGTACTCTTTCTTCCCCTGACGGATCGGTTCCGTGTATGTCTCTTTCTCCTTTGCACCTGTATGGGCGAAAGGAGCATCGGCAGGTTCTACCTTCGGCGCACTGTTTACGACCGGTTTCGCATATCTGCCGTTTGCAAATCCTGCTGCGGTCTGCGGGCCGATGCCACGGTCGATGACCATGCCGGTCTTTACCGGAATGATCGGGAACGGCGGCGGTACAGCCGCGCCTGCAGAATTGACATCGAAATCCGGGACACTGTCTCCGAGATAATACTTCGCAACTTCTTCCGGAGAACCCAGCTTCGCAGCGGTCTCTTCCTCAGTCTTTCCCTCGGAAGAAGCGATGTCGAAGTGAGCATCAAACTCTTTTACGATCTCCTTCACATCATCGGAAGGAAGTCTTTTCAGCTGCGCTTCAAGCGCAGAAAGATATTCTCTTTTATTCATACGCTTTTCCCTCCTACGATCTTATTTACACTTGCTGTAAAGTTATTCCAGTCCTCGAGGAGCTCAGCAAGACGGATCTTGCCCATCGCTGTGAGGCTGTAGTATTTCCGCGGCGGTCCGCTCTGTGACTCCTGAAGATATGAAGCCACAAGGCCATCGGACGCAAGTTTCCGAAGAAGCGGATATACAGTGCCGTCCGAGATCATGATGATCTCAGAAAGAGTGCTGGCGAGTTCGTATCCGTAGCGGTCGCTGTCATTGAGCATCGCCAGGACACAAAGATCGAGCACGCCTTTTTTGAATTGAACATTCATGACTGACTTCCTCCTTTTCTTTCTTTTGTTCTATATAGTGTGTTTTGTTAGGTACTATACATTCAACAATACTGATTATAAGTTGGTATTGAACTATATGTCAATAGTCCTCTATCGCGTAATACAGAAATAGAAAAAGGAGATATCTGCGAGTTAGAAAGAAAAAACGCTCCGATGCGGGGATCCGCCGGAGCGCTCATATCAGAAAAGTTTCGAGAAACAGACCCATCCGGTATCGGTATCGATCATGACCGCTTCTGTCTGCGGACGGGTCTTGTCATATTCGCAGGATACGATGTAGATCCTGGCATTGCTGTGTTTATCTATATCTTTCGGGAAAGCGAACTTCAGCTGGAATACCATCTCTTCGGTATTCACTCCGAAGCCCTCCGCGATCTGCGACTCGATCTTTTCGTCAATATCCTCCGCCTTGGCCTCATCCAGCGTCAGCGGGGAAATGACAGAAGTCTTCTGCGCTTCGTTTTCGTAGGAATCAAGCACATCCCTGCTGCAGTTATAGGACACGCAAAGAGAGCTTTTCTGTCCGAAAGTATCCGGGTGGAATTCCATCGAATACTTCTCGGCACTCTCCGGAAGCTCCTCCGGAAAAAGCATCGTGGTGAAGTGCTTTTCCGACAGATACTTCATATTCTTCTGATATGCGCGGGTGCTTCCCGAAGAGATCTTCCACGGAAGCTGTACCGTCAGCAGTACAGCAAGAACTATGGCAACAACTGTAAAAAAGGAGATTAGCGGGTCGCGTTTTTCGGACTTCCGGAAAAGCACTGCTATGGAAAATCCGGTAAGCAGGACGCAGAATACTCCGCAGACCACAAACATCAGTACCGCATATTTAGCGAAGAAAAAGAAGGAAACGGCCGCACCGGCGCATGCAGTCAAGAGCGCCACGATGCGCAGGATCCTGCTTCGTTTAGATAAACGGGAAAAACCTTTTTGATCGGCATTGCCGTCCATGAATCCGCCTCCACTTTTCCTAAAATTTCATGAAACCCCACTTAAACTCATTCTATACACGTCAAGGCAGGATAGAAACGGAAAAAATAAAGGAAAAAAGAGGATAAATCATAGATAATCCAAAAGTTTCTTCAGACGGTGGTTCATGCCGGACTTTGAGATCGGCGGATCCATAAGCCGTCCGAGCTCCGTAAGGGATAAGCCGGGATTGTCGATATGTACTTTCGCGACCTCCAGAAGCTCTCTGGGGATGCGCGCAGCCTTATCGGATTTCAGGAGTTCCTCGAGCTGCTTTGTCCGCTTGGCACTCGCATCGGCCTGAAGCTTCACCGTCCAGTTATCGAGGTTCACACTTCTGGTCACGGTCGCATTGACATCGTGCTGCACGCGGATATTCTGAAGCTCCATCATCAGATTCGGCGCGCCGAGGATGACCAGAAAATCACAGATCTCGTCATGGCGCTTGAAGTAGATCGACCATGTCACATCCAGCACACGCGTCATCGGCCGGATATTCTCCGCATGAAGAAGAAGGATCAGCATCTTCACAAATGCATCCGTCTTACAGAGGATCTCGATCCGATAGGTGCGGTTCGGATCGCTCATGGAGCCTCTCGACAGAAAAGCTCCGCGCATCATCGCACGGCGCAGGACCTCAGAAGATGAGATCTTCTCCGTGATCGTATCCGGAAGAGAATACTCCGTGATAAAGGATTCAAATTCCGCCGCCGGGAAAAGCACTTCAAAGACACTTCCGCCTCTCCGGCCGATTTTTAGGGGGCCGTCGCAGCACATCCCTGTTCCGCTTTTTTCGCAGCCGAGCATCAGGCGGCGCGCGACCTCTTCACTGGTACAGAGCACACGGGCCACATCTTTCTCGCGGTCACAGGAATACCCGGTACAGAGACAAATGGCCGCCATTTCAGCGGACCATTCCTCTTCATTTTTGTAGGTGATCTTCAGGATCTGTTCCTTTATATTCTGGGAATACGGATTCCTTGTCATGATTTCTTTTCCTCGAGAGGCTGATAGCGCGGATCCTTATCGATATCCCTGTGATGGATGGAGACACGGTATCCCTTCTCTTTCAGTCCGGCATAGAGGCGTTCCGCCATATATACCGAGCGGTGGCGTCCTCCGGTACAGCCGACGCCTACGGAGAGCCGGGCCTTGCCTTCACGGATATAAAACGGGATCGAGAAGCAGAGAAGATCCATCATCTTCTCATAGTACTGCTCTGTTTCCGGATGCTCCTCCAGAAAATCGATGATCGGCTGATCCTTGCCGCAGAGCATCTTCAGCTCCGGGATGTAGAAAGGATTCGGCAGGAAACGCACATCACAGGTGATGTCGCTGTCTCCCGGGAGACCGTACTTAAAGCCGAACGACTCGATATGGATATCCATCGAGTTTTCGTCTTCCACTTCGATGATGTTCAATATCTCTTCCCGAAGCGCCGAGAGCGTGATCAGGGATGTATCGATGATATGTGTCGCACGGGCACGTATACCGCGCATGAGATTTCTCTCTTTTTCGATCGCCTCGACCAGCGAAAGCCCTGCAGACAGCGGATGCTTGCGGCGGGTCTGGCGGTAGCGGCTGATCAGTACCTGATCATTGGCCTCGAGGAAGATGATACGATACGGGCAGCCGAGATTCTTGATCTCTGTTAGTGCTTTTCCAAAGCCCTTCAGATAATCATTACTACGGACATCCACCACAAAAGCGAGGCGGTCGACCGCGAAACCTTCACCGCCCTGACCTTTCAGGAACGTCTTTACCAGCTCAGGCAGGACCATCGGCGGAAGATTATCGATGCAGAAGTATCCCTGATCCTCCAGAATATGTGCCGCCTGGCTTTTTCCCGCTCCGGACATGCCGGTAAGAATTATCAGATCCATGTCGTTCCTCCTGCCATCAGTTAAAACCGCGTCCGATAAAACGGACTTCGCGCTGAAGTTCGACGCCGAACTTCTCTTTTATCGTATTCTGTATATGCCGCACGAGATCATCGATATCTTTTGCGGTCGCATCACCTTTATTGATGACAAATCCCGCATGTTTCTCCGAGACCTGCGCGCCTCCGATCGAGAAACCCTTGAGGCCGGCCTGCTCGATCAGCGCTCCGGTATAGTGACCTTCCGGACGCTTGAACATGCTTCCCGCACTCGGGAAATTCAGCGGCTGCGACTTCGTTCTCTTTTCGGTATATGTCCTGATCTGCGAATTGATAAGCTCCGCATCGCCTTTTTTCAGGCGGAGGACCGCCTCACAAACGATCCCGCCATTTGCCATGAAACAGCTCTTTCTATATCCGAGACCGAGTTCATCCTTCGTCCATGTCCGTACTTCTCCGGAAGGAGAAATGGCGGTCACCTTCTCGATGACCTCTGACATATCGTGATCATATGCACCTGCATTCATAAACACGGCTCCGCCCAGAGAGCCCGGGATACCGGAGGCAAATTCCAGTCCGGTCAGCGAATTCTTCGCGGCGAAGGAAGAAAGACGGATCAGGAGAGTGCCGGCACCAGCAGTGACCAGTACCGCATCCGGATCGTCCGGATCTTCTTCCGATGTAATCGAGGAAAAGTTCTCGCCCAGGCGGATGACCAGGCCGTCGATGCCGTCATCCGAGATGACCAGATTCGAACCGTTCCCCATCAGGAAACAGGGAAGGCCGAGTTCTTTTGCCGTATCAGAAAGCGCCACGATCTCTTCCGTTTTTGATGGCTCGGAATAGATCTGTGCCGGTCCGCCCACACGGAAAGACGTGTGCGGTTTCATGATCTCATTTTCACGAAGATCCTTTGCCAGCCCCTCAAACCCTTTTTCAATCAGCTTCTTGCGGAATGCCTCGATCGTATTGCTGTCCGCTGTCATGTATGTCTTTTTCCCCCGATCTGTTACTCGTTCTATTCCCGGAACTTCTTCCCGGATCACGCGGTCACTCTGCGTTCAGTCCGCCCGGGAAAACACGGGTGACCAGATCTTTCGCTGCGTTATAGCCCATCTTCTTTACACGGTAGTTGATCGCTGCCGCTTCGACGATGATCGCCAGGTTACGTCCGGGTCCTACCGGGATCGTGATGGACGGCACCTGAATTCCCAGGATCTCCGTCGTCTCATCAGTGATACCCAGACGGTCGTATGTCTTCTTCTCATCCCATAGTTCGAGATTGATAACGAAGTCGATGTTCTCCTGAAGTTTAACGGAAGAAACACCGTACAGTTCTTTTACATCGAGAATACCGATACCACGGATCTCGATCAGATGACGGATCACCTCCGGCGCACGGCCGAGAAGCGTCGTCTCCGAAACTCTTCTGATCTCCACCTGGTCATCCGCGATCAAGCGGTGGCCACGCTTAACGATCTCGAGCGCCGTCTCGGATTTACCTACGCCGCTTTCACCGAGGATCAGGATACCTTCACCGTTGACCTCGACCAGAACGCCGTGCATCGAGATTCTCGGAGCAAGTTCGACATTCAGGTATTTAACGAGAGAACTCATGAACTCGGATGTCGCCTGATGTGTGCGAAGTACCGGAATATCCGCTTTCTTAGCTACACGGATGAGCTCGTCGTGCGCCACGTGGTTGCGCGTAAGGATCAGACACGGGATCTTCTTCTCAAAAAGCGCCTGCAGGCGCTCTTCCCTCTGCTCCGGTGTAAGCTTATCCAGGAAAGCATGCTCCATGTTACCGATCAGCTGGATACGGTCCGGACCGAAGTGGTCATAGTAACCTGCCAGCTGAAGGCCAGGACGGGTCACGTCTGCCACGTGGATACGCACTTTCTCAATATCCGCCGGTGCATAAACTTCCTCCAGTTCGAAGGACTTGATGATCTCGGTTAGAAAAACGCTCGAATACGGCATAGCATGCTCCTCCGTACGAAAAATGTCTATATCCATTCTATACCAAAAATCTTCTAAACGGCAAAGGATTTATCGTTCCAGACTCAAACAGTTTGCTTACGCAAAAAGAAGATCTCCCTGGTGGCGCCACCAAGAGCACGCATCTTAAACAAAAAAGAAATCTCTCCAGAGCAAGTTTTGCTTTAGCAAACTGTTTGAAGCTCTGGAGAGATCTTCTTTTTAGGTTAAGATGTTGCGATTACTCGTCGTCAGACAGGAACGCCTTTCTTGCCTCGATGACTTTTGCCTGGACATCGCCCGGAGCCTGCTCATAGCGTGCATGCTCGATGGTGTACCAGCCACGGCCCTGCGTCATGGACTTAAGGTCAGTAGCGTATGTCGCCATTTCAGATGTCGGAACTTCGCAGTTGATGACGGAACCAGTCTCGTCACTGTCGATACCCATGATACGGCCACGACGCTTGTTCATGTCGCCCATGATATCACCCTGCTTATCCTCAGGAATGTGAACGGATACTGTGCTGATCGGCTCAAGGAGAACCGGATTTGCAGCCGCCATGCCAGCCTTAAAAGCGAGGTTAGCGGCGATCTTAAACGCCATTTCCGAGGAGTCTACATCGTGGTAAGAACCATCGACGAGAGTTGCCTTGAGGTTAACTACCGGGAATGCACCGAGGATACCCTTCTTAACTGCTTCCTGAAGGCCCTTTTCAACAGCCGGGAAGAAGTTCTTCGGAACCGCGCCGCCGAATACGTTCTCTTCGAATACGAGTTCTTCGGAATCTGTCGGCTCGAACTCGATCCATACGTCACCATACTGACCGTGACCGCCGGACTGCTTCTTATGCTTACCCTGTACCTTAACTTTCTTTCTGATCGCTTCACGATACGGAACACGCGGCTCCTCAAGATCAGCATCTACATTGAACTTCGTCTTCAGCTTACTCTTCAGTACGGAGATCTCCTGTTCGCCGAGACCGCTGATAACCATCTGCTTCGTCTCTGCGTTGTTCACTACAGTAAATACCGGATCCTCATCCTTCAGCTTGTTAAGACCAGCCATGATCTTATCTTCTTCACCTCTTGCCTTCGGGACGATGCCCATGGAAAGACACGGTGTCGGGAAGTTGATCTTGGTCAGTGTCACGATACGGGACTTGTCGCAGAGAGTATCATTTGTCTGTGTGATAACAAGTTTCGCAACAGCACCGATATCTCCGGCTACGACCTTATCTGTCGGAATCTGCTTCTTACCTACCATGTAGAAGAGACCGCCCAGACGCTCTTCCTTCTCTTTTACTGCGTTATATACGGTAGAGTTGCTCTTCAGAACACCTGCATATACGCGGAACAGGGAGATACGTCCTACGAACGGGTCAGCGATCGTCTTAAATACGAAGGCTGCGAGCGGATCATTCTCATTACATACGATCGTGAGTTTCTCACCATCCGGTGTCTCGCCTTCTTGCGGCGGTTTTGTGGATGCCGGCGGTGTATCCTTGGAAAGGCAGTTCATCAGGAACTCGACGCCCCAGTTCTTATATGCGGAACCGCAGTAGATCGGGTGCAGAACACCATCCGCAAATCCGGCATGTACGCCACGGCGGAATTCGTCCTCTGTGAACGGCTCGCCGGCGAAATACTTCTCCATCAGTTCTTCGTCGCTCTCTGCAACTACTTCGTTGATCTTGTCCTGAAGTTCAACAACACGATCTTCAAACTCTGCCGGCAGCGGGATTTCTGTCTGTGCACCTGTCTTCTCATCGAGAGTAAATGCACGCTTATTCATAACGTCAACAATGCCGGTCATCTTATCACCGGTCATGATCGGAAGAGACAGCGGGATAACGCCACGTCCATAACGGTTCATCATACGGCCGACGACACCCTCGAAGTCTGCGTTCGGTTCATCCATACGGTTGAGGAAGAACAGGAACGGGACCTTTCTCTTGTTCAGAAGACGGATCGCCTTCTCGGAACCTACGGATGTACCGCCCTTTGCGCTGATCACTACGATCGCGCTTCCTGCTACACGAATACCGGCCATCGTCTCACCAAGAAAATCGAAATCACCGGGTGTGTCGATGAGATTCATCTTTGTGTTCTTCCACTCACATGCCGCTACGGATGTGTTCAGGGAAATCTGGCGCTTGATCTCTTCAGGATCAAAGTCCAGCGCAGTGTTACCATCTGCCGAACGACCGAGACGGTCGATTGCCTTTGAACAGTAAAGCATCGCTTCTGCAAGCGCTGTCTTACCGGATCCGCCATGGCCGAGAAGCGCGATGTTACGGATCTTGTCTGCCGAATAATTGGTCATGTATTCGTCCTCCTAATTTAAACTCTAATGTGACTATTATAACCGATTCGATAATCAATATCCACAAAAACTTTCATATTTCGCAAAAGTTTTTTGTGATACTTAACGGCATTTTTCTTTTAGAAAAAGAAAGGGGACGCTTCCTATAAAGCATCCCCTCTTCTGACAACTTATTATCGACTATGATTAATGGTTTAGATCTTTTCAGTTCTCTTCCGCATTACGCTCGAAGATCATGATCACACGGTCTTCCTTGATGGATACGGAGCTTGCATTCAGCGATACGCTGTCACCGCCGCCGATGGAAGCCTGAAGTTTACCGCCCTCATCGTTGACCATGCTGTGCAGTCTCCATCCTGATGCCGCTTTGGTTGCGAGGATCTCTGCGATACGCTCCGAGTTGACTTCACCGTTGGACAGATGCGGAACTACAACTACGGAATATTCCTTCATGCCGTCTGCGATCGCAACCGCACCGCCACCGACCGGCATATTGTCGATGCGGTCCTGCATTTTCTTGATCGTCTTCTGCATCTCGTTCAGCTGCTTTTCGAGTTCTTCCTTTGATTTTGCCATCTCCGCTAGCTCACTTTCCTTCTTTTTGAGTTCATCCAAAAGCTTGCCTTTCTCGCTTTCGGAAAGAGCAGATTCTTTCAGCGCAACAGCGCGCTTCTCTGCTTTCAGGATCAGTTCCTGAGCTTCCACTTCCGCGAGTTTCTTCGCGATCTTCGAATCAGCAATGATCGACTTGGCAGTCTCCAGCTCATTCTTCAGTCCGGCGATCTGCGTCTCATACGAACTCTTGCTCTGCTCCTGCTCCTTCGTCATCTTTGCGATGTCTGCTTCCAGAGCTGCTTTCTGCTTCGCAATTACATCACAGCCGGCTTTCGCTTCTGCCTGGAGTCTGTCTTTTTCCTGCTGTGCATCATGGATCGCTTTATTCGCCTGATCCATCTTCGCGGCAGCTTCCTGCTCCATCTTCTGCTTCTCGGCCTGTGCCAGATTCAGCACCTGAGAAGCTTCCGCATCGAGTTTTGCCTTCTCACTCTGGGACTTCTCAAGTTCCGCTTTCGCCTGCGTTGCGATGCGGTTGCTCTCATCTGTGGTTTCTTTGATGATACGGTCTCTTTCCGCATTGGTTTCGGAAATGATGCGGTCGCGCTCATCGGTCGTTTCCTTAATGATGCGCTCTCTGTCCGCTGTCGTCTCCATGATGATGCGGTCACGCTCATCAGTGGTCTCTTTGATGATACGGTTTCTCTCCGTCTCTGCTTCTTTCTTCATCGAAGCGACAGCGGAATCAAGGTTTTCTTTCTCCTGCGCAATTGCCTCGTAGGACTTCTGCGTCTCATCAAGAGCCGCCTTCATGCGCTCGGACTCTTCTGCGAGTTTCTTCTGCTCGACCTGAGCCTTCTCGACTTCCGCCATGATGCGCTGAGCTTCTGTCACATATGCCTGCATCTCGGAGTCGGCCTGTTTCTTCGTTTTTTCAACTTCAGCCAGGACCTGCTGCGCTTCCGCGATCGCATCCGCCTTTGCCTTTTCACCTTCAGCGATCGATGCGGCTTTTGCATCTTCGCCTTCCTTCAGCATCTGACGGGTCTTTTCTTCCGCTTCCGCTTCCAGCTTCTTCTTCGCTGCCTCATAGTCGGTCTTCATCGTATTCAGAGAGTTTTCCATCTCCTTATACTCTTTTTCGGCAGCTTTCTGACGCTCGATGGCTTCTTTCGCAGCCGACTCCGCTAACTGAGCTTCATCGATCAGCTGCTGTCTTCTCTGCATCGCGTCTTCATATTCTTTCCTTACCTGAATGGCAAGCTGTTCTGTTTCCTGATGTGCGCTGGCCAGGATCGCTTCCTGCTCCTTCTTGGCCTGCTTGATCATCTCTTCGCGCTCGACCGCCATCTCTTTTCTGGCTTCTTCGCGGATCTTTTCCTGTTCACCCTTGACGTCAGCCTGACGTTTCTTCTCGATCTCGACCTGTTCACGGATCTCTTCGAGTTCTTTTTCAAGTGCTTTTCTCTCATCGAGGGCACGCTTTCTTATCTCCACATACTCTGTTTCGATACGAAGCTTCTCTGACTCAAGCTGCTGGTTCAGCGTCTCGATCTCACGCTGGTTCCTGTTTTTCATCTCGACGATGATCTTTTCTTCTTCGGAACGCTTTTGTTCGACACGAGCACTCGCTTCCTGCTCATTTCGCTTAATGTTCGCACTGGCTTCCTGACGTGCAACATCTTCACCTTCACGCGCAGCCTTCTGGAAATCGTACTTGCACATGAAGCAACGCGCCACGTTATCTCCCATCATAACGCCACATACAGGACATTTCTTCATTGTAACTACCCCTCAAATCGAATGAATTGTAAAACAATTATACAACCTTTTCCGATAATTTTCATTGCTTACTGTGGAATTTCACAACAAATTGACAAAGATTTTTCACATTATACAAATAGCCGGCCTGCAAATTCTCTTTACAGACCGGCCGAAAAGCACTGATATATATGCGTTTACAGATTAAGGATATTTGTATAATTATTTAAATAACGAAGCACATAAATTCCTATAATAAGAAGTATCACCGTAACAATACTTATGACCGTAAGGATCTTACAGACCTTAAAGCGGCTCTTCGCCCGCCGGGGATCACGTTCTCCGGTGCCCATACACGAAAATACCAGCGTCACGATGCAGATCGGAAGCGGGAAGAGGATCCCGAACATGGTTAATACCGAAAAAACCATCAGGACGATCGATATTCCGCGGAAGGCTTCAAAATCGTAGACCTCCGTTGCGTCCAGGTGATAGTAATCACTTTCCTCTATCGGATAATCCGATGTCAAAAGCACCGGCGCGGATGCATATCCTGCAGGAACAGCCGGAGCCGTATATCCCTGCGGCACCGGCGCAAAAGCAGGATCCGGCCGCATTAACGGTTCCGATACCGGGGCAGGAACTGTCGCAGGCTCTGCCGGCGAGGTATTCGCCGGATTCACAGTTACCTGGGCAAAAGAAGCAGGGACAAAAGCACCTTCGTTCTGTTTTTCGAAAGAAGGCGTCTCCGGAAGCGGCGGCAGGCCGGGCAGACCGGAAGTGGCCGGAGCCGTGTCAGCTCCGGCGGTCTCTTTTGTATCTACTTTTAAGCCACAGTCCGGACAGAATCTTGCCTCATCCGTTAGTTCCCTGCGGCATCGGATACACTTCATAACTTACCTTCTTGCAGCGTCCTGTGCAGACTCCCAGATGCTCTCGAGTTCTTCGAAGAATCCTTCAAATCCGCCATATTTCTGATATACACCAACAACGAACAAAATGATCGCAAGGATTTCCACGGCAACCGATACCAGAAGCATGATAAGGGCGACCTTTCTATAAGATCTTTCCTGCTCGGCATTCTGTGCATTTTTAACCTTCGCAGCAAAGACGATACCGATGATGGACATTACGAGTGCCGCAAGTGTATAGACCAGACAGCAGGTGATCACGGAAATAACCAGCATGATGATGTTTCCTGCCAGAAGTCCGCCGGCTCCACCCGGTGTATAGAACGACGGCTGTGTCGGGACTGGCGCCTGCATCGGCTGCTGATATACAGGCTGCTGATATACAGGCATCGGCTGAGGAGCTACAGGCTCCGCTTCAACTTTGGCACCACAGTTCTGACAGAACTGGGAACCTCCGGTTTCATTTCCACAATACTTACATGTAGGCATACTTTTTCTCCTTATATATTTTTATAAATTTACATATATCATTAGTCTCAGCCATTCATCATATCATCCCAGAATGCACCAAAACTTCCATACTTATCGTACACTACTCCGCAGAAAACCACGATGCCCAGGATCAGGAAAAAGATTCCTATGATCATCATGATCATCGCCACCATCCGGCACGCCTTTTCTTCCTGCTCGCTTCTGCTGTTTTTCGCCTTCACCGAGAATACGATACCGATAATACTCAGCGGGATCGAAACCAGTGGGAACAGGCCGCAGAAGAATATGCAGCTAAGAACAAGCACGATGATATTTCCGGCCAGAAATCCTGCTGCACTACGCGGCGTATAGTACCCCTGCGGCACCGGCATCTGATTCAGTACCGGCGGCTGGTATACTCCCTGCTGGAAGCGAGGATCCTGCATGACCGGCTGCTGGTATGCCGCCGGCTGACCAGCGGGGCTTTGCGGAACCTGCTGCGGCATCGGCGGCTGCGGCATCGGCGGCATCTGTGGCTGAGGTGCTACAGGTGCCTTATCCACTTTCGCGCCACAATACTCGCAGAACATCTTTGCGCCGGTTTCGTGTCCGCAATATTTGCAAGTTGACATCTCTTTTTGCCTCCTGAGCTCTATATCTTAAGGGCTGCGTATTAATACTAATAATATATTCTTTAGTTTTCTTTCGCAAGAATCAGTAAGTTTCTCTGAAAATCCGTCTCAGGGTCTACTCAGAAAATAAGTGAGATCAGTCCGTTGGCCAGACTTCCGATGATCTTCAGAACAACAAGAACGACAAAACCGACAACGAGTGCGATGATGCCCAGCACCAGCATAGTCGTTGCCCCGCTTCTGCAGCTGCCGGCCTCCATCTCACTTTGCGCATTCTTCACTCTTGACGCACTAATGATACCGATGATCGAAAAGATGATCGCAAGACCCGTCACACCCAGAGAATTGCAGAATGTCAGCACCGCCAGTACCAGCACGACGATATTAGCGGCAAGAAGTCCGGAAGCACTTTGCGGCCGGAAATACCGGTCCGGCTGCTCGTAGCTTCCCTGTTTGCCCTGATCATTTGTATAGGTCTGCTGGTTCTCCAGCTGCCGGTAGTCCTCTTCGGTCATTCGCTGCGGCGTAACCGCCACATTCTCATTCTTCGCTCCGCAGCTTCTGCAAAATTCACCTTCGCCTGCTTCATTTCCACAATATCTGCAAATTGACATTTCTACTTTCCTCCTTTTATGGTGCGAGTATCGTAAACGGCCACGACGGAATATTCCGAAGCACCGTGAAAAGCACTATTACCACACCGATCGCAATCGCTGACCAGACTGGCAGAGACTGCGGCATCCACATCACTCTTTTTCGGAAAAGCAGTGTTGTGAGTGCAACCAGATAGTACCACGCGAGCACTAAAGCCGCAAACGGGAATAAAAAATTATAGTCAAACGCCTGGATTATATGTCCGTGTGTCAGTGCATGAAGCGCCCTGCTGTCACCGCATCCCGGGCAGTATAAGGAGAATTCGGAACGGAACACACAAGGGGCATACGCATTGGGATCCTTTAGCGGATCCAGAAGATATGCATACATTAGTCCCAAAATGACTACGGCCACCATGAGGATCATGAGTGGCCATCGGATGTAATTTCTATATATCAGCGGAATTTTCTTCGTATCAGCAGCCAAACTCCTGCACCCAGTAATACTGACCATTGCATAAGTAACAAGCAACACCGAGGGTCTTGTATTCACTCTTCAGAATATTCGCCCGGTGTAATTCAGAATTCATCCATCCGTCCACTACAGATGCAGCTGAGCCGTAACCCTTACCAAGATTCTCTCCGTAGGTGTCTTCGCATCCGGGAGCATCCCAAAAATCAGACCCATCCGGACGTTTGTGAGCCCATTTCACGACGATCTCTGTAGCACGGGATTTTGCGCCTTTTACCAGGGAACCGCTCCACGAAAGCGGAGCAAGTCCGTTATCTGCACGTATCTGGTTTACAAGACCCAGAACTTCTTTCGCCATGTCGTCATTATACGAACCGCTGGTATCACCAAGCGGTGCTTTCTTGGTCGTCTCCTTAGGAGCCTCGGTCGTTTCCGTAGGAGCAGAAGTTGTCTCTTTCGGCTCGGAAGATGTCTCCTTCGGAGCCGAAGCCGTACTGCCGTCGTCAGGTGCTTTTGTCGTATCTTCGGTCGTCTTTGTCTTCTTTGTCTTCTTGGTGGTCTCTTCCTTTTCTGTCGTCTCCGAAGCAGTTTCCTTAGTCTCTTCAGTCGTCTCGGAAGTGGCCTCGGTCGGAATCGTCATCTCCGGAAGCGTCATGCCGGAAAGATCGATCGTAGCAGTAGGCTCAACCGTTGTCTCGCTGGTTGAAACAGACGGGAATGTTTCCGAAGTAACATTCGGATCATCTGTCGGTTCATCTTCTGAAGTAATGGAAGTATCATCTTGCGGGAAAAGATCATCCGGGTCCTGTGTCGGCTTTGCAAATTCAAAATCCGGTTTATCCGATTCAGCCGCAATATTCTCAAACTCGGTCTGCTCGGTATCTGATTTCATGAACCACTTGGATGTATCAAACAGGTTATCCTTGATATCAGTCATGCCAACAGCGCCCAAAACAAAGGCAGACGCGATCGAAAGGATCGTGACATTCTTGCTTACCAGTTTTGCAAGCTGCTGTAGCTTCATTTTCTTCCCCCAAGTGCTAATGGCTTCCCCAAGCCAATCATACAGTTATCGATATTATTATAATAATACTATATGGCAAAAAAAGCACAGTTTTTTTACTAAAATGTAAATGCGCAAAAGACCGCTCCCGAAAGGGAGCGGCCCATAAATTAGATGTTGTGATACTCCAAGATGTCTAAACTAAAACTGTCAACTATTTGTCAACGAAACTTGGCTATTATAATCACTGTGGTTCCTTTCAGTTGGAACCGGTTACTGTAATATTCATATTTCCACCCTGATTGTTTTCAAAGTTGAAGTATATCCGGGGATTTCCATCTTTCGCGAAATTCGAATCCTTGTAATACGGGAGGTTGGAATTGTTTTTGATAGTTATGGAGATCGTCTTCTTATCAGCGGATATGGACTTAATGTCTGCTCCATTGACCTGGCTGAACTTTCCATTTCCTTCAACTTTAACAGTAATCGTGATGTACTGGTATTGCAGGAAATCCTTAGTGTTCTTCAGTTGAATGTCACCGCCCCAATCGTTATAATTTACGCTTTCAACCTTCATTCCTTCAGGAGATGTTAAAGACTTCACGTACTTGGATCCGGTATTGGTTGTTGTAACACTACCTTCTCCTCCTTGAGCCGGTGGATTATTCGGCTGTGTTTCCTGGCTCTTTGTCGTCGTTACGGTCGTAGGATCTTCGTGCGGCGGGTCGTGCGGCGGGTCCTGCGGCGGCGGCGGATTCTGCTTCTTAGTTGTTGTTGCTTCAGCTGTGCTCTCTGTTTCGCTCTCAGTAGGAACAATTGCCTGATGGCTGTTATTCGTCGTTGCATTTCCTTCTGTCGAACGTGTTGTCGTCAGGTAGTTATCAACGATTTCTTCTTCAGAGGCCATTGCCGCGTTATGAGCTCTAACGTTGGTGCTGAGATCGCGGGCTCTCTTTGTGTACTGCGCTATACTTGTCAATGTTACTGCAGATAAGAAAACAATAATGGCAATAACAACGACCATTTCCATTAGTGTGAAACCTTTTCTATTTTTCATCTGGATCTCCTCCTCACTTGGCTGTCTAAATACTATCCTCATCCTCGATGTCGTTTCCTTGTTGTCATGTCTTTTATGGTCATATTGTATCAAGCGGAGAAGTTCAAATTCTAGCAGATTTTGTCACAATTCTGTCACAATTTGTATCTATTTTGTGTCCAATATTTGTACAGGAATTCGATTTTGTGCATATTGCACATAAATCAAACATGTTTCGAACGTTTCGTTTGTGTAATCGCTTGCAGAAATGTGACAAAATGTGAAACGGTGTTCTTATTTGGATTTTTTCCCCTTTATTGACAGTCCTTCCAGAGACCCCGAGCGCGCTGCAGCAGCGCGGTTTTCTCGTTTTCCAGGGTGCCGTCTATGATTTCATTTAGAAGCTGTTTTTTGATCGATCCCAGTTTTGCCCCGGAAGGGATCCCCAGATCGATCAGATCCTTGCCGTTTATATTCATAGAAGAATAAGAGAAACACAGCTGATCTTTGATCACCTGGTCCAGCAGTTTTTCAAAACGGGCAAGCTCAGATATCCGGTAGGCGCTTTTCGCGGAGTGCGCAGATATATCCGCCCGCTTCACCTCAAGAAGCAGGCGCACCCCTTCTTCACCATACTGCGCCAGCCTGCGGCGGACGCTTTTCATCACCGGATCCAGCGGCACGTCATGTGTTTTTACCAGAAGTACCACTTTCTGCCTGGTATCGTTGTCCACCTTCAGCCTCTGAAGGATCGTGTCGGCCATCGCCGCGCTGACCTTCGGGTGTCCGCGGAAGTGCCCGATCCCGTCCTCGCCGATCTCGAAGCACTGTGGTTTTCCTATATCATGGAAAAGCACTGCCGTACGGAGAACGACTGTCTTCGGCGTATACGTCATCGCCGCCAAAGTATGTTCCCAGACATCATATATATGGTGCGGATTATGCTGTTCAAAGCCCTTCATCGGTGCGATCTCCGGAAGAAAGACAGTAAAGACATCGAAAAAGCGGCGCATCACAGATGCACAATACGTTCCGCAAATCAGCCGAGAAAACTCTTTCCAGATCCGCTCCACCGAAAGATCGGAGAGGGAATCCTTCTTCTTTACCATGGCCCGGGCTGTTTCTTTTTCTATCTTAAATCCATGTTCGGAAGAGAACCGAAGGCCGCGGAGAATACGAAGAGCATCCTCGGAAAATCTCTCTTCCGGATCTCCCACGGTACGGAGGATCCCGGCTTTCAGATCTTCCACTCCGCCGCAATAGTCGATGACCGTTCCGTCGGAAGAAAGCGCCAGCGCATTGATCGTAAAGTCTCTTCTCTTTATATCTTCTTCTAAAGAACGGGTAAAACTGACCTGCTCAGGATGACGCGAATCCATATAGTCGCCGTCCACCCGGAAAGTCGTCACCTCAACAGGCACACCCTCTACCACGACGGTTACCGTCCCGTGGGCGATCCCTGTCGGATGACAGTGCTTTTCGCCAAAGACCGACACCACCTCGTCCGGCATCGCAGAAGTCGCGACATCGTAGTCCTCCGGGCTTTTACCAATCAGGATATCTCTAACCGCGCCTCCGACAACATATGCCTCATATCCACATCCGGAAAGCTTCTTAAGAAGTGTCTCGACCGGTGTCGGAAGTTTGTGGTCAACATGTATCATCCCGGAAGGCATAGCATCCTCACTCACTATATCTGGCTTTCTTCAGAATGGAGACCCCTGCTTTCAGGTTCACCTTTTTCGGGCATCCCCACAGCTTGGCATCGTACATCGCCATGCGGACTATATCGCCCATATCCTCCAGCTTCAGGAAAGGAAGCGATGACGGCATATCCACTCGCCTGCACAAGCTCTTAAATCCGGAGATAAACGCTTTTGCCGCCTCTTCCGTGGTCGCTCTTGCCGAGCACAGATGCGAAGCAAGTGCAAGCTGCGCCAGGTCCTCCTTCACCTCATCAAATTCATATTCCAGCACCGCCGGTAAAAGGATCGAAGCTACTCTTCCGGGAACTTCACCGTATTTCGCCGCCACATACATGATCAGGCTGTGCGCCGGACCAAACCCGATCCTTCTTGTTCCCACGCCCGTATAGTACGGCGCCATCATCATCTGAAGATATACGTCATTCCCCGATCCGTGTTTATATGACTTTTCCAGATAGGAAAAATAAATCGGGATCGCGATCTGTATATTGGCTTTGTCTGCCGGAAACTCCTTCGCCATCGGGCTGACAAATGCCTCCACCGCATGCGACAGCGCCAGGATCGCGGCAGATGCCATATTCTCCATCGGAAGACGGAGCACCAGATCCGGATCCAGAACCGTTACATCCGGCACCAGATACTGACTGTAATAAAGCAATAACTGCTTGTCGGTATCATGAAGGATGGAGCACGCGGAGCTCTCCGCGCCGCTGCAGGTCGTAGAGACCACATAAAGCGGGATACCGCTCTTCGGTATACGGTTTATCCCTCGCATCTGATAAAGAGAATACTCGGGATTTTTCAGCCAGACGGCCACCATCTTCGCCACATCGATCACGGCTCCTCCGCCAAAAGCAACGATCGCCTCACAGTTATATGTGGAGCACTCGGTCGCGCAGGTCTCGATCACGGAGTTTTCCGCCACCTTATCGACCTTCGCCCACACGAAGCAGCGGATGCCGGAGTTCTGAAGTTTTTCCACAAAGGAATCATACAGTTTCAGCTTCTGCGTCTGTTTTCCCGAGATAAGGAATACTCTTTTCACATCGCGGTCGATCAGAAGCTGCGCCAGATCAGAGAATGCCCCCTCCTCCGCCAGAAGTTCCTGCCGGTGGTCGTTCATCTTTTTCGTATAACGGAGAAGCGATTTTGACGAAGTCATGTATCTTCTGTTCCTTCTTCCCGGGTCATCCCGTCCAGTCTATTTACAGAGATAAGTATAACATACGACACTCATATTCACACAAATGAAACACAGCAGTAGGAATTCTGTCCCTTTCCTTGACATTCTCTTTGCTATACTTTTCTTGGAGATATATCTTTCACGGGGAAGAACACCTCTTCCCTGCGTTTTAAGGAGTGTTGCACATGAAATTTACCGATGGACTTTGGGTGGTGAAAGAAGGGTATCAGCTGGAGTATCCGAAGGAGATCTCCGATATCTCGTATTCGGAATCCGGGATCACGCTCTTTGCGCCTTATACCGAACAGGAAAAATCAAGCGACTGTATCGGCTGCGGCCTTCTTGCCGTAAGCATCAGTGCCATCGGCGCAAACATGTTTTCCATAAAGATCAGCAATCACCGCGGTTCCCGCGCACAGAAGTCAGTGCTCGAGCTGAACCGCGCTATCGTTAAGCCGGTCAGTAGCGAGACGGAAGAATACTACAGCTATACCTCCAGTCTCCTGGAACTCCGCATCAGCAAACACGGTACCTGGGGCATCTCATTTTATTACTCCGGCCGTTTCCTCACCGCAACAGAACTTGGCGGCATGGCACACATCACCGACAGAAACGGCAACACCTATATCCGCGAGCAGCTGACACTCAGCGAAGGCGAGTGCATCTACGGCCTTGGCGAGATGCCGGGTCCGATCGTACGAAACGGCGGATCTTACGATATCTGGAACGAAGATGCCGGCATGCGCCTCGGGAGATCCTCGAAAACGACCCCGTTCTTCCTGTCGTCCAGAGGGTACGGCGTACTGGTAAACAGTCCGGAGTGTGTCTCTTTCGAAATCGCTAACGACGCAACCACAGACACTACCGCTGATGGAGTAACCGCCAGAACGCAGTTCTCCCTCGCCGGCGAGACGATGGAATATATCCTGATGGGCGGTGCTTCCATGAAGCATGTCATGGACATCTATTCCGAGATGATCGGACGGCCCGACCTGCCGCCGGCATGGTCTTTCGGCACCTGGCTGTCCTCTCCTGTCCTGGAGGAATATGACGAAGATGCGATCTATGACCTGGTAGAACACGCCAAAGGCATCAACATGCCTTTCTCCGTGATCAACTTCGGACCATTCTGGATGAAGAGCTTCGAGTGGACGTCTCTACTGTGGGACGAGACCCGCTTCCCGGATCCGCAGCAGATGATCAAGACACTTCACGAAAACGGCATCCGCGTCTGCGTATGGGTCAGCCCGTACATCTCGCAGAAATCACCGCTTTTCCAGGAAGGCTACGATGGCAACTACTATCTCAACTACGGCAACGGCGATGTGTTCCAGTCCGACACCTACGCCCCGGGTGCAGGTCTTGTCGACTTTACGAACCTCGTCGCACGTGCATGGTATCAGAAATTCATCGCCGATCTTATCGAAATGGGTGTCGATGCATTCCGTCTGGATTACGGCGCCGACGCTCCGGTAAAATCGGCCGCATTCGGGCCGAAGGCCGAAAAATACGGCATCACCTATAAGAACGAACTCGAAGCGGAGAGCCAGCACAATCAGTATTCCGTGCTTTTCGCGGATGCTGTATATGATCTTCTCTGGAGAAGAAACGGTAAGAATAATGCCTGTGTGCTCGCACATTCCGGCTTTATCGGCTCGCACAAGATGCCGTTCCTCGCGCTGGACAATGAAGATCCTTCTTACGAGGGCATGCGCGCCGCTCTTCAGAGCGGCCTGTCGCTGTCGATCAGCGGATTCCCGTACTGGAGCGAAAACATCGCAGGTATCACCGATGAATGCACACCGGATCTTTACATGCGCTGGCATCAGGCCGCCATGTTCCTGCCGCACGCCATGCTGAGCGGTGCCCGTTCCTTCCGCGTGCCGTGGCAGTATGGTTCCGAAGCGATGAACGAGACGCTTCTCTTCTCCAAATTCAAGCTGGGACTCATGCCCTATATCTATTCCTGTGCCGTGGAATCCAGTTCGCTGGGACTTCCGCTGACGCGCCCGATGTTCTTGGACTTCCCGGACGATCCGAACACGCTGACACTCGACCAGCAGTATATGCTCGGCCCGTCGCTTCTGATCGCACCGATCACTTCCGCAGACGGCGTCGTCCGCTACTATGTACCTTCCGGCACATGGACGAACCTTCTGACCCGCGAGAAGATCGAAGGTCCGATCTGGAAAAACGAGCAGCACGGCTATGACACCATGCCGATCCTCGTGCGTCCGGGCTCCATCCTGGTTGCCGGTTCTTCCGACGAAAAGCCTGTCTATAACTACATGGAAAATGTGACGATCACGCTGTTTGAACTTCCGGAAGGGAAAGAAGTCAGCGCGGATATCTATTCCGCCGATCTGAAGAATGCCGGTATGGTAAAAGCACTGAAGCAGAACGGCAAGATCTACGTGCATACGCACGGATTCTATGGCCAGACACGTCTGGTGCTCTCCTCGATCTTCCGCATCGCATCGACGAGTGCCGGTATCCCGGAACTAAATGAATGGGGTACGATGATCATCTTTGACGGACCCGATATCGAGATCGGTATCCTGCAATAGTTTATTCCCTGGATTTCATCTTGCTGATGATAAGAACAGCGATCACCACCAGCGCGATAACGACCATTCCACCGCCGATCATCATGCGGGATGTGATCTGAAATCCACCACTCTCTGAAGGAGCCGGAGTCGGCGTCGCTGTCGGAACAGGTGTCGGCGTAGGACTCGGCGTCGGCGTGTTAGTCGGCTTGACGCCTGTGAGGATATGAAGATCCTTTACAACATTCGTTCCAAGAACGATCGAGATCATCCCGGATACTTCTTTCACTTCTGCATCAAACGGATCACTGATATATCCGCCGCTGATCTCGATATTTTTACCGGCCATCGCTGCGCCTTCTGAAGCAATATCCACCAGTGTATCCGTGATCTTTATGGTTCCCTCCGGACAGTACACTGCCGTACTTTCCGGCTTATTGCTCTCTGCCCGGACATTCTCCGCACCGGAGATCGTGATCCCGGTTTTCCCATAGAGCGCACTCTCTGTCGCGAAGAGTTCCGCGCTCGTGGCAGCACCCTCGATACGGACCTCGCCCTCGATGGAGGTAAGTGCTTTCGACCTGGAAAAAACCGTCATGATCGTGCCGTCATTCACAAGAATATTTCCTCCGAGAGATCCGACCGCACCACCGGCCCCGTTGATCTCATCTCCTAGCGAAGCATGTACTCCGGAGAGCGTCACATTCTTATCCGCCATCAGAAGATACGCCGAGTCCGCCACATCTCCGTGTCCGCTGACCGAAAGCGTACAATGATCGACTGTCAGATCGCCGCCCTTCGCATAGACTGCACTGTGGCAGGCAGTCACCTCGAGTTTGAGTGAGCCTTCTCCCTGAATCGTCAGATTGCCCTCCACCTGGATCGCAGGCGCTTCAACATTTGAAGTAACTTTATTCTCTCCGGACAGTTCGATCACCGCATTCTCCTGCTGGCTGAGGTCGATATACATGCCGGTATATCCATCCAGAGACAGGGTGTGGCTCTTCGCATCGTATTTCCAGTTGTCACCCTTACAGTTCTTGGCCGAGGAGAAAGTCTTTCCATCTACTACGATCGTACCGGCATCCCGGGATGCAAGGGCAAGTACCTGCGGGCCTGCCGCGCAGACCATAAGTGCCACCGTTACAGCAGCTGATGCCAGTGCTTTAAAAACCTTCATAAAAGTCTCCTTTTCCCTGATCCGGAACGTAATTTACTAAAGCTACTATACCACATGAGGGAAGAAAATTCGCCTTGACATTTACTGGTGCAACCACCATAATAGTGAAGTGATTCGGGGCATTAGCTCAGCTGGGAGAGCGCCAGGTTCGCAATCTGGAGGTCGTGAGTTCGATCCTCATATGCTCCACCATAAGAAAAAGGACGGCATCAGCCGTCCTTTTTCTTTTCATTCGGAATTACCTGCTTCATCACAGGAGATCTCCCCCGGTCATTCGACGATATAGGCATAGAGGTTCCGCATGTTGTAAGAGGGAACTTCATCATCCGGCTCCAGAACAAGGGCGAATGCGATCTTCTTTGTCACACTTGTCCCATCCTTATAATATACTGTCATCTCAATAGTTTTGTCTTTAAAGGCAGTATTATAGAAGTCGGAATCCTCGTATCCCTTCCTCGTAACCACATCCGTGTCCATGGCTTTTAATTTCTCATTGCCGCGCACATCAATTTCCACGTAAAGGTCATAATTCTTCATTTCCCGTACCGGATACTGCATGGAGAAGGACGAGTAGCAATGATAGAGCCGTTCTCCTTTTTTCGGATGCTCCGGATCCTCCGCAAGTATCGCTTCGTTTACACCGTAACCGTTACTGCTTTCTGTTCCTTTGATCCTGTATTCTTCATCTCCTACGGTATAGAGATCGTAAAAGCACAGATCCTCGCTCAAGGAACGGAATTCCACATGATCGATATCCTCCCCGTCTGCTATGAACGGTAATCCGAAGCTGACATAGTTCCATCCCTGATCCCAGCCATTTCTGCCAAGTCCTCCGTTCCCATTTTCGAACGTATTTGGAATGGCCTTAAGATCCGGAGCCTTCAGGATATTCTTTTCTTCTACAAGCTTCTTCAGTCTCTCCTGTTCCTGAAGCACTTCCGGATCCGGCTCCTTTTCAATGCCCATTTCTTCATCCGAAAATGATGCCGGCGGAAGACCTTCTTCTTCAAAAGATCTCAGGTGTACCTCACCGGGTTCCTCCGAAGATCCTTTGATATAGCATACAAAACCCGGCTGCATTTCGGTATAATCTTTTCCCTCTTCATCTGAATATGTATAAGGGACTTCTCCCCCTTTGATACCGATATCGATGGATTCACTTGAACCATCTGCAAAATTGACCTTGACCGTGACCACGATATCCTTACACATGGCAGTAAGAACATCACAAGAATACGCCATGAAATTTCCGTCCCGTTCCTCGAGTTCAAGGTGTTCATAAAGATCCCTACGGTCCTTAAGCAATACGCAGATATACTTCGTATAGGTCTCTCCGGAAATAGCTGATTCTTTATACGAATGATAAAAATCGACCCTACCTAAGCCATAGATTCCACTGCTTATATAATACCTTTTCGGCTCATCCTCCCAATCGGAAAGATACCGGTCATCCAGGTCGATCTTTTCGCCCGTGATATTACTCGGCGTAGTTCCGTTATGGGCGATCGCTACATCTGCATTTTTGAATGAATACTCCACGCTCTCCACATTCTCACCGGCAACGGAAAGAGGGAACTCGAATTCAAAATTGAAATCAAAGTAATGCATCGCTATATTTGTGAATCTCGAACTCTTATTTTCAAGAGGAATCGATCTATCATCTCTCAGACCCTGTCCGGCGACCATAATGGTAAATTTCTGGCTGATCGTTCCATCCGTATTTTCTGTACCATCTGTATTATCCGTATTATTAGTACCAACCGGATTTTCTGTACCATTCGGAAAATCTGTGCTTTCCGAGATCAGGGACTCAGAAGATGCATTCTTCTTGCCGGATTTTACCGTGCGATACACGGTATAAGACAGAAGAAGGACGGATGCGGATGCGGCAAAGGCCAGCACGCGGGTAAAGGTCTTTCCGGAGCTCTTTTTCTCCTTCGGGTCCACTTCGCGAATCGTCCCGTGATCCGGCAGATCGGAGAGCACTTGATCCACTTTAGAATCCACAATATCCGGGATCCTTACTTTCTCTTCAAATATATTCTTGTCGTTCATTTTTCATTTCTCCTTGAAAATCACTGTTGTAGTACCCGGCAAGTTTCTTTCTTGCCCGCTGCAACCGTGTCGTGACTGCCGTCTTACTGATATTCAGGATCTGCGCAATTTCTTTCGTTTCGAACTCGTGCACATAATAGAGGATCACCACGGGACGGTATTTCTCATCGAGAAGGCTCAGCGCCTCTTTGAGCTCGAGATTGTACTCATCTGTGACTGCGGGTTCCTCCCATTCTGAAAGGTCCGTAAAACGTTTCCTGTCATTTATGATTGCATAGCAGTGATTGATCAGTATCTTTGTCATCCATGTTTTGAAATACCGTTCTTCCCGAAGTCCTGTGATCTTCTCCCAGCAGGTAAGAATGGTATCCTGCATCGCATCGGCAACATCCTCGTCATTCATGAGAATGGCCAGTGCGACTTTATACATATACTGCTTATTCAACTGAATCAGACTCGCAAAAGCTTCTTTATTGTTTTCCTTTGCAGCCATCACCAACTTCTGTTCTTCAGTGGTGGTCATCGACGCCTCCTTCTTCCCGACTTTATGAAAATAAGCGCTTTTTTCGATATACCCATTAGATAAATTATAAACGCGTTTGGTCACACATCCGAGAAACAAAATTTCCAGCCGCCGTTCCTGTATGCAAAAAGGCTGTGTATTTTCGGGATCTCCCGGTAAATACACAGCCTTGCTGATCACGTATTTTCTTTTATGAATTACTTCAGGAAGCCATTGATGATCTGCTCCTCCGCTTCCTGTTCCGTAAGGCCGAAGGTCATCAGTTTGATAAGCTGTTCGCCTGCGATCTTACCGATGGCCGCCTCATGCACAAGTGCCGCATCGACATTGTTCGCCTCAAGACCCGGGACTGCCAGGATACGGCCGTTGTCCATGATGATCGCATCGCACTCGGTGTGGCCGGAGCACGGTGCATTACCGGTCAGGACCGCATCGAACTTCTGGTAGGAATCATCTCTGGCGACAGAACGGGAGACGACATCGCAGGAGCAGCCTTCGCCGTTTAGATCGACACGGTAGTTGCTCACCGCGTTCTGATTTCCATGTGTCATCAGGCGTTCTCTTACCACCAGTTTCGCACCGGCAGCAAGCTCTGCCTTCGTATCACGGACCGTGTCATCCACGCCCTTGATCTGGACCATCTCCATTTCCATGAAGCTGTCCTCTTCCATATAGACTTCCGTGCCCGGATTTAAGATGCGCTTTCCCGTGCCGTCGCCGGAACCATAATGTTTCTCGACGTATTTCACCTTCGCGCCTTTTCCGACGAAGAAACGGTGGATACCGTCGTGCTCACTGTCCTTCGGTCCGCAGTTATCGATACCGCAGCCCGCGACGATCACGACATCAGATCCTTCTCCGATATAAAAGTCGTTATAAACGAGCTCCTTGATTCCGCTCGCTGTCATGACGACCGGGATATGGACACTCTCATTCTTTGTGCCCGGCTTGATCTTAATGTCGATGCCGGAACCGTTCTCCTTCGGGATGATCTCGATATTGGCCGTGGAATTTCTCGCGACGGCTTTACCATTGGAGCGGATATTATATGCACCGACCGGAACCTTGTGCAGGTCAGCGACTTCTTCCAAAAGACGGTCAGAGACCGAATCCAGATTCAGCATTATTGCTCCGCCTCCTTCCTGATGATCCCCTTGCCGCAGCCCTTGACGGAAGAATCGGTACCGCTCAGCTTCGGCAGTACTTCGTCCTTCGGCCCGCAGTACAGGAGCTGTCCGTCCTTCAGAACGACGATCTCGTCTGCGATATTCAGGATCCTCTCCTGGTGGGAGATGATCATGATCGAGCTGTCATGGATGTTCTTTCTCATATCTTCGAAGACCTCGATGAGGTTCTGGAAGCTCCACAGGTCGATACCGGCCTCCGGCTCATCAAAGACAGACAGTTTCGATGCCTTGGCAAGCACCGTCGCGATCTCGATACGCTTCAGTTCACCGCCCGACAGGCTGCTATTGACCTCTCGGTTGATATAGTCTCTGGCGCACAGGCCGACCGCCGACAGATACTTACATGCATCTACCGTCGAGAGCTTGGTGCCTGTCGCGAGGCGGATCAGGTCGAAGACCTGGATGCCCTTAAATCTGACCGGCTGCTGAAAAGCAAATCCGATACCCTTTCTTGCTCTGTCCGTGATGGACAACTCCGTAATATCCTCTCCATCGAACAGGATCTTACCGGACGTCGGGCGGATAATGCCCGCAATGACCTTGGCCAGCGTGGATTTACCACCGCCGTTCGGGCCTGTAATGACCGTAAGATTTCCTGTAGGGATCGTAAGACTTATATCACGGAGGATCTCTTTGCCGCTTCCGTCCTCATTCACTTCGAATGAGACATGTTGTAATTCCAGCATGGTTTTCCTCCTTCTCGAGAAGCACCCGTTTTCGAAAGAGGCTTCTCCACAATTACTTTATATCGTGAAAACGTCCTTGTTCCACGTTTGGATATTGTACCACGATTCGGAATCCTTTTCCCGTTTCCGAGGAAACATTTAACTCAAAATTCATATCCTCGGCGATTTTTGCGGCAAGATACAGTCCCATGCCGGTCGCTTTCGACCTGGCCCGGCCGCTGTCGCCTGTGAATCCGCGCTCAAAAATATACGGCAGGTCGCACTTTTTGACACCAATGCCGTTATCCTCCACGACCAGGTGATTCTCCGGCTCTATGTAGAACTCCAGGAGCGGATCGTCCGAGCTGTACTTGATGGAGTTACTGACAAACTGTCCAAGCATGTATAGAAGTCCCCGCCTGTCGGCGTAGACCCGCTCATTCCTGATCTTGTTGATCACGGTAAAGTTCTTTTCGAGAAGGAGCGGACGGTACTCCTCGACCACTTCGTCAATGATCTCCCGGAGAGACAGATCCTCAAGGAGATAGTCCTTCCGCTCGCCCTTGATCCTCGCGTACTGCAGCATCTGATCGACCGAGCCGCTCAGGCGCGACCGTATATACTCGATCTTGTAGGCCAGTTCAGGATCCATGCTGTCCCTGTTGTTATCGAGGATCAGGGTCAGAAGCGCAATCGGTGTCTTCGCCTCATGTGCCCACGCCTCGACATATTCCTCATAGTCTTCATTCTGCGAGAGCAGGTGTGCCCGCTGCTGTTCTTTCTCTTCTATCAGGGAAAGAAGAGTCGCGGTCCGCTCCTTCTCCATCCCGGAAAGCCTGGCCAGCAGGATCTTCGTATGGTTCTCATCCGGGTCGGAAAGGTAGTCCTCAAGTGCCCTCCGGATCCTTCTTTCGCGAAGATGGAGCCATGCGCAGAGAAAAAGGAACGAGAGGATGGAGAACAGGATCAATGCCGATGCTATGAATCGAAAAGCACTTGTATCCGTCGTCCACAACAGCACGATAAAGAAGATGTCGCTCAGAAGGACATAGATAAGAAACGGGATGTAGTTCCTAAGAAGCCGCATGAGATTTTTCATGGAAGCGCCTCCAGTTTATAGCCTACGCCACGCTCCGCCGTGATCCGGACCTTCAGCGGAAGTCCGGAAAGCGTTTTCTTCAATCTCGTAAGATTCACCTGGAGTGCATTTTCATCGATAAACTCACTGGTGCCCCAGACCGCTTCACAGATCGTCTGTTTCGGCACTGTTTTCCCAAACTCCTGAAGAAGCGTCTCCAGGATCTTGCCCTGGTTCTTCGGAAGCAGCACCGACGTGCCGTCCACATAGAGAGTATAGGTGCCGCGGTCGAGAAGAAATCCCGGACCTTCGAGCATGTTCGATCTTCCCTCGTATCTTCGGAGCACATTGGCGATACGCGCCAGGAGTCTCTCCTTCCTGTAAGGCTTTGTGATAAATTCATCCGCTCCGAGCTCCAGTGCATGAAGTTCGTCCGGCAGCTGGTCGCGCGAGGTAAGCACCACGACCGGGATCGCGCTCTTCCCCTTGATCTCGCGGCAGATCTGAAATCCGCTTTTCCCCGGGAGGTTGATATCCAGGAGCAGAAGGTCCGGAGCGAGCGCGAGGACTTCTTCCGTCACACGGGAAAAGTCCTCGATACGGGTCACCTGGTACCCTTCTTTTTCAAGCATGGAAGCTAGTTCCACGCTCACCATTTTTTCATCTTCTACTACAGCAATGTGTTTCATGAATAAAGATCATTCTTCCCTTTCCGGCGTCATCAGCGTCTCGAGGAACCGGGAGCTGCTGCGCTTTACGATCAGCATGTATACACATTCTACCAAACAAAAGACTGCTGCTACAATCGCCACGACCGGAAGCATCTTATCCATATTCACCTTCGTCCTCGAGCTCAGGATCCCGAAGAAGAGGGACTTTGTCGCAAAGAATGTACTCGCGCAGGCGACAGCGATCGGAAGTCCGAAATACCAGTTGATCTGCCGCTTCGAGCTCTTATACATCGCCTTATGGTCTGCACCGAGCTTCACCAGCGTCTTATATCTTCCGGATGCACGCTTCTGTCCCATGAGGAACTGCACGCCGAGGATGGTATTTGCGACCACCAGGAAGATCAGGGCCAGGTAGATCGTGACATAGCTTGCCGCTACCAGATAGAAAAGCTGCCGTCCCATATTCTGCAGATAACTCTCGTAGTCAAGATCTGTCTTATCCAGAACCGCATTAATATCGGTATAGGTCTTCACCATCGTGCTACGGCTGTACTTCGCTCTATCGAGAAGGCCATTGAGATAGACCTCTTCTTTTCCCGCTGCAAAGTAATCAAAGTCCTGATCCGGCACGATCAGGGCACCGGAAAGCGTGATGAAGCTGTCGGTCACGATCGGCGCGCTCTGCATCTTCCCGGTCATCACGTATTCTTTTCCCATAAGAGTAACATGCGGTCTCTTCGAAAGGACGAGATTGTCGAGTTCTTCGCTATCCGTAAATCTGCCTCCCCTATAGAGCCCGAGTTCACCGTCCTTCAGTTCGAGCGGCTTTTCGCCCATCGCGGTCACAAGTGCATTGTAATCCGACAGGCGGATCATGAACGGGAATCCGTCAATACTTCCCCTCTGGTTATGCATCTCAAAATCCGGGTCCAGTTCATCCTGAAGCTTAGCAAATTCTCCGGCCTGAAAAGCACTGTCAAAGTTTTCTTCTCCGACGATATAGGGATGGGAGAGCCGGAGCTCATCGAGATAGGAGAAGTTTCCGGATACTCCGAGTTCCGAAAGTCTCGCTTTCAGGTCATCATCCGACCCGTTAAAAATGTTCGTAAATGTGTAGTCGATGCGCTTCGTGTCATACATATCATAGGAAGCAAATGTACCGATACCGGCGGCCAGACAGGAACTTGCCACCAGGATCAGGATCGAGCAGATCGCAAGCGTTCCCGACTTAAAGATGACCGTATCCTCGATCTGACGGAAGGTAAAAACAGAGAGTTTCCCGCCGGGTGCTTTTCGAGCGATAATACCGATCAGGACGCGGATCCCTCGGAACAGGAGGATCGTGCCCAGAAGTCCCAGGACGACAGTATCACGGAGCGTAGCCACGGTTGCCCATGCATTTCCGGAAAGCCCCCGCCTGTAGGCAAGCACCAGACATACCACGCCCAGGATAAGAAGCACCGCCGAGATCGCCGGGTAGTCCTTCTTTCTGACATTATCCGGCGCATCGGAAAGAAGCGAGCCCACTTCTTTCCGCGCGAGTTTTACGGAAAGGATCAGGAAAGCCAGAAGTTTTGTCAGGAAAAATCCTGCCGCTGTAAGAAGCGCCGCGGAGAGCGAGAATGTGGACTGGTGTCCCATAAAACCGATCCCCACCATCTTTACCGTCACCAGACTGATCACCTCCGTGATCAGGACAGAGACCGGAAGGCCGATCAGAAGCGCCAGACCGGAGCTACTGATATCTTCGAGAAGAAGCATCAGCAGAAGTTTGGTCTTCTTCATGCCCATCATAATATATACGCCGAATTCATGTGCACGGCGCTCGATCTGGTACTTACTGGCGAAGTAGATCAAGGCGAAAACGATAAAAAGCGTGAAACCATACAGAACGGAGATCATAGCGAACAATTTCCTGATCGCATCCCCTTCCAGTGTTTTCAGGTAGCGCATCACGTCCTGGCTGCCCAGAGAAAGCACCACATAAAATGCGATGATCGAGATGATCAGCGATCCCATGAAAAGCGCATTCTCTTTATGGCTTCGGACACTGTTACGGAAGACGAGCTTAAAGAACATTTGCAGATCCTCCTCCCAGCTGAGCCAGCACTTTCAGGATGCGGTCGTAGAAACTTTCGCGGCTCTCATTATCTTCTTTTCTGAGTTCGTGGAAGAGCTTACCATCCTGGATAAACATGATCCGGTTGCAGAAAGACGCGGCATTGGAATCGTGGGTAACCATGAGGATGGTCGATCCGTCCTCGGAATTCAGGCCCGAAAGCTTCGTCATCAGTGCTTTTGCATTCTTAGAGTCCAGCGCGCCGGTCGGCTCATCGCAGAGGATCATACCCGGATTCAGGATCAGGGCGCGGGCCGCCGCGATACGCTGCTTCTCACCGCCCGACATTTGGGACGGGAACTTGTTGAGGATATCTTTGATCTCCAGATATTCCGTGATCTTCCGGAACCGCTCCGAATCCGCGTCTTCCTTACCGCCGTGAAGCGATACCGGAAGCAGGATATTCTCCTTACCGGTCAGATTATCGATGAGCTCGAAGCTCTGGAAAATATATCCCATATCTTTTCCGCGGTACTCGGCGAGGTGTGATCCGGAGAGCTTACTGATTTCTTTTCCGTTCATCTCGATCGAACCGGAAGTCGGCTTGATCACCGCGGCGATACAGTTCAGAAGAGTGGATTTACCGGAACCGGACGCACCCATGATTCCCAGAAATTCACCCGGCATGACCTGAAAACTGATCCCGTCGAGCGCCTTGGTCTGGCTGTCGCCCTTTCCGTAATACTTCTTCAGTGATTCTATTTTCAAAACAGGCTGCATAAATGCACCTCCCTTTCTTGTCTGGTATCATCGTAAAACAAGAACGGGAGAAAGACCACTTACAGCTGATGTAAGGTTTTGGAAGGAAGTCGGAAGCAGAACGCGGATCGTCAGAACGTCTGTACACATAAAACGAATCTGTACGTCCCGTCTTCGTATTCGTCGACGTAGTATTCACGGGGACCGATGAGTGCACGATAATCATACTTTGCTTTAACTTCATCCCACGTGATCAGCGGAAGCAGTTCGTCATTTACTTTATACTGTTTCACATCCATTCCACGAATATCTTCCTCCTCCGTGGAGGAGGATCGAAGTGATGCCATGATCGCTTCCTGGCAGCCTTCCGGAAGTTCAGCGCACATTTCTTCGACGCTGCTGTACGCATGTGTCTCGACCATAAACCTTTGATCTCGAATGCCGTTAACAGAGTAGTACTCAAAGCAGTGCTCCGCCTCCGGAAGATACACATTGTAGCTCCAGCGTTCCTTATCTTCGGCGGCCATATCTGATCGATCATACCATTTCGTGTCCGCTTTCCAGAATCTGAATATACAAAAGAAAGAATAGCCGGCGACAAGCAAGAAAAGGATGCCGAATGCCAGGATCCATGATAAGCATCCTTTTGCCATATCGCAGTCTTTATCCTGCTTTTTATGTCCTGCTTCCAAGATGACAATAATGGCGATTATTCCAATAAGAATCACAAACGTCATATGCATTCCTCTTTCTTATCCTTTACGATTTCTCGTCTTCTCAGGCTTATTTCATCTGATAGGATAATATCATGGCACATATTGAATTGCAACTATTTTTTATCGTTATTCGATATATTTTTATTCTTTCTTAACATTTGCAAAGGTGACAGATTCTCTTCAAATAATAGGAAAAGCGCCTCCGCAGGCCATAAGGCCGAGGACAGCGCCTGGACTATTCATTCGAAGAAATCAGCGTCAGCCGATGATCGTTCCGCCGCCGAGGACTTCGTCACCGTTATAGAAAACAGCAGCCTGCCCCGGAGTGATTGCGCGGATTGGCTCGTCAAAGATGAGTTTCACTTTTCCGTCTTCCATCGGGACCGCGGTCGCCCACTGTTCTTTCTGGTGGTAGCGGAGTTTGGCCTGTACGCGGACCGGCCCGTCCGGGACTTCGCCGGAGATCCAGTTTACGTCATCGACCAGAGCTTCGGTGTTTCGAAGGTCCTCATCATAGACCAGAATCACGCGGTTGTTTTTTACGTCCAGGCGGGAGACGTACATCGGCGCCGGAAGCGCCAGCCCCAGGCCTCTTCTCTGACCGGGTGTATAGCATACTATCCCCTTATGGGTGCCTAAGACTTTTCCTTCTTTATCTACAAAATCACCTGCCGGGTATTCGTGTCCGGTATACTTTTTCAGGAAGGAGACGTAGTCGCCATCCGGCACGAAACAGATATCCTGGCTTTCTCTCTTTTCCGCATTGACCATACCGGCGTCTTTTGCGATCTCGCGCACCTCTGTCTTCTTCAGATCGCCGAGCGGGAAAACGGTATGCGCCAGCTGTTCCTGCGTCAGGGAATAAAGCACATAGCTCTGATCCTTGGACTCGTCCAGTGCTTTTAGAAGATGGAAACGGCCGTCTCTCTCCTCGATCCGCGCATAGTGGCCCGTCACGATCACGTCACAGCCGAGGACCTTCGCGCGTTCGTACAGTTTTCCGAACTTGAGATACCGGTTACAGTCGATACAGGGATTCGGAGTGCGGCCGTGCTCGTAGCAGTCCACGAATTTCTCCATTACCTTTTCTCTGAACTCATCCTGGAAATTAAAGACATAGTAAGGGATACCGAGGTGCATGCAGACAGACCGTGCATCCTCGACATCATCCAGGGAACAGCATGTCTTGGGATTTGCGACGACGATATCGTCGTTGCTATATAGCTTCATCGTGCAGCCGGTACAGGTATAGCCCCGTTCCAGCATGATCTTGGCAGCCAGCGAGGAGTCCACCCCGCCGCTCATAGCGATCAGTGCACTACTCATTTGCCGAGTTCCAGCATCGCATCGATGCACTTTCGAGAATCGCGGATCAGTTCATCGCTCATGAGGATCTCTTCGCCGCCGGTACCCAGCACCGTGCGGTATACATCTGCCAGTGTCGTCGCCTGCATGTTATGGCAGACACAGTCCTTGGAAAGCGCGTAGAAGTTCTTCTCCGGGCAGTCAAACTGCAGATGCTCGACGATACTGTTTTCCGTAGCGATGATAAATTCCTTATCTTCGCTCTTTTTCGCGTATGCCATGATCTCTGTCGTGGATCCGACGAAGTCCGCCTGTGCGACGAACTCCGGACGTGCCTCCGGATGGATCAGGATCTTCGCCGCCGGGTGCTCTTCTCTGGCCCGGTCGAAATCTCTCTGGGTAAAGCGCAGGTGTGTCGGGCATCCGCCGTGGACAAGCTTCATCTGCTTGTTCGGGAGCTTCTTGCCGATCCAGTCACCGAGATTGCAGTCCGGTACGAAAAGGATCTTGTCGTTATCGATATTGTTAATGATCTTTACTGCGGAAGAGGAGGTAACCGCCACATCGCAGAGCGTCTTCAGTTCCGCAGTCGTATTGATGTAGGCAACCACGGTGTGATCCGGGTTCTCTGCCTTAAGAGCCGCGAGCATCTCCGGTTCGATCTGCTCCGCCATCGGGCAGCCCGCGACCGGGTTTGCCAGATAGACCTGCTTTTCCGGGGAGAGCATCTTCACGGTCTCCGCCATGAAACGGACACCGCACATGATAACTTTCTTGGAAGATACTTTGGCCGCCTCCTGGGCAAGACCGAAGGAATCGCCGATATAGTCCGCGACCTCCCAGATGTCATGGCGCTGATATGCATGTACTAAGATGCAGATATCGCGCTCCTTCTTTTCCTTGATGATTGCATCCTGCAGTTCGCGAACCGTCATATTCCTACCTCACATTAATCATTGATGAACATCGGGAAATAGCTCTCGATGTCGTCGAAGAATTTCTTTAAGTGGATCAGATCCGTCGCCGCCTTATGTACGGTGATTGCGATCGGGAGATACTTTCTTCCGTTCTCCTCGATTACCTTACACATATCGACCGTCGGGAAGAAATAGTCTTTCACCTCGTGAAGATCGACCGAGAATCCGTCAAAGGAGAACCACGGGTTGAAGCAGACATTGTAGCTGTTCGTCGGCGGCATGCCCTTCATGGCAAAAACACCTTTGCTGGAGCCGTACTTCTCGAGATCCTGCAGGAACTTCTCATTAAAGACCGAGAAGTCCTCATCGTACTCTGTCCACAGGATCGTAGATGTCTCATCGTCCTCGTGATACACCGGATAGGCCGGGTTCAGGTAGTTCCACCAGCCGATCTGACCGTCTTTATATGCGACACTGAGTTCGCCCTGATTGTTGATCGCGCGCGTCACCATATAGTAGAACACGCAGTCCTGACGGTATCCCTTCTTCTCAATCGCAGGAAGAAGATCTGTAACATCGATTTTCTTATTCAGCGAGATATTCATCGGGAACATCTTCGCGTAGTAGTGGAAGTGCTGGGCTCTCGGCCATGTTGTCTGATCGTAGGTGAAAAACTGTGATTTCATAGGATCTCCTCAATGTGATCGACGGACATCACCTGCGCATAGCGGTGATTCCAGATCTCGTAGCTGTAGTAGTGATAGAGTTCTTCTCCGGAGAGATAGCGGTTATCAAATGTTGTGTGTCCGCCACGCGGAACGATCACATCATATCCGAGTTCAAAGGCCACCTTGATAGTAGCATCCACGCAGAAATCCGTCTGCATGCCGGTAACAATGAGTCTTTCGACGCCCTGTTCCTTCAGGTATTCCTGAAGTCCTGTCTTTCGAAAAGCACTGTTATACTTCTTGTTGAAGATCCTCTCCCCGTTTTTCGGTGCGACCTGCGAATAGATCTCAAATCCGTTCTCACCGGGAACCAGCGTATTATCTTCGTGACGGATAAAGATCACTTCGATCCCTTTATCCCTGCAGATCTTCTCCATCTGGGAGATCGTCTTGATCAGACGTTTCTCATCGTACGGATGCTCCAGAATAAGAGCATTCTGCATATCGACCACAAGCATCGCCGTCTTCGGCATAAGACAACACTTCCTTCAACCATCAGAATCATACCCCGGCCACGCATCTCCCCAAGGGGAAACCCCGCGCAACCGATATACCCTATTACTATACCACAAAACAGATGCTCTTTCTTAGTAAATTGCGAGAGAGAAAGGAAAGGGTCGAGGCTGCCCCGTTGGGTAATGGGACAGCCTCAGGAAACAAGGAAGTAGAGGTATATATTTAGGGAGGTCCTTCTATGTTAATCAGCCATTGCTGGCCTTCTGCTTTCCGGCATCTGTTTCTGCCGGAGGATTATTCTCTACCCAGTCGATCGTATCCTCGAGCGAAGCTCTGAGATCTCTCGGTGCGTAGTGCAGATCCGCATTCGCATTCTCACTCTCATAGAGCGGTTCCGGCGAGATGAACGGTCCGTATTTGTCTTTCGGATTGGCCTTCTTCGTGATCTTGTAGTACAGCTGGGCGATGCCCTTTCCATTCAGAAGCCAATTCGGAACTGTCTTCGTTACTTCGTCTCTACCTGTGATCTCATGCAGGTTATGCAGGAAATCCTGGGTACTGACGTAGGTGTTCGAAAGGATGTAGCACTTTCCTTTCTGGCTGTTCTCCGCGGCTTCCAGAACACCGGAAGCTACGTCGCGTACATCGGTAAAATCCACGCCGCCCGGGATACTGACCTTGAGGTCACCGGACAGGTAATCCCGGATCAGCGAGATGATATCTGAGTTACCGTACTCATAAGGTCCCAAGACCAGTGACGGAAGAAGGATCACTGCATTTAAGTTATTCAGTGTTACCTTATCCAGGATGTACTGGGTCGCTTCCGCCTTTGACTTCGCGTAGTCACCGACAACTTTGTTTCTGTCGAAGAACTCTACATCTTTTACCGGCTTGCTCTTATCGTCTGACAGCGGGATCGCTCTTGCAGATCCGATGTAGATCAGCTTGCCGATCTTTTTCTTTACGCAGATGTCCGTGATGTTCATCGTGCCGTGCACGTTTACTTTTCGAACCATCAGATCCTGCTTCTCGGAGATCACGTTTCTCTCATGTGCATGGATCAGGATCGCATCACGCGGATCTTCCAGATCAAAGAAATCTTTCAGGGAATCCTTTACCAGGATGTCGCCATATTTTACTTCTACGGGAAGCCCTGCCAGAGGAGTCGTATCCTCTTCAGGGTGTACGAGAACGCGCACAGGCTTATTATTATCCAGCAGCATTCTCACGATGGTGTTGCCGATTTGTCCGGTGGCACCGGTTACTAGATACTGAGTCATCCTCTTGTCCCCCTTGTAGGAATTACGGTCTCCTTGTCTCGACCTTATGGTTACATTATGCAGGGAACAAATGAATAATTTATTGAAATCAAGAAAACAAACAGGCTTTATTACGTCTTTTTTATGACCGTTTTGTAAACAACAGGGCTTGAAACCCTGTATTTTGCTATATTTCTGCTCATTTTTTGTTTTATGTGAATTGTGAAGTTTTCAGATGACCGCTTGATCTATCGCATCCGTGATCTTGTGCAGACGCTGGCCGATAAAGACAGGGAATTCAGATTCTTCGCAGTTCTCAAGAAGCCATTTTCCAAAGACATCCGGATTAACGGAGAGTGCCTTACTGATGCCTGTGAATACTTCACTTCTCTCGATCGGGTGTGCGCTGGCGCTGAGCTCATCCTGCTCTTCATCGATGAGGACCGGCACCACGCGTGCCATCTCTTTTGCCGAGAGTGCGCGGTTCACGGAAAGCCAGTCCGCAAGCATGCAGGCCGTCTCCTCGGCAGCGATCACTTCTTTCATTTCCGGAAGTTTTGCGAATCTGGTGTCATAACGGTCCCACTCAATATGCTCTTTCGTCTTAAAAAGCACTACTACGATCAGCTCGTCGGAGATGATCAGAAAATCGATCGTTCCGGAAGACATATCTGTTTTCAGCGTGACATTATAGTATACGGATAAGGGAAGACCGGACTTCACGATTTCGGATGCGACCTTCTGGTGAAGCTTCACCTTCGATGCCAGTTCTGCCCATGCCGTCAGAAAGACCTTTTTCATCTCTTTGGGACAGGTCTCGGATTTCTCCTTGAGCCGCAGGATCTCATCCATCCGGTTATCGAATGGTTTGATCCAGGTTAGCTCCCGGGTTTCCGGTTCCTGTGCCCGACGAAAAAGGTCCATCTAGTACTCCTTCATGGGGGCGGTATATGGAACATGACCGCCTTAGGTATCACGTCCAAGTGCTTTTATAGAAGAATCAGCCGTTCAGCGATTCGTATTTTTTCACCCCGTAGTGAGTAATTATAGCATATGCGCCGGCGCAAAGTCCTCCGACCAGGATGATTTCTCCTGCGAAAGCTCCGAAGATCGCCACGTTACCGCCGATAAGGATGCCAACTCCAAGTCCGATAGACAGAAGAAGTGCGAGAAAGAAATTGATGATCATAGTCAGGATCAGCGCCATGCCGCTCTTGATGACCTGCGCCTCATTGGTCCAGTCCAGACGGACGAATATCAGACCGAAGATCAGGCCGATCATCGAAAACAGCAGATGGGACAGTGACGTCAGCACGATCAGTGCGATGCAGCCTGCGATTCCGCATCCGGAAATGATCGATAGAATGATACTGCAGAGGATCGAGACCGGCTGGAAGATCATGACACTTACCACGAGTTTCGAAAGAAGGATATCTTTCGTGCTGATCGGGAGCGACTTATTCAGCCAGATCCTCTTTCCTTCCAGAGAGACAGACGGCGGCGTGGTATAAGTGATCGACGCAAAGAAGTTGATCAGGATCGCCCACACCAGCGCCCATGCGGCGCCGGAAAACTTTGACGCGATATCGATGGTTTGGCCATTCATCTCCACGGCTTCGTTGACCGAGATCGTCGGCATTCCCTTGATCAGAAGGAAGACCGTCGCCGCAACCATGAAGAGAGATCCAATCAGCGTATTCATGATGTAGTTCATGGAGGAAAAGTATCTCCTGAACTCCATGGTGATGACTGCTTTTCTCGGAGATGCGGACTTATATGTGCGCGCTTTCTTCGAGTTGTCCGCATGGAAGTCCACACCATTCAGGCCTCTTGCGTGGATATATACCGCCAGCGCCATCGGGATAACAGTGATCAGCACGGTAAGAAGGAGGCATAGCGCATCCCCGCTATAGACCGCCTCCGTGATCCAGTAAAACGGAGGGATGGCCTTCATCTTGCTAAGTGCCTCCGCCGGGGTGATATCCAGTTTCTCCGCATAACCGGAAAGATTCGGGACGACGATCATATAGACCATCAGCACGGCAAACGACAGGAACATAGCTGCGATCTGACCGAACTTGGTTGCTTTTCTAAGAAAAGAAATAAAAGAACCTATAAGAAGCGATATAAAGAGCGGGAGCGCCGGAACGAGGAACACGATCAGCACAGATCTCAGAAAGAGTGCAGAGGAACCGGGGCCACGCAGGCAGACGATAGCTGTACTCGGCAGGATCATGACAGCCGCGCAGAGCACATCGAGAAGATACATACCGAGAAGCTTGGACACAACGATGCTCGACTTCGGGATCGGCATCGAAAGAAGCATATCGGTATCACTTGATCTGGCATCTCTTGTCGAGTTCATCACACCAAACATCAGCGCGATGATCATGCTAAGCGAAAGTGAAACGAAGATCGCAAACTCGGGAAGGTCCTTCTTCACCAGTGTATACGCGGTAGATGCTCCGATAATGCCGAACATGGCGATCATAAAAAGGCCTAAGAGGGCAAGTCCGACCGCCGCTATGATGAACGGCGTCTTCCCTTTTCTATTCATGCTGTTTACCAGGGAGAGAAACTCCGTGCGCAGCAAAATCAATAACGTACGCATGCATCAGGCCTCCTCTGTCAGTTCCAGGAAAACTTCTTCGAGAGAAGCATCACCCTTCACTTCTTCCATCGTGCCGGAAGAGATCAGCTTGCCGTTTTTAATAATGGCGATCTTATCACAGAGCTTTTCCGCGACTTCAAGCACGTGTGTGGAGAAGAAGATGGCGCTGCCATTATCACAGAATTCACGCATCATCTTCTTGACGATGAATGCCGACTTCGGATCGAGGCCGACAAACGGTTCGTCCATGATCAGGAGCTTCGGCTCGTGGAGGAATGCCGAGATGATGGCCAGTTTCTGCTTCATACCGTGAGAATAGGATGCGATCTGGTTATTCAACGCATTGAGGATCTCCAGATCCTCTGCATATTTCTCGATGCGTTCTTTTCTCACATCTTTCGGCACACGGAAAATATCCGCTACGAAATTCAGGAACTGAAGTCCGGAGAGGTTATCATAAAGATCCGGATTATCCGGAATATATGCGAGGATGCTCTTTGCCTTGATCGGATCATCCTTGACGGACACTCCGTCGATCGTGATCGAACCCTGCTCGAAGTCGTGAAGTCCGGCGATCGCCTTGATGGTCGTCGTCTTTCCGGCGCCGTTATGGCCGATGAATCCGTAGATCTCACCTTTCTTTACTTCCAGGGTAACGTCATCCGCTCCGACCTTACCTCCCGGATATGTCTTTGTCATGTGGTAGATCTTCAACATTTTCGTATCCTCCTAAAAACCACTCTTTGCTTGTTTCCTATGGTCCGTGTCTGCCGTCTTTCTCTCATGGTATATCGGACCGGGTCATTCATTTTACAGATTCATTCTAGAAAACAATCTCAAATGAATCGCAAAGCATTTATAAAGAAAAGTTAAATCTGCGGTAATTCTAGCACATCCAGCCCTCAAAATATGCTTGCTTTCAGTCATTTGTGTCGTTTTGACTATATCGGTTTTCGCCAGCCGGCAGTACAATGAAAACTGTTGTGAGGATTTTGAACATCTTGCACAAATTTATACTTGATTTCTACGTATTCCTATGTGAAAATAGGAACAATGATTTATATGTGGAAATTTGGGTTTTCAGGAAGGACACAGCTATGGCTTCAGAACAAGTGAATCGTATCCTCGAAGCAGAAAAGAAAGCTTCTGAGATCGAGCAGGAAGCAAGAGTAAAATCGGATGAGATCTTGGCAAATGCGCAGAAACAGGCGCAGAAAGACTATCAGGAAGCTCTTTCGGAAGCCAGAAAAAAGGTAGCCTCCCTCTACGAAAAGCACAAAGAAGACGGTTCTTCGAGCAACACGGCGAATGACGCCGAAGCCGAGAAAGCCGCGGAGAAGCTCCGTGACGCTGCCGAACCGAACCGCGAAGCCGCAATCTCCGCTGCAATGAACATACTGATGGGAAGGAAATAAGATCTATGGCTATACTTCCCATGAAGCATATCGAGATCATCGCCATGCAGAAGGACGCGAAGAAGATCGTTGACCTCCTGCAGCGTCTGGGCACCGTCGATGTCACCGAGCGTGATGCCGATGACGTGACCGATCAGCTCAGCCTGTTCCCTACCCGCACGAGTCTCAACCAGCTCGAGAAGACATCGAACTCGATCAATCACGCCATCGCTCTTGTGGAAGAATTCTCTACAGTAAAGAAACCGTTCCTTTCCGGATTCGCCGGACGTGAGGAATTGAGCGTCGAAGAATTCAACGAGCGTGCTTCCAGAAATGACGAGACCATGAAGATCGTCTACGATATTGAAGCGCTTGACCGTAAGATCGCTTCCGAGACGACCATCCGCACACATACACGTCACCAGCTCGACGCGATCCTCCCCTGGGAAAAACTCGATATTCCGATGCAGTATACAGGATCCCAGAAGACCGCCTGCATCACCGGACAGTTCTCCGAGAGTTATGACGAGAAGTCTTTCTATGAGGAGTTCTGCAACCAGTACCGTGCGATGAAGGAATCCGAAGCGGTGCTTAAGGGAATCTCCGCAGATGATGAAGAACTGAAGATTCCGGATATCTATACCGAGATCGTTTATACCTCAGGTGATCAGACCTGTGCTTCTTTTATAGTACATAAGAAAGATTATGAGGATGTCATGGCGACACTCCGCCGTATGTCCTTTTCCGCACCTTCGGATCCGACAAAGCATCCGCCGGAGGTACGCATCGGAAGATTAAAGAAGCGCATCGAGGAAGCATCCGCAAATATCGAGGAGTCCCGTGAGAAGCTCAAGAGCTACTCCGACAAGCTCGACGACCTGTACTTCCTTTCTGATTATATGATCATGCGTCAGGATAAGTACGACATGCTCGGAAGACTTCTGTTCTCCGGCAAGACCTTCATCCTCGACGGTTTCGTCGCAGAAGAAGACTGCGCGCATGTTGAGGAAGTCCTGACTTCCAAATTCGAACTGGTCTTCGAAAGCCGCGATCCGCTTCCGGACGAAGAGATCCCGGCCAAGTTCAAAAACAATGCATTCGTTGAACCGGTAGAAGATATCGTAGAATCCTACAGTGCTCCGACCCGTGGCGACATTGACCCGAATCCGGTCATGGCTTTCTTCTACTATTTCTTCTTCGGCATGATGCTCTCCGATGCAGGTTACGGTATCCTGCTGATGCTCGGCACACTCTTCGTATTAAAGAAGAGAAAGCCGGAGGGCAATAACAGAAAGAACATGATGAAATTCTTCTACTGCGGCATAGCGACCACCTTCTGGGGTTTCATGTACGGCAGTTTCTTCGGAGACCTGATCGGTGTCATCTCAACGAATTTCGGCTCCGGTAAAGTTGCCCTGAACCCGATCTGGTTCGACCCGAGCGATAATCCTATGAGGCTCCTGATCCTGAGTTTCGTTTTGGGTCTCGTCCACATCCTTCTCGGCCTTGGAGCGAAGTTCTACAGAATGTGCAAGAACAAAGATGTCGTCGGCGCGATCTGTGAAGTCGGCTTCTGGTTCGTCACCTTCACCGGAATCGTATTTGTACTCCTTCCGATGATCGCCGGTTTTCTTACCGACGGCGGACTTCCGGAAAACATTCCGTTTGCCAAGATCGGTACCTATGTCGCCATCGCCGGCGGTATCGGCGTATTCCTCGGCGGCGGACATGGCAAGAAAGGCTTCGGCGGCAAATTCGTCGGCGGCTTCGGCAGTGTTTACAGCGTAACTGGATATTTCAGTGATCTTCTTTCCTACTCCCGTCTCATGGCTCTCGGCCTTGTAACAGGTATCGTAGGTTCTGTAGCCAATCAGATTGGTACACTCTTCCTGTCCGGATACTTTAAACTTATCGTTTTCATTCCGGTATTCCTTTTCTTCCACTCGATTAATCTGGGCATCAGTGCTCTCGGTGCTTATGTCCATGTTAATAGACTTCAGTACGTAGAATTCCTCTCAAAGTTCTACGATGGCGGCGGAACAATGTTTACGCCGTTCACTGGTAACACCAAACATTACAAAATTAAGGAGGACAATTAAATGAATTGGGGTATGTTACTTGCATTATTTGGAGCAGGACTGGCCGTAACAATGAACTGTTTCGCGTCGTCCAAAGGCGTAGGTATGGTGGCGGAGGCTGCTTCTCCTGTTATCGCAGAAGACTCGAGCAAATTCGGTAAGCTCCTCGTTCTGATGCTTCTTCCGGGTTCTCAGGGTCTCTATGGTCTGGTTATCAGCATTATCACCCTCACTCAGATCGGTATTCTCAGTGGTGATCCCATTCCGAGCACATCCGCTGGTGTTGTTCGCGGCGCCCTTTTCCTGATCGCTTGTCTCCCGATGGCTTTCGGTGGCCTCGCTTCTGCTCTTCTGCAGGCTCGCGTAGCTCTCACCGGTGTACAGCTCATCTCCAAGCGTCCGCAGGACTCCGGTAAAGCAGTTACTTCTGCATCCCTTGTTGAGCTCTATGCTCTCTTAAGCCTCGTAACCTCTCTTTTGATGGTTGTAAGCATCAACGGCACCATGAGTAAACTTGCCGGCTGATGAAGTGATTTAAGGAGTAGATATGGCAGGAATAGATTCCATCATCGATCGAATCCTGAAAGACGCCCGTGAAAGCGCCGATGCCCGTGTGGCCAGAGCCGGACAGGATGCGGAAAAACTGATCGCAAAAAAGAAAGATCAGGCCAAAGAGGAAGAAGAAAAGATGCTCGCCGATGCCCAGAAGGTCATCGATGCACAGATCCGTCAGAACCAGGCGACGCAGAACACCAAGTCGCAGCGCCGTCTTCTGGCTGAGCGTGTGGCGATGATCGATGAGATCGTCGAGGAAGCAAAAAAGCGCATCAGAAATCTCCCTTCCGAAGACCGTCTTTCCATGATCTCTGATTTCGTCATCAGGTCGAGCGAAGGCGACGACGGAGTCCTGATCGTAAGCGAAAAGGACAGAAGCGGCATCACAGATGCTTTTCTCAAGGAACTGTCTTCGAAGACCAATTCGACGATCACGCTGTCCGATAAGGCCGGTGATTTCGACGTCGGATGCATCCTGATCTGCGGAGACTGTGAATACAACGGAACACTGGAAGCGCGAAGCGATGATCTCGAAAGCGACATCCGCGACGCAGTCAACCAGGCGCTTTTCAGTAAGAAATAAGAACTACGAAAGGATCACCAGTAAATGGGAGCCAGTATTACAAAATATGCCTATGCCGTTTCCGGTGCGCACGTTTACGAGAAGAATTTCTTCCGTAAAAGCGACATGGATAAGCTTCTGGCCGCACCTTCTTACGAAGCGGTCGTAGCGATCCTGCAGGAACGCGGCTGGACGATGCCCGAAGACACAAGGGACAGTGGAAAGATCCTGGACCTTGAGCTTTCGCGTGCCTGGGCATGGGTGCAGTTATCTGCACCGGATCCTTCGATCTTCCGTGTACTTATCCTTCGTAACGACTTCCACAATCTCAAGGCCGGCATCAAGTGCCTGCTCTCGGATTTCGATGTGGATGCGCAGTTCTGTAAACCCGCTTCGATCGATCCTTCCCTCATGAAGGAAGCCATCGAGAAACATGCTTTCAATCAGCTGCCGGCGCCTTTTGCCGAACTGGGGCAGGAGGTATATGACCTTCTCGTAAGAACCGGTGACGGTCAGATGGCTGATATTCTGATCGACAGAAAGTGTCTTGATGAGATCACAAAGGAGGCTGCTGCTTCCGGCGTGGACCTTCTTAAAGAAGAGATGGAGATCTATACGGCAACCTGCAATATAAAGACGGCATTCCGTGCCATCAAGACCGGCAAAGACGGTGCTTTTCTCGAAAAAGCATTGTCCACGGGAAATAAAACGATCAGCCGCGAGAAACTGATCGTCTGTGCCGGTGCGGAAAAGAAAATGGATGAGCTTTATGCCTACCTCGCAACGACTTCCTACAGTTCGGGGACGAAATATTTGTCCTCCTCCCCGGCGGAATACGAAAAGTGGGTAGACGATCAGATGCTCTCCCTTCTTCTTCCTACGAAATATTCGCCTCTCGGACCGGAGCCGCTCATCGGCTTTTATCTCGGCAAAGAGGCAGAAATCAGAAATATAAGGATCATCCTGGCGGCCAAGCAGAACAATCTTCCGCTCGACGTCGTTGCAGGAAGATTAAGGAGGCTGTATGAATAAGATCGCTGCTATGGGCGACAGGGACAGTATATACGGCTTCGCATCCATCGGTCTGGATATCTTTCCTCTCGACCGTATGGATAACCCGGCCACGACGCTTCACAATCTGGCGGAGGGTGACTATGCCGTGATCCTCATCACGGAGTCTCTGGCCAAGAAGCTGGAAACAGAAATCGATAAATACAGCGACCGTCCCCTGCCCGTTATCCTTCCGATCCCGGGTGTTACCGGAAACGAAGGCATGGGCATGAAAGCGATTTCCAAATCTGTGGAGAAAGCGGTCGGAAGCGACATTTTAAAAGAACAGTAAGTACTGATTAAAGGAGTAAGCAAAATGAGCAAAGGGTCGATCGTGAAGGTCTCCGGACCACTGGTAATTGCAGAAGGAATGCGTGATGCCAACCTTTTCGACGTTGTGCGTGTTAGTAACGAGCGCCTGATCGGAGAGATCATCGAGATGCATGGTGACCGAGCTTCCATCCAGGTATACGAGGAAACAGCGGGACTGAAGGCCGGCGAGCCTGTCGAGTCCACCGGTGCTCCTCTCTCCGTAGAACTCGGGCCCGGTCTGATCGGCGGTATCTTCGATGGTATCCAGAGACCTCTGGAATCCATCATGGAAAAGATCGGCAATAACCTCTCGCGCGGTATCGAGGTTCCTTCCCTCTCCCGTGACGCAGTCTGGAAATTCGAAGCGGAAAAGAAAGCCGGCGACAAAGTGATCGGCGGCGACTCCATCGGCTTTGTTCAGGAAAGCGAGACCGTTAAACATAAGATCCTTATCCCGCCGCAGGTAAGCGGTACGATCGTATCGATCAGCAGCGGCGACTATAAGCTCGAAGAGCCTGTCGGCAAGCTCAAGACCGATAAGGGCGAAGAGATCGACCTGATGCTCTATCAGCGCTGGCCGGTAAGAAGAAGCCGTCCGTATGTCAAGAAGCATGCTCCGACGATGCCGCTGGTAACAGGTCAGCGTGTAATCGACTGTATGTTCCCGATCGCCAAGGGCGGTGTTGCTGCGATCCCGGGTCCTTTCGGATCAGGAAAGACCGTTACCCAGCACCAGCTCGCTAAATGGGCGCAGGCAGACATCGTCGTTTATATCGGCTGCGGTGAGCGTGGTAACGAGATGACCGACGTACTTAATGAGTTCCCGGAACTCATCGACCCGTACACCGGCGAGAGCCTGATGAAGCGTACCGTGCTTATCGCGAACACCTCGGATATGCCGGTTGCCGCCCGTGAGGCTTCCATCTATACAGGTATCACGATCGCTGAATATTTCCGTGACATGGGCTACTCCGTAGCTCTTATGGCGGACTCCACTTCCCGTTGGGCAGAGGCGCTCCGTGAGATGTCCGGACGACTCGAAGAGATGCCTGGTGAAGAAGGTTACCCGGCATACCTCGGCAGCCGTCTGGCTCAGTTCTATGAGAGAGCCGGCCGTGTTATTTCCAACGGACTTCATCCGAGAGAAGGCGCCCTTTCCGTTATCGGTGCTGTTTCTCCTCCGGGTGGTGATATTTCCGAACCTGTCTCTCAGGCAACCCTTCGTATCGTTAAGGTGTTCTGGGGACTGGATGCAAACCTTGCTTATAAACGTCACTTCCCGGCTATCAACTGGCTGACCAGTTATTCTCTGTACGTGAATGAGATGGGCCAGTGGTTTGATGAGGCCGTAAAAGGAAACTGGATGGAGTGCCGGACGCGCTTCATGCAGATCCTGGGCGATGAGGCAGCCCTGGAAGAGATCGTTCAGTTGGTTGGTATGGACGCCCTTTCCGCACCAGACCGTCTGAAGATGGAAATTGCCCGTTCAATTCGTGAGGACTTCCTGCATCAGGATTCCTTCCACGAAGTTGATACGTATACACAGCTTGAAAAACAGTACCGCATGATGCAGCTGATCCTGACCTTCTATGATGAAGCTCTGGCAGCTTTGAATGACGGCGTTTCTGTTGAAAAGCTGGTTGCCATGGAAGTCAGAGAAAAGATCGGTCGTTTCAAATACACAACGATCGATGCCGTAGAAGATGTCTTCATGAACGTGGTAGCAGATATTAAAGATGAAATCAAGAGATTGAAAGATAAGGAGGACTAATCATGCCAAAGGAGTATAGAACCATTCAGGAGATTGCAGGTCCTCTGATGCTTGTACAGGGCGTTGAGGGTGTCACCTATAACGAACTGGGCGAAATCGAGCTTGCAAGCGGAGAAAAGAGAAGATGTAAAGTTCTGGAGATCGACGGCACCAATGCAATGGTCCAGTTGTTCGAAAGTTCCACCGGTATCAACCCGCAGGATTCCAAAGTCCGTTTCCTGGGAAGAGCTATGGAGCTGGGCGTTTCCGAAGACATGCTGAGCCGTGTGTTTGACGGACTGGGACGTCCGATCGATGGCGGCCCGGAGATCCTTCCGGATAAGAGAATGGATGTTAACGGTCTGCCGATGAACCCGGCAGCCAGAAACTACCCGCAGGAGTTTATTCAGACCGGTGTTTCCGCAATTGACGGACTGAATACACTGGTCCGTGGACAGAAGCTTCCTATTTTCTCCATGTCCGGTCTGCCGCATGCAGATCTGGCAGCACAGATTGCCCGTCAGGCAAAGGTTCGCGGAACAGATGAGCAGTT